>Ga0136652_1000177_pt1 | contig 35509 bp, 32 predicted proteins | sample ConPoolayeEmetaG_FD_94864 | JGI IMG/M metagenome (GOLD analysis project Ga0136652, IMG submission 94864) | Hot spring microbial mat communities from California, USA to study Microbial Dark Matter (Phase II) - Cone Pool mat layer E metaG... ...
AAATAAAAGTAATTTACGAGGGAGTAGCGAAAAATTTTCAATTAAAAAAAAGAAAATCTTATTTTCTTTATGTAGGGAATGCTTATCCTCATAAAAACTTAGAAAGTTTAATAAAGGCCTTTCAAAAAATTGAAAATTATAAATTAATTTTGGTGGGACCAAAAGATTATTTTTATCAACGTCTAGAAAAAGAATTTTCCAATAACAAAAATATTGTTTTTTATGGACCAGCGGAGGAGCAGCAATTGATTTCTTTATACCAACAAGCTCAGGCCCTTATTAATCCTTCCTTAATGGAAGGCTTTGGTTTGCCGGGATTAGAAGCGATGGCTTGCGGTTGTCCGGTAATCTGTGCGGACATTCCTGCTTTTAAAGAGATATATCAAAATGCAGCAATTTACTTTGAGATTAAAGAAGGCAAAATGATTAAGAAGATAAGAGAGGCTATAAATAAATTTTTGGCAATGACAGAGAAGGATAAAAAAGACCTAATCTTTAAAGGGAAGAAACAGGCTGAAAAATATTCTTGGGAAGAATGCAGCCGTCAAACTTTAGAAGTTTATGAAAGTTGCCTTGGTTTATGATCGAGTTAATAAAATTGGAGGGGCCGAGCGTGTTTTACTCGCCTTGCATGAAATTTGGCCAGAAGCACCTTTGTTTTGCTCTGTTTATCAGCCTAAAAATGCGCCCTGGGCGAAAAATTTTAAAAAAGTGATACCTTCATTTTTGCAAAAAATTCCTTTTTCAAAAAGTAGCCATGAATTTTTTCCTTGGTTAACGCCCTTCGCTTTTTCCCGATTTAATTTTGCTGATTATGAAGTGGTAATTTCCATTACGAGCGCCGAAGCAAAAACCATTAATACTTCCTCTTCTCAATTACATATTTGTTATTGTTTAACACCAACACGATATTTATGGTCTGGGTATCGAGATTATTGGCAGAAACCTGGTTTTGGTAGCCTAGATTTTTTAGCGCGAAGTTTTTTTTGGTTAATGGCACCAATTTTAAGACTACAGGATATGTCATCAGCCCAAAAACCAGATTATTTTTTAGCGATTTCCCAAACTGTCCAAAAGCGGATTAAGAAATATTATTGCCGGGAAAGCGAGGTGATATATCCACCAGTGTCTTTGATAAAATTTAAAAAAAATAAAAGATTTAAGAGGAAAGACTCTTTTTTTTTGGTTGTTTCCCGCTTGGTACCTTATAAAAATGTAGATTTAGTGGTTCAGGCCTTTAACGATTTGAGGTGGCCTTTAAAAATCATCGGGACCGGCAATCAATTAACTTTTTTAAAAAGTTTTGCCAAAAAAAATATTGAATTTTTAGAAAAGGTTGATGATGTAAAATTAAGTGATTATTATCAAAACTGTGAGGCCTTGATAATGGCTGCGGAAGAAGATTTTGGTTTGGTTGCTTTGGAAGCCCAGGCTGCAGGCAAGCCGGTAATTGCTTATAAAAGAGGAGGGGCTCTAGAAACGGTAATTAATGGTAAGACAGGTTTATTTTTTGAAGAGCTTAAAGTTGAGGATTTAAAACTTGCATTAAATAAATTTAAAAGGTTAAAATTTAAACCATCGGTATGCCGCGAACATGCTCAAAATTTTTCAAAGTCGCTTTTTATTAAAAAATTTAAAGCATTTGTGGAGGCTAAATGGCAGAGATTCAAGAAAATTTAAAAATGAAGGCAGTTATTTTTGCGGGCGGTGTTGGCACAAGAATGTGGCCAGTAAGCAGAACCAATTTTCCTAAGCAATTTGAAAAAATCATCCAAGGAAAATCTACTCTTCAGTTAACAGTAGCTCATCTTCGTCCAGAATTTAAATGGGAGGATATTTATATTTCTACTAACGTTAGCTACGTAAAGATTATTCAAAAACAATTGCCACGGCTTCCTAAGAGTAATATTATTGGTGAACCGGTAAGAAGAGATGTGGCGCCAGCGGTGGGTTATCTCATGACAATTTTAGAAAAAAAAGGTGATAGGCCCACTTTAATTCTTTGGAGCGATCATTTGCGAAAAAACCTCGCAGCCTTTAAAAAGATGTTGAAGGCTGGTCAGAAGTATCTTGTTCTTAATCCTAATAAATTTTTATTTATTGGTGAAAAACCACGCTTTGCTAATCAAAATTTAGGTTGGATTGAAACTGGTAAAAAAAGCGGTGAAATAGATGGTTTGAGCATCCATCGCTTTAAAAGTCTTAAATATCAACCTGATCTTTCTTTGGCTGAAAAATTTTTTCGGGCTCACAATTACTATTGGAATCCTGGCTATTGGTTGGTTAAACCTTCTTTGGTTTTGGAGCAATACCGAAAATTTAAACCAGAAATGTATAAACAACTTGAAATTTTAGGGAGTTCTTTTGGTAAAGCCGAGCATTCTTCAAAGCTAAAAAAAATTTATCCAACACTAGAAAAGATTTCTTTCGACAAGGCCATTTTAGAAAAACTTGATCCTGAAAAAGCCGAAGTGATGGTAGTAGATATGGGTTGGAGTGATGTAGGTACTTGGCAAGCTTTAAAAGAAGCTTTGCAAAAAGAAGCAAAAGCGAACGTAGTCTACGGGAAGACTTATAGTTTTGAATCTGAAGATAATTTAGTTTATTCTTATACACCCCAATTAGTAACGACCGTCGGTTTAAAAGGTACAGTCGTGGTGGTGACTAAAGATGTAGTCTTGGTTTGTCAACAAAATGCCATGGCAGAAGTAAAAAAATTAGTAGAAATATTTGAAAAAGATAAAAATTATCAAAAATATACTTAAAACTAAGGTTATGTTTACCTACGATTTTATTAAAAGAGTGATGGATATTGTTTTAAGTTTGTTTTTGGCAATCATCTTTTTACCAATCTGGTTGATTGTGCCCTTTTTGATAAAACTAGATTCACCTGGACCAATAATTTATAAACATAAAAGGGTGGGTAAAAATGGTAAAGAATTTTGGATGTATAAATTTCGAACAATGTTTAATGACGCTGATGAGATTCTCTTCAAAAAAGATAAAAAATTATTGGAAGAATTTAAAAAGGGAGATTGGAAATTAAAGAACGATCCCCGAATTACCAAATTAGGACGTTTACTCCGCAATTTAACCATTGACGAATTTCCTCAACTTTATAACGTTTTGAGGGGCGAAATGAGTTTGGTTGGACCGAGAGCCTATGTTCGTCAGGAAATCGAGGAACAAAGTGAAAGATATCCGGAAACTAAAAATTTAATTAAAGAAATTTATAAAATTAAACCGGGGATTACCGGACCTTGGCAGACATCAGGCAGAAATGACGTGCCCTTTGTTAAGCGGGCAAAAATGGATGCCAGGTATGCAAAAATTTATAGCTTTTGGGAGGATTTAAAAATCATTTTAAAAACTCCGAAAGCCATGATCAGCAAGTGGTAGAAATAAATAAAATAAATCTAGATAAAGTAGAGGCGGAAAGCCACGAAAAAAAACAAGGAAAAGAAGCTATTTCTTTGTCTAAAGATAGGAATTTTATCAAAAGGTCTTCTGGAACTTCTTATTTTAAAATCTTGGCCCTTTTTTTGATAGTCTTTTTGGGGGTTTTTCCTGTCTTAATCTTTTTCTTAATTCTTAAGCCTTTAATTAAAGAGACTCAAAGTCTTCAGACTAGAGCAAAATTAGCCTATACTGCTTTAAAAGATCAAGATTTAATGGCTGCAGAAACTAGCCTTAAGGATATCCAAGAAAATTTGGAAAAAGTTAAAAAAATTTATGGTCGTTTAAATTGGCTTAAATTTATTCCCCTACTGAATAATTATTGGCATGATGGTAGCAATATTTTAACTGCTGCTGAATCAGGTATAGCTGCCGGCCAAACCTTAATTGAAACCCTTAATCCTTATGCTGATATTTTGGGTTTTAAAGGGAAAGGCAGTTTTACAGGAGGGACTGCTGAGGATAGAATTGTTAAAATTATTGAGACTCTTCCTAAAATTTTACCGAAAGTTGACGAGATTGCTGAAAATTTAAAGAAAGCAGATGGAGCCTTAAATCAGGTTGAGGTTAAACGCTATCCAGAAAAAATTAAGAACCTAGAGATAAAAGCAAAGCTAGTTAAAATGAAAGAATTAGTTCACGATGGAGTTTTGGCAACAACTGACCTTAAGCCCATTTTAGAGATTTTACCAACCGCCTTAGGTTACCCTGAAATGAGAAGATATTTGATTATTTTTCAAAATGATGGTGAGTTAAGACCGACCGGTGGTTTTATGACTGCCTATGGTGTTTTGAGAGTAGATAAGGGTAGAGTGAGAGCAGAAAAGAGCGATGATATTTATACCTTAGATAAGAAATTTAATAGCCGCTTAAAACCACCTGAACCAATTGCTAAATATCTTTTGAGCGCCGATCTTAAAAGCGGTATTGTGCCCTACTTTTATCTTCGCGATATGAATTTTTCTCCTGATTTTAAGACATCAATGGAGATATTTTTTCCTAATTATCAAAAAGTGAAGGACGAACCTGAAGTCGAAGGGGTGATTACGGTAGACACTAAAGTTTTAACTGATCTTTTGGGTGTTTTGGGTCCGTTAGAAGTTCCAGGTTATGGCAAATTTACCCTTGAATCAGACAAAAGGTGTTTTGAAATACCTCAGATTATTTGTGAACTGGAATATCTTGCGGATATGCCCATTGCGGGAGTTAAGCTTGCCCGAAAGGATATTTTAGGACCGATGATGCAAGAGTTAATTTTAAAGGCTATGGGTTCGCCAAAAAATATTTGGCCAAAACTCTTTGAGACGCTGATGAAAAACATTGAAGAAAAACATATTCTTTTTTACTTTGTTGATGAGAAAGTGCAAAAAGCAGCTGAAATTTTTAATGCCGCCGGCAGAATTAAGGATTATGACGGTGATTATTTACATGTCAACGACGCCAACTTAGGTGGTGCCAAGTCTAATCTTTTTGTTAAAGAAACAATCGAAAAAGAATTAACTAAAGATGATAAAGGTCGATGGCTTAGTACTTTAACAATCACTTATCAAAATCCGGTGCCAATGAGTGATTGTAACTTAGAAAGAAAAAGCGGTTTGTGTTTAAATGGCATTTTGCGTAATTACGTGAGGATTTATGTACCTCGGGGCAGTAAATTGGTTGAAGGTTTAGGTTCAGAAGAAAAATTTCAGACCGGGGAAGAATTTGGCAAAACTTACTTTTCTGGTTTTTTTACCCTCAGGGGTGGCGGCGGCAGAGCCAAAATTGTTTTACGTTACGAATTGCCACCAGAAATCAATTTGGAAAAAGAATATAAGTTTTTAATCCAAAAACAACCAGGAACTCTGGGTCATCAGGTAAAAATTAAGGTTAATCATCAGGAAGAAACTTTTGAACTTAAAAAGGATAGAGAAATTATTTTTAAGTTTAACTAATCATGGAAAAAAACTATAAACTGGAGGGAATTATACTTAAAAGAAAAAATTATGCAGAGGCAGACAGACTTTTGACAATTTTTACGAAACAAAAAGGAAAAATCTGTTGTCTGGCTAAAGGCGTGAGAAAGATTAATTCAAAAAGAGCACCCTTTCTTGAGCTTTTTAATCAAATTAGGCTTTATTTGGTTAAAGGTTGGAACTTTGATTTAATTAGCGAGGTGGAATTAATTCAAAACTTTCCTCATATTCAAAGGAAACTAACTAAAATTTCTCAAGTTTACTGGCTAGTGGAATTGATTGAAAAGTTATCCGCAGAAGGTCAAAAAAATTTAATAATTTATAATCTTTTGTTAACTTATTTAGAAAAAATAAATAAAGAAAATTATTTACCAACCGAATTAATGCTTGAGTTTCAAAAAAAACTTTTACTGACTTTAGGTTTTGGTTTGCCTAAGATCGTTAATCAAAAAAATCTCGACAAATTTATTGAACATATTTTAAATAAAAAAATTAACAGTCGTAAACTTTTGTGTTAAGATTAATCTCTTAGTATGGAAAATTTGATGCTTCGACTTACAGCTTTATGCAAGAGAAGGGGTTTTATTTTTCCTTCTTCAGAGATTTATGGTGGTTTAGCGGGTTTTTGGGATTACGGACCATTGGGAGTGGAATTAAAAAACAATCTTAAAAGATACTGGTGGCAGACGATGGTTTATCAGCGTGATGATATTGTAGGTTTGGATGCTTCAATTATTATGAATCCACAAGTTTGGCAAGCTTCGGGCCATCTTGAGGCTTTTACTGATCCTTTGGTGGAATGTAAAGTTTGTCATCAACGATTTAGAGCCGATCAAAAAATGCTTCAAGAGTGTCATCAAAAAGAGCATTCAGAAAAGGTGACTTGGACTGAGCCTAAGGCCTTTAATTTAATGACGGAAGTTTTTTTAGGCGTGACAGAACCAAAGCAAAAAGCTTACTTGCGGGGAGAAATCACTCAAGGGGTTTTTGTTAATTTTAATAATGTCATTTCATCTACAAGAGTGAAAATTCCATTTGGTATTGCCCAAATTGGCAAGGCCTTCCGTAACGAGATTACTCCGGGTAATTTTACTTTCAGAAGTAGAGAATTCGAACAAATGGAACTAGAGTATTTTCTTGAACCTGATTCACAAAAGGCTAAAAACACTTTTGATTACTGGAAAAAAGAGAGACTAGCGTGGTATTTATCTTTGGGCTTAAAAAAAGAAAAATTGCGTTTTCGGAAACACGAAAAAAATGAAAAAGCTCATTATGCTCGTGAAGCTGAAGATCTTGAATATTACTCGCCTTTTGGATGGAAGGAGCTAGAGGGAATTCATGATCGGGGTGATTGGGATTTGAGTAGGCATAAATTAACTTATAAAGATGAGCAGGGAAAAGAATATACTCCTTTTGTCATTGAAGCTTCGGGAGGGGTAGACAGGGCCTTGCTTTTTTTCTTAATTGATGCTTATACGGAGACAAAAAAAAGAGTGATCCTTAAGCTTCACCCCTATTTAGCTCCTGTAAAAATTGCCGTTTTTCCTTTACTTGCTAATAAAGCGGCATTGGTAACTTTAGCTAAAAAAATTTACCAGGATTTAAAAAATAAATATGTTTGTGCGTGGGATGATCGAGGAAATATAGGTAAGCGTTATTATGCTCAAGATGAAATTGGTACACCTTGGTGTCTAACTGTTGATTTTCAAAGTTTAGAAGACAAAACAGTTACCGTTAGAGATAGAGATACGACTAGGCAAGAAAGAGTAAAAATTTCTCAATTAAAAAATTATTTTGAAAAAAAATTAATAATTTAATGAGCAAAAGAAAAATTATTATCATTTTAGTTAGCTTTGTTTTTTCCCTTGGAGCTTTTCTTTTTTGGCTTTTTAAGCCTTCTTTTCTAGATAAAGCAAAAAAAAATACGCAATCTAACAATACGTCACCAGAGCCAATTTTAATCAGCACCTTAACTTTAGCACAAAGACCTTATCTACTACTGGAACCAAAGAGCAGTGTGGAGCCCAAAAGTTTAGGTCATTGGGTAACCGTCAATATTATTGATCCTAAAGAATTTGAAAGAGTAGAGTATGAGTTTGAATATACGACTGCAACTATAATTCAAGGAGGAATGGGAAGACTTGATTTTAGACGAGAACCAGCACCCATTAAAAAAGAAATTGCTTTTGGTTCGGCCTCAAAAGGCAAATACAAGTATGACGAGGGGGTAAATAAAGGCCACTTTATTTTTCATTTTTTTAAAGAGGATAAAGAAGCGGTTTTAAAAACAGATTTTATTTTGGAAACGAGAATGATGAATGGTGGTATTTTCCGGACAGCAGACGGAAAAGGAAGATTGGAAGTAGACAAGACTGATTTAGCGGAAAACGACTATTTACTGATAGCGAGTACTCTAGGATTGCCACAAATGCCACAAAATCAGGTTTTGGCGGGACCTTACAGTTTTTATGCCGATAGCCCTAAAAAATTGAAAGAGAGCAAAGTTATTTTTAACGACATTAAAGAGAAAGAAGTTTTAGTTTTATTTTGGAATGGGCAAAAGTGGGAAGAGTTGGAAACAAGAATTATTAATGAGGAGGCAGTAGCAATTCCTAAAGCCTTGGGAGTTTTTGTTTTGGTGGCTCAATAAAGACTTCAGCTTAATTTTTTTAACTTACCCTTTCTTGCTTTTAACTAAGATTTTACCATTAAGTTAGCCTTCTTTATTTTTCAAACTAGGTCTTGACAAAATCCGGTAAAGCTATCAAAATGGTTATAAATGGTGAAAAGTGGTGAAAAAAGTAATAAAGAGGCTTTCATTGGTCTTTATGAACGTACTTTGGAGGAGCGCGGACGTTTGGCGATACCTAAAAAATTTCGAGAACCTTTAAATGAGGGGGCCGTTTTGACTCGTGGGTTAGATGGCTGTCTTTTTCTCTTTCCAAGGTTAGTTTGGCAGCAAATCAGTGAGAGGTTAAGAGAAACACCGTTGACGAGTTTAGATGCGCGGGCTTTTACCCGTCTTTTAACCTACGAAGCTTTTGAAGTTGAGTTTGATTCGCAAGGTAGAATTTTAGTTCCTCAACTTTTGCAAACATTTGCTGGTTTACAAAAAGAAATCATCATTGCCGGTAGTTTAGACAGAATAGAAATTTGGGCAAGAGAAAAATTTTTAGATTATCAGAAAAAAATCGAGAAAACATCCGATGAAATTGCCGAAAGATTAAACAAACTTGAAATTAGAATTTAAATTTCACAAACCAGCTCTTTTAAAAATTGCTATTGATTATTTAAAAATTAAACCCGGTGAGGTTTATGTGGACGCGACACTTGGTGGTGGCGGCCACAGCCTTGAAATTTTAAAAAGAGGAGGAAGAGTTTTTGGTTTGGATTGTGATCAAGAGGCCTTAAATTATGCCGGAAAGCGTTTAGCCACTTTTTGCCAAAGAAAAGTCTGCCCTCTAAACGCTTTCCGGCTCGCCAAGGCTAATTTTAGCCAGCTGAGAGAAATTTTAAGGCTAAATCGAATTGTTAAGCCAGCAGGAATTCTTTTTGACTTAGGCACATCTTTTCATCAATTGACAACTAAAGGTAGGGGTTTTTCTTTTCAGATCGACGAACCTTTGGATATGCGGATGGATAGAGATTTAAAGGTAACAGCCGCAAATCTTATCGCGGGCCTGAGCCTTAAAGAATTAAGTGAACTTTTTTTTAAACTGGGTGAAGAAAAATATGCTTTGGCAATTGCTAAAGCGATCGTGAATAACCGTCAAAAACAGCCGATTATAAAAACCGGACAATTAGCAGAGATTGCCTGGAAAATTTATCAAAAATATAGGGTGAAAAGCAAAATCCATCCGGCAACAAAAATTTTTCAAGCTTTAAGGATTGCTGTCAATGATGAGCTTAATAATTTAAGAAAGGCTTTACCGCAGGCCCTTGAGTGTTTAGCTAAGAAAGGTAGATTGGTAATCATTAGCTTTCATGGTTTAGAAGATAAAATTGTTAAAAATTTCTTTAAATTAGAAGAGAAAAATAGAACACTGTGCATTCTTACGAAAAAACCAATAGGAGCCAGCGAGTCAGAAATAGAAATTAATCCAAATTGCCGGAGTGCTAAATTGAGAGCAGCCGAAAAAATATGAAAGAAAAAAACAAAAATCCAAAATCGACAAAACTGACCTTTATTTTTATTTTATTAATGGTTATTTTGGCAATTTTGCAAATAGTTTTTGCCAATCAAGAAGCAAATGCCGGAAGGACTTTGCAGAGATTAGAGCAAGAAATTGCTCATCTTGAAACAGAAAATAAGCTTTTAGAAATAACCATCGCTTCTCAAGGAAGCTTGGAAAGTTTGAAAGAAAAGGCAGAAAAGCTTGGTTTTAATCAAGGGCAAAGCATATTAAATCTAAGCAAACAAAAGGAAGTGGTGCTTAATTTTCAAAGATAACGGTGAAAGACAGAATCTTCGCTTTATTCATAATTTTTAGCCTAGCGAGTTTTTTATTAGTAATCAGATTGTTTTACTGGCAAGTGATCAAAGCGGCCGAATTGACAGCTTTAGCCACTAATCAAAGAGAAAGCGTGATAAAAATTCTTCCCTCAAGAGGTAAAATTTTAACCAGCGATAATTTTCCTTTAGTCAGCAACCAAAAGGCTTTTTTACTTTTTGCCAACCCCTTAAAAATTCCGTCAGAAAAACGCGAGAAAATTTTTGAGGAATTAAGTCCTTTGCTTTTAGAGGAGAGAGAGGCGACGTTTTCAGGAGAAGAGAGGGAAGAAATTTTAAAAAAAGAAATTAAAAAATTAAAAGAATTGTTTGATATACCTAATAAAGTGTGGTTGCCTTTAAAACATAAAATTTCACTCGAAAAAAAATTAGAAATCGAAAAATTAGCCATAGATGGTTTAGGTTTTGAAGAAGAGGAGGTTCGCTTTTATCCGGAAGCCTCAATGGCAGCACACCTTTTGGGTTTTGTCGGAGCTAATTTGACAGGAGAAGCTACGGGATATTTTGGTTTAGAAGGTTATTATGATCTGGAACTAAAAGGGAAAAAGGGCGTAATCATTGAAGAAAAAGATGCAGGTAACTTTCCCATTATTGGTGGTTTTTTCAATCAAGAGAAAGTAAAAAACGGCAAAGATTTAGTTTTACACCTTGATAGATCAATTCAGCTGATAGCAGAGCAAGAACTTAAAAAAGGGATTAATAAATATGGTGCTAAATCAGGCTATATTATTATTATGGAACCTTTTAGTGGGGCGATTTTAGCTCTAGCCAGTTTTCCTGCTTATCATCCAGCAGAATTTCTAAATTATGAAGAGACGCTTTATAAAAACCCAGCCATTGCTGAGCTTTACGAACCAGGTTCAACTTTTAAGATTTTGGTAATGGCTGCAGCTTTAAATGAAGCTGTAATTACCCCTCAGACTCGTTGTGAGATTTGCGAAGGTCCTTACAAAATTGATAAATATCTTATTAAAACTTGGAATGAAAAATACTATCCTGATCAAACAATGGTAGAAGTTTTGGAGCATTCTGATAATGTGGGTATGGTTTTTGTATCCCAAAAATTAGGTAAAGGAAAATTAATTGATTATTTAAAACGCTTTGGGATTGGTGAAAAAACTGGCATTGATTTACAAGAAGAAGTAGCTTTTCCTCTTAAAGAGCCAGAGGATTGGAATGAGGTTGATTTAGCAACAGCGTCTTTTGGTCAAGGTTTGGCGGTAACAGGCATCCAAATGGCAAGAGCAGTGGCTGCTATTGCCAATGGTGGCAATTTATTAGAACCTCATCTCGTTCACAAAATTGTAGGTGAAGATAAAACTTTAGAGGTAAAACCTAAAACTATAAGAAAAGTATTGAAGGAAAAAACCACCCAAGAACTTAAACAAATGATGATGAGTGCAGTTGATAACGGTGAAGCAAAATGGGCCAAGCCCAAAGGTTATAAAATTGCGGGCAAAACAGGTACAGCTCAAGTACCGGTAGCCGGCCATTATGATAAAGAAAAAACTATTGCTTCCTTCGTTGGTTTTGCTCCAGTTGATCAACCTAAATTTCTTGTTTTGGTTTATCTTCGTGAACCTACCTCTTCCCCTTGGGCTTCAGAAACAGCAGCGCCTTTGTTTTTCAATGTGGTACGCCGGCTTTTTCTCTATTTGGACCTTTCACCAGAAGAACCATAAAGATGATATAATGCAAACTATGTTTTTTTTAAGAACCTTAAGAAATTATTTGCCTCATTGGTTAGTCAATTATTTTTTCCATCTTCCCTTAGCTTTTTTGGCAGTAATTTTTCATGGTTATCCAGGTCGGAAAATAAAAATTATTGGGGTAACTGGTACTGATGGTAAAACCACCACCGCCACCCTAATTTATGAAATCTTAAAAACTGCCAAGAAGAGAGTAGCTTTGATAAGTACTGTTTGCGCTAAAATTGGCAGTAAAAATATTGATACTGGTTTCCATGTTACGACACCTAATCCTTGGCAGTTACAAAAATTATTAAAGCTCGCGGTTAAAGAGAAAATTGAATACCTCGTCTTAGAGGCAACTTCCCAAGGTTTAGCTCAATTCCGCCTCTTTGGTTGCAATTTTAAAGTGGGGGTGATTACCAACCTCACGCATGAGCATCTGGATTATCATCAAACCATGGAGGCATATTTAAAAGCAAAGGCAAAATTATTTAAAAATACAGAATTGAATATTTTAAATAGAGAAGATCAGTCTTATAAATTTTTATTTAACCTCATAAAGAAAAAAACTAACCGTAAAATTATAACTTATGGTTTAAAAGAGGGTGATTTTACCCCTAAAAAATTTACATTTCGGACAAAATTGGCGGGTAAATTTAACCTTTATAACTGTTTGGCGGCGGTTGCCGTTGCTAAATCATTGGGAATTGCTAATTTTCGCATCAATAAAACCTTGGCTCATTTTAAAGGTGTAAAAGGTCGGATGGAGGTAGTTTGTAATCAGCCTTATAAGATTATCGTTGATTTTGCTCATACGCCAAATGCGCTCCAACAGGCTTTGAAGACATTAAAGGAAATGCCTCATCGTCAACTAATTGCCGTCTTTGGCGCGGCTGGGTTACGTGATCGAACCAAAAGACCTACTATGGGGAAGATTGCCGGTTTGTTTGCGGATAAAATTATTTTGACTGCAGAAGATCCACGTACCGAAAGTGTTAATAAGATTATTGAGGAAATTGCAGCTGGTTGCCCCGATAAAAGCAAAATTATTAAAGAACCAGACAGAAAAAAAGCCATTAACCGGGCGATTTTACTGGCAAAACCTGGAGATATTATTGGAATTTTTGGTAAGGGTCATGAACAGTCGATGTGTTTTGGGAATAGAGAATATCCTTGGTCAGACCAAGAAGTCGTAAAAAAATTTCTGTAACTAAGATGAAACCAGTGCAACTTTTAATTCTTGCCGGCGGCATAGGTAAAAGAATGAGACCTTTAAGTTTTTGTAAAAGTCTTATTCCTTTTGCTGGTAAGCCAATTATCAAATATGTGCTCGAAGATTGGCAAAAAATAGGTATTACTGATTTTAAAATCGTGAGTAATCCAGAAAATATCAAGAAACTGAAAGCAGTTTTAGGAGAAAAGAATAAAAAATTTTTTGTTCAGAAAAAACCTTTGGGTATGGCCGAGGCCGTCTTAAATGTTAAACTGGAAAAAAATAAACCCCTCATTATTGTTAATGGTGAAGATTTAATTGCTGAAGAGGGCTGTCAAGATTTTTTAAAGATGGCGGAAAAAACAAAAGGAGAGGTTTTATTGACTGGGCTTTATCGTGAAGAATATTTCCCTGGTGGTTATTTTAAAATTAAAGATCGACAGGTATTAGGTATCATCGAAAAGCCTGAAAAAGACAGAAGACCAAGTAAATTTATTAATCTTGTGGTTCATTATTTTAGGAGACCTTTCTTATTCCTTAAATATTTAAAAGAGGTCAAAACCAATAAAGATGATGCTTACGAAATGGCTTTGGACAGGATGATTAAGGATAAAATTAAAGTTGAACTTTTTACTTATCAAGGTTATTGGCAGAGTCTTAAATATCCGTGGCATATTTTGGAGATGATGGCGTTAATTTTTAAGCATCGTTGGCAGAGAAAAGTTGCCAAAAACGCTAAAATATCTTCACACGCTATCATTAAAGGTCAAGTCATTATTGAAGATGAGGCGGAAGTTTACGATGGGGCTTGTCTTGTTGGACCAGTTTATCTTGGGAAAAAGAGTATCGTTGGTCATCATACTTTAATAAGAGAGTCGATGATTGGTGATAATTGTGTGATTGGTTTTGGGACAGAAATTGCCCGTTCGTGGGTAGGTCACCGCTGTTGGTTTCATACTAATTATATCGGCGATTCGGTTTTGGAAGAAAATGTTAGTTTCGGAGCAGGGACAGTGACGGCGAATTTAAGATTAGATGGCCGTGAGATTTTTGTAAAAAGGGACAACCAGCAGAAAGTGGCCACGGGTAAAAACAAACTAGGTAGTCTCATTGCCAAAGATGTCAAGATTGGAGTTAATGTCAGTCTTATGCCGGGAATCATCATTGGCAGTCATAATTTGGTGTACCCTCACGCTGTTTTATATGATAATTTAAAGGAAAGATGAACAAGAAAAAAATTATTGCGGTAATCTTAGCCGCCGGTAAAGGCAAAAGAATGCAGGCGAAAACAGTTAATAAAACTGCCATGAGGCTGGCTGGCAAGCCGATGATTGAGTATACGGTGGAACTCCTTAAAAAAGCGGGCTTAAAAAAAATTATCATTGTTGTCGGTTTTGCTAAAGATTCAATCATTAATTATTTAGGAAAGAAAAATTATCTTTGGGCGATTCAAAGACAACAATTAGGTACAGCCCATGCTCTGAAAATGGCTTTTAGGCAAATCGGTCAAAATATAAAAAATATTTTAGTGATTCAAGGTGATGATTCAGCTTTTTATCAACCATGGTTACTTAGAAAACTCATGAAGTTTCATTGGCAAAATAAGTCAGCGGCAACTTTTTTAACAGTAAAGCTTAAAAATCCCGGTTCTTTAGGTAGAATCCTCAGAGATAAAGAGGGTAATTTAAAAGGGATAATTGAAGTTAAAAATGCCAAGAAAGAGCATTTAAAAATCAAAGAAATTAATACAGGCTGTTATTTTTTTGAAAGAAGTTTTTTAGCAAAATATTTAAATCAAGTAGAGAAAGACCCAGTTTCTAAAGAATATTATTTACCTGATTTAATAAAAATTGGTCTTAAGGCAAACGAAAAAATTAAAGCTTTGCTGGTTCCCGGTAGTTATTTTCAGAGTGTAAATACCCCTGAAGAGTTAAAAGAGGCTGATTGGCGGATGCGCCAAAAACTGCATGTTAAATGAAGAATTATTTTTAGACAAACGATTAAAGGTTTTGATTTCTGACCGAGTGATAGGTAATATTGATTTTCGTTTTGGTTCGAAAAAAGAAACATTGAACCATCGACAAAATTTAGTTAAGCTTTTAGGTTGTCGTCTGACAGATCTTTACGAGATGGAACAAATCCATGGCAGTCGTATCGGTTTTATCAAGAAGAAAGTCAAAAAAAAGCTTTTTCCTCAAACTGACGCCTTAATTACTAATTTGAAAAATGTTTTTTTAATGGTAAAGACAGCGGACTGTTTTCCTGTTTTATTTTTTGAGCCGTTAAATCACACAATTGCGGTTTGCCATGTCGGTTGGCGGGGAGCGATTGAAAAAATTTTCCTTAAAACTTTAATATTAATGTTAACTCATTTTCATTGTTCGCCAAACAAAATAAAAGTAGTTATTGGTCCAGGAGCAAGAAAGTGTTGTTTTCAACATCGACATTTTTTACAAGAAAAATTGCCAGAATGGCAAGAATTTATCAAAAATAATCAAAAAGATAAAAAAAATTATAAAACCCTAGATATTCCTTCTTTTATTAAAAGCGAATTAAAAATAGTTGGTATAAAACGAGAAAATATTAAGGATTTAAAAATTTGTACGATTTGTAACCGAAATTTTTTTTCTCATTTTCGCAGTTTGAAAGAAAAAGAAAGGGAGGGACGTTTTGCTACGATTATTGGCTTAAGAGAAAATGGTCAATCTTAAAAAGATAAAAAAAATTCATTTTACTGGTATTAAAGGCGTGGGTATGACAGCCTTGGCTTTATGTGCTCGGGATTTAGGTTTAAAAATTAGTGGCAGCGATGTTAGAGAGAGATTTGTGACTGATGAAATATTGGCAAAAAATAAAATTAATTATCAAATTGGCTTTAAAAAAGAAAATATTGGCCGGCCTGATTTGTTGATTTTTACCGGTGCTCATGGTGGTCAAGATAATCCAGAAGTAATTTATGCCCAAAATAAAAATATTCCAGTAATGTCACATGCCCAAGCATTAGGTTTGTTTATGAAGGCCAAAGAGGGAATTTCTGTTTGCGGCGTTGGCGGTAAGACCACCACGGCGGCGATGTTGGCGACAGTTTTAACTAAAAATTGCTTAAAGCCCAGTTATGCTATTGGAGTAGGCGCTGTCAAACCATTGGGCGAACCAGGAAGATTTGAGAAAGAAAGCAGATATTTTATTGCAGAAGCAGATGAATATGCCGCTTCACCTCAAGATCGCCAGCCAAGATTTAATTATCAATATCCCAAAATTATTATTTTAACGAATCTCGAATTTGATCACCCTGATTTTTATCCCAACTTTGAAGCAACTCTTGAAAGTTTTAAAAATTTTATCCAAAGAATTCCTAAAGATGGTTTGTTAGTTGCTTGTTTTGATAATCCGCGAGTAGTGAAGCTTCTTCAGAAAGTTAACGTTCCTTATCAAAGCTATGGTTTTTCGTCAAAAGCTGATTGGCAGATTATTAAAATGAGGATTGATCAACAAAGGATCACCTTTAAGGTTAAATATAAAAATTTAAATTTTGAAGATTTGACCATTTTTGTGCCGGGAAAGTTTAATGTTCTGAATGCCACTGCTGTTTTGGTTACGAGTTATTTTTTAGGTTTGAACTTGCCTCAAATTAAAGAAGGTTTAGCATTTTTTCAAGGCACCAAGAGACGTTTTGAATTTATTGGAAAAATCAAAGATGTATTTTTATATGACGATTATGCTCACCATCCTGCGGAGATTAAAGCTACTCTAGAGGCAATTAAAAATTGGTGGCCCCACCGCCGCTTAATAGTAATTTTTCAACCCCACACTTACTCTCGGACGAAATATTTACTTACAGATTTTAGTCAGAGTTTCAGGTTTGCAGACGAGATAATCATTACTGATGTTTATGCCTCGGCCAGAGAAAAAGATGATTTGGGGGTGAGTGGCGAAGTCTTAACGGCAGCGATTGTCAATATGGGTAAAAAAGCTTATTATCTGCCAAACTGTGAGGTAGTTTGTCAATTCTTAAAAAAGATAACGAGGCAAGGTGATGTTATTTTTACCTTAGGTGCAGGCAATATTTTTCTTTGGCATGAGAAAATAATCAAAAGTTTAAAAACAATAAATTTTTAAAAATGAGAAATCAGCAAAATTCAAGATTAAAAATTCAAAAAAATGTTAAGCTTGCTCCTTACACGACTTTGGATATTGGTGGCCCCGCAGACTATTTTACAGAAGTAAAAACTTACGAGGAAATTAAAAAAGTCTTAGCTTGGGCAAGAAACCTGAAAATTCCTCTTTATTTTTTAGGAGGGGGCAGCAACCTTTTAATTGCCGATAAGGGAGTAAGAGGTTTGGTGATAAAAATCAAAAATCAAGATTTAAAAATCAAGCATGAGCAGGGAAAAATAAGCGTTATTGCCGGTGCTGGCATAACTTTGCCAAAATTATTGAGTTTTTGTGTGAATCATTCATTATCAGGTTTGGAGTTTTTAGTTGGTATCCCTGGAACTTTGGGGGGGGCAATTGTGGGTAATGCTGGCGTTAAGGACTATTGGATAAGTCAGAAGATCGAGAAAATAAAAATAATAGATAGAAATGGTAAAATTTATGAATTGGGGCCAGAAAATTGTCATTTTGGATATCGTACCAGTCTTTTTAGAAAAAAAAATGATTTAATTTTTGAGGCAGTCTTGAACTTGAAAAAAAGTGAAAAAAGAATGATAAAAGAAAAAATTGAGCAATTTCAAAAAAAACGCTTTTGTCAGCCTAAAGGCAAAAGCGCTGGCTGTATTTTTAAAAATCCTCCCCAAGAAAGTGCTGGTTATTTAATTGAGAAAATTGGTTTAAAGGGAAAAATTTTTGGTAACCTTAAAATTTCTCAAAAACATGCTAATTTTTTTATTAACCTTGGTGAAGCAAAGGCAGAAGAGGTGGTGATGTTAATTAAATTGATTCAAAAAAGGGTTAGAGATAAATTTGGAATCATGCTTGAGCCTGAGATTTTTTTTCTAGGAGATTTTAATGGAGAAATTGTTTATTAAAGGTGGTTATCCTTTAAAAGGAGCAATTAGATTGGGAGGGGCAAAAAACGCCTCCTTCAAATTGATGACCGCTTCGCTTTTGGCTCCAGGAGAGACGCGCCTTCTTAATTTTTCTAAAATTGCTGATGTTGATCATACTCAAAAAATTATCAAAGCTTTAGGTGGCGAAATCAAAGAATGTGGTGAAAGAACTTTAATGATTAATACTGCTAAAGTCTCAAAATTTATGATTCCAAAATCATGGGGAAACGTTTCCCGGGCTTCCCTACTTTTTCTAGGGCCACTTTTAGCAAGATTTGGTAAGGCAGTGGTACCTTTACCGGGAGGTGATAAAATCGGCCGGAGACCATTAGATCGTCATTTTGCAGGTTTGAAATCTTTAGGGGCAAAAATCGTCATTGAAAAAAATATGATCAAAGCAGAATGTAGTAAATTGAGGGGGACAACGTATAAATTTGCCAAAAATACTCATACGGGCACGGAGACTTTAATTATGGCAGGAGTTTTGGCTCAAGGAAAAACCCTTTTGGAAAATGCAGCCGAAGAACCAGAAGTTGATGATCTTATAAATTTCTTAAATAAAATGGGTGCCAAAATTAAACGTTTAAAAAATCGAAAAATCGAAATTATAGGCGTAAAAAATCTAAGACCCACGATTTATAAAATCATGCCCGATAGAAATGAAGCTGTTTCCTATGCTGTAGCGGCAATCATCACTCAAGGAGATATTGTTGTAGAAAATGCTCAGGAGAAATACTTAAAAGCTTTTTTAAAAAAACTGGAGGAAGCTGGAGGAGGCTTTGAGATTGGTAATTATGGTATTCGCTTTTTTTATAAAAAGCCTTTAAAAGCCGTTAAAGTTGTTACCCGTCCTTATCCTGGTTTTATGACTGATTGGCAACCGCTCTGGGCAGTTTTGGCCACTCAAGCTAGGGGCATGAGTAAAATTATTGAAACAATTTATGAAGAAAGATTTGGTTATGTAGAAAGTTTAAAAAAAATGGGAGCAAAAATTACTTATTTTCAGCCTCAGGTGTCAAATCCAAATAAGTTTTATAATTTTAATCTCGAGGCTGGCTGGGAAAAATATAAACATGGGATAAAAATTCAAGGACAAACCCCTTTGACTGCCATTAAGTCAAAAATTTTAGATTTAAGAGCCGGTGCCACCTTAGTTTTGGCAGGTTTGATTGCAGACAAAGGCACAACAGTTTTAGAAGGGGTAGAACAGATTGATCGGGGTTATGAAGATTTAGATGGGAGATTAGCTCAATTGGGAGCAAACATAAAAAGGATCAGTTATACCAATGATAATTAAACAAAAAAAGATTGTAGTGATTGGGGGAGGTACAGGCACTTTTGTTGTTCTTTCCGGGCTTAAAAAATATTTTGAGGATTTAGTGGCAATTGTCTCGATGGCTGACAGCGGTGGCAGTAACCGAATAATTAGAGATGAATTCGGTCTTTTACCAACTTCTGACATTCGTCAATGTTTTGTGGCATTGGCTTCGGGTAATAATGAGACGGAGAAGATTATGCGAAACCTCTTTATTTATCGTTTTTGTAAGGGCAGCGGCGCTTTAAATGGGATGACGTTTGGCAATTTGTTTATGGCAGCGCTTGCGGATATTTTGGGTTCACAATACGAGGCCATTAAAAAAACCGGTAAAGTTTTGAGGATTACTGGTCGCGTCATCCCCGTAACTTTGACTAAGGTTAACTTGGTAGCAGAATATGAAGATGGCAGAATTATTAGGGGAGAACACGAAATTGACGAACCCTCTTCTGAAACAAGAAAAAAAATTATTAAGCTCTGGTTGGAGCCAGCAGCTTACGCCACACCGGAGGCTATAAGAGAAATTAAGAAAGCTGATTTAATTATTTTAGCCCCCGGCGATCTTTATACTTCTCTTTTAGCCAATCTTATTGTTGGAGGTATAGCTGCGGCTTTGAGAAAAGCAAAGGGAAAAATTTTGTATATTCTCAATTTAATGACGAAAGCGGGCCAAACAGCTGGTTTTAAAGCTTCAGATCATCTTAAAGAAATAATTAAATATTTAGGTCGGAAACCAGACATGGTAATTATTAATAACAAAAAAATTCCCGCTTTTGTAGAAAAGTATTATTGGCGAAAAGAAAAATCTGTGAGAGTTGAAGATGATCTTGAGAAAAATCCTGAAATAAAAGTTATTAGGGCCGATGTTTTATCAGATAAAATTTACAAGAAGCCAGCTTCAGACATTCTTGAGAGAAGTTTGATTAGACATGACTCTTTTAAATTAGCAAAACTAATCCACAGTTTTTTTAGCTAAAAACAATGAGTGGTCAAACGATTGTGATTCTTCACGGCTGGCAGTCGAAACTTTCTCGTTGGCAACCCCTCATTAAGATTCTTAAAAAGAAGTTTAACGTCTATTTACCTCATTTACCCGGTTTTTATAAAAATAAATTAAAAGCTCCTTGGGATTTGAAGGATTATGCTCTTTGGTTAAATAAATATCTTTTAAGAAAGAGAATAAAAAATCCCATTCTTTTGGGTCATTCTAACGGGGGCAGGATCGCTTTATACTTTTTAGCTCAAGGTTATCAGGCAGAAAAATTAGTTTTGATTGCCAGTGCCGGTATCAAAAGCAAAAAAAACTTTAAAAAAATATTTTTTCAATTTTTAGCCAGAACAGGCAAGAAAATATTTTTTACCCCCTTATTAAATTTTCTCAAGAAACCCAGTCGTTGGTTTTTTTACACTTTAATTGGTGAAAAAGATTATTATCGAGCAGCGGGTTTTTTAAGACCAACTTTAGTTAATTTAATTGCTAAAGACCTCACTCCTCATCTTAAAAAAATTAAAGTACCTACCTTAATTCTTTGGGGTAGAAAAGACAGATTAACTCCGGTCAATGACGCTTATCTTTTAGCGAGTAAAATAAAAAATAGTAAGTTAATTATTTATAATAATGAAGGTCATGACTTGCTATTTAAATTACCAGAAGAAATTGCCAGTAAAATTATTACTTTTGGGAAATGCTAATTTTTTTATTTAGATTACTTTATTTTTCTTTTTTTATTTTCTTAATTTCCCAAATTTTAAAATTTCTTTTATACTCTTTTTATGTTTGGCAATTGGTAGAGTATCGTTTAGACCGTTTAAAGCTAAGATTTACTAATTTAGAAGAAAGAAGTGAGTTTTTTCATTATTTAAATTTTTTAAATTTTTACCCATTTAATAAATATCCTCAATTTACGCTAAGAATCTTTTTAAGTTTTTTAATTTTTATTTTTCTGAGCTACCGTTTGCTCTTTGTGATTTATAAATTTTTAGCAACCTTAATCCCTTTTGAAGATAAATTTATTTTTAATCTTCTTTTAACCCTTTTGGTAATTTATTATCTTGTACCGCTTTTAAGTTCATTAACAATTTTATTAACCGCTATATTTTTTTGGCCATTGAAAAAACTCATAATTTATTTAGCTAAACAAAAAATCAAAAAAAACAAAAATTTAATTGTTATTGGGATTACCGGCAGTTTTGGCAAGAGCACAACTAAAGAGGTCTTAGCGGAAATTTTAGCCTTAGGCTATAAAGTGCTTAAAACTTCAGGTAATATTAATACCGAAATTGGCATTGCTAAAACGGCACTTTTTTCTTTAAATAAGAAGCATAAAATTTTTTTAGTAGAAATGGGTGCTTATAAAAGAGGAGAAATTAAAAAAATTTGTGAATTGGTTTCACCCAAAATTGGTATTATTACGGGAATTAATTACCAGCATTATGCCCTTTTTGGAAGTTTTAAAAATATTCTTGAAGCTAAATATGAATTAATTGAAAGTCTTCCTCAAAACGGCTTGGCTTTATTTAATGCAAAAGATAAGTATTGTCGGAAGTTAAATAAAAGAAAAAGACCTTGTTTTAGCTTGCTTTATGGTGCGAAAAGCAAGGATTTTGAGGAAAGTTTAGCTGCGGGTGAGTTTCTGGCACAACATTTTAAAGTTTCCAAAAATAAGTTAAAAAAAATAATTCCCAAATTAAAGAAGTTTTTCTTATTGAAGAAAAAAAGAGGTAGGGGCGGAATTTTAATTTTTGATGATAGTTATTCGAGCAACCCTGAAGGTTTTAAAAAGGCTTTAAGTTTTTTAGCTCAAGAGAAAAGGCGCAAAATTATTGTTACTTCAGGAATTATTGAATTAGGAGAGGTTAGTGATAAAGTTCATCGTCAAATGGGAAAGATGATGGTGAAGCTGGCTGAGAAGATTATTGTGACCAGCCAAAACTTCGGTCAGGCTTTTCAGAAGGGATTAAGTAAAGAAGAGCAAAATAAATTTTTAATTAGTCGTCAAGAGTTAAAGATTATTAATTATCTTAAAGACTGTTTTAACTCCCGCTGGGTGGTTTTATGGGAGGGTCGCGTGCCGCGTAATATCAAAAACATCTTTGAAAAAAATGACTAAACCAATTTTGATTAGTCTGGCACCAAATAATTTTTGGGATGATACTCTTTTAGCATTGTTAAATTTTTTTTGTCCATTTTTCTGGAAGAAAGGCAAAGCTATTAGTTGTCTGGAAAATCAATTTAAAAAATTATTTGCCGTTCCCTATATTTTTTCTTTTCATACCGGCCGTGCTGCCTTACAGGTGGGTTTAGAAGCTTTAAAATTTCCCAAAGGAAGCGAAATTTTACTTCAAGCCTTTTCTTGTGTTGTGGTTAGTAACAGTGTTCGTTTTGCAGGACTTAAACCGGTTTTTGTGGATGTTAAACCGCATTCTTTCAGTTTGGATCCTCTTGATTTAGAGAAAAAAATTACATCTAAAACCAAAGCGATCATCCTTCAAAATCTTTTTGGGATTCCCGATGATATCACAGAAATTCAAGTAGTAGCAAAAAAACATCATTTAAAAATCATAGAAGACGGTGCTCAAGCTTTGGGTGCTACTTATAAAGGGAGAAAAATTGGTCAATTTGGGGAATTTGCCTTTTTTAGTTTTGGGAGCGACAAGGTTATTTCTTCGACTAATGGGGGGATGTTGATCACCAAAAATAAAAATTTAGCAAAAGAAATTAAAAAAATTTATCAAGCAATTAATTTTCCAGACTATTGGTGGATTTTTAAACAGTTATTTTATCCCCTCGCCTGCTCATTGGTTGTTTTAACCTATTTTTGGTTACCAGTGGGAAAGTTTAGCCTTGGTAAAGTAATTTTAGTAGGCTTACAAAAACTAGGTCTTTTAGAGAAACAAGTCAAAGAAAATGAAAAAAAGGGAAAACCTTTTAAGGATTATTATCCTAAAAAATTACCTAATGTTTTAGCGATTCTTGCCCTACATCAGCTAAAAAAAATAGATAAATTCAACATCAAGAGAAGAAAGATTGCTCAATATTATTTTCGACAATTAAAAAAGATAAAAGGTTTACAATTTTTTAATTTAAACAAACTAAAAAAAGGAATTTACTTGAGGTTTCCCCTAAAGGTAGTTCACGCTCAAGAATTAAGAAATTTTTGTCAAAAGAGAAAAATTATTTTGGGTACGTGGTATGACAAGGTGATTGCTCCCCGGGGAACAAGTTTAAAAAAAATTGGCTATAAACTTGGCAGTTGTCCGGTAGCGGAGAAGTTAATTAAAGATATTATAAACTTGCCTACGTTTCCTAAAATGTCAATGAAAGATGCCCGCCGCGTGGTGAGTTGTCTAGAAGAATTTTATGAAAATCGAAACCGAAGAAATCAAAAATAAAACCATTTGGGAAAATTTTCTACACCAACAAAAAGATCAGGTTAATTTTCTTCATTCGTGGAACTGGGGAGAAGTTCACCGTCTTTTAAGACGTAAAATATTTCGGTTTGGTTTTTACGAGAGGGGGATATTGAAGGGGATTTGTCTTTTAATTAAACAGGAAGCCGCAAGAGGTAGATATTTAGAATGTCCGGGAGGACCGATTATTAATTGGCAGAAGAAAAATTACCAAATTGCCTTTCTAAATCTTATAAAAAATCTTGGAAATAAAGAAAATTGTTTATTTATAAGAGCGAGACCTCAGCTTTTAAATAACCTTGATAATCAACAAAAATTTAAAAATTTAGGTTTTTTAAAATCACCCATGCATCTTCATGCCCAAGATACGTGGGTATTAGGTCTTAACAAAGATGAGTTGCTAATTTTGAAGGAGATGCGGAAAACGACGCGTTATCTTATTAGAAAAGCCATAAGAGACGGCGTAAAAATAGTTAAAAGTGAACGAATAAAAAACCTTGAAATTCTTGATCGTTTACAAAAGGAAACTGCCAAAAGACATCATTTTGTTCCCTTTCCTTTAAAATTTTTTAAAGCCCATTTTCAAGCTTTTATTAAAGATAAACAAATTGTGTTTTTTAAAGCAGTTTGGCACAAAAAAGTTTTAGCCTGCGCCTTAATTATTTTTTATCAAAGAAGGGCGGTTTATCATTATGCTGCTTCTTCTTTAGTTGCACCTAAAATTCCCGCAGCTTATTTATTACAATGGGAAGCCATTAAAGAAGCAAAAAGAAGAGGGTGTCAAATTTATGATTTTTGGGGAATTGCGCCTGAAGCTTCGGCTAAAAATCACCGTTTTGCCGGGGTGACTTTCTTTAAAAAGGGTTTTGGGGGTTACCCAGTTAGCTATTTACCTGCTCAAGATTTACCGTTAAAATGGTATTATTGGTTTGTTTATTTTTTCGAGATTCTAAGAAAAAAATGGCGGCATCTATGAAAATTAAATCTCATACTTTACTTCAGTCATTTGGCTTTGCGATTTTAGGTTTATGGGTGGTTTTTAAAAAAGAAAGAAATTTTAAAATTCATTGTTTAGCGGCAATCTTGATAACCATCATTGGTTTTCTCTTAAATTTTAACTACCTAGAATGGTTAATCATTTTGTTACTAATTTCTTTGGTGATGATGGCAGAGATATTTAATTCGGCAATTGAGGGGATTTGCGATTTAATAAGAGATAAATTAAAATTAGGTTACCTTGAAACCAAAGATGTAAGAAATTTTTCAGCCGGCGCTGTTTTTCTGACTGCTTGCTTCTCTTTTTTGATAGGTTTAATTTTAATTTTTAAGAAAATATTTTAGCGATATAATAATTTATGAAAACAAAACGATGAAAAATCCGATGGCTTTTTTATTAGGTTTGCTAATTTTTTCTTTCATTATTAATAGTATTCTTATTGTGCCTTTTATTAATCTTTTATATAAGTTAAGATTTTTAAGACAAAAACAAAAAACCAAAGATGCTTTTGGGGAGAAAACTCCAATTTTTGATCATTTTCATAAACACAAAGCAGGTACTCCCGTCGGCGGAGGACTTTTAATTATTTTTGTTACCACCTTAATTTTTTCTTTACTTTTGCCACTTTTAAGTTTTTTAGGAATTGAGGTGACTTCAATTTATCCTTTGAAAGAAGAAATTAATATTATTTTTTTTAGTTTTATTTCTTTCGGCTTGTTAGGTTTTTATGACGATTTGATGAAATTTTTTCACTTCAAAAGATGTGGTTTTTTTGGTTTAAGATTAAGACATAAATTTATTATTCAAATTGTTTTAGGTTTGATAATTGGTTTACTATTATATTTTAATTTGAAAATAGAAATTTTTTATATTCCTCTTATGGGTGTTTTTAAACTTGGTTGGTTTTTTGTTCCTTTGGCTGCTTTGACAATCGTTTCCTTTGCGAATGCGGTCAATATTACTGATGGTTTAGATGGCCTCGCTACCGGCTTGTTGATGATTTGTCTTTTTGCTTTTTGGTTTTTATCGGCAAAAATTCTTGATACCTCTTTGTCAATTTTTTTAACTCTTTGGTTGGGAGCTTTAATCGCCTTTTTATATTTTAATATCTACCCTGCAAGAATTTGGTTGGGTGATGTTGGTTCTTTATCCTTTGGGGCTACCTTGGCTGTAGTAAGCTTGTTATTGGGTAAAGTTATGGCATTGGTAGTGATTGGCGGTTTATTTGTTGCTGAAGTTTTTAGTAGTCTTTTGCAGCTTTTAGCTAAGAAGCTTATCAAAAGAAAAATTTTACCAGTGGCGCCTTTTCATCTTTGGTTACAGTTGATTGGTTGGGAAGAACCAAAAATTGTAATGCGGGCTTGGTTGGCGGGAATTATGTTGGCAATTTTTGGTCTTTGGTTAGCCATTGTTTAAACAAAGATGAAAAAAAGAAGCCGTTTGCCGCTTTTTCTTTTTTTAATTAGTTGTAGCTTAGCCCTTTTTAGTTTATTGATGATTTATAACGCCTCAAGCGTTGAGGCTTTTCAGACATTTGGAGATAAATTTTATTATGTTCGTAACCAAACGATTTCCTTGTTAATTGCTTTAATGGTTTTAGCTTTTTTTACACTTTTTTCTTATCAAAATTTAAAAATTTTTGCTTTACCCTTATTAATTCTTAATTTTTTAGCTTTAATCTTAGTTTTAATTCCTGGCTTGGGAATAAAAATTATGGGTGCTCGACGTTGGCTTAACTTGGGTTTTTTTTCCTTTCAGCCTTCAGAATTTTTAAAATTAAGTCTGAGTATTTATCTAGCGGCATGGTTAGAACAAAAAAGATCAATCTGGCCATTTCTGGCAATTACACTTCTTTTCTTAACCCTGATTATGTTTCAACCAGATTTAGGAACAAGTATAATCATTCTTTTAACTTCATTTTTAGTTTATTTTGTAAGTGGTGGTTCACTTAAATCTTTTTTTCTCTTTTTACTTTTTTGTTTATTCTTAGGAAGTTTATTGATTTTCTCTTCGGACTATCGCAAGAATAGAATAATTACTTTTTTAAACCCAACAATTGATCCTTTGGGAAAGTCTTACCATCTTCGTCAAATATTAATAGCCCTAGGTTCAGGGGGTTTACTCGGTTTGGGTTTGGGTGAATCTAAACAGAAATACCTTTATTTACCCGAAGCTACGACCGATTCTATTTTTGCGGTAATTGGTGAAGAAACTGGTTTTTTGGGCGCCACCACCCTAATTTTTACTTTTCTTTTGCTAATTTATTTAGGCTTAAAAATTGCAATTCAGGCGCCAAATCGTTTTGGACAACTTTTAGCGGTAGGTTTAATCAGCTGGTTAGGATTGCAGGCCTTTATTAATTTTGGGGCGATGGTTTCTTTGGTGCCTTTAACCGGTTTACCCTTACCTTTTATTTCTTATGGAGGTTCTTCTTTAATTGTAGCGATGGCCAGTATTGGCATTCTTATCAATATTGCCAAAAATAAAAAATGAAAATTGTAATTGTTGGTGGTCATCATATTTCAGCGCTAGTTTTGGCAAAATATTTAAAAGAAAGACATCATCAAATTTATTGGCTTGGTACACGTTATCCGCGTTGGCCAGAAAAAACTGAAGGGAGAGAATATCGCCAAGTTAAGTCCGAAAAAATCCCCTTTTTTGATTTAAAAACGGGAAAATTTTATCAAAATTTTTGGAGATGGTGGCGAATTCCTTGGGGTTTTTTCCAAGCAATCTGGTATCTTGCAAAATTGAAGCCAGATCTAATTTTTTCTTTTGGGGGTTATTTGGCTGTGCCGGTGGTTGTGGGAGGCTGGTTATTAAATATTCCCAGTGTGACTCATGAACAAACGCGCACGGCCGGTTTGGCCAATCGTTTTTTGCAATATTTTGTGAAAAATGTTTATCTCACTTGGCCAGAATCAAAGAAATTTTTTAAGGTTAAAAAAACCATCGTCGTTGGTTTACCGCTTAGAGCAGCGCTTATTAAACAAAAAAAGGTTCAAATTTTCCCCAATCAACTACCCATAATTTTGATCGTTGGTGGTAGACAAGGCAGTCACACGCTTAATCTAGTTATCAAAAAAATTTTACCTGCGTTATTGGCAAGGTATAATGTAATTCATCAAACAGGCGAAGTATTGGCAGGTCGGGATTATCAAGATTTAAAGAATTTTAGAGAGAAACTTCCTTCTCCTTTAAAAGAGAGATATTTTTTAGGTGATTTTTTTGACGATAAAAAGATGGCAGAAATTTTAGCTTCGGCAGACTTAGTCATTAGCCGGAGTGGCGCCCATATTGTTTATGAATTAGCTTTATTGGGGAAACCAACAATTTTTATTCCTTTGCCTTTTTCCTTTGCTAAAGAACAGCTTGAGAACGCCAAGTTGTTTACGCAAAATAAAGCAGGAATCATTATTGAACAAAGGCAGTTGGATGGAGAGATTTTGCTGCGGCGAATTGAGGAGATGTTTAAAAAAATTAATGATTATCATCGTCATGCCAAGAAATTAAAAAAATTAATTAACTTAAAAGCTGTTTTAACCATTACTGAGTTAATAGAAAACTTAATTGATGAAAAGAGAAACAAAACAAAACCCTAAAAAAAAATTTAAAAATAACTTAGTTTACCTCAGATCATTCACAAGAAGATATTTAACCGCTAAAGCTCGAATAATTTGGCAGTTGATTTTTGTTCTCTTTTTCTTTGGCATCTTATTTTTAATTTTTAAATCAGATTTTTTTAAAATAAAATTCATTCAATGTTTCACTGAGGGAAATCTTTGTAGCAATACAGAACTTGATTTATTTAAACATCTTTATGGTGAGAATATTTTTTTTATCAATAAAAACGAGCTAGTAAAAGAGGCGAAGATTAAAAATATTGGCTTGAAAGAAATTAAGCTTAAAAGTTATTTACCCAATAAATTAATGATTTATTTGCAAAACAGAAGAGCAGTAGTCTTGTTAAAGACAGAAAAAAGTGAATTTTTAGTGGATGAAACAGGGGTTGTTTTTAAAGAAGTAAGCCAAAAAAATTATAGCTTGCCTCTTATTATTCTTAAAAATCAAACTTTGAGTTTAGGTGGCGAAGTTAACGAAAGAGTTTTAAAGGCAATTCAGTTGACTAAAAATCTTCAAGAGCTATTTGTACCCTTTGACAACTTAACTCTTGAGGATAAAAATTATTTCACAGTTAAGGGAGGTAATTTCTTGGCAATTTTTTCACCAGAAAAAGATCTTTTTAACCAGGCCATCTCTTTACAAATGATTTTACAAAGCAGTAAAATAAAAATAAAGGAAGAGCAAGAGACTTTCTTTAAGGAGAATAAAATTAGGAGAATTGATTTACGTTTTGATAAACCAATAATTTCTTTTAATGACTAAAATAAAAACCGTTGCGGCAATCGATATTGGTACCAGTAAAATAGTCAGCATTATTGCCGTTCCTTCGGAAGACACAGAAAAAATTAATGTTATTGGTGCGACTTCGGTCGAGAGTAGAGGTTTAAGGAAAAGTCAAGTTGTGGACATTGAGGAAACAATTGAGGCGATTAGTGAATCAGTAGAGGGGGCGGAGAGAATGGCGGGATGTAGCGTAAGCAGTGCTTTTATTTCTGTAGGAGGAATTCACATTCAGTCACAAAATTCAAAAGGTGTGGTGGCGGTAGCCAACCCTGAACAAGAAATCGTTGCCGAAGATTTAGAAAGAGTGATTGAGGCAGCTCGAGCAATTTCTTTACCTTCTGCAAGAGAAATAATTCATGTAATTCCCAGAGAATTTAAAGTTGATTCTCAAGAAGGCATTAAAGATCCGTTGGGAATGACTGGTGTGAGATTAGAATCTGAAGCTCATATTATTACTGGCTCGGCCACGGCTATCCGTAATTTGGTGAAGTGTGTTAATGAAGTGGGTGTGGAAATTGATGGTTTAGTTTTTTCTGGTTTAGCCGCTGCGGAAAGTGCTTTGACAGAAACAGAAAAAGAATTAGGTGTTTGTTTAGTGGAGATTGGAGGAGGAACGACAAGCTTAGCCATTTTCACTGATGGTTCTTTAGCTTACTCTTCAGTTTTGCCGGTGGGTGCCAAAAATATTACCAATGATTTAGCGATTGGTTTAAGGGTGAGTTTAGAAACAGCAGAAAAAGTAAAAATAGCAGTTTCAGAAATTGATAAAGAAAAATTATTTAAAGCGGAAGAAAAAAATAAGGACGAGATTGATTTAAAAAAACTAGGTATTACCGAAGAAGTAGAAAAAATCTCCTATAAAACTTTAGTTGATGGGATTATTAGACCACGTCTTAATGAAATTTTTGCTTTAGTGGGCGAAGAATTAAAAAATTCTGGTTTTGGTGGGGCTACTCCTGCAGGGATTGTTTTGAGTGGTGGGGGAGCTAAAACGGTAGGGATAAGCGAGGCTTGTAAAAGAACCCTCTCGTTACCCATAAGAATTGCTACCACAAATAAATTATCTGGTCTAATTGACGATGTTTCCGGGCCAGCTTATCTTACCGTTCATGGCTTAATTCTTTATGGTTTAAAAAATGCCAAAAATCCTCCTTCGCTTTCTTTTGAAAAATTTGGTAGAATATTCAAAGGTGTTCCGATAAAGGGTGTAGTTGCAAAAACAGTCGATTTTATAAAATCCTTCCTGCCCTAAAATCTTCTGTGAAAAGAATATATGGCTTTAGTTAAACCTGATTTGAATACGTTCGCAAAAATCAAAGTTTTAGGTTTAGGGGGTGGTGGGAGTAATGCTGTTTCTTCGATGAGCGTTAATCAAGAAATTAAAGGGGTAGATTTCGTGGCGGTGAATACTGATATTCAGGCTTTATTGAATGCTCAATCGCCTACAAAATTACAAATTGGTGAGAAATTAACGAAAGGTTTAGGTTCAGGTGCCGATCCCGCTATTGGTCGCCAGGCAGCCGAAGAGTCAAGGGATAAAATTAAAGAATTATTACTCGATTCTGATATGGTTTTTCTTACTTGCGGTATGGGTGGCGGCACAGGGACTGGCGCCTCGCCGATAATTGCAGAGATTGCCAAAGAAACTGGTGCTTTGACCGTCGCCGTCGTCACTAAACCATTTTTGTTTGAAGGCACTCGGCGCATGGTAGTTGCTGAAGAAGGCATAGAGGAGTTAAAAACTAAAGTTGATACTCTTATTGTGATTCCTAATCAACGTTTATTGGATGTGATTGATAGAAAGATGACACTACTTGATGCTTTTAAGGTAGCCGATTCGGTTTTAGGACAGGGAGTACAGGGGATTGCTGATTTGATTACGACACCAGGATTAATTAATGTTGATTTTGCCGACGTGCGTACGATTATGACTAACGCTGGTTCGGCTTTAATGGGTATTGGGATAGGCACCGGCGAAAATCGAGCTCAAACCGCTGCACGTGCAGCTATTTCTTCACCACTTTTAGAAATTTCTATTGAAGGAGCTAAGGGGATTTTATTTAATATTGTTGGTGGTAAAGATCTTACCATGAGTGAAGTTTCGCAAGCAGCAGAAATTATTACCAGTGCGGCTGATGCCGATGCCAACATTATTTTTGGTGCTACCATCAATGAAAAATTAGTCGATCAAATTAGAATTACGGTGATTGCTGCGGGTTTCGATGAGACCAAACAACGATTACATCAATTGGCCACAAGTGGACCGGTGAGGCCAAAAACCAATATTTTTCCTTCGGAAGGTCCTTCTTTAATCAAAACCGGCATAAGTCAAAAAGAGGAACTTGAAGAAGAGGGTTTACCACCAGAAGCAACGCAGTTTGATATCCCCGCCTTCTTAAGACAAAAATAACAATTTTTGCGAGACTGTGTGATTTTTAGTGAAAAATAAAATATAATAAGTTTATGTTTTTTAAAGAGGTTGAAGCAAAACCGGATTTTGTTGCTCTTGAGAAAAAACTTCTTTCGTGGTGGTATAAATCTGGGCTGGTTAAAAAGTATCTTCATCAAAACGATAAAAAAACCAAAAGATTTTCCTTTTTAGACGGGCCGATTACCGCTAATAATCCTATGGGTGTCCATCATGCATGGGGGAGAACTTTAAAAGATTTGTATCAACGATATCATCATATGAAAGGTGAAAAGGAGCGTTTTCAAAACGGCTTTGATTGCCAAGGGCTTTGGGTTGAAGTTGAAGTAGAAAAAGAACTGGGCTTTAAAAATAAGAAAGATATCGAAAAATATGGAATTGATAAGTTTGTGGAAAAGTGTAAAGAGAGAGTTAGAAAATTTGCTCAAATCCAAACAAAACAATCGCAAAGATTAGGTTATTTTATGGATTGGGAAAATTCTTACTACACTATGAGTGATGAGAATAATTATATGATTTGGTATTTTTTGAAAAAGTGTTGGCAACATGGTTGGCTTTATCAAGGGAGAGATGTTGTACCGTGGTGTCCGCGTTGTGGTACCGCCATTTCTCAGCACGAAATCCTTACTGAAGATTACCAAGAAATAAAACACGAGAGTGTTTTTTTTAAATTAAAAACTCGAAAACCGAGAGTTAGTTTTTTAGCATGGACGACTACACCTTGGACTATTCCTGCAAACGTAGCCTTAGCAGTTGATCCTAAATTGGACTACGTTTTAGTAGAACAGGAGGGTGAAAAGCTCATTTTGGCGAAAGAAAGAATAAAAATTTTAAAAGGTGACTTTAGGATAGTGGAGGAATTTAAAGGTGAAGAATTAGTGGGTTTAAACTACCAAGCGCCTTTTGATGATTTACCTCGGCTTAAGCAAGGTTTAGGTAATTATCAACACCGAGTGGTAGCAGCCGATGCTTCAATTCTACCTGTAAATATTGATGAAGGAACGGGAATTGTTCATCTTGCGACGGCAGCTGGCAGCGAAGATTTTGCTTTGGGACAAAAAGAGAAACTGCCTGTCTTAGAAATTGTTGATGAGGAAGGAAATTACTTAAATAATCTTGGTTTTTTAACACAGCAAAATGCTAAAAAACATCCAGAAATAATTATCAATTATTTAAAAACAAAAGAAAAGGGAATTTATTTTTATAAAACCGAAAAAATCAAACACCGTTATCCTGTCTGTTGGCGATGTAAAACTGAATTAATCTGGCGCTTAGTTGATGAGTGGTACATCGCCATGGACAAATGTTCTTTGATGGCCCCAAAAACAAAAGATAAAGAGGAAGACTTGACCTTGAGACAAAAAATGATAAAAGTGGCAAAAAAAATTAAATGGTTACCCCAATTTGGTTTAGAAAGAGAACTTGATTGGTTAACCAACATGCATGATTGGTTGATTTCCAAAAAAAGATACTGGGGTTTAGCTTTACCGATTTGGACTTGTCCGAGTTGTGGTAAATTTCAGGTTATTGGTAGTTATGAGGAATTAAAGGAAGCCGCGGTTCAAGGCTGGCAAGAATTTTTAGGTCATTCACCTCATCGACCTTGGGTGGACAAAATTAAAATCAGATGCCTATGTGGAGCGATAATGACACGGATTAAAGATGTTGGGAATCCTTGGTTGGATGCGGGCATTGTTCCTTTTTCAACTTTAAATTATCTTAAGGATAGGAGTTTTTGGCAGTTGTGGTATCCTGCTGATTTTATTACCGAATCTTTTCCCGGGCAATTTAAAAACTGGTTTTATTCTTTAATTGCCATGGCTACGGTATTAGAAGGTACGCCACCATTTAAGACAGTTTTGGGTTTTGGGACGCTTTTGGGAGAAGATGGCCGACCAATGCATAAATCTTGGGGTAATGCCATTGAATTCAATGAAGGTGCCGATAAAATTGGCGTTGATGTGATGCGTTGGCTTTACTGTCTGGCTGAACCAAGTCGGAATTTATTGTTTGGTTGTAAACTTGCGGAGGAAACTAGAAGGAGATTTCATTTGATTTTCTGGAATGTTTATAAATTTTTTGTGACAAATGCTAATCTTTACCATTTTAAACCTGCAGATTTAAACGAAAATTCAACCGATTTAAAATTACTTGATGAGTGGCTTGTTTCAAGATTAAATCAGCTAATTAAAACTGTCACGTTCAAGCTCGATCAATATCATCATGCAAAAGCGGCTGCTGCGATTGAAAGTTTTGTTGTCGAAGATTTATCTGCCTGGTATGTAAGAAGAAGTCGTCAGAGAAAAGAAAGTCTTTCCGTTCTTTATCCGGTTTTGATAACTTTAAGTAAACTGTTGGCGCCATTTAATCCATTTTTAGCAGAGGAAATATTTAAAAATCTTACCAAAAAAGAGTCAGTTCATTTGGCAACTTGGCCTAGATATCATCCGGAAAAAATTAAAAAGGACCTAGAAAAACAAATGCAGCTTGTTAGAAATCTATGTAAGCTTTTTCATGCTCAAAGAAGGAGTTTTAAAATAAAAGTTAAAATTCCTCTTAAAAAAGCTACTTATAAAGCTTGGCAAAGATTAGTAAAGGAAATGGAAGAATTAATTAAAGAGGAGTGTAATATTTATGAGTTAAGTTATCAAAAATCTTCAGCAGAAGGAACTTTTGAAATCGAAGCCGATTTTACTAAAGATAATCTTGATGAAGAAGCAGGAGAAGCGCGAGAGATTATTAGAAGAATTCAAATAGAAAGAAAAAGAATTGGTTGTCAACTGAACGATTGGCTTGAAGTGATTTTACCTCACTGGCCAGAAAGATTTACCAAAGAAATTAAAAAGAGAACTCTTACCAAAAAGCTAATTAAAGGTGAGCAATTTAAACTTAAAGTTATCAAGACATGAACTTTTTTAAAAGTATAGATTGGGTATTTTTTCTTTTAATCAGTTTATTGATTATTTTGGGAACAGCGATTTTAGTAAGCATCGGGGCTTTTAAATTTCCTCAATATTTATTTTATTTAATTTTTGCCTTTATTTGTTTTTTTATTTTTGCTCAAGTTGATTATCGAGTTTACAAGAGCTTTGACTTTCCCTTTTATGTTTTATCGGTTTTTTTATTGCTGATTACTTTTCTGTTGGGTAAAGCTACCAAAGGAGCAGTGCGCTGGCTAGACCTTGGTTTTATTTCTTTTCAGGCTTCGGAATTAGTTAAACCTTTAATTATCTTAAGTTTGGTTCATTTAGGGCTAAAATTTAATTTTCAAAAACTAAAAGATTCTCTTTTGTTTTTTTTTCTTTTTTCTCCTTTGTTTATTTTAATTTTTAAACAGCCAGATTTAGGTAATACCATTATTTATTTTTTTATTTTTCTTTTTATTTTTTATCTGAATCATGGCCGCTGGCTTTTTTTTATTGGCGCCTTTTTGATTTTTGCTTTCTCTTTACCTTTGATTTGGCATTCTTTACAAGAGTATCAAAAACAAAGAATTATTAGTTTTATCCATCCCACAAGTGATCCTCTGGGAGTTGGTTATCACTTAATTCAAGCGATGGTAACAGTTGGTTCTGGCCGCTTTTTGGGAAAAGGATTAGGAGTTGGTACGCAGTCGACACTCCGTTTTTTACCAGAAAGAGCGACTGATTTTATTTTTGCTTCCTTAGCAGAAGAATTGGGTTTTTTGGGTTGTGTCCTTTTGCTCTTACTTTTCTTTTTGCTTTTATTAAAAATTTTAATTGGTAGCTTTGATTTAAAAGATGTTTATGGTAGAAATATTGCCCTGGTGGTTTTTTCGATGATTTTTACTCAGCTTATGATTAACGTCGGGATGAATCTCGGCATAATGCCTATCACCGGAATTACCCTGCCGCTAATTTCTCAAGGGGGAAGCTCTTTGCTGGCGATGATGATTTCTTTAGGTATCGTGAACAACATTTTTATAGTTAATAAAAATTTGCTCAATGACTGAAGATAGGTTATAATTGAAATTTATGACGGATAAATGGGCAGTTATTAATCAGCAAGGTCAACAGTATTTAGTGAAAGAAGGTGAAACTATAGAGATTGAAAAA
>Ga0136652_1000178_pt1 | contig 35392 bp, 41 predicted proteins | sample ConPoolayeEmetaG_FD_94864 | JGI IMG/M metagenome (GOLD analysis project Ga0136652, IMG submission 94864) | Hot spring microbial mat communities from California, USA to study Microbial Dark Matter (Phase II) - Cone Pool mat layer E metaG... ...
CTTCCTAGTAGGCATCGAGCTTCCTGTAACTGTGGTGGAGCGGGAAGACGAATTCAAAGCAACTTTTGATTTGGGCTACAGCGAAAGTATTAAACACGAATTTGGACGATTAATAGGTAAAACACTGGAAGCTCAAACAGGCAAAACCGCTGAGTTCAGAAAACCCGACATAATGGTCATAGTGAACCCCTTTACCTCACAAATCAAACTGCAAATTAACCCCCTCTTCGTGGCAGGAAGATACCAAAAACTTGTCAGAGATATTCCCCAGTCCAAATGGTTTTGCCCCACCTGCCGAGGTAGAGGCTGCCAAAAATGCGGCGGCACAGGCAAACTTTATCCTGAGTCTGTTGAAGAACTCATTTCTCAACCCCTCTTGGAAGCGGCAGAAGGAGAAAAAACCTCATTTCACGCCTCAGGCAGAGAAGACATAGATGCACGCATGCTCGGCACAGGCAGACCTTTCGTCGTGGAAATTTCAAAACCCAGAAAAAGACTCTTAAACCTCAAAAACCTTGAAAACACCATAAACCATATTGCAGCAGGCAAAGTCAAAATCTCCCGACTACGCTTCAGTAATCGAGATGTGGTGCGAAAAATCAAGAAATCGGAGTCGGCACAAAAAGAATACCGCGTACTAGTAGAATTCGAAAAAGAAATCTCAGAACAAGATCTCTGCATTCTCGAAGAAAAACTAAGTGGCGCTTTAATTAAGCAGCAAACACCGTTACGTGTTGTACATCGCCGAGCCGATTTAGTTCGGGAAAGGTACATATATAAGGTCAAAGTTAAGAAGGTGTCACCTAAAGAGGCTGAAATGCAAGTACGTTGCCAAGGGGGCCTCTACGTCAAAGAATTGGTGTCTGGTGATGAAGGAAGGACAACACCCAGTGTTTCCGAGTTACTCAAAAACGAAGCGAAGACTCTCAAACTTGACGTTCTAAACATTATTATGGAAGACCCTGTTAGGTGATAAATGAATGAAACCATCAAAAGGATACTGCGCTGGAACACGTAGCCTTATGAAAAAAGCGCCCCGTGCAAAGGGCAAACCTAAACTGACAAAGTTCTTAACTGAGCACGCGCTAGGTTCAAGCGTAATAATAAAAATAGACTCTAGCCAGCAGAAGGCGTTACCCCACAGGCGTTACCACGGAAAAATCGGCGAAGTCGTCGAGAAAAGAGGTCGCAGTTATGTAGTGCGGGTAGCTCAGGGCAACTCCGTCCGTGAAATAATTGTCAGGCCAGAACATTTAGAACCATACAAAGGTAATTAGAAATGAGTGAGAGAGAAGTAAGCGAAAGCAAACTATCCCTGCCACAAGTCAAAAAAATCCTAGATGCCATAGGAGAAGAGAACATGGATCAGTTCCAAAGGCGAACCTTTGACTACGTGGCAAAGTTTACCAAAGCAGACGCTGCAGACGCTGAAACTCTCTTAACAAAACTCGTCAACGAATACGGTTTAGATGAAAACGAAGCGATTCAGATAATCAACTGTATGCCCGAAAGCGTTGAGGAACTGCGGGTTTTTCTTACAGCGGGCAGAAAAATCATTGACTCCTCTAAATTAGCGGCTATAGTTGAACTTTTAAACGAAAAGCAAAGCTTGAAATAGAAAAACTATCCAAGTCTTTTTAAACTGTAACGACGATAGAATAAAGGGGTTGCTGCTAATGGAGAAGCAATACGAAGAGTACGCTTACGTACTGGATTTTCTAGAACACGGTCGACCAGGCTCCAGACCAACTGGGCGCGCCGGTTACCGAGCGGGTGCATTGATACAATGTATAGGGGAAGAATTCTTCACCCTCCTAGAAGCACTTGTTAAGGAAGGCTTAGCACTAAAACCTTCAGACCGTGTATACGTAGGCAAAGACGCACGCGAAGAAGTGACCTACATAATTGGCAGAATAGGCTTTGAAGAGTTGACAGCAACGGCAAAAGCGGAACTCCCCCCGACCATAAGCAAAATTGTGGCTAACCGCGAGCAATGGTTTGTAAATTTTTTTAACACTGCCAGAGCGATAACTCCACGTATGCATGCATTAGAGTTAATTCCAGGAATCGGCAAAAAATACATGTGGCAAGTCCTCAACGAACGCGACCGTAAACCCTTCTCAAGTTACGAAGACATTATGAAGCGGACAGAACTGCCCAGTCCAGTAAAGCTGATTACAAAACGAGTTCTGGAGGAACTTGAAGGCGAAAGCAAGTACCGCCTGTTCACACGTTCTCATTAACTCCACACTTTTCCAGAGGGAGCTCTGATTCTTCAAGAAACTAAGTTTCTGCTCCGCACACATCGTATATCCCCAAACAAGTTGCTGGGGCAGAATTTTCTGGTGGCCCCCTCGGTTTACCCAAAATTAGCAGCGTACGCTTCGTTAACTGAGACAGACGTGGTGTTAGATGCTGGCGCCGGCTTTGGATTCTTGACTCGTTTCCTTGCAACCAAATGTCGGCAAGTCATTGCTGTTGAAAAAGACCCAAAAATCGCGGGAGTTCTGCGGCAACAAACCCAAACCATAAGCAACGTTACCCTAATTGAAGGCGACGTACTCAAAGTAGCTGTTCCAAAATTCAACAAAGTCATATCTATTCCTCCATATTACCTCTCCTCAGCCTTTGTCCTGTGGTTGCTTGACCGAGCGCCTGAATGCACCCTTTTGATACTGCAAAAAGAATTCGCCCTTCGACTTGGGGCCAACGTTGGCGACGAAAGTTACAGTTGGCTCAGCGTCGTAGCCCGCTACAGAGCAAAAATTGACCTTTTAGATAACATACCAAAGTGGATGTTTCATCCTCAACCCGAGGTTGACTCGACGGTAGTACGTTTGAAGCCGTGGCTAGCTCTGCCCTTAAAAGTTAACGACGAAGCCTTCTTCAGACGTCTAGTGCGGTGGCTGTTCACGCAGCGAAACAAGAAACTTGCAAACGCCTTGGCGCCTTTCCTTAGAACTGAACGCAAACTCGATAAATCCGTCGCCGAAAAAATTGCTTGCTCTATTCCTCTGCATGAAAAACGTGTACGCGATTTGTCCCCTGAAAACTTTGAGGCCATAGCCAATGCCCTCGCAAATTAAAAGACTTCTCTTTCAAAATTATATTTTTGAAGTGTGTTCAGAAGTTTATGAGCCCGCAGAGGACTCTTTTCTCTTCGCAGAAAACCTCACAGCACAAGAAAACGCCCATGCCTTAGACATGGGCACAGGGTGCGGCATACTCGGAATAATTGCAGCTAAAAAGGCATGCCACGTTGTGGCAGTTGACATCAACCCTCATGCAGTTCGATGCGCTAAATATAATGCCAACCTCAACAAGGTAAGTGGCAAGATGAGTTTTATGCAGAGCGACTTGTTTTCCGCCCTAACACAAAACACAAAATTCGACCTTATTCTGTTCAACGCCCCTTATGTGCCAAGTGAGGAAAACGAAAATGCCTTTTGGCTTGGACGGGCTTGGGCAGGAGGCACCACAGGCAGACAAGTTATCGACCGCTTTATTTTGCAGGCACCTTGTTACCTGAAGCGGGACGGAAGAATTTTGCTTATGCAGTCTTCCCTATCTAACGTGGAAGAAACTCACAGACGTTTCTCTGAACTGGCCCTTTCAACTAAAATTACAACAGAGCTCTCTTTGCCCTTTTTTGAAACACTCTTTCTGATTGAAGCCAAATTTTCTTTGTAAAATCTGAATTAGCTGTCTTGAAAAAATAAAAAAGGAAAGGGAGTGTGGTGATTTTTTATTTTGCTATTTTTTCCGCAGAATCAAAGTTGCAAGGGCAATTGCTATCAGAATAACGATGGTTGCAACTATTATGTAGACGTCCACTGCTGCTCCTGCTTCTGCTGCTCCCGTTGTAGTTGCCGCTGTTACTGCGACTGCAGTGGTTGCATATGAGCTGCCATAGGATTCTGTTCCTTCAAACGTCGCAGTTATCACGTATTCGCCTTCCGCAGGTGGCGTCCATGTCTTCTTGAATAAACCGCTGCCGTCGCTGGTTACTGTACCTATGTCAATCTTTGAGCCGTCTGGACCAACAGCCGTCAACTTCACAGGTACCCCGGTGACTGACACGGGGCATTCTTTCTGCATGTAGAGGTATTCCATCCACTTCTCTTGGTCAGCATCTGAAACGGCAGGTGTGCCCTTAGCTCCAGGTGACTGATCCGTTACGGTGCCTGTTATCAGCACTGGAGTTCCTGCTGGCACCGCGATTTGTGGCGCTGAAACAGTTGTTGCGCTGGGCCCTTTGCCAAAGCAGTAGATCTTGTTGTCGTAGCCGTTGAGCGATAAGAGTTTACCGTCTGCAACAGCTGGGTGCTGGAACCATCCGCTTATCTTCCACAGGCTTGCGCCGTCACTAGCGCGTACTACATGCAGTTTTTCGCCTCTCCACATAGGCGTGCTAGGTGAGTGCTCACTTGTGTGCCCAAAGATTTTTCCGTCAGCAAAGACAAAACCGCCGTAGAAGGGGTATGTGCCATATGGTGTTTCAGATCCCGCGTTGCCGCTATAGTAATCCCAGAGTTTGACGCCTGTCCTTATGTCAAAGGCATGGATGTAGCCATCGTAGCCAGCATGGATAAGCATGCCATCTGCAATCATCTGACCTGTATATGTGCCGTAAACTGCCCAGTCATCCTCGTAGGGCTCGGTTGTCCAAAGATGCTGCCCTGTTCTTATGTCGTAACCATTCCACTGCTTTGTTTGTCTTGTGTATTCAGTGTAGACTCCTTCTCCTATTGGACCCGTGCTGGAACCAACGACACTCACAGGTCGCTGAATTGTCGAAGTCCAAAGCAGCGCACCTGTATTAGCATCAAAAGCTGCCCACTTATCATTCCCAAAAGGCGCTAAGAACCCTCCGCCTGCACCAGCGTAGATGACATCCCCAGGTCCAATTTGGGCAATTGACAAGCCGGGTATGTTTGCAGATGCCACTGAAACATTCCAATCGTAGCCTTTCGAGCCGTCAACAACACCTTTGGTGTAGGGTCTCCACTGCCAGGCCTCTGAACCCATTGGCAAGTAGGGTCCAATGGCTTTGTATGAGTTCCAGCGAGCAAGTGTATTAGATACAGGGTCAAGCACGTAGATCCAGAGTTCTCCAACAGGACTCATCTTCATAAAGGAGCCAAACATGCCGCCTGCAGAGGGCATATTGATGACGTCTAATATAGCTTCACCTGTGAACGCATCCATCATAGTTCCTTTAGTGCCGTTTATCATCCAGAGGTAGCCGAAAGCACCGTGCTGGTTAGGTGACTCATAGTCATAGATTTGTCCAAAGTCTATCCACGCCTCCATGTTACGGTAGACTTCTTGGCCTGTTGCAAGGTCCACACACACAAAGCCTGGGCGCTCAAAAGGCGCATAGCCATAGGTGCTTTTGTGCAGGTTATAGTAGAGGTAACCGTTTATGATCACCGGTGGCTTGAACATCTGCTCATATGAGAGTCCCGTGTAATAGGTTACGCTGGGCATTTCATTTCCAACTAAGCCTCCAAAAGTCATTGGTTTGGTCCATAGAATATGTGCGGTGTTGGGGGCCTTGTTGTAGGGAGCATATGCTGATCCCCAGTCAAAAGCGCGTGCCATGCCTGCGCCTCCCGTGATTGGGCCAGGAGCAAACGCGGGCATAAGCCAGTTACTTCCAAGCGACGCTAACTCCCTGTTCTCGCCGTATAGTGGTCTCTGCCAATAAGTTGGAACGGGCACTTCAGGCCATTTTGGTGAGGGTGTCGCCGTTACTACTAGTTCGACAACTCGGCTGTCAGCTGGTAGATAATTGTTGTCGATGGGCGTACCTGGGCCTCCGAATAAACTTGGGATTTCACCTACAATGCGTTGTCCTGGGAAGTGGAATTGGAATTTGTATGTGCCTACCATTGTTGGTGTGTACGAAAAACCTGCACCTGAAACCGCGTCAGATGTATAGGGTCCTTTTTCTTCAGTTGTCCCGTCGGGTTTCGTTATGGTTACCCTATATCCCTGCCATCTGTCTCCTTGTGCTCCTGCAGCTGTTGGTGGTGGATCACTGAGAAACATAGAAACATAGACTTGTTCGTTGACGCCCACCGGATTAGGCAAAACCGTCAGAAAAGCAAACGATGGTATATCCAGAGCTCTCACCGTTGCAATGCTTGCTAACGTTGCCATACTCAATAGCAGAATTAAAGCGGCTGCTGTGAGAACCTGTTTTTTGAAGATTTTCATTTTTTTTATCTCTCCTAAAATTTATGGGTAATTGCTTGATTGTATCATTTACTATATAAAATTTAGCAAAAAACACTAAAGTTGCTATAATTTGTAGCTTTTATATGGTCTGCGGTTACATAAACGCAATGTAAACCGCAGTTAAAAGCAATTAACACACCACACGCTTCACAGAATCCTAATTTTCTGAAAATTGCTCCCTCAACAGTTGTCTCCAAAAGTAGGAGAAAGTATCTTCCTCGGCGGAAACCTCTCGTAATGTGCTAGCACCCCTTTGTAGAAGTTTCTTCCCCTCCAAAAAATGATGTAAAAATAGCAAATTAAACATCTAATGTAACGGCAACGTTTATAACTCTAATTTTCCATTGCTAAGCTTCGCGAAGCGGAAGTACAATGGGTCACCGAAAAACTCATGCTCCAAAACATGGTTCACTAGCTTATCTGCCTAGGAAACGCGCTAAAAGACCAGTTGCTCGAATACGTTACTGGCCGAAAAGCAAAGAAAACGCTCCTAGACTGCTAGCTTTTCTAGGCTACAAGGCAGGCATGACCTACGTCTTCACCATCGAAGACAGAAAGCGTTCACCTAACTTTGGTAAAGAAGTTATGCGTGCAGCTACAGTTATAGAGACTCCTCCAATTCTTGTGTGTGGCATACGCGCTTACACACGCACGCCATATGGGCTCCAGCAACTTACAGAAGTTTGGATGAAAGATCCAACACCAGAACTAAAACGTGCATTAGTTCTGCCAGAAAACTTTAACACCGAAGAGATGCTGCAAAAAATGAGCCAAAACTTGGAGCAGACAACAAACCTGCGAGCTATAATTGCAACACAACCCAAGCTGTCCAACTTATCAAAGAAGAAACCTGAAATTACCGAAATTGAAATCGGCGGCGGAACCGTAGCACAACAGTTTGAGTACGCCAAAAGTTTACTCGGAAAAACAGTTACGCCTGAAGAAGTTTTCAAGACAGGACAATACGTCGATGTCGCCGCTGTTACGACAGGCAAAGGCTGGCAAGGTCCAGTTAAACGCTGGGGCGTAACTATACTTCAAGCTAAAGGTCGAAAAACCAAACGAGGTATTGCCACTTTAGGTCCATGGAACCCTCATCACCTCATGTACTCTATTCCACGAGCAGGACAAATGGGCTATCATCAACGCATAGAATTCAACAAACGTATACTCAAAATGGGCAAAGATGGAACAGAAGTCACAGTGAAAGGCGGCTTTATACGATACGGCATTCTAAGAAGTCCCTATATTCTCATGGAAGGAAGCATTGCAGGAACAGAAAAACGTACAATAACACTACGCTATCCCGCCAGACCTCCAAAAGAAGTTTCTGAGGCGCCCCCACAAATCACCCATGTTTCGCTGGATTCACCTCAAGGGAAATAACGGTGAAAAACAATGCCGACTCAAAAAACTGTACAAATCTTTGACCTTCAAGGAAAACCTGCAGGCAAAACAACCCTGCCTTCACTCTTTGAGACTCCACTGCGCCCCGACGTAATAAAACGTGCTGTTCTCTCCATTCAGTCACATAGGCTTCAGCCACAGGGAAGAGATCCCATGGCTGGAAAGAGAACATCTGCTGAGTCGCGCGGAACAGGTATGGCTATCGCCAGAGTTCCCCGGCAAAAGGGAGGTGGCGGAAAAGCAGCGTTTGCTCCAGGTACTGTAGGCGGGCGACAAGCACATCCCCCACGCGCCGAGGCAAAAATTGTAAAGGCAATTCCAAAGAAAGAAAAGAGGCTTGCTTTGCTCTCTGCCATCGCAGCTACCGCTTCAAAAGATTTGGTGGCTTCCCGTGGGCACAAAATTGAGTCCGTTCCTGAAATTCCACTGGTTGTTATTGATTCTATTGCAGAGTTAACCAAAGCCAAAGATGTTGAAGAGGTTCTTACGAAGCTTGGGTTGTCCTCCGACATTTCCCGTGTACGTGACAGCCGCAAAATCCGAGCTGGCAAAGGTAAGCATCGTGGCAGAAAAATGAAACAAGCAGTAGGTCCTCTTATTGTGGTCGCTGAAAACAAAGGCATAGCAGTTGCAGCCAGAAATCTGCCAGGTGTAGATGTTGTAACAGTCAAGAACCTTAACGCGGAACTTTTAGCACCAGGCACACACGCTGGCAGATTAACTTTGTGGGCTAATAGTGCTCTTGAACAGTTAGCTAAACTGTACGATAAAGGAGAAAACGCATAATGGAACCAAACGAAGTGATTTTTTATCCACTAATGACTGAATCCGCCAGTCTCATGGTCGAAAAAGACAATAAATTAATCTTCATAGTTAACTTGAAGTCAAGCAAAAAAGACATCAAAGAAGCTGTGGAGAAACTCTACGAAGTCAAAGTTTTAAAAGTGACAACTATGATTACCCCTCAGGGCGAAAAAAAAGCTTTCGTGAAACTTGCCCCTGAGCATAAAGCGTCAGACGTCGCTATAAAACTTGGAATCTTGTAAATCGCATAGGAGATTTGATTAATGGGAAAACGAATTCGTGTTCAAAGGCGTGGGCGCGGTGGTTCAGTTTATCGCGCTTCAACTCATAAACGAGTAGGCGCTGCTCAATATCCGATAATCCCCCCGAAAGAAGCTTATGAAGCCTCAATAGGCGGTACTGTAACTTCTCTTGTACACGACCCTGGACGGGGTGCCCCTTTAGCCCTCATAAAATTCGAAAATGGCGACTCATGCTATATAGTTTCACCAGAAGGCACCTATGAAGGCCAGCAAATAAGACTCGGCGGAAACGCCCCATCTGAAGTAGGAAACATTCTACCTCTTGGAAAAGTACCTGAAGGTACCCTCATTTGCAATCTAGAACTACGACCAGGAGACCGAGGAAAACTAGCCAAATCTTCAGGCGCATATGCTACCGTAGTAGCGCATACACCTCAAGGCACCATGATTAGATTACCCTCTGGTCGTACAAGGTACCTCAACGACTACTGCATGGCCACGATCGGCGTCGTTGCTGCTTCGGGTCGAACAGAAAAGCCCTTCCTGAAAGCTGGCGAGAAGTTCCATTTAATGAAAGCTAAAGGTCACAAGTACCCCCGAACCCGCGGGAGGGCCATGGTCCCCGCAGTGCATCCCTATGGTAGCAGCAAGCGTAGTGCTCGCAGAACCACTACAGTGTCGCATGGTGCGCCACCAGGTCAAAAGGTCGGCTTAATCGCTGCCAGAGGGCCAGGTCAGAAAAAGAAACGGGCCATTCAATAGGAGAAAGATTAAAACAAACAAATCACCCAATGAGTTGAAGAAATATGCCAAAAGAATTCATGTATCGTGGGCATTCGCTCGAAAGTTTGCAAGCTATGTCTATGGATGAATTTATAACGATTCTTCCTTCCAGACAACGCAGAAGTCTCCAACGTGGTTTGACCCCTGAACAACGTACATTGCTTGAGAAACTGCGTAAAGCCCAAGAAGTCGCCAAAAAAGGCAAGGAAATCACCGTAAAAACGCACGTGCGTGACATGATCATACTCCCCGAGATGGTCGGCTCTAAAATTCATGTGCACAGTGGCAAAGAATTCCAAGTCGTCACTATAAAACCAGAGATGATTGGACATTACCTAGGCGAATTCGCAATAACCAACAAACCCGTAAGGCATGGAACACCAGGCATTGGTGCTTCGCGTTCATCAATGTATGTGCCATTAAAGTAGACTCATCAAGTGACAAACCATGGAACTCAAAATAGTTTCCCAAAAAGAAAACCCCTTACTGAAACGTAAAGAAGTGCAGTTTCAAGTAGATCACGGTCCAAAAGGGAAAACTCCTTCAAGATTGGATGTCAAGAGATCTTTAGCCTCAACCTTACAGGTCAGCGACCAGTTAGTTTTCATCAAACGTATGAAAACTCTTACAGGAACCAACACCGCCATGGGCATTGCCACTGCATACGAGACATTAGACCAAGCTAAACGCATAGAGCCTGATTATATCTTTAAACGAAATAATCCCTCAGAAAAACCAAAGGAAGAGGCGAAACAGTAAGATGTCAAAAAAAGCAGCTAAACCCGAAGAAGCCCCAAAAGATGCTGGAAAGAAAGACGCATCAAAACCTCAAAAAGCAGGCGCAACTCCCGCACCGAAAAGCAGTAAGAAGAAAAGCGGAACCCGTGTTTCAGCATTGTATAAAGTAGAAGGTGCCAAGGCAACTCGGACGCGCCCAACCTGCGAAAGATGTGGTCCAGGATACTTTATGGCCGACCACAACGACAGATTTACGTGTGGCCACTGTGGTTTCACACGCTACAAACGAGCATAAAGCGGACATTTTAAATCTTCCATCTGTTGAATATTCTTTGATGGTTCAGATGATAAGAGTCAACGTGTCAATAGGCAGTATTTCCGCGGATCGTTTTTGGGACATCAGGAAACCTGTTCCTAACATCCAAATAAGTACAAACATCAACGTGGTTAGTATTGAAAAGAAAGCTGATGACTTGCTGGAGGTTCCTTTTGTTTTAACCATTACTTATAATCCGTCGGTAGCCCAAATGAACTTGAAGGGGCACGCTTATGTTCAGGGTGACAAAGGCGAAATAGAGAAAATCCTCAAGGAATATGACCAGAAAAAACCGCCAGCACAGATTATTTTGCAGTCCATATCTAACGTGGTTTTTATAGAATCTGTTTTGATCTCGCGGATTTTGAATATTCCACCGCCTATACCTCTACCTATGATTCCTGAAGCTAAATCGACGAGTTTAAAGCCGATGGAACGGGATTATAGCGATTAAATTTCTATTCTGCGTTGCTGGCTTCCATTTTTTTTAGAATTTCTTCTGTCTCTGCTTTCTTTTGAGATGTGACTTTCACTACAACTATACCTTCGGCTGGCTGACCATAAACTACAAAAGTGTTTTCAGGTGCATAAAGAACAGCGGCAAGCGTTAACAGGTCTTCTTCCCCATTCACCACTATGTGGACTTGGCGGTCACTATTTAATGCTGACTGAATGGCCAAAATGGCTTCTTTGGTTATGGTTCCAGCCGGATTTTTCACCTTAATAACTTCTTTGTCTGCAAAACTTGCTGCTTTAATTTTTTTTCTCATAGTTTTGCTGTCGGTTATGGATAACTGTGGAACGATATGCTGCTTATGGAGATTTTTAGAAACCATGTCTCCCACAGACACAATTTTAATTGGCTGCTCTTTTTCCACCATTCGCGCAAAAGTTTTTATGGTTTCGGATGGAGCCCCTTTAATTAACATGCCAAAAGGTTCTTTGAGTTTCTCCCGCATGACCGACGTAACAACGTAGACAGCAACCGTTTTCTGCACCCTAGAGCTGTGTTACACAGAATTCTCTAATAACTGTATCAGTATAACCGAACTGTTTTATGCCTATCTTACTTTTAATGCGTAGCGCCCATTTTCTTTAATTTTCATTGCCTTTGCAACAGCAGAGTTTTTTGCGTCAAACACGACAACTATGCCACTGAAATCTTCACTGAGATTTGTCGACTTACATTTTGGACAAACGTTTTCTTTTGTTATAAAATGACAATTAGTGCAGGATTTTTCACTCATACCTCTCACGCTTTTCCTGAACTTCCTTTTTCTTCAACTTTCCCTTTTGATTCTGCCACAGGTTTGAGGTCTTCTTTGATCCACTCTAATTTACCCAAAAATGGCTGTCTTGCTGTTACGCCAATTTTGCCCGAGCTCCCTGCCCTTCCCATAGAAACCGCGGTTATTCTTACTCGAACATGGTCTCCTGTGGTAAGTTTCCGTTTTGTTTCCTTTCCAAGAAGAACGCCTTGTTTTTCATCATAAGAAATGAAATCATCCATCAACTGAGAAACATGAAGCAACGCGTCCACAGGACCTATACGCACAAAGGCACCAAAGTCCGCAATTTCAGCTACATCGCCTTCTATAACCTCTTGAATCATAGGATAGAAAGTTAACAACTGAAAAGATACCTTGTGGTAAGTGGCGCCGTCTCCAGGTATGATTTTTCCAACTGGGCTTACTTCTACCTTTGTTACAGCTATGACATAGCCTAGTTCTTCATCGACAACCCCTTCATATTTGGATTTGACTTGTTGCCGACCTACTGCCTCCAATGGGTTGCCGAAGGTTTCAGGAGGAATACGTATAGTATCTTGCAAAGTAATGAGCTTAAACATCTACGATATCAACCCGTCAATTTCCAGACGTGATTTTTCTCTCATGTAAATCACCGGCACATTTATATCTCTTAGCCTCTTCCTGAGAAGTTTGTCATTGGTAAAGACAGGTGCTTTCCATTCACATGCAACTTTCACAATGAGGTCATCGGTGGTTTCTTGGCTAGCTTCCCCCACTTCAAAGTAGCTGCATTGCTCAGCGAATTTGAGGGCTAAAGAAGCATTTTTCTGCATTTTTGGCTGACTCTTAGTAGCAAGTCTTTCCAGTTCACGTTTGACAGGCGAAATTAAAACAAGTTCAAAATTTCTGTTTAGTAACTGTTTTAACTCATTATACATGTCAATTTTAAATTGAAACGGAATGAACAACGCATTTGAGTCTATAATAACTTTTAATGGTTGCTTTTGCTTTGCGGTTGGTGTCAAACTATTCTTCGCCAACCTTTATTGTCTTAGTTAACCAATTAAACTTGTTCATTTTTGGTTTCAACTTTGACATGCTTTGTAGCCTTTCAGAATTCCTTTTAAATGTCAAATCCTAAGCATACCTCTATTAGAGAATTTGGTGACTAACGATGCTTAATGAGAAATCTTGTGGTGCCGTAGTTTACTACAAAAACAATTCCGAAGTCAAGTTCCTTTTGCTTCAATATGAAGCTGGACATTGGGATTTCGTGAAAGGTAATGTTGAAGAAGGAGAAACTGAAAAAGACACAACCATCAGAGAATTGCGTGAAGAAACAGGTATTGTTGACATCCAATTTATCGACAGTTTTAAAGAAAAAATATCCTACTTCTACAAGCGTCAAGGCCTAACTATTCACAAAGAAGTGGTTTTCTTTCTTTTGGAGTCAAAAGCCACCGAAGTCAAAATCTCTTTTGAGCACATAGGTTTTACTTGGCTTCCATACGAGCAAGCAATGGCACAACTTACCTTCAAAAACGCACGGGACGTTCTTCAAAAAGCTCACGAATTCATGAAGCTGAAAGGAATAATACCGTAATTAGAGTTTATTTCCCGTTTTCTCTACTATCAAACCGTACCCTATGAGTCTCCATCGGGCTGCAATTTTTCTACTCATTGCAACTCTGGACGCTGGCAGTACACATACAGGTCTACTAAGCTTAACTCTGACTAGGTTCCCCTTCACAGCGGTGACTTTTCCCGTGTTAACGGCCGCTCCAACATGAAGCAGCAATGTTTCATCTATGTTAATTCTTTCAACTTTCAATAGCTCTTTAGTACCTACTGCACGTTCCAACACATGTGCTTCCAAAGTTAACTCAGTTAGAGTGGGAGGTAGCAACCCTGCTTTTCCGGCAATGTTTCCTGTTAAGCCATCCGCCTTAGCATAAGAGGGGTCTAGGCTGGTTCCAACCCCAACAAGTCCGCCGCAAGTTGCCTCTTTTACGTTTTGTTCTCCTGCCTGTAAACTTACGATTTCACTTATTAGTGGATTGTATGTGGTTTTACCTTCCCTTTCAGCCATGACTCCCGGTCGAATTTCTATTTCGTCGCCAACTCTGAATTTGCCTTGTATCATGGTTCCGCCGACTATTCCGCCCTCCATTTCTTCTATAGGAGTTCCAGGTTTGTTCACATCAAAAGAGCGGACGATGAACATAAATGGCGGTTTAGTCTCATCCCTTTTTGGGGTAGGTATAATTTCCTCAATGGCGTTAAGCAAAACATCGATGTTTATTTGACGTTGTGCAGAAACTGGAATTATAGGTGCGTTTTCTGCTACTGTTCCCTTCACAAAATTTTTGATTTCTTGATAACTTTGCAGGGCTCTTTTTTCATCAACAACATCAATTTTGTTCTGCACAATAATTATGTTTTTTATACCGCTTACTTCAGCCGCTGCAAGGTGTTCCCGTGTTTGCGGTTGAGGGCATTGTTCATCAGCAGCGATGACCAGAATTGCACCATCCATTATGGCAGCGCCTGATAGCATAGTTGCCATCAACGCTTCGTGTCCTGGGGCATCTACGAAGCTGATGGCTCGTATAAAAACTGTTTTTGAGGCGCATTTTGGACAGGTAGGTTTGGTAGAGTAGTTTGGGGCTTCACATTTTGGACATTTGTAGATTGGTAAGTCAGCGTAGCCTAGCTTGATTGTGATGCCCCGTTTGAGTTCTTCGCTGTGACGGGATGCCCAAACTCCAGTTAATGATTGTACAAGCGTAGTTTTGCCGTGGTCCACATGACCTATGGTGCCTATGTTGACTTCTGGTTGCTTAGGCAGAGCTTTAGTTTCGCCGCTCATGTTTTTCCACAAGTATTAAGTGAATTATGGAAGGAATTGATGGTTGGAGTTAATAAGTTTTGACGTTTCAAGCTGAGTTGGGAGCTGGCGCTTCTAGTTTAGCTCCTTTTTCAGTATTTTCAGCTTTTGACTTTTTAGGTTGACCAACAATTTTTGCGTTGATCTGGACTATTTCGTCAGTAATTACATTGCCGCGGACAGTTTTTCTTTTTCTTTGTCCTGGTTTTGTTGGATTAAAACCTACTCCGCCGCTTAGAACAATGTCTCTTCGGACTCCGCCGTGTACATTTGGTCTCATTGGTACGCCGTCTTTGTCTGATCCGCCAGTGATTTGGATTTTTTGGGCTGGTAAATCTACAACTGCGCCGTCCAATGTTTCGCCTATTTTTCTTCCGATGAATGGAACCGCACGTGCTCCTTCAAGCTCGACAACTTTGGAGGTTCCAGTTGCAGTATCCGACACTATTACTTTGAACTTGGCCATTTAATGCATTCTCCAGCGCAGTATGAAGTTTACTCTCTCTCTATTAAGGATTTATGAGGATCCTCTTGTTTCTTTTCAGAAAAACTTGACTTTTTCTGGGTAAATATTTTAATTCTTCTCTGGTATGTGCTTTTGGCTATGTGGAGACTTGGGTTCTTCTTCCACGAAATAGCCTTCGGTTTACTTTCAGTATTTATCCCCCTGTATGTAGTTGGACCCGCCATAGGTGGTACTCTAGTCGACATAGGCGTTATGATGTCGCTTGCTCTGTTTTTGACAATACCTGCTTCTTTCTTTTGGGGTTATATTTGTGACCGCACAAGACGTTACAAACTATACATTTTGTTATCTTTCATGTCAATATCTGTCTTGCTTTTTCTTTTTATCTTTGCAGCTAACGTTGCTATGTTTATTGTTCTCTATGTCGTAATGTCCATGTTGCACGTGGCTCATGAAGCCCCAAAAAACGTTCTTATAGCAGAGCATTATCCACGCGCGGAATGGGAACGTTCCTATGCGTTTTATGAAGGGTTCACAGAGATAGGTTTCTTAATTGGGTTGTTGGTTGGCTTGTTTGCTTCTGCGTTGAGTTTCAGCTCAACTTTTACATTGTTGCTGTGTAGCGGACTTAACTTTTTAGCCTTTGTTTTGTCCGTGTTTTTAGTGGCTGATCCGCTTTTAATTTTTGAACGCCGCTTGGTGGGCATAGAAAAGAAGATTGACTTTACTTATCGTGGCGCCGACGTCTTTTCAGACTTAACAGACGGGCTCCCTTTACGTGAAAAATTTAGAGGCGACAGTTTCCTTGGGTTTGGTTTAGGTTTGGTGCTGTTTTCTTTTGCTTCAAGCATATTCTTTACTCCGTTACCCATATTTTTTTCTCAGGAGTTAGCTTTGCCTGCCAGCATGATTTTTCTTGTTTACATGCTCAATTCAGGCGGCGCTATGGTGGGCTATTTTTTCATTGGTACACGCGCACGATATATTGATGCCCGAAAACAACTAAAGCATATGGTGTTTCTGAGGGGTTTGCTTATTTTACTGTTTATTGCCGTAGTTAATTTTGCGTTTTATCCGACTGTGGTTTCAAGTGTTTTTCTTTTAATGCTGGGGTTCGCTTATGCCGTTTATTCTATACTGATAATTTCGCTCTCTATGGAGATTATCCCCGCTGGAAAGACAGGACTTATTGATGTGCTCGTTGGCTTAGGCGCTGCCCTTGGTTCTTTTTTAGGGCCTTACTTCGCCGAAACTTTTGGCTATCTTCCCCAATTTATTGTCTCAAGCGCCATCTTTTTTGTAGCTTACTTTTTTTTGAAAATTTTATCTTGATTTTAGATAAGAAAAAAGGGAAGAAAAAATGGGTGAATTTTTTGTTCAGTTTATTCTACGTGTACTCTGAACAAGTCTACGTCTTCTCGCATGCTAGGTGTCAGCTCTAGAAAGTCTCTTACTGCACGTTCGATATCTCTGGACTGCGTTACGTATCTGCCTACGACGAGAATGTCTGCTCCTTTCTCCAACGCTTCCTTGGCAGTTTCTGGGGTGATACCGCCTGCAACTGCTATCAGAAACTTTTTGTCGCTGAACGCTTCGCGAATAATTTTTATCCTTTCAAGGCCGCTGGTTCTGCCTGTTTCTTGGTCTATCCCTCGGTGGAGTATGACGACGTCTGGGAAGTTTTTGAGAGCTTTGAGTTTTCCAAGAACATCATCGACGTTAAGCATATCTATTATGGCGTATATGCCTAATCGTTTTGCCTCGTGGACGAACGCGTCTAAAGTTTCTGGCGGCGCAAGTCCTGCGGCAACTACTGCGTCTGCCGTGTCTTCGTAGGCTATGTCTGCTTCAACTTTTCCTACATCTAGCGTCTTGAGGTCTGCAACCATGAACGTGTCTTTTGCGGCTTGTCTTAGATCATTTATAACTCTGGTTCCGTACCGTTTAATCAGAGGCGTGCCCACTTCGATGATTATTCTGTCACTTCCTGGGATTTGCGAGAGGACTTTCTTTGCGTTTTCTAGAGAGGGTGCGTCAAGTGAAATCTGCAAGTATGGAGGTCTCCATAGGCGTGGAACTTTGAAGCCCATGATGGGGTGTTTTGCGCGATCTTTATCGTAGTTAATTTTCTCTAAGGACGGATACTTCTTTAGAGCACGTTGGATAGCCAGTTTTGTTGCGCCGTAGTTATATTGGTAGATTCTGCGAAAATCAGAGGCTTGGGGATGAATAAACACGCTACATACTATAACCCAGTCATCTACTTTGTCTTCAGGTATGATTCCTTCTTCCACGGCGTCTGCTACGGCTTTTGCAACTGCTGCCTGTGCTGGTCCAAAGATTTTTCCTGTGTCCTCCAAGTTTTTGATTGTAACTTTGGGTACTAGTAGCGTATGCGGTTTAGGTGGCAAGTTGGGGCGTATAACTGCTAGTAGCGGAGTGTGCCCTGCAGAGAGGTTAGTCATTCCGTGGGCAAACGCCAAACCCACTGGGCCATCTTTATTGCCTATCATCAGGTCAATGTGAGCAACTTCGTTTCCTTCTCCGACGAGTGCTTCGCCAATCAGGTACGTGTTTACACATTCTATGTTTTCGGTTTCTGCTGTGTTTGTCGGTATCTTGTCTAGAATTTCTTTGAAGTCGACATTGAACTCTTTCATCCATGTGTAGAGAGTGTCTCTGTGTATGTTGAGCATCTTCGCTGTTGCTACAATTGTCGGTTTAACTTTAGAACTTGATTCTTTTTTGGCAGCTTCTATCAGCATTTTTACTAGTTCTTCTCGTGTTTCAGGTTTTTTAGCGTCAATACCCGACATTAATTGGTTTCTCCATGCTGGGGGAATGCATATCTTGTATATAAAAGTGTCGGATAACTAAGTGTTTATTGGTGTTGCATTTGTTATTTGTCGGACAGGTGATATTTTTTTACTTACTTTTGTTGCCTTTCTCGTGTTTTCATCGGTAAACTCTATATACCGTGGTGAGTTTAAAAATGGACAAGTTCACAGGAGACCTGTTGCGTTTGTCGCGGAATGACTGGATCTGCTTGCTTGTTGTTCTTTTAGGGGTGTTATTCTTCTTAGTTGGCGCCAACTTTTACAATAATATGATTGGTTGGACTGGCGTTTTTCTTTTGGCAGGCGGTGTTGTTGCTTGGTTCGTTCTTTATATTTACTGTGAGTTGTTTAAAAAGAACAAGCATCGGCTTTAGAAGGCGTAAAGCTTTTGATATTTTTCTTCTAGATATCGCAGATAAGGTCTAACGTCTGGTTTTTCCCCTGTTGCTTTCTTTAGCAAATCTGCTGGATCATAGAGGTTTCCATGTTTGTAGATGTTGTTCGTCAGCCATGCGCGTATATTTTCAAGGTTGCCTGCTGCTATTTCGTCACGCCAAGATGGGTTTTCTTGCTGAATTTTATTGATGATCTGTCCACTGTAGATGTTACCCAAAGCGTAAGTTGGGAAATAACCGTACAACCCGCTTGCCCAATGTGTATCTTGCATAACTCCTTCTGAATCATTTTCTACGCTGACACCCAATATTTGTTTGTATTTTTGGTTCCAAACCGTTGGTAAATCAGCTATGGTGAGTTTGTCTGCGAAGAGGTCTTTTTCGATTTGAAAACGAATTATTACATGTAGGTTATAGGTGACTTCGTCGGCTTCAATGCGTATTTTAGATGGGGTAACCACGTTTATAGCTCGGATAAATTCGTCCAATTCTAACTTCATACCCTTGATTTTAGGCATGACTTTGATCCAAAATTCCTTTGAGCGTCCAATTATATTCTCGTATAGTCGAGATTGTGACTCATGAAAGCCTAAACTGCATGATGACCCTACAGGTTGATATTTCCATTCTTGCGGTAAACCTTGTTCGTAGAGTGCGTGGCCTGTTTCGTGGAGTACACTAAAGATGCTGCTGGTCCACCTATCCACATGGTAATGGGTAGTTATCCGTACGTCGTCGTAGTAGCCTGTGGTGAAGGGGTGTTCTGTTTCGTCGATTCTTCCTCCCGAGTTGGGTGAAGAAACATCATAGTTGAGTGCCTCCACTAGTAACTTGGCAATAGCACGTTGTTTTTCCACAGGGACTTTTCTAAGAAGAATACGTGTATCAGGTTGAGTTGCTGTTTTGATTTTCTGCAGTAGCTTTTCCAGACCTGTTTGGAGGTCTTTGAAAATTTTGGCGATGTTTTCTGCATCCATTTTTGGTTCGTAAATATCTATCAACGCATCGTATGGTGTTCTGGTCTGTTTGGCTTCCATAAGAATTGATGCGGCCTGCTTATTTAGGGCAACAAGTTTTTCAAGTTCCGGCTTAAACAGGTTAAAGTTTCGGCTGGCTTTCGCTTTTTTCCACGTATTCACGGTTATGGCTTGCTGTTTAGCGATTTCAGCCACGAGTTTAGTTGGCAGTTTTGTTTGTTCATCATAGTTTTTCTTGATAAGTTGCACGTTTCGCTTTTCTACTTCGTTTAGTGATTCATAGGCGGGGTGTTTAAAAATAGTTTTGAGGAGGTTTCCTATGGCTGAGGAGGTGCTCATTTTGTGCTGGAGACCACTGAGTAGAGCAAGTTGTTCGCTACGCAGGCTAACGCCGTTGGGCGGCATCATTGTTTCCATATCCCATTGTAGCATAGCTTGGGCTGAACTCAGGACTATTAGATCCTTGTTTTTGACAATCAGTTTCTTGTAAGAAGAGTGTAAATCTGTTGACATAGTTCTTCCTTGCTCTTTGAGGAGTTTTATTTATGGCTCAGCACTATAAAGTTCTTCTTCTATTTTCTTCTTGGTGGGAACTTATGTTTACAAAACTGTTGTTTATCGATGAGTTTCATGAAGACAAAGGTTTTTTGTAGAAGTAGTGTTTATTGTTTGTTTGTTCTACCTTTTTGCAATATGTTTAATTGATCCAGAGTGCTTCTGCATTTTTATGCATGAATGGGCATTAGCTGAAGCAGTTGTTACAACAGCGGTGCAAATAGCTGAAAAAGAAGGATTAACGCAAGTTACAGAGGTTACCGTGAAAATTGGTGAGTTGCAGGATGTTGAGCGACCGATTTTCCGTTTTGCTTTATCTCAGCTTAAACCCGCTAACTTTAAACTAGCCAAATTTAGGCTTCTGAAATCAAAAGCTAAGCTTAAATGCCGTAGATGTGGCAACGTGTGGGTTTTTAAAAAAGCCAAGTTGAATAAGGAAACTGTAGAGGCTATACATTTTGTTCCCGAAGTTGCACACACTTACATCAAATGCCCAAAATGTGGTAGTCCCGATTTTGAAATTCTGGAAGGGCGTGGAATCTGGCTTGAAAGTATTAAAGGGGCAAAGTAATGCATGGTTGACCCCCGCGTGAACGTCATAGAGCAAAGGCTGAAGCGTATAACCAGAATAATCGCTGTTTCAAGTGGCAAAGGCGGCGTTGGCAAAAGTATGGTGGCCACCGCTTTAGCATTGTCTTTGGTTAAGCTTGGCTGCAAAGTCGGTCTTTTTGACTTAGACTTCACGAGTCCCTCTACTCATATAATCTTGGGTGTCGAGGGAATACAACCAAAAGAGGAGAAAGGGTTAGTTCCACCGATGGTTCATGGTCTAGAGTACATGTCTCTGGTTTACTATTCGGGAAATCAGGCGACACCGCTACGGGGAACTGATACATCAAACGCGTTGATTGAACTACTTGCTGTCACGTTGTGGGGTGATTTGGATTATCTCGTGATTGATATGCCGCCGGGCATTGGAGATGCGGTGCTTGATTTGCTTCGGCTAGTTCCACGGGTCGAGTTTTTGATTGTTACAACTTCTTCGCTTCTGGCTTTTGAAACTGTCAAGAAACTGAGCAGTCTACTTCGAGAATTAAATGTATCCATTTTAGGTGTGGTGGAAAACATGAAGATGAACGATTCGTCAGATGTGAAGTGGCGAACAGAAATGTTGGGTTTGAAGTTTCTTATGGGAATACCTTACGACCCTAAAATTGAGGTAGCTATCGGCGACGCCGCAAAACTTCTTGAAACTTCTTTTGCTCAAAGAGTCAACTTGATAGCGCAAAGAGTATAACTATCTTTTCCACTTTTCCCTCAAGTGCCCCTTCATGTTACAAGTAAAAGCGGTTATCTTAGATTACATCGGTACTATAACTGCTCCCCGCCATTACACTTTTGAGTCTTCTGTTTTGAAACTTTACAATGCCTTGCAAGCGGTCGGTTTTGAAGCCGCGCAAAAGGATTTTTTGAGCGCCTACAATAAAGCTCATGAAAAGTACCGTTTAGTACGTTATGGTGAACTCCGCGAAGTAACTAACGCAGTTTGGGTTTCAGAAGCACTTTGCAATTTGGGTTATAAGGTGAATAAAGATGATCCAAACATGCAGAAAGCTTTGGACGTGTTCTTCCAAGATTTTATTGATTCTCTTGTTTTGAGACCTTACGCGGAAAAGTTGCTGAGTTACATTTCTGAAAAATGCAAAGTTGGTTTGATTTCAAATTTCACTTACGCACCTGTGGTACATGAGGGCTTGCGGCAACTTGGTATCCGATCCTACTTTGACGTGGTTGTTGTTTCAGAAGAGAATGGTTGGCGGAAGCCTCACACGAAAATTTTTCAGGACACTTTAGCCAAGTTAGGTGTGAAGGCGTATGAAACTCTCTATGTCGGAGACAGCCCCACTGAGGATATTAAAGGAGCTGCTGAGGCAGGTTTAAAAACTGTTTTTGTGTCCTCCCAGTTTTACTCGTTTCAAGACTTAGAGAGAAGTGGTTACAAACCAGACGTTGTCGTCGCTGATTTGGAAGAACTCTACAAGAACTTGGTTAGATTTACCCGCTTTGTTCTCTGAGCTATTGTGATGGGTGCTGTAATGCTTTTGGTGATCAAAACACATTAAAGAATGGACTGCTAACTTCGTAGAGCGTGATTCCGTTACGGTTGGACTGCTGGGGTTGTGGGTGCTGATAAATGGATGACTTAGAGGGTCTTTTGAAAAGGCAAAAAATCGCTTACTTTTCTATGGAAGTTGGTTTAGTGAATGAGATTCCGACCTACGCGGGCGGATTAGGGATTCTTGCAGGTGACACAATACGTTCCAGCGCTGATTTGAGGATTCCTCTAGTCGCGGTTACGTTAGTTAGCAAGAAAGGTTTTTTTAGACAAGAATTGACGCAGAAAGGGGAGCAGATTGAGCATACCCAAGATTGGTATCCGTCAAAGTATATGCGTATTCTCCCACATGAGGTTTCGGTTCACATTCAGGGGCGAGAAGTTAAAGTTAAGGCATGGCTCTATAAGCTAAAAAGTGTAACCGGCGGGGTTGTGCCTGTAATTTTTCTTGATACCGACGTTGAAGCAAACATTCCTGAAGATCGAGAGATCACATTTTATCTTTATGGTGGAGACCAGAAATACCGTGTAAAGCAGGAAATTGTTTTAGGTATAGGTGGCGTGAGGATGCTTGATGCCTTGGGCTTCAAAATTCGAAAGTATCACATTAACGAAGGGCACGCCAGTTTTCTTGCTTTGGAGCTTTTACACAAGTACGCAATGGACGTTGAGAAGGTGCGGGAGTTGTGTGTTTTTACCACCCATACCCCTGTGGAGTCTGGACACGATAAATTTAGCTACGACCTAGTTCGGGAGATCCTTGACGGCACCACAGATATGAACACGCTGAAAAGATTTGGTGGAGCAGACCATTTGAACATGACTTTGCTGGCGTTGAATCTGAGTAACTATGTTAATGGTGTTGCAGAAAGGCACCGCGAAGTTTCAAAACGTATGTTTTCTGGTTACGAGATTCATTCTATAACCAATGGTATCCACTCTTACATGTGGACTGGGGAAAGTTACCGCAGACTCTATGATAAATATTTGCCTGGGTGGGCCAATGAACCTGAGCTGCTCGCCCGAGTAGCGGAGGGCATACCGAATGAAGAAATATGGCAGGCACATAAAGAACAAAAAAGTCGTCTAATCGATTATGTTAACGAGTTGACAAAAGCAGGTTTAGGTTATGATGTTTTCACTTTGGGATTCGCTAGGAGAGCAACTGAGTACAAGCGTGCACGCTTGCTTTTTTATGATCTTGAGCGTTTAAAGAAAATTAACCTGAAGGGCAAGCTTCAACTTATTTTTGCAGGTAAAGCGCATCCCCGAGATGTACAGGGAAAAAAATTAATTGAAGACCTCTTTAGTTACGCAAATCAGTTGAAGCCTGACATAAAGATGGTCTATTTAGAAAACTACGACATCGAGATGGCAACTAAACTGGTCAGCGGCGTGGATGTTTGGCTCAATACACCACTTAAACCGTTGGAGGCTTCAGGCACCAGCGGCATGAAAGCAGCCCACAACGGCGTGCTAAACTTTAGCGTGCTAGACGGCTGGTGGCTTGAAGGTTGGATAGAGGGCGTGACGGGCTGGTCGATTGGTCCTCCTCCTGAGGAGGGATTAGACAATCAGGAAACCTATCAGAGAGAGCTTGAAGACCTCTACAATAAACTTGAGTACATAATCATTCCAATGTTTTACACTAGACGCGACGACTGGGTGCGAATGATGAAGAAATCAATTGGGAAAGTAGCCTATTACTTCAACAGCCATCGCATGATGCGCCGATATGTAACTGAAGCTTATCTGTAAATCACCTTTTGGGTATGTTTGATGTCTATTTTGTGTTGCCGTTTAAAGGGTATGTGCAGCGGCGGTTTTTCTGGAATGGGAAGAGCGGGGTTGGTGAAGGTGACGTAGTTAAGGTATGATGGATGCTTGTTTGGATAATCTTTTAAGTTGATGTAGGGTAAATTCCCAGTTTATGTGGTTGCAGAAACTTGACGTTGCGGTTTTGCTGGTTTTGGTAGTTGTGCCTGTTGTTTGTGTGGCTGTTGATTTTTTGCCTGTGGAGGTCAAGTTTGGGTTGCTATCTAGAGGAGATACATTGGATTTTGCGCGGTTTCTGAGTGCAACTTTTGTTCACGTGGATTTTACGCATCTTTCTTCGAATGTTGCGGGTTTTCTTTTGGTTGGTGTTTTCTTGTTTTTGCTGGCTAAGAAGTGTTGGGTTCAGAGGTTTCTTTTGGCGTCGCTGTTTTGGGTGCTTTTTGGGTTGCCTCTGCTTTACGGGGTGGTTGTCTGGTTTTTCTCTGATGTTGCCTTTGAGGGTGTTTTGTCAGGGTTTGGCTGTGGGCTTTCACTGGTTGTGGGCGGGTTGGCAGGGTTGATTTTGCCTTTGCTGGTTTTGCTGTTTTACTCAGAGTTGGTGAGCAGCGAAAATAGGTGGCGGCTTTTTTTGGGGCTTTTTCTGTTGGCGGGTAGCTTGATGATTTTCAATTATGTTGGAGCAAGCGTGTTTTACTGGATGGTTTTTGCTGGGCTTTTTGTCGGTGGTTTTGGTTTTTTGGCGTGGTCTTTCTGCAGGGTACTTGGAGTCAGCGGACGGAAGATCAATTGGACATTGAAGGCCAAGTTTGTTTGGTTTGTGTTTGGGCTACTTCTGCACATATTTTGTTTGGTCGCGCTGTTTCCAGCGGAGATTTTTATGCTTGGTGGGAGGGTGAATATTTTTGCGCATTACTTCGGTGTTGCCTTTGGCGCTGTGGTGCCTCAGCTGGGCTTCTCGTTTGTCGGCGACAAGAGCCTTAATTAAAAACAAGATTTCTGAAGTTGGTGCTCCGGCCGGGATTCGGACCCGGGTCTTCGGCTCGAAAGGCCGGAATACTTGACCAGACTATACTACCGGAGCGCACTTTTTTGTGAAGCACCATGCAGAATGATTTTTCCCTCGAATAAACCTTCCCCTTCAGTCGGGGTTCAGTGTTCATGGTGTTTCCTTTTTTTCTTTGAAGAGGAAGCCTGTTATCTGTTCAACTAGTTTATTGGTGATTTGTATTTTTTCTTCGAGAGCACCCACTCTTTTTTCTAGGTCGTTGGAGATTATTTTTCCTTCAATGCGGTTAGCCGAGCGGAACATTAGGAGAATCTTGAATACATCGGTGATTGCTTTTTCCTGCTCCTGTAGTGTTGCAGCTTTGATTCCCGCGCATATGGAGAGCAAGTCGATGTAGTGTTCTTTAATTTTGAGTTCCTCTTTTACGGAGGGGTCAGTTGGAAAAGCCACTGCAAGGGGATTTTTCTTGCTCAGTTCCGCAGCTGTTGGAAATCGAATGGTGATGTCTCCTCTGATCCATGACGAAACAAACTCGGTGACAAAGCGTTTGATGTCTGCCTGCGAAAAGAGGACTGCTGTTTTGTCGGTGTTTTCCTCTTTTTTCTTTCGAATCCTCACTTTGATGACTTTTTTGTTATCACCAATTTCTCTGTTGTCTTTTTCCATTTTGCCGCGTTCTCCGAACGGCATCTCTTAAGCTATTTTTCCCTGTTTGCTTAAAATTAAACGTTTCCGATTCTCAACTTCGTGGTCAGTAAGAAATTTTGGCAGCGGAGGGGATTTTGCCGAGCACTTTGGAAGTGGCTTTTTCTACGTGCTCCCGGTTTTTTTCGTCAGTGTAGACGCGTAGTATGTTGATGAAACCTTTGAGTGTTTCAAATATTTTTGAGATTTCGCTGAGTCGATATAGCGCTTTTTCACCTGCTTGGGCTTTGCTGAAAACCGGGATCTCCATTTTTTCCATCAGGGCCGAATGGTGATAGGGCACTGAGGGCACCGTTGGTACGTCTATGATTACGGTTTCAACTGCGACGCCTGCTTCTTGTGCTATTTCTCTTTGGATTTGATGGCGATAGACGTCGCGGCTGAAGATGTTGGAAATCATGGTGTCTTTTTCGTAGAACGTCCGTTCGTAAGCACATTTGAGCATGCGTCTTCGTTCCAAGTCTTCAATTATAGGCTTGGATTTTTCGCATTTCTTTACGGCAGCCCAAACCGTGTAGTCATCCATGGCTAAGTATTCTTCAGGCGTTTTAAACGCGGTTAAACCCAGCTCTTCATTTGCTTTCTCCATGGCTTTTGCCAGCATAATTTGCGCTGCCCTGCCTACGCGGTGGAAATAGATGCTTTTGAAAGATTCGATGCGGGCAATTATGAAGGATTCAAGGGCTGACAGAGCACCCACTTCTACCGCTAAATTTTCGTCCCACACGTCTAGGGCATGAATAAGTCTGAATACGTCTATGAAGCCATATTCTGCTCCTGTGTGGTAGGTGTCCCGGACAATAAAGTCTTGTTTGTCCACGTCTACGGCGCTGCTTATCACTTGGTCAAGAAAAGCTTTTCCTGACTTGTGCAGTTTGCCCACGGAGAGTTTTGCGATTTCCTTGGCGTTGTAGCCCATTTTGCCAAGTTTGTCGCCCAGTTCGCTTTTCTCTACAAGCCAACTGGTGATGTCTTCATGTGTTTTATCCAAATTTCTTATCAGTAAATGCTCAAAAACATGTGAGAACGGCCCATGTCCTACGTCATGTAACAACGCTGCAATCCTCGCCACCTCTGCCTCCTGGTCGGTTGCTACCCGCGAGACGTTGGGGTTCTCTAGGACTTTGCCTGCAAGATACATGACGCCTACGCTATGCTCAAATCTTGTATGGTTTGCTCCGGGGTAAACGTATTCTGAACCTGCTAGCTGACGCAACCGTCGGAGTCTTTGCATAGGGTAAGTGTCGATTATTTGTTTTTCTGCTTCGGTGACGTACACGTAGCCGTGTACCGGGTCTTTTATTTCTCCCCAGTAAGCTTTCGGCATCTCGGATTCCGCCTTGTTTGGTGCAAATATTATTTATGTGTCCCCCATTAATGCTTACTCATCCCCCAGAGTTAGGATGAGTTGGAGTGAACAAAAAAGGCGCATTCATAGTCATAGAAGGTTTAGATGGTTCAGGAAAAACCACTCAAACCAAACTTTTAGTCGCCAAGCTTCGCCGCCACTACAATGCAGTGTACACCACTGAGCCCAGCAAAGGCAAAATTGGCAAGTTCATACGAAGCCATGTTCTTTACGGTGACAGACGTTTTCCCACGGCGGTGGAGGCGTTGCTTTTTGCGGCTGACCGATTAGAGCATATCCAGAATGAAGTTTTGCCTGCCATAGCTGAGGGACAAGTGGTAATTTCTGACCGTTACTTTTACTCTTCCTTGGCTTATCAGGGTAGCGCAGGGCTAAGCTTGGATTGGATTAAAACCATAAACCAGAATGCTCTAAAACCTGATCTCGCTATTTTCATAGATGTTGAACCTGAAGCGGTTGAGACGCGTCTGAAGCGTCGGAAGTCTGTCATGGAAAACATGGAGACTCAGCGAAAAGTTCGCCAAATATACCAGTATTTCATAGAAAAAGGCGAGCTGGTAAAAGTAGACGGCAACCAGCCTAAGGCGTTGGTTGCGGCAGAAATCTTGGATCATGTCTTGCCGTTTCTACAAAGCCGCGTCTAAACGGGTTCTGTGGGTTTTAGGATTTTTCTTGTGGTTACCGCAGTTTCATTGATTTTCTCCGCTAGAAAAGTCACCAACTCTTCAGGTGCAATGTAGCGTGGTCCTCGTTCATGGAAAACTTGGAATTCTGCATTTTTTTCTTTGTCAAAAACAAGACGTAGCAAAAAGTAATCGAACCGGAGTGGCTTCTTTTTTGTTTCTTGGTTTTTGTAGTAGCGTATGGCACAAAATACGTCTATAACGTGGTGTCCGCTTTTGCCTAGTGATTCTATGACTTTTCTGGTTTCTGTTTCATTTAGAAAATTAAATTTTCCCTCGTCGGCGATGCCGAACGCGAAAATTACTGTGCTATTTGGTACTGCAGGGCTGCCGACTTCTTCAAAAGTGAACGACAAACGGTTAATTTCATAAAGTAGCTTTGCCAGTTTCTGCTGGAACGTGCTACGAGAGAGTGTATAAGTGAAGCTTTTGGAGTAATGGAAGTTTTCAGGAAAGTTCTCGTAGACTCCAAGCATGGCAACATTTAGCTCTTTTTCATACGTTTAATCTTTTCTAAACTGTCAAGTACCTCTGAGAGGGCAGAGGTGAGCTTTTGCAGTTCTTCCACGTTTTCGACGCGTTGAATTTTCTCCTGTATATCCTGAACTTTTGAGAGGAGCGTTGCTTCCAGTGTTTCCATAGCGGCTGTGCTTGCCGATTTTGGTTTCTCTTCGCCCTCTTTGACCACAATTACTTTTTTCTCGTCTTTGCCACACCACAATGTTCCATCTTTAAGCCTAAACAAAGGCGCCGCACACATAGGACAGGACAAATTTGTCAGTGTAGCGCCTTGGCGCAGCAAGTCTGCCATCCGTTTGATGGAGTTGTCAGTGGTTTCAGCTTTTTCCTGCATCTGTGACCCCAAAGTAAATACGTATCAATGCTTATATAACTTAGTTCACTGCAAAATTATGCAGCAGGTGGTTTACCCTTATGGTGCGCAAGAAAAAAACTGAAGAATACGAAGAACGAATAAAACACGCGTTGGTTGTGTTGGGAGAAGTTTCTGAGGACAGCACGACCCCAAGGAACATTAGACGTGCCGCTAAAGACTCGATGAACGCGCTTCAAAGTGGCGAATTCACGCCTGCCGTGAGGGCTTCTAACGTTATAAGCATCTTGGATGAGATTCTACAGGACCCCAACATGCCAGCTTACACGCGGGTTAAACTTTGGAACGTCATGAGTCTCATTGAAGCCATAAAAGATTAACTGGGAGCATATAAGACTACTTTCGTTTCCTGAAGACTCTGGCTCCATCTATTTCTGCGATGTATTCAAAGCCAACTTCTAGTAATTTGCAAGCTTCGTCTAGGTTGTGAGCGACTTTTACGTGGAATTCGTCGTCTGCGTTCTGGAATAGCGCTTTTTCTAGGTTGATGTAGATCAGTGTGTTTCTGAGGTCTCTGTGGCCGAGGACTTGCTGGACGTGTAGTATGTCTTTGGTTTTGTGGTATTCCATTGTGGCTTTCCAGTGGCGGAATGTGTGTAAGCCGATTTCTTTTAGGCGTGGGTTTTGGAGTTTGAATGCTATGCTTTTTCGTGTTTTGTAGAAGTTGGATTTGAGGCTGTAGAGTGTTGCGAAGACTTTTTCTGTTTGTCTTGAGTGGTTGTTTAGCATGTCTATTAGTTTGCGACTGATTGGTAATACGCGTGCTCTGCTTCCTTTTTCAGGGGTTATGCGTACTATTTTTCGTTCGAAGTCTATGTCGCTCCATTTCAGCCTTGCCACTTCTCCGCATCTTGCTCCTGTTTCTTTTAGGAATTGGAGAAAAGTTGCGAGTATTCTACCGCTTCCTGAGATTAGCTGGTCGATGTCGGCTTCCGTTGGTATGAAAGGTGCTTTGTCTACGGGCTTGTATTTTGGCGGTTGCCATGAGAGGTTGTTGAATTTTAGGAAGCTACCGTAGACGATGACTGCCATGGCTTTTGTAGCTTCATTCCATTCTTTGTCTTTGGCTAAGTATTCTTTCACTGCTTCGGGTGTTAAGTCGGTGTTTTTCGCCAGTTTCCTAAGGACTGCGCCATAGCTTCCGAGGGTGTTGCCTTTGACTCCGTTTTGGCTTAGACTCCAGAGGAACTCAACAATTTTTCCTGTTTTGGCTGTTAGCTGCGTTGTGCCCTCCCGCTGGGCTGTTTCCTGTCGGGTTCCGCTTGTGACCAAGTTTAAGCCTCCTGTCTGGAGGATCCGTGCTCCTCGCGTGTGCGATTCACTGCGTTCTTGGTGCTCTAAAGATAAGTTGGAGGCTGTAATTAAATTCCATTCTGAAGATTTTTGTGATGGTTTTTTCTGTTTTCGCGTTTGGCTAAATCGGTAATTGCAGTCGCGGCAAAGCCACCTTTGGACGCTTTCGCCATTTGTTAAATATCGCATTCCGTCGCGGTATATGCGGTTTGAACCGCATTGCGGGCAGAGTAAGGTGGCTTCAGCCATAAATTATTCGCCTTGGACGTCTAGCGTTTGCTTTTCCCATTCAATCTTGCAGTCGTCGCAAAGCCACAGCTTTTCATCCTTGAAAGACTCTGCTTGCCAACTCGTACGCTTAGTATGACCGCAAACGGCGCAAGGATGCCAATCGTAAAAACCATCACTCCAGTAAACACCTTTAAGCTCAGCAAGATTCCGCAGAATCAAAGCGGGATTATTCTGTTGGTTAATGCTTGGAGAAGTGGACCTTTCGGTTTTGTCCAGATAGTCATGCTCCTTTTGGCAATCTAAGCCTAAATTTGCCACAGATGGCGTCTGGACATCTGGGCACTTCAAGGTATCAAGTGGCAAAAGCGCCTCATAATGCAGCGGGACTTGTTCAATTGAGATTGGCTTGGCGTTTCCTATTTGAAAGCTTACAGGTATATCCTTCGCTTGTCCAGTTGTCCAGATGGTGTTCAGCCAGTTTCTGAGGCTTTCCGCGTGAAAGGAGCTGATTGATCGGATATTTTTGAGAAGGTCCAGATGATTAGGCTCCTTTTGCAGCAGCGAATAATGGTTCGTTTTGCCATGCACCTCTTCCTTTAGGTAGCCGGCTTGTGCGAGCGTTTTCAGCACGCGACTAGCGGTCTTCGTGGAAACCTTAAGCTTGGAAGCAACATCATTCTTGTTCAGAGAAACATCAGCGTTAACGAAGAGCGCTAGGGCTTCCTGTTGTCGCTTCTCAATCCGCGAAACCGTTTCTATAATGGATGCTCGCAGTATTTCCAGCGCCTTAAGAAAATCCCTTGGATCAGCAACAATAAACTCAAGCTTATCCACCACAACATGCAGACGCTGCCTCTGGTTGAGCAGCGCTATTGTCTTGGTGAAGTTGATGATTTTCTTCACGTGCGTTCGAAGCGCCACTTCCTGCTCGCGTTTAACAGCCAAATCCAAAATGCCCAACAGCTGTGACGGAGCAAAAACAACAACTTCCAATTTCCAGTTGAGCAGTCTGAGCGCGTTCTGGAAATCCTCTTCTTTAAAAGGCAGCTCTTTCTGTAACCCCAACAGGTTTTTTAGCGATTCAGGGTAGCTTGCGTCTCGGAGCTCCTTGGCCATAACACGCTTAGTAAGCGCCGTGGAATGGTTCATCGAGTGCTTCAGAACTCGCCTGTACAGGTCAGGGTTGATGTCTATGTCGCTGCTCGTAGTAATGAAGTTCTTCGCGTTAGTTTTGGCGCGTCCCATCTCCATTTTGCCCGTGAGCTCGTTGCGCATGGGGTAGATGGTTTCGATGCTTTCTCCTTCGCCTATGGCGCGTAAGCTGAGGCTTCCGCTGTCACCTTTCACGCCAACCGCCTCGTAGATGAGTAGGGTTCCGTCGAAATCTTCGGGTAGATACTTTATGGCTTCAGGCGTGGATGTGGTGAACTCGAAGTACCATTCTTTGGGGATTAAGGGTTTGATGGCTCGGATGCTTTCGTTCTTGCCGCTGCCGCTAAAACCGCTGATCATGCCAGACACGGGGTAGCGTGTTCTTCCGCTGCAAAACATTATGAGGTTAGACTGTATGGCTTCATCTTCACCGATTAAGCGTCGCTTGCCATATGACAGAGCGTATTCTAAGAGTCTGCCTTCTTTCAGAAGTCTTTCTGCACGTTCCGTCTCTTCTTTAGTCAGCATTTTGACTATGTTGACTGGTGCAATAGGGCAATCGTCTTTGTTACAATTTTTCTTTAGGAAGGCGTCTTGGCAGCCGTAAACGTATCCGCCGTTAACTGCGCTCTTAACTATACCCTGCAGTTCTTGATCTTCTAATGGCGGGTCGTTTAGCTTGTTGATTTTACGCATCTGCTCCAGGACTTTGTCTGGTCGTAACTTGCGGAAGTTGGCTAGAAATGATGCGATGCGTATGGTATGCTCGTTTCTCTCGCCCTCTTTAGCGCCTCTGTACAGTGCTTCTATGCATGGAGGCGTTTTGCCTGTGAATCGTTTTCCTGATAGATCCTTTCGGTCAAACCATAATTCGGCTTGGGTCTGTTCTTTTTTGGGTTTGAAGCCTGCATGGTACATGGCTTCGAAGAGTTCTGTTTCGAGGTCGTTTACAATGCTGGGTTCGTTATCATTCAGTCGATTGTATCCTTGGCTTGGTGCCATGATGCATAGTTTGCCTTCGCCTAGCAGCTCTAAGCCGCATTCGCTGTGAAAGCTGCTGATCGTCTTGGATTTAGTATGGGTCTGGTAGATCCAGTGTTGCCCTCCGCTAGGAGTCTGCTCAATCTGCGTCACAAGCAACTGCTTGAGGATTTGTTTGCCTTTGGCTTGTGCCTCTTCGCCGACGTTTTTTACGTCAAAATCAACCGCAGCCATGTAGAGGCCGTTTTTCTGTTTTGTGCCGCACAGGATGCCGAAGCCATCTGCAGTTTGCCAGGGCTGGTTTTCGAATTCTTCTTTTGTTTGCCTGCGTGCCTGCCAATGAGCCCATTCCGTTAGGGGCTTCTTTTGCTTGACGGCAACAACCGCTATGTCTCTTTCAAAGTACGCTTTAGCTGTTTCTCGCAACAGGTCGGCTACATTTTGTTCTCCGTCCGAATCGGTGCAAGTTTTCTGTTCAGCCATGAAATCACCGTTTAGAGGAAAAATTCCACGTGGTTTGTGCCGCAGCTTTGGATGTATTTTCTGCGAAGAGGCAAACCAACCCGCAAGATCTCTTTTTGAATCGCTTCTTTTGTTGCGCCGCTTTGTTGACTTAACTTTTCTAGTACAGCTTGCTGCTGCCAGTCGACTAGTTCTTTCCAGTCCACCGTGAAAACTGATTCGATGTCTTTTACGCCCTCAAGCTTTGCTCGCTGTGACACTATACTTTGTATGGGCACTTTGCCGTCTGAGAAGACGTCGCCCCATTCTCGCTTTCCGTCAAGGTTCAATCGAGCCCATGTCCGATAATTAGCCAAATAGCGGTGCCTCCCCTGATAGCTTAGGTTTTGGGTTTGAGTTTTTGGCGGTAAATCTTGTCCTCTACGAAAAGCCAGTAGCTGTACTGATAAGCGTCGCCGTGGTAGCGGTCTTTGATGGTTGCATTGTTGTTTCGCAGGATGTTGTAGGCGCTTTGCCACTTGTCTTGGAGGTTGTTTTGTTTGTGGGCAACTTCGAACGCTCCTAGTTTGGCGCCCTGTTGCGACTCAAACCGTAACGTGGTGAAGGTTGCTTCTTGGACGGCGGCTGCCTGCGTTTTCTCTTTGGCTTCGAGTGGCGCCATTAAGTCGATGTATTCGTTGGCGGCGTCAGCGATCATCTGGCAGCCGTCGCGGAGCTTCACTAGGAATTCGACTTGTTTATCCATGTTTAACTCTCCAGTTCGGCCACGTTTGGCGTCTTTTGTTTGTGTTCATAAACTTCAAGATGTTCATCGAGGACTTCGTAGGCGACTTCACGGGCTATAGAATGCATCAGTCTTGTCAGATCGGCTCTTTCGCTGTTTTGTGGCTGGGTCATCTTTTTGCCTCCGTTTGCATAGCGCCTAGTTCGGGTTTGTTGAGAAATTCGGTTATGGCTGCCCGGAGGGCTTGGCTGAGGTTTTTGAATTTCCGCTCAAAAATCAGCTGCTCCAGACGGTCTCTTTCAGGTGCTTCTAATCTTATGGCAATTCTACAACTGTAACGTTTCAAGTTTTACACCTTCATTTGTCATACCTTTAAGTAATGTCGTACGCATACGGGGTATTTTGTGGTCAGACGTGTCTTCGCAGGTGGTCTACCAGACAAACGCAGACTGGTATGCAACATACGAAGCTTTAGTGAATAATTCGCTGGTGAAAACTGATACGACAGAGAAGGGTTTGATACAGTTCTGGTTTAAGGATAACCCGACGCTTTTTATGCTGTCGCCTGCGGGCAAGTTGCAGGTGAAGTGGAATGATGTTGAGGAAAAGAAAGTCCTATTCAGTTTGGTGGAGAATCTTCTTGTGGCTGCTCCAGGGGAGAAGCTTGTCATAACGCCGCTAAAGCAGCAGATATGGATAGACTATCCTGTACCTGACTCGTTTAAGGTCTACTGGTGCAGTGAAGCGGCGGAGTTTGCTTTGAAAAAGCCTGTTGCGGGGTTGTCTAAATCCCGTTATGAGTTGGAGAGGGAAAAGCGGATAGCGGCGATGTCTGCTGAAATCGCAGAAGTTAAAAGGGCGGTGGATGAGTTGAAGCGTGAATTTAGGTTTTTTCGAGAGCCAACTCCCAATGAGGTTGCGTTAAAGTCCGGTTGCTTTGATTCTCAAACTATAAGACTTGTGTTAATTTTCGCTGGTTGGAAAGAGGGTCAATCCTTAGAGGATGCGAAATGTGTGGCTGAGCAAGCGATAAACTTGGCTGCGTGGCTTCGCTTCAGAGAAGGCGGCGAATTAAATCCGCAGTTAATAGCTTCTTCCAAGAAAGCTATTGATAAAGCTTCGATGAGTGCCATTGCAAAAGCCCAAGTTATCTTGAAGAATTATCCTGAATTGGTTCCTAAAATTAACGCTGGGAAGCTGGAGTGGCCTGATGAAACCAAGAAGAAATGGATACAGGTCTTCGGCAGTGAACCTCCAGCACCATAGTGTTGTTCTGGTTGCTTTGAGTCGGCTGAGTTACCTAAATGTGGTAGCCAATTCTTTCCTTGGATTGGCTAAGATAAAAAAATATTTTTTCCTTGCATGCTACCTCCTCTTTTTCAAGTTATGCATTGTTGACCTATCGACCATAAGCATCAATTTCGTGAGAAGAAGAAAAACAGTTGTGTTATACGGAAATGTTGTTCTTCTTTCAGAGAAGAAGAAAAAACCGATGTTTTCTTAAAATTGCAGTTTTTTCTTCTTTTCGCTCACGTCCGCTTAGGATGCGAGCCCTTTAAGTGGTAGAAGAAGCGTCCATTCAGCAGCTTTCTTCTTCTCTTATTGCTCCTAAAATCGAAAGAACAACACTACAGATTTTTTCAATTGTTGTTGTTTTGCCCGACTATTGGATGGCTAGCGTTTGGTTCAGATGGCTACATTAGGCCTTCAAACATAGAGTCGGATTCTTCAGATAACTGGTCCTCCCAGCATTCCCAGCATTTGCCGTCGTAGTCGAGGTGTTCTTGTTGGGTGATTTTTTTGCCGCAGACTTCGCAGAGGTGTTTTTTCTTGGTTGGGCTCATGTTTGTTTTGTTTGGTGGGTGTGTGGTTTAAGTTTTTCGTTTGCGTCTTTGGCGGCTGCGTGTTGCTGGGTTGGAAATACTAGTCGCTGAATAAGTAGCGGCAGATAGCCTGTTACTGTTCCGACAAGGAAAAGCAGGACATCGCCTGATACTAGAAGTACGTTAGCCCGTTCATAAGAACAATAATAATTGCCAAAAAGAAAACAAAAACGTAGTCCATTCTTCTATTATTTTTTGACGTTGGATTTAGGCTTGATC
>Ga0136652_1000179_pt1 | contig 34986 bp, 35 predicted proteins | sample ConPoolayeEmetaG_FD_94864 | JGI IMG/M metagenome (GOLD analysis project Ga0136652, IMG submission 94864) | Hot spring microbial mat communities from California, USA to study Microbial Dark Matter (Phase II) - Cone Pool mat layer E metaG... ...
CTTCTATGGCTATCCTTATTCTGCGATGGCTCCCTTTCCGTACCCCTATGGAGCCATGCCCTATTCCCCCTATGCGCCGGTTTTCGGCTGGCCTTACGGCTCGGCTTATCCCGGCAGCCGGCCTTTTCCCGCAGAGGAACAAAAAGACTGAAATCTCCCGCACTCGCGGGAAAAGGAGGTGATTGACATGCCATACGGAAGGGGACGCGGCGGCTGGTTCGGCTGGCCGCATTGGGCTTACTGGACAGGATGGCATCCCGGATTCCTTTCTCCTTATTGGCCGTCCTTTTACCCGCCGAGCCGGGAAGAGGAAAAGGCCATGCTCGAAGAGCAGGCCAGGATTTTGGAGGAACAGCTCGATCAAATCAGGGCGCGATTGAAGGAACTGAAGAAAGCGGACAAGGAGAGGGACAAGGAGAGAGAAAAAGAGAGGGACAATGAGAAATAGATACAGGAGAATGTACGAACTGACCGGCCTTCCGGGCTGGATGCGGTTCGGCTATTCGCCGGGCTGGGTGGGCCGAAGCCCTTCCGGCCTCGGCCCCTGCGCTCAATACCTGATGCATGGAACGTGGCCGACGCCGCAGATGAATCTCGCCTGGCAGCGGGGCCAGGTCCCCTTTTCGCCCGCGCCCGGCTTCCCGATGCCGGGATTTGCCTCCCCCTATGATCCTTGGGGAGCGGTCGAACTCACCCCGGAACAGGAATTGGATTTCTTAAAGGCGGAGGCCCGGCAAGTCCGGGACGAGCTCGAGGCGATCGAGAAGAGAATTCAAGAACTCGAAAGAGAGAAGAGATGAAGATCGCCATTTCCACGGAAAACGGGTATGTCTCCGCCCATTTCGGACGCTGCCCGTCTTACACCATTGTTGATATTGAGGCTGGGCGCGTTGTTGACCGCAGGGAAATTCCCAACCCTGGACATCAGCCCGGTTTTCTCCCGAACTATTTGTCGGAAAGAGGAGTCAGTGTTATTATCGCCGGAGGCATGGGGCCCCGCGCCCAGGGCCTCTTCGCCGAAAAGAAGATCCAGACGATCACCGGGGTCCAGGGGCCGATCGATGAAGTGATCGACCTATTCCTGCGGCAGGAGCTTAAATCCGGCCAGGATTTGTGCGATCACGGGAGTCGTCATGATGAGCCCTGCCGCCATGGAGAATCCGCCGGGGAAACGGGGCCCAGAATGGCCCTGGAGGGGAAACTCTGCGTGAGCGCCAAAGCGCCGAACCTGGACGCTGAAATCGACCCTAATTTCGGCCGGGCTCGTTATTTTCTGATCATCGACCCGGAAACCCAGAAATTTGAAGCTTTGGCCAATCCTCACTCCCAGGCCGGCCACGGTGCGGGAATCCAATCCGCCCAACTGGTGGCGAGCCGGGGAATTGCGACCGTCCTGACCGGCCAGGTCGGGCCGAATGCCTGGCGGGTTCTCGAATCCGCCGGCATCCGTGTTATCAGCACGGATAAATGCACCGTCCGGGAAGCCCTCTCCCGGCTCCAGAGTTGATCGTCGTGGCCGCGAAAGAAGAAGAGCTCAAGATTTCTAGGGCCCTGGCCCTATCGCTCCGAGATCAGAAGGTCGGTGCCCTCGACGTGGACATTCACGGGCCCAATCTGGCCAAAATGCTGGGTGTCGACGACAAGAAAATGGAGATTTCGGGCGAGGGGATCACGCCCGTCCAGGTCAACGAAAATCTGAAACTCGTTTCCATGTCGTTTCTGATCCAGCACCCGGACCTGCCGGTGATCTGGCGGGGTCCGATGAAGATGAAGGTCATCCAGCAGTTTCTCGGCGATGTGGACTGGGGGGACCTCGATTGGTTGATCATCGACTCCCCGCCGGGCACCGGCGACGAGCCTCTTTCGGTGGCTCAGCTCATTCCCGCCACGGGCGCCGTCATCGTGACCACGCCCCAGGAAGTGTCTGTCCTGGATTCGCGGAAAGCCGTCGTCTTTGCCATGAAGCTCAACCTGAAAATCTTGGGCATCATTGAAAACATGAGCGGCCTGATCTGTCCCCATTGCGGCCGCCGGATTGACTTATTCAAGGTCGGGGGAGGAGCCATGGCCGCGGCCGACCTGGGAGTTCCCTTCCTAGGCCGCATTCCCATCGATCCTCAAATCGTCACTTCAGGGGACGCGGGGAAGCCGTTCGCCGATAAGGGTACGGATTCGGAGGCCGCCCGAGCCTTTGGGCAGATTGTCGAGAAGATCCTAAACGGCAGGAAATCTGAATTCAACAACCGGAGGAGTCAATGAAAAGAATCGGCATCATCATCTGCGGACGGTATCAGACCTGTGGCGGGGGCAAATGTTTCCGCGCCGTTCGAGAGCGAGTGGGCGGTTTTGCCCGTTATCCCAAGGACGAGCCCGTCGAGGTGGTGGGCTATTCTTATTGCGGCGGATGCCCCGGAGGAAATATCGAGTACGTCCCTGAAGAAATGAAAAAGAACGGGGCCGAGGTGATCCATCTGGCCACAGGGCTGGTCGTCGGATATCCTCCCTGCCCCCGCGTCCGCCAATTTAAGGAATTCATTGAGGAACGATACGGTCTTCCCGTCGTCGTCGGTACTCACCCGATCCCGCTCAAATACATGGAAGTCCATCAGAAGCTGCCCTTCTGGAAAAATACGAAGATGGAGGAGCTGGCCGGCGACCTGATGAAGGAAGATAAAGCGATTATGGAAGCCTATAATTGAAGGAGGTCAAAATGCCGGGACAAGGACGAGGTCAGGGACGAGGCGGCGGGCTCGGCCGGATGGGCGGTCAGGGGCTCGGGCTGGGCGGCTCGTGCGTTTGCCCCTCGTGTGGAGCGAAAGTCGCGCATGAAAGGGGCGTGCCTTGTGTCCAGATTTCGTGTCCCAAATGCGGCGCCAAGATGACACGGTCCGTTTAGCTCCCAGCGACCCATGCCCATTTACGAATACAGGTGCTTGGACTGCGGAAAAGTCACTGAAATTCTGGTCCGATCGACCCAACCCGAGCCAAATTTCGCCTGCGGGAACTGCCAGGGCCGGAATCTGATCAAGATGATCTCGTCGCCCGCGGCCGTTCGGATGGGGACGTCTTCCATCAAGGGAAAGACTTGCTGCGGTCAGGATGAACGCTGTGATGCGCCGCCCTGTTCGTCGGGCGGAACTTGCCGACGGGATTGAATCAACTCAATAAACATGGGTGCGGGTTCTTATCTATCCGGGGTGAGTTAAAAATGGCCTTTATTTTCATTCTTCGAGGGTGTCATCCCGTCATGAGAAATGATTCAAGAAACGCAGAGAAAAAATTCCCTCTCCCACCGAGGGGAGAGGATATCGATTCGTCCCGCTTCCCTGGCGCAAGGGGAGAGGGGCGTTTTTTTACTTTATTGTGAATAGCTCAGGTTAGATGATTTGATAGAGGAGGAAACCGTGACGGAGAAGAAGAGCCGTAATCCCTTTACCGCGGTGATCCATGCCGGGCAGCATCCCGATCCTTTATTCGGCGGTGTGTCCGTGCCCATTTATCAGTCGTCCACTTTCGCCTTTAAAAGTGCCGAGCACGGCGCGTCGCTTTTCCAAGGGACGGAAGATGGTTATATCTACACCCGGATCGGCAACCCGACGACCAAAGCGCTGGAAGATTGCCTGGCCGCCCTCGAGAACGGCTGGGGAGCGATGGCCACGGCCTCTGGTATGGCGGCCATAAGCACCGTTTATTTTGCTCTTCTTGAGCGAGACACGCATCTCATCAGCACGGACGCTGTTTATGGTCCGTCCCGGACGGTCATCGAAAAAGAATTCTCCCGTTTCGGGGTCCAATCCGACTTTATCGACACTTCCGATCTTGAACAGATCAAGAAATGCCTCCGCCCGAACACGAAAGTCCTTTTCATCGAGACTCCGGCTAATCCCACGATGATTCTGACCGATATCCGGGCCTGCGCGGCACTGGCCAGAGAGCGCAACCTGATTCTGGTCGTGGACAACACGTTCTGCAGCCCGGTCCTTCAGAATCCACTGGATTTGGGAGCGGATATCGTGATCCACAGCCTGACCAAGTTTCTCAACGGTCACAGCGATGTCGTCGGCGGCATCATCGTGGCCAAGAACGAACACCTTTTCCGGCGGCTGCGCAAAGTCCTGACTCTGATGGGCGGGACCATCGATCCGCATCAAGCATGGCTTGTCCTCCGCGGCGTGAAAACCCTGGCTCTGCGGGTCGAAAAGAGCCAGGAAAACGCCATGGATCTGGCTCCGTTTCTGGAGAGTCATCCGAAAGTTGCTTGGGTGAATTACCCGGGACTCCCGGGCCATCCTCAACATGAACTGGCCAAGCGGCAAATGAAAGGCTTCGGCTCGATGCTCTGTTTCGGGTTGAAGGGGGGATTCGAGGCGGGAAGAAAGATGATCAACTCGGTCAGACTCTGCACGTTGGCGGTTTCCCTGGGAGGGGTGGAAAGCTTAATCCAACACCCGGCGAGCATGACGCATGCCGGAGTTCCCGAAGAGGAAAGAAAAAAGGCCGGAATCACGGACGACCTGATCCGCCTTTCCGTCGGTTGTGAAGACCTGGAAGACATCAAGGAGGATCTCGCCAGGGCGATCGAGCAGGCCGGCTGAAGACAACCCGCACGGCTGCTGAGGCAGGAGAGAGGTCTTTAGGAAGAACGAGAGGACATCGTCAAAACAAGAATTACGTTCAGGATAATTCATATTGTAAGGTGATGAGGCTCAAATGATCATCGCGGTGGCCAGCGGCAAAGGAGGCACCGGCAAGACGACCATTGCTGTCAACCTGGCGCTGGCTCTTCAAGCGGATAAACCGGTGCAATTCCTGGACTGCGATGTGGAAGAGCCCAACGCCCATTTTTTCCTGAAGCCCGAGATCGAGAAGAGCGAAGAAGTCTTCACGCTCATCCCCGAGATCGATGAAAGCCTCTGCAATTATTGCGGAAAATGCGCCCAGGTCTGCGCCTATCATGCTCTGGCGGTGCTCAAGGGCGCCGTTCTGGTCTTCTCCGAGCTCTGCCACGGCTGCGGCGCCTGCGCTCTCCTCTGTCCCGAAAAGGCGATCCGCGAGGTCGGAAAAAGAATCGGCGTCGTCGAATCCGGCCGGGCCGGGGAGATCGCCTTTGCCCAGGGACGGCTGGACATCGGTCAGGCGATGTCGCCGCCTTTAATCAGGGCGCTGAAAAGGCGACTTGACCCCGCTCGGACAGTCATCATCGACGCCCCTCCGGGAACGAGCTGTCCGGTCATCGAATCGGTCAAGCGCAGCGATTTCTGCCTTCTGGTGACCGAGCCCACCCCCTTCGGGCTTCACGACCTCGAGCTTGCCGCGGCCGCGGCGAAGGAAATGAAAATCCCTTGTGGAGTGGTGATCAACAGAGCTAAACTGGGAAACGGAGACGGAAAAATCCGGGATTTCTGCGATTTGGAGGAGATCCCCGTTCTGATGGCCATCCCCTTTGACCGGAAAATCGCCGAGGCCTACTCGCGGGGACAGACCATTCTCGAGGCGTTTCCCGCTTACCGGGAGAAATTTCTCGAGTTGTTCGAGAAAATCGGGCAGGTTGGGCAATGAAACAAATCGTCGTCATCAGCGGGAAAGGAGGCACCGGCAAGACCGTCCTTTCGGCCTGCTTCGCCGCCCTCTCCCGGAACGCCGTCCTGGCCGATGTCGATGTGGACGCCTCCAACCTCCATTTGCTTCTCCAGCCGGAAATCCAGGAGCGGCACGTTTTCAAGAGCGGCCAGAAAGCCCGGATCGACGTGAAGAAATGCACCGCTTGCGGGACTTGCCTCCCGTTGTGCCGGTTCAACGCCCTGGTGGAAGACGAGACCGGCAAAGTCCGTGTCGACCCGCTTTCCTGCGAAGGGTGCGGACTCTGTTTCCATGTCTGTCCGGTTCAGGCCTTCACTCTGGAGGTCCCGACGTCCGGCGAATGGTACGTCTCTAAAACCAGATATGGCCCGTTCGTTCACGCCCGGCTGGGAGTCGCCGAGGAAAATTCGGGCAAGCTGGTCACCGAGGTGAGGAAAAAAGCCAGGGAGATTGTCGAGACTGAGGGGCGCGATCTCCTGATCATGGACGGATCTCCAGGGATCGGCTGTCCCGTGATTGCCTCCCTGACCGGGACGGACCTGGCCCTTATCGTGACCGAACCGACTCCCTCCGGCCGGCACGACATGGAGAGAATCGTCGAGCTGGCGGATCATTTCAAGATCCGGGCGGCGTGTGGCATCAATAAATGCGATCTCAATCTTGAGAATTCCGATCGAATTGAGAGGTTTTGTCGGGAGCGGTCGATTCCTGTAGCGGGAAAGATCCCTTTTGACCCGGCCGTGACGGAGTCGGTCGTTCGAGGCCTTCCCTACGTGGAATACATATCGAACTCCTCGTCGGAGGAGATTCGAAGGATGTGGCTCTTCCTCTTGAGCCTGATCACCTAACAAGGAGGTCGTGCCGTGACTGAGGAAAAAAACGACGAAGCCGAAAAATTCGCCCGGGAGCTCCAAGAGCAAATCATGGAGCAGCTCCGGCAAACCTACAGCCCGACAGTAATCGACCACTGGCAGAATCCGAGGAATTTCCATGCCCTGGAAAATCCCGACGGATATGCCAAGGTCAAGGGCATCTGCGGAGACACCATGGAGATGTTTCTCCGCGTTAAGGACAATAACATCTTCAAGTGCACGTTTCAGACGGACGGTTGCGGAACGACCATCGTCTGCGGAAGCGTCGCCACGGAGCTGGCGACCGGCAAAACTCTGATCGAGGCTTTGGGCGCCGTCAGCGCTGCCGAGATCTTGAGGACCTTAGGCGGGCTTCCTGAAGATAGCGTTCATTGCGCCCAGCTGGCCGCCGAAACGCTGCGTCGGGCCCTGGCCGATTATCTTTATCAAAGAAAGGAGTCCTGGAAGAAAGCCTACCGGAAGGCGACGGACGAAGAGGAGCGATGAAGACGAAAGGTCGGAGACAAAATTTTCATTTCCAGTGGCTGGCCTTGGCCTATAAGCTGCGTGATTTTCTGCGGCCGCGAATTCAAATCCCAAAAGAGACGGGGATTCAAAATGGATTTCATGTTCTCGATTACGGCTGCGGCCCCGGGAGCTATATCGTCCCACTCGCCGGACTGGTCGGGCCGACGGGGAGGGTTTATGCTTTAGACGTCCACCCCCTGGCTATTCAGATGGTCGAGCGACTCGCCCTTAAACGTGGGTTGACGAACATCACGACCATCCAATCGGATTGCCGGACCGGACTTCCTGACGGCAGTTTAGATGTTGTCCTGCTGTACGATGTCTTTCATCACCTCGGTCAGCCGGGGATTGTCCTGAAGGAGTTACACAGGGTATTGAAGCCGAGCGGGGTGCTTTCTGTGAGCGATCATCACCTCCGTGAGCAGGAAATTGTCTCGGGAATAACAAAACAAGGATTTTTCCGGCTTGCCGAAAAAGGCCGAAAGACGTACTCGTTCCATAAAAGTGCTTGAGGCCGGGTCTCCAGGATGGACCTGGATGTAATAAACGAAAGAGGCCATTCTCATGGGAAAGGATTTGTCGCCCGCTAAATTGATTCCTGTTTTTTTGGGTATCCTTTTATGCGGGGCCTCCTTGGAAAGGGCTGAGCCTTGTTATAGGGAGTCTCTTTCCAGTCGAGCAGAACAGCCCATCCGTTTCACCATTCTTTACGATCATTATCTCTGTAAGGAAGGGACCAAGACGGATTGGGGGTTCTCCTGCCTGATTGAGGGCACAGAAAAGACGATCTTATTTGACACCGGAACCGATCCCCGCATTCTGATGCATAAGGTCAAAGTCCTGAATGTCGACCTGAATAGGGTGAACCAGATTGTCCTCAGCCATATTCATCAAGATCACACCGGGGGGTTACCGGCCGTACTGGAGCGGAATCCGAACGTCACGGTCTTTTTCCCCGTTTCCTTTCCGGCGGAATTCCGGCGCCGCGTGGAGAACCTGAAGGCCAAGGCTCAAACCGTCGACAAACCGTTGGAAATATGCAAGGGTGTTTTTCTCACCGGCGAGATGGGGGATGAGATCAAGGAGCAATCCCTGGTCATTGATTCGTCCAAAGGGCTGATCGTCGTCACCGGTTGCTCGCATCAGGGCATCGTCAATATCCTCAGGCGGGCAAAGGTCATTCTGGACAAGCCCATCTACCTCGTCTTCGGCGGGTTTCACCTGGGCCAGAAGTCGGAGGCCGAAAGGCAGGAGATCATCTCCGCATTCAAGGAACTGAAGGTGGAGAAATGCGGGGCGACCCACTGCACCGGTGACGGGCCCATCGCCATGTTCAAGAACGTCTTCGGCGAGAATTATGTGCCTATGGGGACGGGGAGGATCATCGAGGTCCCCGGCCTCTAGGCTCGTTGGTTCGCCCGGCCACTGCCGAGTGCTCGATCGGTCCGATGCCCGGGGCGACGCCCAAAATGAACAGAGAAATCGTCGGCCATTTCGATCAGACTTGGCAGGAGCATGACCAATGGTATGACGAGCATCAGGTTTCTAAGAGAGGCAGCGAGAACTCTCAAGAAACACGGAGCGTTGATTCTGGGTTTCATTGATAAGGATAGCGAGTGGGGACGATATTATGCCGCACGCCCATCCTATCGAGTGCATTTCCATCCGCCTTCTTCGAAAAAAATTTTGAATATTCTAAAGAAAATTGGGATGGAGTTTCAGGAGGCTTTCCAGACTCTGTATCAACCTCCGCCGGACATCAGCTTCCAAGAGGAGCCGAGGGAAATGCTTTTGCCTTCACGGGTAATGTGAAGGAGGATTTGCTGAGCATTACGGCGGTGCACCCCATGAAAGATCACGCTGTTCGCGCCTTTTTAAAAAAGGCGAACGCTGAGTGGAACGTTATTGAGAACTTGATCAAGGGGAAAAAATTGGTTGAGATCGCAACCGGAAACAAGGTATTTTATCTAAGAGAATTGGCCAATATCAGAAAAGTTCCCGGACTCTGATCTGGTGACGATAATCAAACATCCCCGGGTTTTCGTCAGATGAACGCAGTCCTAGCAGGGAGTTTGGCCAGCCTGCTGGCCGGCCTGGCGACGGGCCTGGGTGGAGCGCTTGTCTTTTTTGTCAGGCGAGTCTCCGACAAGTTCCTTGATGCTTCGCTCGGTTTTGCCGCGGGGGTCATGCTGGCGGCGAGCGCCTTCAGTTTGATCGTTCCCGCCATAGAGATTGGCGGGATCTGGAAGACCGTTTTGGGCATCGTCATGGGAACACTTTTCCTTGTTTATGCCGAACGATTCACCCCGCATTTCCATCGGATCGCCGGAGCCAAAGGGCCCTCGACGCACTTAAGCAGACTGTGGTTGTTCGTTCTGGCCATCACTCTTCATAATTTTCCCGAGGGACTCGCGGTCGGAGTGGGCTTCGGCGAAGGAGACCTCAACACAGGAGCCGTATTGGCCATCGGCATCGGGCTTCAAAACGTGCCCGAAGGTCTGGCGGTAGCCCTGCCCTTGTTAAGAGAAAGCAACACCAAGTTGAAGGCTTTTCTGGTGGCCCTGCTGACGGGCTTGGTGGAGCCCGTGGGGGGATTCCTGGGGATTTCTGTTGTCTCCGCAGCGAAATTCCTGCTTCCCTACGGCCTGGCTTTTGCCGCGGGAGCGATGCTTTTCGTCATCAGCGAGGAGATCATCCCCGAGACCCATTCGCGGGGAAATGACCGGGAAGCGACGTTCGGAGTCATTCTCGGCTTTATCATCATGATGGTCCTTGATAATCTCTTTAAGTCATGATGTTGGACTCGGTGGAGATTGAGGAGGATGGATGGACGATCCGACGATCCAATATAAAAACTCCAAGTTTGTCAGCCAGAAGATTGAACTCGACGGGAAATCCTTCAGCCATTGTCAATTTGAGGACTGTTTGATCGTCCTGGAGAGAGGAGAAACAGACGTTTCGGGATGTGTCTTCAAGAACTGCCAATTGATGTTGAGGGGAAATGCCTATACCGTGGCGAAGATCATCAAGCTTTTCACGCGGGACAGTCCCTTGCGCGTTCTAGATGTGTAACCGCCCTGAAATTCTAAAAAAGCCAGGCTCGGAGCTTCGCACCTTCGCCCAATTTGTCCGCGGCAGCTTTTTATCGGCAAGGGGAAATCAAAAACGAGCGCGAGTCCGATTTTTGCGCCTTCCAATGCTACGATTATGCTTGATCGGGGGATATTCAGAATTGTCCGACACTCCCTCTATCTTGGAGCCGCTCTTTGGTCGGTTGCTTTGATATTCGTCTTCCAGACGATTTTTTCACTGATTTGAGGAGGCCTAGCGATCTGTTGTTTTTGGATGGCGTCTAAAAAAGAAGATGAATTCAACACCAGGAAATTCGGAGTTAAATATAAGGAATATATCAAAAACGTTCCGATGGGGAACGCCTTTAAAGGATTAAGAAAATCAAAGGGATCGGACGATTGAGTAACGCCGATGTTTTCGGCTTTCATTGCCGCCGGGTTTCGGCTGGGTTTATATGGATTAAAGAAGAAGGTATAATAGAATGCCTCTGAAACCAACTCGACGAGGAGGAAATATGTTATCTCAAATGCCGATCGACCTGGCGAAAGTCAAGAAAGAGGACCGGGACCGCGAAATCCTGCGGGCGGGGATGATCGCCGAGCTGGATGCGATCAACTTCTACGAGCAGATGGCCGCCCTGACGGAGAACGAGAATATCCGCAAGGTCCTTCTCGACATCGCCAAAGAGGAAAAGACGCACCTGGGCGAATTCCAGGCGCTTCTGTTAATGGAGGACGAGGAGCAGAAGGAAGAGCTGAAAGAAGGCGAGGAAGAGGTCGAAGAACTCCTCGAAAAAAAATGAAGACCATCGGCTTGATCGGCGGGATGAGCTGGGAATCGTCTCTCGAATATTACCGAATCATCAATCAACGGGCAAAAGCCAGGCTGGGCGGATTTCATTCGGCCCAAAGCGTCATGTATTCCGTGGATTTTGCCGAGATTGAAACTCTGCAGCATCAGGGGAAATGGACCGAGACGGCTCAGATCTTGTGCCGGGCCGCCAGAAGCCTTGAAGCGGCCGGGGCCGATTTCATCGTTCTCTGCACCAACACCATGCATAAAGTCGCCCCCGAAATCGAGGCGGCGGTCCACCTTCCGCTTCTTCATATCGCCGACGCTACAGCGCGAGTCATCATCGCCCGCGGCTTGAAGACGATCGGATTGCTCGGTACCCGCTTCACCATGGAGGAGGATTTCTACAAAGGTCGGCTGACGGAGAAACACGGCCTGAGCGTCCTCGTTCCCGGACCTGCGGACCGTGAGACGATTCACCGAGTGATCTATCATGAGCTGGTGGACGGGCGGATCGAATTCGCCTCGCGGCGGCAGTTCGTCACGGTCATCGAACGTCTGGCGGAGGAGGGCGCCGAGGGGGTCATCCTGGGGTGCACGGAAATCGGCCTCCTGGTCAAACAAGCGGACAGCCCGGTCCCGTTATTTGACACGACAAGGATTCACGCCGAAGCCGCTGTCGATTTCGCCCTGGAATCCTGACCAGCGGCGGGGACGCACTGCAGGTTCCGGCGGCGTACCGATCGCCGAGCGATCGAGAATCAGATTGCCGGCAAAGCCGAATTTGTTTTCATCGGCTCGATGACCAGAGCATCGGCTACGATCTCGCAGACGCTCTTGATCTCGACTCCCAGCTTATAGTGTTTATTGAGCTCCATAAGCTGATCGATGCAGTTGTGGCAGGGAGTGACCACGACGGCGGCTCCCGTTTTCTGGATTTGATCGGCTTTGATTTTCCCCGCTTCGATCCTCCGTTTGGCGAAGTTCGTCATGGCCAATTGACCACCCCCTCCGCCGCAACAATAATTTTTCTCCCCGTGGGGAGTCATTTCGATGAAATTCCGGACCGCATGCTTGAGGATATATCGTTGCTCCCCGATGATGCCCCCGAGCCGAACCAAATTGCAGGGGTCGTGGAGGGTGTGGATTTTCATATTTCTTGAGGAATCGAGCCGGAGACGACCATCACGGATATATTCCGCGACCACCTGAAGAATGCTGCGGACTTTGACCCCGGATTTTTTTCCCAGCCATTCCGGGGCTTGCCAGCGGTTGGAATTGAAGCCGTGACCGCACTCGGCCAGGACGAGCTCCGAGCAGCCCAGTTTCTTTGCGGCCTGGAGGAGCCGGCCTGACATGATCCCCGCAGCTTCGTCGTCTCCATTATAAAGGCCGTAGTTGGTGACGTCGAAATTGGTGCTGGAAAACGTCCAGTCTTCGCCGGCGGCATGGAAAATCTTGCCGACGGCGGAAATCGACAGAGGAAAAAACATCGCTTCTCGAGGATTGATGGCGTAAAGGATCCGCGCTCCTTCGCGGTCGACAGGCAGGCGAACTCGGCCATCCCCGACTTCATTTCGCAGCTCTTCTTCCAGCCAGGCGACCGTTTCCAGCCAGTTTTCCTTAGAAATTCCCATGTTGTTTCCGGTTCGGATGGCCGTGTCAACCGTCGACTGAAGCCCAGGAGGAACAAGTCCGACGGCGGCCAGGGCAGAACGGGCGGCACGGATCAACGAGAAAATATTGATGCCCATGGTGCAGCTCAAGGAACAGCGGCCGCAGAGGGTGCAGCGCCCGAAAAGCGAATCCACCCATTCCCCGACCGTTTCTCGGCTCAGCTCCCGGGCCCCGACGAGTTGAGGCAGCGTTCTGCCTAAAAGGGTGTAGCGTTTTTTAAAAATTTTGTTGACCAGGTCGAGCTTTGCCGCCGGCGCGGCTTCCGGCTCGCCCGTCGCCAGATAGTAATGGCAGGAATCGGCGCACAGGCCGCAGTGGACGCAGGAGTTCAGATAGGCCACGGCATCGGCATCGAGTTTTTCCCGGAAAACTTTGAAGATTTTCTGCCGATCTTTTTCGCTGAGGCCGCGGATCCTTTCAAAGAGGGGATCGGAAGAATTCGGCGGCATCGTCATCGTCGATCCTCACGGTTTGGCCGGGCGTGTGCCGGGGAGAACGCCTCGCCTTCCAAAATAGGAACCGAACAGGAACCGGCTGTAAAAGAAGAAAAAACAATGACGGATTTTGCCCAGAGGCATCGAGAGGAAAGTGATGATCGCCACCGTGAGGAAAACGGGAATAACCGCCTCGATTCGGGAGGCGAGAAGGCCGGACAGAATGAAAAGATCGGCCAGAGAATTGGCGATAAAATCGTCGGGGCAGCTGAGGTGACGCATTTCTGGTTTGATCGCTCGTTTGGCCAGAAGTCCGACACCGGCCGAAAATCCGGCCGCTAACGCAACCTGAAGAAAAAAGAGCCAGGCTCTGGGCAGGTGAATCGTTGCGGCAAGGACAAGGGCCCAGAAGATGGCGGCGAAAATCCCCCCGTGGTAAAGGATGCCCGCGATATAAGTCGGCAGGTGTCTGGCCGCACTTTCTTTTTCCCAGGGCATCATGCCCCGGCCGAAAGCGTAGGCCACGCCCTTCCAGCGATTTCCGTGCGCTTCGGAGTGGAGGCGGCGGCGGCCGAAATTGAGCGTCCGGAAAACCTGGAGGGTGAGTAAAAAAAGAGAGGCCAGAAGAGAAATGAAGACGCCGGTTCTCAAAATGGCCATGATTTTGGACCTCAGAACGCCGGTGAAACATCGTAGTATATCATATCGGAGGGAAAAATTGGGCCGGGTTGAAAGTCCTCCCTGTGAATCAGGTGGGCGACGATCTCCGTTCCCTCCGATGGAGTCGGTAAATCATGGTAGGCGGAGGCAGCGCCTGCCGCGCAAATTTTCAGTATTTATTTGCCCCGGGATCCTCTTCCGGAATCCAGCGGCCGATTTCGATTCCTAGGCCACCATGATCGATAATTTTTCCTTTCCAGATGAACTTCTTGAAGAATAGCAAATCGATATAACCTCCCTCTCCAACCTTTTCCAGGCCGAACTTTGCCGCCACTCGATGTTGGGCTTCATTCCACGAGGCCACGGCACAACTGTAGGTTTTGAACCCGAGCTCCAAGAGAGCCAAGCGGAGAAGGTATCCCGTATACGTTGCAATTCCCCGCCCCCTCATCTCTGGCCGGGTGTAGGCCTCGTCGACAAACGCTTCGCCCGCCGAGGTGAACAAGGTTTGGTGCAGGTAGCGAAGATAAACGGGTCGGGTAAAGACCCAGCGCGACTGGACAGGTCGGCCTTCAAACCAACCGATAAAACAGAGATGTCCGTCTTTGAGCCGTTTTTTCAATACGGGGAGAGGCGGGGCCGCGGGGTTCAATGCAGTCACATAAGCGAGGTCGTCTTCCTCGGCCCGTGTCATGGCGATTGAAGAGGAGCAGGGGGACGACATCGGCCGGACCGGATGAATGGGCTGGGAATAAAAAAAATAGCGACGGTTAAACAGCCAGGGCAAGACAACGAAGAAGAATTTCCTCCAACCGAATTGCCTGCGGATGTCGAGTCCGAGGCGGATTTTTCGCCGCAGCCTGGCCAAAATGGAATGATTCATAATGAAAGAGGCAATTCTCCTCGTCGGGAATATATATAGCTCTCCGGTCCTCTCCTGTCAAAAAGAGATCGAGATCTTTAGCCTTTCGAGGAGCCCAGGGAGGCGACTCGGACTCATGTCCTCTCTTCGGTTGTCACCGGGAAGTCGTTCCATCGGATCTCGGGTTGGAATCTTCAGGCGCGTGTAGTAAGATTTCGACTCTGAGCGCGATCAATGGTCAAAAAAAAGGAGATGGACGGTGAAAAAATGGATCGGGAGTCTCTTCGTCGTTTTCATCTTTGTCTTGTCGGTTGTCGTTGGGACAGGCCAGCGAGCCGCCGTCGAGCCTGACGATCCTGGCGCCGAGGCGTTTGAGTCTTGTACCAGCATCATCGTCGGCCGGCTCGCCTCGGCCGACGGATCGACGATGACTTCTCATTCCTGCGACAGCACGACGGACAGAACCTGGATTAACGTCGTCCCCCATAAAAAACACAAGCCCGGCGAGTTGTGCCCCGTCTATCACAATTCCAAAGAGACCAAGGGACCGGACGATGCTAACCGCCTCAAAAGCGGCGAAATCCCGCAGGTTGCGGAGACCTATGCTTATATCAACACCGCCTACCCCTGCCTGAACGAGCATCAGCTGGCCATCGGCGAGACGACGTTCGGCGGGAAGAGGGAGCTCCGGAGCAAGGAGGGGATCATCGATTGCCCCGAGCTTTACCGGCTGATCCTCGAGCGGGCGAAGACCGCCCGCGAGGCCATCCGGATCGCCGATGAATTGACAAAAACTTACGGCTACAACGACTACGGCGAGTGCTTCACGTTTGCCGATCCCCAAGAGACCTGGCATTTTGAGATCCTCGGGCCGGGAGCCGGGAAGAAGGGAGCCGTATGGGCGGCCGTCCGCATCCCCGACGATCAGGTCGGCGTCTCGGCCAACGCCAGCCGCATCCGCCGGATCAATCTTGACGACCCGGACAACTTCATGGCCTCGGCCAATGTCTTTTCTCTCGCCCAGGAAATGGGCTGGTGGGATCCGGCGAGCGGCGAGCCGTTCGAATTCTGTTATGCGTATGGTTCGCGTCAGAGCCTGGGTTCGCGGCGGCGAGAATGGCGTGCCCTGAGCTTGCTTGCGCCGTCGCTCAAGCTGGATCCCAATGCCGAAAACTTCCCCCTCTCGGTCAAGCCCGAAAAGAAGCTCACTGTCAAAGACGTCCTTGAGATTTTCCGCGACACCTACCAGGACACGCCCTTTGATATGACCCGGACCCTGATCACGGTCGGCCGGGACGGGAAAGCCTCCTTGAGCCCCGTTGCGAGCCCGTTCCTGAACCGGGAATGGATGGAGTTGCTCAAAGTCCCTTCCGAGAGGACGATCGCCTGCAAGAGGGCGACATACGTCCAGATCACCCAATCCCGAAGCTGGCTTCCCGACCCGATCGGCGGCGTCGTCTGGCTCGGATACGATAATCCCGTAACCACTCCTCATACGCCGTTCTACTGCGGGATCACCCGGATGCCGGCTTCCTACATGGTCGACGGTCGGGCGGGGTTTCGCCGCGATTCCGCCTGGTGGGCCTTCCGCACGGTCAGCCAGCTGGCTCTTTTCCGCTGGCAGCCGATGAGCCAGACGATCGCCCGGGTCTGGATGCCGATCGAGGAGAAGGCCTTCGCCGATCAGGCCGGAATCGAAGAAGAGGCGCTGAGGCTTTACAAGCAGAATCCGGCCAAAGCGGCGGAATTCTTGACTTCCTATTGCCTGAAGATGGCAGAGGACGCAGTAGCGGCCTACTGGAAGCTCCACGACGACCTCTGGGGAAGTTACACCCAGTATTTTTGAGCAGCCGATCGGCTCGGCGACGAAAGGTGCACGGTTTTCGTTATGGAGCCCAATCGATATTGACAATCTTGGGTTCTCAGGGTATCTTCGTCGCCAAAGGAGTCATGTGGTTATGGCGATTCCAGGCTTGACGATCATCGGCGAGTCGATCAACGACTCGGTGCCCTCGACGAAAAAGCTGTTTGACGAAAACAACATCTCCGGCTTGCTCGAGCTTGCCCGGAGCCAGGACGAAAAAGGCGCTGCCTATATCGAAGTCAACGTGGGGTTGCGCCCCCCGGAGTTCATGGCCGATATGGTCCGGAAGATCCAAACAGTCACCGCCAAGCCCCTTTCTATCGACACTCCGGATCCGGCCATCGCCGAGGCGGGCCTCAAGGCCTACGATCTTGAGCGGGCTCAAGGCCGGAAGCCGATCCTGAATTCGATCTCTCCGCTCCGATTGCAGATGTTTGATCTCTGGGCGATCCAGCCGTTCATTCCCATCCTCATGTGTTCCGAGCGGTTCGAGCGCGGAGCGAGCTGTGCCAGCATGAACCGCACCGCCGAGGAAACCTGGCAGACAGCCCGGGCGCTGCTCGAAGAGGCCCGGCGACGGATTCCCGGCTTCTCCAACGACCAGGCCATCATCGATCCCGGGATCGCGCCTATCGGCGGCGACTGCGAAGGTCAGTTCAAGCGCGTTCTGGAATCGCTGGCCCTCATTCACGGCGACCCGTTTTTCGCCGGCGTCCACATGTCGGTGGGGCTGAGCAACTTTACGGTCATGCTGCCCTCGAAACGCAAGGACGGTTCGCCGGTGAAAGGTCCTTTGGAGAGCGCGTTCTTGACCCTGGCCATGCCCCGAGGCCTCGATATGATTATCGGATCGACCGTCCGCAAGTACGAGCTCTTGGAGCCGGGGCATCCCGCCCTGGCCTGCCTCGAAGATATCCTGAAGCTCGAGGGCGTCGAGACTCTCGAACGGCTCAAACAATTCTATTCCTGAGGCGTCCATGGCGTATCACCCTGAAGATAAGATCTTCCATGTGGAGCTCCAGACTCCGAAGCGGAGCTCCGAGGACATCGAAAAGGACCTCCGGACTTTTGAAGAAAAGTACCACAAGATCATGGAGGCGGGTTGGACCGTCTGCATTACCGACAACCCCATGGGTTTGCTGAGTTATGGAGCGACTGAGACGATCGAACTTTTAGGACTGCCCGTCCGTCCGGACCAGCTGATGGTTCACCTGAACACGTTCCACACGAAAAAAGAGCTGGACGAGATTCTCAACGCGGTCAAGGCGCTCGGGGGCAAATATCTTCTGGTCGTCTCGGGAGACGGCAACCAGCGGCTCCACCGGCTGGAGCCGGCCGAGATCGGCGTCGAGGCAGTGACGGTGACCTCGGTCGAACTTCTCCGCTACATTGATCGGGAGTATCCGGGTCAGTTCATCTGCGGCGTCGCCTTCAATCCTTATGAGCCTCAGGACCACGAGCTGGAAAAGATGAAGCGCAAGGTGGACGCTGGGGCGCAGTTCATTATCACCCAGCCGATTATCGGCCGGGACGAGAGGCTCGACGCGCTCAAGCCGTTTGGTTTGCCGGTCATCCTCGATGCCTGGATGTCGAAGAAGCTCCATCTCCTCTCCGAGTGCGTCGGACACGAGATCCCGGAAGGAACACCCTATGACCCCATGGAGAACTTGAGGGAGCTTCGAAGGAACTATCCGGACCACGGACTCTATCTGGCCATCCTTGGTTTCAAGACCCAATATCCCCTGCTCCAGGATTTCTGGAAGTAGATACGGTATTCTTTCAGGCGGAAATCTTGATAATCAGGGAAGTCGCTCTTCCCCCTAAAAAAAATCAGGAGAAAATTTAGTCGAATTCTCAGCTTCCGGCAAAAAAGTTTCGCTTTAATCTGCTCTATCCAAGGGCTATGAGGCCGATCGCTCCGCGGGGGTTCATTTGTCGCTTTCCGGACTCATGATTTCGGCCGCCAGAGCCTCCGCGTCATAGAGCTTGAGCAGGGCCTCCAGCATGTAGGCGCAGTGGACCGAAACGGCCCGATTTTTCTCCTCGTCATAGACGAACCGGCCGACCAAACTCTCGATATTTCCATCGAAGATCAGCCCGACGAGCTCGCCTTTGGTGTTCACTACCGGCGAGCCGGAATTGCCGCCGATGATATCGCAGGTGCTGACGAAGTTCACCGGTGTCGAGAGGTCGAGGCGGTCACGGCGGTCCCAGAACCTCTGGGGGAGGGCGAAATCGCCTGTGTTTCCGAAGCTTAGCGCCCGGTCGAACAGCCCGTACAAAGTCGTCTTATAAGGAGCGATCGTTCCGTTCATCGGGTAGCCGATCGCCTTGCCGTAAGAAAGGCGGAGGGTGAAGGTGGCGTCCGGAGAGATGTCTTTTCCATAAACGGCAAAGCGGGCCTGGGCGATTTTCTCGCTGGCTGAAGAGAGAACGCTGTCGATATTCTCCCGGACCCATTTTTCGCTTTCCCGCATCATCGGGTCGAGTCGCCGCATCAGCTCGATCGCCGGGTCGGTTGATTTCTGGACGGCTTTTTCCCCGCCGTCGATTAACGCCTTGCGGAATTTGACATCGTCGAGCCTGGTCTCCTGGACGATTTTTCGGGCGACGGTTTCGGGCGCTTCGCCCGCCAAGGCGATTTTGAGGAAAGGGTCATCGGGGCCGAGCTCGTCGAGCGCCCATCTCAGGCTGGCCGCGAGCAAGGCCTCTTCCATATCTTTGTGGATCGGAGCCGGGGAAAGAAGGTTGAATTTTAATTCCGCCAGCTCCGATTCGTGAAATCCTGGGAGGCGCTCGGCATCGGGCTTTTTGACCTCGGCCACGAGGCGGACGATCGTTCCGGCGATTCCGGTATAGGAGCTCACCAGCCGCCGAAAGAAGCGTTGGCGATAATCCCGTCGGTTCTTTTCCAGCGCCTGGGCAATGCTCTCCCAGGCATCGCCGGTGGCCGCATGCCAGGAGGAATTCGCCGCGACGAGCGCCCGGAACTCGTCCTCGGCAGCCTTGCGTTTGGCCATCAATCGCTCGTCCAGCAGGCCCTGATATTCTCCGGTCAGAGCTTTCTTGCTGTTTTCCAGACCGAAGATCCGGCCGAGCGCCCGGCGCTGTTCTTCCTTACCGCGAGCTGCATACTGGCGCAGGGCCTGGAGATAGCGATCGATGAACTTCAAGCGGAGCGGATAATAGAGATCCCGCTGGAATTCAAGGCGGGCGTGCGTATAAAGCCGATCCGTCGAGCCCGGGTTTCCCGAGACGAAAACGAGGTCGCCCTCGCCGAGTCCGGCGGGGTTCCAGCGGAGATAATTTTTCGTTTGCACCGGTTTTCCGTTCTCATAAGCGCGAAAGAAAGCCATGTCGAGATCGTAGCGCGGATAAGTGAAATTGTCGTAATCGCCGCCGAAGTAGGCGGCTTGCCGCTCGGGAGCCATGACCAGTCTGACTTCGGTATATTTTTTGTAACGATAAAGCCAGTATTCTCCCCCGTGGTAGAGCTCGACGACGTTGGAGCGCAATCCCGTTTTGTCCAGACTTTCCTTTTCGATTGCCGCTATTTCGGACCGGCGAGCCTTGAGGGCGTCGGCGTCGCTCATGCCCTCCTTGACGGCAGCTTTGACGCGGGAAGTGACATCCTCCATCGAGACGAGGACGTTGATCTCAAGGTCGGGGCACGGGATTTCCTCCTTGGGCGTTCGGGCATAAAACCCCGTGGCCACATAGTCATGTTCCGCCGTGGACATTTTTTGCAATTGCCCCATGGCGACGTGATGGTTGGTCAGAATGAGGCCCTTCGGGCTGATGAAAGATCCCGAGCCGCCGTCCATGAAACGGACACTCGAAAGACGAAGATGGTCAAGCCACTCCTGTGTTGGCACAAACCCGTATTTCTCCTTGAGCTGTTTGAGCGGAGGGTTGTCGAAGGTCCACATTCCCTCGTCGGCGGACGATGCCAACCGGGCAGAGACGGCCAAAAGAAGGACGACTGCCGCCGCTGAAAAGGAACCGAAACGTCTTTTTTTGATCATCCGTTAAACTCCTCATGGAGAAGATTTTTGCCGGAATCGGCCGAAAAATTAGTATAATCGAAAAATATCGTCCTTGCCAGATCGTCATGGCTGCTGGTATAAATTCTCCATGCGGCCGGAATTCCTCTTTTTTCTTCTCGCTTACTTCGCACTTGTTCTTCTCGTCGGCCTGAAATTCTCCCGGCGGATGAAGAATCTTGAGGACTACTTTCTTGCCTCCCGGTCTCTCTCCCCTTGGCTTGTTTTCCTTTCGTTGACCGCCTCCTGGTTCGGCGCGACTTCCATCCTAGTGACGACCGACGAGGCTTTCCGCGTCGGTCTGAGCGCGTTTTGGCTGGTCGGTTTGCCGGCGGTCGCGACCGTTCTTGTTTTTGCCGTATTCTTAGCCGGCCCGATCCGTCGGTTGGATATCCTGACCCTTTCCGACCTTGTCGAAAGGCGCTATGGAGCGCTTGTCCGACATCTTGCCTCGGGGCTCATCGCCTGGTACATGATCGTCCTGGCGGCTTCCCAGATGGTCGCTCTGGGGCAGTTCGTCCGGCCTTTTCTCAAGCTTCCTTATTTTTGGAGTTTGTCCGCCGGGACAGGGGTCGTCCTCATCTATCTATTGAGCGGGGGACTCCGTTCCGTGGCGGCCACCGACGTCCTCCAATGTTTTTTCCTTTCCGGCGGAGTGATCGGGCTGAGCGTTTTTCTTGTCCGCTCCTCTTCGGCGACGGTGCTTTTCGAAGTTGTTCGCCGAGAAGGGAAGGTGGACTACTTCCATTTTTTCTTTGATCTTGAAAGAAACGCTCTCATCGCGCTCTCGTTTTTCCTGGCCTGGACGATCTCTCCTATTGTGTGGCAGAGAATCCAGTCGGCGCGGAGCGAGAAAGCAGCCAGACAGGGTCTCGCCGGCGCGGCCGGAGCTTTTGTCTTCCTCTATGGACTGGTCGTCGTCATCGGCGTGTTCGCTCTGCCTTTCTTTTCCGGCCGGCCGCCGTCTTCGACGCTCGTCTCCGAAATCATCGCCGCCAAGCTGGGGCCCTTTGGCGGAGGGCTGCTTTTTGTCGCCGTGACAGCCGCGATCCTTTCCACTCTCGATACAGCGCTCAACACAGCCGCGCTGACTTTCTCTAGAGACATTTTTTTTCGTCTCCTCGCTCCCTCACGGAGGGCGGCGTCGAGTTCGGTCGGAGCGGCTCGAGCGGCGACTCTTCTTGCTGCCGGCTTGGCGTTTGTCGTCGCCACCCGCTTCGAAAGCATTCTCCAGACACTGGGGCTGGCCTCGGAGATCATGGCCGAGGGTCTTTTCGTGCCCGGTCTGGCCATGATTTTTATGAAGGGGAGGCATGCCTTGGCCGGAGGCCTGAGCCTCATTCTGGGCGGCGGCTTTGCCATGGCCAGCTTTCTCTCGGCGCTGAATATCGTTCCTTTTGAGCTTCCTGCCTGGCCGTTTTCGGTCCCCTACGGTCTCGCTCTCAGCCTCCTCGGTTTCTGCCTCGGCCTTGCTTTGGATCGTTTTCTTAGGCGCTCATTGTAAAATGAGGATCGGGAATTCTGAAATAAAGGATATTGACGGGAAAAGAGATGCGCAAAAAGTCCACGCCCGACAGATGGCGAGAGCCTGGGTGGGCCATGACGGGATCCGTGGGAGACCTCGCGAGGCGATTCTGCCGTTTCGTTTTGGCTTCCATCCGTGCTATATTGAGGTCAATGTCCGCCTGGGAAGAGCTTCGCTGGAGAACGGTCGGACTTCTCGGCCGATTCCTGATCCGTTTGTGGGCCCTGTCGTGCCGGATCCGGGTCGTCGGCGAGGAGAACTACCTCGCGGCCAAGCGCGGCGGGAAGCCGATCATTCATCTCGTCTGGCACGGCCGCCTTTTTTTCGTCCCTTATTTTTTCCGCCGACGTGGCCTCTACGCCCTGGTCAGTCCCAGCCGGGACGGAGAGATTATCGCCCGGATCGCCGGAGGCTGGGGATTTCGGATCATCCGCGGATCGGGGTCCCACTCCATGGTTCGTGCCTGGCAGGAAATGAAGAGCAAGCTCCAAGAAGGGGCCGAGCTGATCATCGTTCCCGACGGGCCGCGCGGACCGAACCGGATCTTTAAGCCCGGAGGTCTGAAGCTGGCCCAGGAAACCGGCGCTTCCCTCCTTCCTTTTTCTTTCTCCGCCTCGAAAAAGAAATTCCTCCGAAGCTGGGACCGGTTTCTCTTTTTCTATCCGTTTTCCAGACTCGTGGCCCTCTACGGTTCTCCAATCACCGCGCCCGTGATGCCCGCCGACGAGGCGGAGTTCGAACGGGCGCGCCTTGAAATTGAGAAGGCGTTGACCTTGCTCGATGCCCAGGCGGATGCCTTTTTCGGATCGCCCGTTCAACCCGGCGATCCGAGAGAAAACGATAGAAAATGAAGACGCGGGGGCGGGCCGAAAATGGAGTGCCGGACGTTTCCGATCCATTTAGAAGAGACGGTCGGGCTTATTGAGAGGAGCTTTTGAAAAGCCCGGATTTTTATGTTATAAAAGCGGACATCGCGAATCGGAATGATCAAGGAGGGAAAAATGAAAGTCAAAAGAGTCTTTCCGGTCCTCGGAGCGATCTGCCTGTTGGCCTTCGGCCTCCCGCTTTCGGGACAGACCGCCGACGACTTCATCCGGCAGGGCGATGAAGCGTATGCCCAATTCGACAACGCCAAAGCTCTGGAGTCGTATCTTCTGGCGGTCAAAGCCGAACCGGGGAACTACGAGGCGCTCTGGAAAACGGCCCGAGCCTATTTTGACCTGGGAGAGATGATTTCTGAGAGCGAAGCCGGGTCGGGAGAGAAAAAGCGCCAACTGTATGACGACGCCATTCGGTACTCCAAACAGGCCATTCAGGCTGATCCCAACGGGACGTGGGGACATTTTTTCCTCTCGGCCGCCATGGGAAAATACGTTCTCACTCAAGGGAAAAAAGAGCAGATCGACGGCTCCAAGAAAATCAAGGCGGAGATCGAGAAGGCGATCGAGCTCGACCCGAGCAATGACCTGGCCTACCATGCTCTCGGCCGCTGGCATCGCCGGATGGCTGAAATCGGCGGGGCCTCCCGTTTCCTCGGCGGGATGATTTACGGCAGCATCCCCAAGGGGTCGTTTGAGGAGTCGGAGAAAAACCTGTTGAAAGCCGTCGAGCTGAACCCAAACTACACGAATCATCATCTTGAGCTCGGGCGGACTTACCTTGCCTTGAAGAAGAAGGACCTGGCGGTTCAGGAATTCCAGAAAGTCCTCGAGCTTCCGGATACGACCTCCAAATGTCCCTCTTATAAGAAGGAAGCTCAAATGGAACTCGACAAGCTCAAGAAGAAAGGCGGCTGAGTTTTTTCTTTACCAGAAAAGCGCCCCGGTCAGGGAGCAGTCGGATGATGTCTGTGAGCGGTCGAGTTCATCATGTTGCGACCTGAGAATTTCCGCTTTGCCGGCTTTCTTCTCCTAGGGCTTCTTTTCGGTCGCCTGCCGGCTCCAGGCTCCCCGTTTTCCCTTAAGCTCTGCAGCGGAGCGAGCTGGATTGACGGTGGTGATCTCAACCGGACCATCAGAGGCTGGAAGGATTATTCCCAGAACCGCAGGAGCTCCGGATTTGACATTTCGTTCGGGCTCAAAGAGCTTCGTTTGATGGGCGATTTTCAGGCTGAGTTGTCTTATCGGCTTTCTTCGCGCTGGAGCCTCGCTCTCGCCTCCGGCTATGTTTTTGGAACAACCTCCGGAGAGATCTCGACTCGTCTTTCGGGAAAAGAATCGTACACCATTTCTTCGACTCAGGGAGGGTCGATATCGATTCAGGAAGAGACAGACGAACTTCCCCGTTATGAGCTCACAGCCGTTCCCGCTTTGCTGACGCTTTTGCGGACGTTTCCGCTCGGCGGCCATATCGATCTCAGTCTCGGCGCCGGCGGCGGGCTGTATTTCGGCCGCTACACCTACCGGGAGGAATATACCTATCGCCTCGACTACAGCGACACTCAGTATTTTCCCGGCGGATCGATCCAAGAGGTCGACCGCTACACTTCGAAGGGGAAGCTTCGGCAGCAGGCTGCCGACGCGGGATTTGGGCTCCACGGCCTGGTCGGACTGGAATGGAAAATCGGTTCCTCGATCTCTCTTGTCCTCGAGGTCGTCGGGCGATGGGCTGCTCTCGGCGACTGGCGAGGCGAGAAAAAAGATTCCTCTCAGTGGTCCCACACCTGGGGGATCGCGGCCGCCTTTTCGGAGAGCGGCAGAGTCGATGAAATGTCGGAAGGAAAACTCTGGCGAGTCGCTGCCTTCGAGGAAACTGCCTCAGCCTCCTATCCGCGCCTTTTATTGAGCGAAAGCGCCCCCGTCTCCTCTTCCTATGCGGATGTCCGGCCGGCGCGGATCAGCCTGGGAGGCGTTACGGCCAGAATCGGGATGAAGCTTCAACTTGGAGAAAAAGAATAAGAAAAGCCGGCGAAATTTCTTGCCGCTCGAGATTCAGTAGGAAATGGGAATCCGGAGCCGGTCGATGAGGCAAGGTCCGCTCGGCCCTTCGACGGTCAGCTGAAAAATCGCGTGCCGGGGGAGGAAAAAGGCGGGAATTTTCACGACAAAAGGCTCGCCGGAGGTTGCCTTTTCTGAAGCGGGAAGGGGCGGAAAGCCGACGGTCGCCGTAATCGGAATGATTCCGAATTGGTGGGAACTCAATTTGCCGCTGAGGCCAATGGCCGGGAAGCGGCTGCGGTTTCGAAGAGCGACAGTGATTTCGATGGTCTCCCCCGGTTCGGCTCGGCCGTTTCCGTTCCCCAGGCTTTTTCCCGTTCGATCGTCGTCGATTTCGAATTCTTCGAACTCGAGCGAAGCAAGGCCGATGTCCGCGGCCAGGGTGGCATCGATGATGCCCCAGCCGTAATTGTTGTCGGGATTTCCGGACCGGCTGGCGGTGCCGAGAAGAGCCTCCCGGACCTGCATCGGTGTCCATTCCGGATGAATTTCGAGAAGTAGGGCCGCCGCTCCGGCGACAAGAGGAGTGGCGAAGGAAGTTCCCGAGCCGCGGCTGTAGGTCGGGCCGCCGTCGGAACGGTTGGCGGCCAGCCAGTTGCGGACGCCGAGAGCGCAGACATCCGGCTTGATCCGTCCGTCGTACGTCGGCCCGGGCGAGCTGAAGGAAGCGATTCGCCCCTCGGCATCCACGGCGCCGCAGGCGATGACGTCGAATCCGTCGGCCGGGGCGATGATATGGTTCCAGGCGGTGCCGCGTTCGTTCCCGGCGGCATTGACTACGACCACGCCGAGAGCCGCGGCCCGGTTCGCGGCCCGAGTCGTCACGGCCGTCGATCCATCCATATCGGCAAACGTGTACCAATCCAAATATCCCAGGGAGGAAGAGACGACATCGGCGCCCAGCGATTCGGCCCACTCGATTCCCGCCACCCAATAGTCCTCTTCGATCGGCAATTCGAAGCGATCGGTTTCGGTTTTGGCCAGAATAAAATCGGCTCCGAACGCCGGGCCGATCAGTTCCCCGGGTTTATAGCCGCCGAGGATGGACCAGGTGCCGGTGCCGTGGGCATCGGAGTAATCGTTCGGATTGGAGAAGTCTTGGGCGACATCGCCGTCGCCGTTGACAAAGTCCCACTCGGCGATCAGGCGGGCGTTGCGGAAGATTTCGTGCGACTTCCGGAAGCCGGAGTCGAGGAGGCAGACGACGACACCCCGGCCGCTGAAGCCGGCCCGGTGAAGAGGCCAGACGCGGATCTGGTTGATCTGGGTGAAGGAGAGGCCGTACTGAGCGAGGAAAGGATCGGAGAAGTCGAACGCGGTTTCCTGTTCTGTCAGCGCCGGGGGCTCGTTTCGAGCGAATGAGGAGACGAGATCCAAGCGCTCGACGAAAGGCAGCCTCCGAAGACTTCGGAGGCCGCGGCCGTCCGTTTCGACACTGAGCGCATTCAGCCACCGGGAGACGGTGCGGATCTTTTTGACGAAGGGCTGGATAGCGGCGATGTAATCTTGAGAAACCGGCAAGTCGGCGTCATCGACCAAATCGTCTCCACTTCTCATTTTGGAGCGTCTCCACAGGCAGCGCCCCGTGAGTCCCCGGCGCGCCGGGTCGAGGTCCCGACTTTGAGGCCGGATCGCGCTTGGACCTTTGTCTTTAAGGAAAATCCAGAGAGCAAAATTTTCCCGAGCCCGCTCGGTCCGGCTCATCCCGCGGACAAGCTTAAGGCCCAGTTTTGCCTGGCCGGAAGACCATTGGATCGAGCGGAAATCGACCTCCGCGGCCTCCAACAGGAGCAGAAGAAAACAGAAAAGAAACAGCAGGATCAACGGTTTCTTCGCCAGTCGCCAAGCGTTCTGTCTCATTCGGAGAAGACCTGGGCTTCAAAGACTTCGATGGTCGCTCCTTTTTTCCATTCATCCTCATCGAGGCCTGCCTTCAGACAGCCGTGACGCAAATAGGTGTCGCGGTCCCAGCCGTATTCCCCCGGCACCTGGGGAAGAAGGAGGCCTCTGTATGGTCCTCGAGTGATGATGATCCCGTGCCGGCCGACCTCGACTTCCCGAGGGTCTTGGACGGGCCGGGGAAGCGTCAGCACCGAGATCTCAATCTTCGTCTGCGGGAGTTCCTCCACGGTCAACGGCGCAAATCGATAGTCCTGAGTGGCGGCGGCGATGGCCATTTCGATGACGGCTTCAGCCAGCGGCTTTGTGGGGAGAGGATAGCCGATGCACCCGCGCAGGCGGTCGTCCACCCGGAGTGTGACGAACGCTCCCCTTTTTTCGAGAAGCCTTGGCTTCTCCACGCGAGCTTTCGGTTTTTTCCCCGTCTTGAGATAGGACTCGACCGCCTCCCTGGCCAGGCCGAGAAGAAAACGCTGTTCATCCCGATCGAGGAGATCGCTCATCTTTCACTCCTTGGGCGGCCGGGAAAGAGGGATGGGAGAAAGAAAATAACGGCCTTCGAATTCGATGATTCTGGCTTTGACGGCGAGGCGGTTGCGGGAGCGGAGGGCGAGACTTAAAAAAAGCTTGCCGCAGGCGAAAGGCTTGAACAGCGGCGAGTTATCGCCGGTCAGGGAACGGGAGGAATAAAACCCGATGATCCGGCCGTCGAAAATTTTCTGCAGATTCCAGAAGCCCGCTTCGGTCAAAAAATCGGCCTCTGGGCAGGGATAGAGCGACTCGACGATAAACCGCCGGCCTCTGAGATGTCCGAGGAGGACGCCGCCGACCTTTCTTTTGGCAGAAGTCTGGGCCTGAAGAAAGGCGCGTGCTTCCTCAGTGAGGTAAGCATCCATTGTTTTGATTATAACAAATTATAACAATTGAGGGTCTATTTTTCGCGCCCAGATCATTAAACTATAGCCTTTTTGGAAAAAGAGGAGAAGGTCGAGGCGCGAGAAAAGCCAGACGACCGGATAGACGAGAGAATAAAGCGCGAACGATTTCTCCCGGGAGGCGAATTCTTCTTGCGTCGAAGGCCGGATATGACCGTCGCGTCGTTTCTCCGCCGGGCGGCGGGAAAGGATTTTGATATAAACGAAATTCAGGATGAGCTCGAAGAATTCGCTAAAAAAACGGGAATAAAGGACTTTTCTCTGGGGCTTAAACCCCGCTTCCCTCAACATCGTTTCCAGGCTGTGAACAGAATACCCTTCCCTTTTATGCCCGAAGTCTTCGAGTTTCAATCCCAATCCGGCGCGAAGCTTGTGGAGCAGGAAGAAAGGCCCGGTGTGAGGCGTCACCAGGATGAGCTCTCCCCCGGGTTTGAGGATACGGGCGATTTCGACCAGGGTAGCTTGATCTTCAGCGACGTGCTCCAGGTAATCGAGGCAGAGAACCGTGTCGAACGATCTCCCGCGAAAGGGCAATTTCGGTCCGCAAGCTTGGACCAGGTTGTTCTTGAGGATTTCCCGGGCGCTTGTCAAATTGGCCAGGTCTTCGTCGGCGCTGACCCAAAAGCCGCCCTTTCGGCGGACAAAATAGCTGAGAGTTCCCTGAGCGCAGCCCAAATCGAGCGCGACCCGCCTTGAATCGATCGGCAGGGCGGACTCGAGCAAGCGGAGCTTTTCTTTTTTCTTCAGGGATTTCTTGATCAGCCGAAGCTGCCACGGTTCGCCGTTCATCGGACCGATTATATTTTGTCTCAGCCCGGATGACAAGATTCCAAAATGAACAAGTTGACTCGGGCCGGCCTTCGATTTATGATAATCCAAGCCCGATGATCGAATATAAGCTTGCCGTGGTCGGACCTCTGGATACAAATTGCTATCTTGTCTATTGCAGTCAGACTCTGGAGTGCGCCGTCATCGATCCCGGGGCCGAGGCGGACCGGATCTTTCCCCTGATTCTCGAATTCGGGCTCAAGCCCGTCTATATCCTCAACACCCATGGCCACATCGATCACATCGGCGCCAACCGGGACGTCAAAGACAAGTTTCATATTCCGCTGGGGATCCATCCCCTTGATGATCCGATGCTCAAGATGGTTCAGCAGTTCGAGTTGAGCTTTTTTCTCGGAGCTAAAGAATCGCCTCCGGCGGATTTCCTTTTTCAGGACGGAGATTCGATCACCATCGGCAAATCTGCTCTGCGGATCATCCATACGCCGGGTCATACCCCGGGAAGCGTCAGCTTTCTTGGCGACAGGATGCTGTTTTCCGGCGACACCTTGTTCAACGGCGGGATCGGCCGCACCGACCTTCCCGGAGGGTCGGCCCGGGACCTCGAGACTTCGCTCCGGGAAAAAATCCTGATTCTTCCTGCCGAGACGATCGTCCTTCCCGGTCACGGGCCGTGGACGACGGTCGGTGAAGAGCTGGAATCGAACCCCTTTCTGGCATGAAAAGTCGGGCCGCTTCGGCTGAGGCTGCCCTGAGGCTATTTCTTGATTTTCTTTCTGTAGAGAAGGGTCTTTCGGCCAATACGATTCTCGCTTACGGCCGCGACCTGAGGAAATTTTTCCTCTATCTCAAAAAAGAAAAAGCGCATTGGGCGCGGGTGGATGAGGCTCTCCTCACCGCTTTCATCCACCGCCAGAGCCTGGCCGGCCTTCAGGCGCGGTCGCTGGCCCGGCTGATTTCGGCCCTGAAGTCATTTTACCGCTTTCTTCTCCTGGATGGGCTGGTCAAAAAAGACCCGACGGAAAACCTATCCTCCCCGAAAACCTGGCTGACTCTGCCCAAGTTCCTTACCGTTCAGGAGGTCGATAAGCTGCTGCGCCAGCCGGACGAGCGCAATCCTCATGGTCTCCGCGACCGGGCGATGCTGGAAATTCTTTATGCCACCGGACTTCGCGTATCCGAACTCATCCGCCTCCGGCCGGTCGACCTGAACCTCAGCGACGGCTATGTCCTTTGCCAGGGCAAGGGCAAGAAGGAGCGGCTTGTTCCCCTAGGCCGGACCGCGGCTTCGTCGGCCGAAAGATACGTCACCGAAGCCCGCCCCCGGCTGATGAAGACGCCGGTCGAGGAGCTCTTTCTGACCCGGTTCGGAAGGCCGTTCACCCGCCAGGGCTTCTGGAAACTCCTGCGGGGATATGCCCGCCAGGCAGGGTTGACGGAGAAAATCAGCCCCCATGTCCTTCGACATTCCTTTGCCACCCATCTTTTGGAGCGGGGAGCCGACCTCCGTTCGGTGCAGCTCATGCTCGGCCACAGCCAAATTACGACGACCCAAATCTACACCCACGTCAGCCGTGACCGTCTCCGCCAGGTTTACGATAAGTCCCATCCCCGGGCCTGAGATCCCTATCTTCGCTCAGGGGACGATTTTTGAATAAGAAAAGAGCCCGCAAGCCTTTCGGTTAGGCCAAGCTTCGAACGGCGGCTGCGGTCGCTGGCCGTTGATCCTTCTTCCGGGATTTGATCTTTAGCTCCCTTTTCATCTCCGGGTTTCCCTCAACCTTGACAGAAAAAAAATGATCTGGTAAAATCGGGAACTTAAACTAGTGAGTTTAATATATAAACTTAATGGTTCTAAAAATAAACCATAGAGTAAACTTATGAAAGAAAAAGAATTGCGGCGAGAACGGGAAGAAAGACGGCGCCGGGAGTACCGGCGGCAGATTCTCGAGGCGGCCGAAAGGGTCATCCTGCGCAAGGGAACAAGCGCCATGACGATGGATGATGTGGCCGAGGAAGCGGCCTTTTCCAAAGCGACGATTTACCATTATTTCCGGAGCAAGGGGGAGCTTGTCTTGGAGCTTCTGGGCAACTATTTTTGTGAGGTCGAGAAGGAGGTGGAGAGAATCGTCGGTCTCAAGCTGAGCGCCGGGGAGAAACTGAGGAAAGGAATTGCGTTTTATCTGAAATTCAACCGGGAAAAAGAAAATATCTCCCGCATGCTGATCATGGACCCGATTTTTATGAGCAAGATGAAAATCTTTTTCGGCGGCCAAAAAGAGGCGTTTTCGGAATTCGACCGGAAGTTTATAACGAAAATGAAGACCAAACGTAAGGATATCCTGGAGAAAGTCGGTTTGATTCTTCAACAGGGAATCGAGTCCGGAGAATTTCGGCCGATCGATATCCCCGATGCGGTCGTCTTCGTGGAATCCCTTCTCCAGGGATTCTGCCATGTCCGCTTCTGGCAGAGCAAGCTGCTCAGCGTCGACAAAGCGACCGAAATCATCTCCCGATATCTTTTTCAGGGGATCGAAAAGAAAGCCAGGCCTTTGAAAGGAGATGGCAGATGAAAAAACGAATCAGCGTTGCGCTTGCCCTGTTCCTCTTATTGTTTGGCAGCCGGAGCGGCCGGGGCGAAGAGAAAACCACCCTGACGCTTGAAAAATGCATCGATCTGGCCTTATCTCAGAACCCGTATTATCTGGCGTCCCAGGAACGGGTGGAGGCCGCCCAGGCGAGGGTTCGGTCCGCCGCTTCTCAATTCTTTCCCAGCTTGAACGCCCAAGGGTTGCAGAATCTGGATGAGAAAGTCTTTGTCTTGGAATTCCCCTCTTTCATCCCCGGCGGCAAACCCCAGAGAGTAGCCATCGATTTCACCCGAGATTATCAACTTGCCCTGTCGTTCAGTCTTCCCCTTTACACCGGAGGACGCTTGAGCTCGGGCTACCGGACAGCCAAATACGGCTATCTTTCCTCGCAAGAAGCGGTCCGGCAGACGACTCAGGAAACGGTCTTTAATGTCAAGCGAGGTTTCTACAACTACCTCTTGGCCAAAGAGCTCGTGGCGGTGACGGAGGAAGCGCTCAACCTGGCCGAGAGGCTCTACCAAAACGTCAAGAATATGTCCGAGGTGGGCATGGCCTCTCGCCTCGACCTTCTTCGGGCCGAGGTCCGGGTGGCCAACCTGAGGCCCTCGGTGATCCAGGCCCGCAACAATGTCGCCCTGGCCGAGCTCAGCCTGAAAACCCTTCTCGGACTGGATGTTGCCCAGCCGGTGGAGATTGTCGGCGAGATGGCTTTCACCCCCGTTGAAGTCAACCTTGAGGAGAGCCTGGCCAAGGCGCTGGCCAATCGGCCCGAGCTCAGCCAGATCAGCTACCAGAAAAGGATCGCCGCCGAGATGGTCAAAATCGCCCGGGCCGATTATCTTCCGACCGTCGCCATCTCAGGAAACTATAATTACTGGGCGAATTTCTTCAATTTTAAGAAGGACAATTGGCAGAGCTTCTATTCCTTTAACCTTGTCCTGAACGTCCCGATTTTTAACGGTTTCTCGACCGCGGCCAAGGAAGCGGAGTCCAAAGCCTTGATCCGGGAGATTGAGTTCACGGAAAAAGGGCTCGTCAACACGATCAAGTTCGAGGTTCAATCGGCCTTCCTGACTCTCCACCAGGCTATGGAGACCCTGCGCTCGCAGGAAAAGAATGTCGATGAGGCCAAGGAGAGTGTTCGGGTAGCCGAGCTCAGTTACACGGAAGGACTCATCACCATCACCGATGTCGGCGCGGCTCAGGTCGCCCTGAGCGAGGCGCGGGTCAATTACTTGAAGGCGATTTATGACTACATTATATCCCTTGCTCAGCTCGAAAAAGCCGTCGGGTTGAGCTGGAAACAGGCGGAATAGTCCGAAAGGAGAACAACGATGTCCAAATTCAGAAAACCGAAGAGCCTCATCCTGCTTTTCCTGGCAGCCGGAATCCTCGTTTCCTGTCGTCCGAAAAACACGAAATCCGACGCAGCCCCGACGTCCGGCACCGCGCCGGTCAAGGTGTTCAAAGTCGAAAAGCGAAGGATTTCAGAGAAGCTCTTCTCTACGGGCACGATCGAAGCCCGGCAGAGAATCACGATCACTCCCGACGTCGGGGGCCGGATCGCCCGGATCTACGTCAACGAGGGCGATCGCGTCGTCAAGGGCCAGCTTCTTGCCGAGATGGACGTCGAGGCCATCAAGCTTCAGCTCGGACAGGCCGAAGCGGCGCTGGCCGTGGCCCGGGCAAGCTATGAGAATGCGAAAACGAACTGGGAACGGATGGACCGCCTGTACAAAGAGAAGGCGGTCTCCGACCAGCAGTTCGAGCAGGCCCGCCTAGCTCACGACGCCGCCAAAGCGCAGCTCGAACAGGCTCAAGCGGCCGTCAATATCGCTAAGCACACCCTGAACGTCTCCATCATGAGAGCACCTTTCGACGGCGTCATCGCCTCGAAAAACGCCGAGGTGGGCGACGTCATCAACCCGATGATGGGCGGGCTGTCTTCGGCCAGCGGCGTCCTGACGCTCGTCGATTTCAGCCGGGTCAAGATCCGGGCCGATCTGTCCGCCAACGACATCCAACGGGTTCAGAAAGGTCAATCGGCGATCCTCCGGACTCCGTCTCTTCCCGGCCGGGAGTTCAAAGGCATCGTGACCGTCGTCAATCTGGCGGCCGACCCCCAGACGAAAAAATTCGGCATCGAGGTGATGGTCGATAATCCCGACCTGTCTCTTCGCCCGGGGACGTTCGGCGAAGTCATCCTGGAAGTCCAAACTCATGCCGACGCGTTCGTCGTTCCCCAGAAAGCGATCCTCGAAAACCGATACGTCTTCATCGCCCTTGAGGGTAGAGCCGTCCGCAAGGAAGTCACCCTGGGGATTCAAAATACGACCATGGTCGAAATCACCTCCGGTCTCTCAGAGGGAGATCTGGTGATCGCCGAGGGTAATTTCGGTCTCGAGGACGGCACGCCCCTTGAGATCACAGGTGAGGTCGAACAATGAAACTCCCCGAATTTTCCGTTACTCGAAGAGTGACCACGAGCATGATCGCCATGATCGTGGTCGTCGTCGGATTTATATCGTTTACTCGACTGGGGCTCGACTTTTTCCCGGACCTTGAATTTCCGACGGTCTCCGTCATCACGACATACCGAGGCGCTTCTTCTGAAGACCTGGAGAAGGTCGTCACCAAACCCCTCGAGCAGATCGTCAGTTCCATCAGCCGGGTGAAGAAAGTCACTTCCATCACCTCCGAAGGAGTCTCCGCCATCAGCGTCGAATTTGAGTGGGGTACAAACTTGGATTTTGCCGCCCAGGATATCCGGGACCAGATCGGCCTTTACCGGCAGTTCCTTCCAGCTGAAGCGGCGGATCCTCTCGTCGTCAAGTTCAACCTGGCGCAGCTCCCCATCGTTTTTTGGGGTGTCACCGGCAATCGTCCGACGGCCGAGCTGCAAAAGCTGATCGAGGACGACGTCGCCCCCCGGCTGGAAAGGATCGACGGCGTGGCCTCGGCCCGAGTGTTTTCCACCGATGTCCGCGAGATCGTGGTCGATGTCGATAAAACGGCGCTGGAGACCCGAAATCTTTCCCTTGACCGGGTGATCGCCGCTCTGGCGGCGGAGAATATCAACCTTCCGGCCGGGTATCTCGTGGAAAGACATGCCGATCTTGTTGTCCGAACCATGGGCGAGTTCCGATCGCTCGAAGAAATCCGGCGGGTGGTCATCGGAGCGACTCAGGCGGGAGAGCCGATTTTCCTCGGCGACGTCGCCGAAGTTCGGGATACCTTGAAAGAATCGCGCTATGTCGGCAGGATTCAGCAACAGAAAGGCTGTTTTTTGATTGTCAGCAAGCGATCCGGAGCCAATACGGCGACGACCGGAGCCAGAGTCAAAAAAGAACTGGCCGAAATCCAGAAATCCCTCCCTCCCGACATCAACTTCTATATCGCCATGGACCAGTCGGACATGATCCAGATGGTCGCCAAGAAAACGGTCAACAATGCCTGGCAGGGAGGAATTCTGGCCATCCTGCTCATCTTTTTATTTCTGCGCAACTGGCGGCCGACCCTGACCATCGCTCTGGCTATTCCCCTCTCCATCATTGCCACATTCATTTCCTTCTATGCGGCCGGCTATACCCTGAACCTGCTCACCCTGGGAGGATTGACCCTCGGTGTCGGCATGCTGGTCGACAATGCCATCGTGGTCATCGAGAACACTTTCCGGCATATTGAAGAGGGCAGGGATCGGAAGACGGCGGCCTCGCTGGGGGCGTCTCAAGTCGGAATGGCGATTACCGCCTCGACTCTGACCACGATCGTCGTCTTTTTGCCGATGATCTTCGCTCAAGGAATCACGGGGAAGCTGACCCGAAGCTTGGCTCTGGCGATCACGTTTTCCTTGATTTCTTCCCTGTTTGTTGCGCTGACCATCGTCCCCCTTCTTTCTTACCAATTATTCAGGACGCCCGTGGCAAATGGTTCGAACGCAAAACCCAGGGA
>Ga0136652_1000184_pt1 | contig 34300 bp, 24 predicted proteins | sample ConPoolayeEmetaG_FD_94864 | JGI IMG/M metagenome (GOLD analysis project Ga0136652, IMG submission 94864) | Hot spring microbial mat communities from California, USA to study Microbial Dark Matter (Phase II) - Cone Pool mat layer E metaG... ...
AGCAGGGCGCCCTGCTGACACGCATGCTGCGAACCTTCGGCCTCGGGGAGTCTGAGATTCAGGAGCGGATCGGCGACTTGATGGAGGCGAACCGGAATCCGGAGGTGGGGACTGCGGCCGACCTGGGCCTGGTAAGCATAAGAATTAGCGCCGCCGGCCCTACGTCTTCAGCCGCCCAGTCGCTGTTGGACCAAGCCGAGGCCGAGCTGCGTCGTCGTCTCGGGGAAGCGGTTTTCGGCCGCGACCAGGAAACTTTGGCCAGCGTGATTGGATCGCTGCTTACCACGGCCGGCCTGACGCTCGGTACTGCCGAATCGTGTACCGGTGGCATGATCGGGTCGCTACTGACCGACGTTCCCGGGAGTAGTCGGTACTATCGAGGCGGGATCATCGCGTATGCCAATGCCGCGAAAGTAAGCCTGCTCGGGGTGCCGGCGGCGACACTGGAGCGGGATGGGGCGGTGAGCGGTTCGGTGGCGGCGGCGATGGCCGAGGGGGTGGCGGAACGGCTCGAAACCGATTTCGGCATCGGAATCACCGGCGTGGCCGGTCCAACCGGGGGATCGCCCGGCAAGCCGGTGGGGTTGGTCTTTATCGCAATTCACGCTCGGGATGGCACAGTCGCTCAGGAGTTCCGCTTCGGACAGGACTGGCCCCGCGAAGCGATTCGCATCCGGGCCGCTCGAACCGCTCTGAACTTGTTGCGCCATCGGCTGTTGCGGCACCTTTACGGCAGCAGCGCCGATGGCCGATAACCACAGGAGGCTGTAGGCTATGTCGCCGCAGTCGGCTTCGGATGCCGCCAGAGAGCCAGGGGCACGGCTGCCGCGCCAGGCTGCGGCAGGAGTGAACTCGATGCTGTTGAGAATTGTCGCCGTCTGCGCGCTGCTGGCCGGGCCGGCCGAGCGGGTCAGGGCCCAGACCCCGCCTCCCGAAGGTCCACCACCCGCCACGGAAGCACCCAGCACGCCAGAAGGGATCCTGCGTCTGGCGATTCAGAAACGCGAGGCTGGACGGAACGCTGAAGCGCTGGAAGTGCTCAAGGCGCTGCTCAAATCGTTCCCGAGGTATACGGAAGCCAACGTTGTGGCCGGCGAAATCTGCCTGGATACCAACGATTACGACTCGGGCCGTGACTTCTTCAAGCGGGTTTTGGACGCCGAACCCAGCAACTTCAAGGCCAATATCGGGATGGGAAAGATCTACATGGCCGCCCGTCAATGGCGTCAGGCGGTCGCTTTCCTGGAGAAGGCTGAAAGCGTGGCCCCGCGGGATGGGTCGGCGGAGGCCAAGCGACTGCTGGCCGTGGCGTACGCTCAGATGGGTCATATGCAGAAGAGCACTGAGAAGGCCCTGGAGGCCGTTCAGGCCGGCCCGGATGACCTGGACACGCTGCTGACCCTGATCCAGGTCCGGCAGACCGCCGCCTCCCGCGACCCGCAGCAGATTCCCGTCGCGGTCGCGGATGCCGAGAAGTACCTCCAGAAGGCCGTCGCAGCAGTCGAGCGCAATCCGTGGGACCGCAAGTTGCTCTCCCGGCTGAACAGCGCATATCAGATTCTGCTTTCGCCCCCGCCCAATGTGGGACTGCTTCAGAGCTACCACAACTCCTTTTACCAGCGTGATGCCCGTAACCAACCGACCGATCAGTTGCTGCCGGGCAAGGGACCGGATGCGGCGGCGGTGCTGATCCGTATGGCGGACATATTCCGGCAGCAGGCCCTGCTCAACGTGATTATCGTGGAGCACGATGTCCTGACGCTGCTGGAGCGGGCAGTCGACGACCGATATGACCCCAAGAACGTTCAGTATCTGGTGGACCTGGTGGATGCCTACCGGCAGTTGCAGGAATTGACTGCCCGGCTGGTCGGTGCGGGGGTTTACTCCGACACCACGCTCCACCAGCGGGCAATCGAAACCTGCCGCAAGATACTCGAGCTGGACCCCAACAACCCGACGGCCCAGGACTACCTGCGATCCGCCGGCGTGCCGCTCACGACCCAGCCCGCGCCGGACAGCGACTGATCCACTTCAGGACGCCGACTGCCGGCCGCCGAGCTTCCGCCGAAGGTATTGGCCAGTGTAGCTGCCGGGGTGGGCGGCGATCGTCTCGGGCGGGCCCTCGGCAACGATCTGGCCGCCAGCCTCGCCCCCCTCCGGTCCCAGGTCGATGATCCAGTCAGCACACTTGATCACGTCCAGGTTGTGCTCGATCAGCAACACGGTATTGCCCATGTCCACCAGGCGATTGAGGACTGCCAGCAAGGTCTGGATGTCGGCGAAGTGCAGCCCGGTGGTGGGTTCATCCAGGACGTAGAGGGTGTGGCTGGCCAGCTTGGCCCGCTGGGTGGCCGAGGCGCTGGGCGGCCCGTCCGCGATCACCGGACCGGCCAGTCCGCGGGCCAGTTCGGCGGCCAACTTGACCCGCTGAGCCTCCCCGCCGGAGAGCGTATTGGAGGGCTGGCCGAGCCGCACGTAGCCCAGGCCGACGTCGGAAAGGGCCTGGAGTCCCTGCTTGATCTTCGGAAAGCTGTCGAAGAATCGCAGGGCCTCCTCGACTCGCATCTCCAGCACCTCCGCGATGGACTTGCCTCGATAGCGGACCTCCAGCGTCTCCCGGCTGTAGCGGGTGCCTTTGCACTCCTGGCACTCGACGAAGACGTCGGGCAGGAAATGCATCTCGATCCGCCGGGTCCCCTGCCCCTGACATGCCTCGCACCGTCCACCCTTGGCGTTGAAACTGAAGCGGCTGGCGTCGTAGCCGCGGATGCGGGCCTCTCGCGTCTTGGCGTACAACCGGCGGATCTCGTCGAATACGCCGGTGTAGGTGGCGGGATTGCTGCGCGGCGTGCGACCGATCGGGCTCTGGTCGATCTCCACCACTTTGTCGATCTTGTTCGCTCCGACGATGCGCTCGTGCCGACCGGGCCGCTCTCGGGCACGATAGAGCCGGCGGCGCAAAGCGGGCAGCAGAATCTGCGAAATCAGGGTGCTCTTGCCGCTGCCGCTGACCCCGGTTACCGCGCACAACACCCCCAGCGGAAAGCTCACATCGATGTTCTTGAGGTTGTTCTCGGCGGCCTTCAGGACGCGGACGAAATCGCTGCTGCGCGGCTTGCGGCGCTGGTCGGGCAGCGGGATTCCGTATTGACCGCGCAGATACTTGGCCGTCAGCGAGGCGGGGTGATTCAAGACCTCGGCGGTCGGGCCGGCGGCGATCACCCTCCCGCCGTGCAGGCCAGCCCCCGGCCCCATGTCGATCAGGTAGTCCGCCGCCCGGATCACGTCCTCATCATGCTCCACCACGATGACCGTGTTTCCAATGTCGACCAGATGTCGCAGAGAGTCCAGCAACCGGGCGTTATCCCGCTGATGGAGACCGATGGTGGGCTCATCCAGGACATAGCAGACCCCCACCAGCCCGCTGCCAAGCTGAGTGGCCAGGCGGATACGCTGAGCTTCCCCACCCGAAAGAGTGGCGCTGGTGCGGTCCAAAGTCAGGTAGCCCAGCCCCACGTCGTACATGAACCGCAGCCGCTGGCGGATTTCCCGCAGGACCGGCTCGGCGATCCGGGCCGCCTCGCCGGTCAGGGTCAGGGTCTCGAACATCCGTGTGGCCGCCGCGATCGACAGCCGAGTGATCTCATGAATGTTCCGGTCCGCCACCCGCACGGCCAGCGAGGCCGGGCGCAGCCGGGCGCCCCCGCAATCCTCACAGACGCACTCCGACTGATAGCTGGCCAGCCGACTGCGGCCACCCTCGCTGCCGGCCGCCCGGTAACGCCGTTCCAGATTCGGAATCACCCCCTCGAAGGTCAGCCCGTAGCGCTCCACATCTTCCTGGCGGGTGCCGTATAGAATGATCCGGCGCAAGTCTTCCGGCAGGTCCTTGAAAGGCGTCTGGGGCTTGACCTGAAGGGCCTGGCAGAGGCTGGCCAGCAGCTTGAGCTGGGCGGCGGCAGCCCGCTTCTTGCCCACCGACCAGGGAGCAATCGCCCCGTCGACCAGCGAAACACTCTCGTCCGGCACGATCAGTTGCGGATCGAAATGCAGGGTCGTGCCCAATCCCCCGCAACGGTGACAGGCCCCATACGGCGAGTTGAAGCTGAAGGCCCGGGGGGCCAGCTCGGGCAGGCTCACACCGCAGCGGGTGCACGCATAGCGTTCGCTGAAGATTTCGTCTTGCCATTGCGGCGGCTCGGCCGCCTCCGGCTCGGCCCGACTGACGATCGCGATGCCGTCGCCGATCCGCAGGCCGAGTTCGACCGCGTCGGCCAGACGTGACCGGACCTCCGGCCTCAGGATCAGCCGATCCACCACCACCTCGATGTCTCCATCCGGCGTGCCGCCCGCATCGGTCAGCTCCTTGACGTCCCGGAGCTGACCGTTGATGCGGACCCGGACGAAGCCCTCGCGCTGGATGCGGCGGAGGACGGCGGCCGGCTTGAAGTCCGTTGCCTGGCCCGGCGGCTCGCCGCGCCGAAGCAGTGGCGCCAGAACCATCAGCCGGCTGGCGGCCGGGTAGCCGAGCACCACATCGACGATCTGGTCGACGGTCCGCCGATACAAACGCTGTCCGCATTGGGGGCAGTGCGGAATCCCCACCCGGGCGAACAGCAGCCGCAGAAAGTCATAGATTTCGGTCGTGGTGGCGACGGTGGAACGCGGGTTGGCCGCGGCGGCACGCTGCTCGATCGCCAGCGTCGGAGGTAGACCCTCGATGCGCTCCACGTCCGGCTTGCCGATCTGCTCCAGGAAATGACGGGCATGCACGCTCAGCGACTCGACGTACTTGCGCTGCCCTTCGGCATAGATGGTGTCGAACGCCAGGCTGCTCTTGCCCGAGCCGCTCAACCCGGTGATCACCACCAGCCGGTCGCGCGGAATATCCACGCTGATGTCCTGGAGATTGTGCTGCCGGGCGCCGACGACCCGGATGTACTTGGGCTCCACGCTTCCGCTCTCCCACAACCCCTCTGGTTCGGCTGCGGCCCAACCGGGTGACGACCTCAGACCGGCTCCCCGGACCTGCCGCCAAATCGTTTAGTTTACCAAGCGGCCGGCAGATGTGACAGGCGCGGGACCGCGGCGTAACCGCCGCCGCGACCGGTGACCCGGACCGCGCGGGGCTGCGCCCACCGGATTGCTCAGTCAGGTCACGACCTGGGCCGGGTCAGTCCGTAGCGCTTCATCTTCTTGTACAGCGTGGTGCGATTGATGTTCAGGACCGCGGCAGTCTTCTGGCGATTCCAATCGTTGGCTTCCAGAGCTGCCCGAATGATCCGACGCTCCGGCTCCTCCAGCGCCTCCTTGAGCGTCAAAGGCCGTCCAAGCTGGGTGGAGAACAGGGCCGGGCTGGTCTCCGATGCCCGGATCACCACCGGCGGCAGGTCCGCCAGCTCGATCTGCTGACCGCGAGTGAGCACTACCGCCCGCTCGACACAGTTCTCAAGCTCGCGCACGTTCCCCGGCCAGTGGTAGCGCTGCATGCAGCGAAGCGCGTCCTCCGTGAAGCTCAGCCCGCGCTTGCCGCACTGATGCGAGTACTTGCGAAGGAAATGCTCGGCCAGCAGTGGGATGTCGGTAAGCCGGTCGCGCAGAGGCGGCAGCTCGATGTTCACCACGTTGATCCGATAATACAGGTCGGCCCGGAAGCGCCCCGCCTGCACCTCGGCCGCCAAATCCACATTGGTGGCCAGAATCACCCGCACATCCGCGGTATACGTCCGGTTGGACCCCAGCGGCTCGAACTGCCGCTCCTGGAGCACCCTCAGAAGCTTGACCTGCAAGCTGGGAGGAGCGCAGGCGATTTCATCCAGGAAAATGGTGCCGCCTTCGGCCGCCCGGAACTTCCCATCCTTATCGCTCAAAGCTCCGGTGAACGCCCCTTTGACATGCCCGAACAGCTCAGAGGCCAGCAGAGTCTCAGGTATGGCTCCGCAACTGATCTCGACAAAAGGTCGCGAGCGACGTTGGCTCCGCTGGTGTATGGCCCGCGCAATCAGCGACTTGCCGGTGCCCGTCTCTCCATGGATCAGCACCGTGGTCTTCGAGTCCGCGACCGCGTCGATCAGATCGAAAACCCGCTGCATCTGGTAGGTTCGCCCGATCGGAACCTCCAGGCTGTAAGGCGCGTCCAGGACCCGGCGCAACGAGCGATTGGAGCGCAACAGGCTCTGCTGCTCAATAGCCCGCCGGGTCACCTGGCGGATGGCGTCCATCCGGACCGGCTTGGAAAGAAACTCGAATGCCCCCAGCTTCATGGCCTCCACTGCCGACTCCACCGTGCCATACCCGCTCATCGCCACCACCAGCAGGTCTGGCCACCGCTCGCGAACCGTCCGCAGCAGATCCACCCCGTTGCCGTCCCGCAGAATGACATCAGCGATCAGGACGTCGAAGCTGGAACGCTCTAGCTCCATCAGAGCCTCGCTGGCCGAGCCCACGCCCACCACCTGATGGCCGTCAGTGGTCAAAAACCGGGTCAACGAATCCAGCACCGCTCGCTCATCATCCACCAGCAGAACCCGGGCGCCACGCCCCTCCCCGCTGGCTATAGCCGACACACTGCCGGGCACATCCGAGGCACTCAAGCCCATCGTATATCCTCTCCTCGGCCGAGCCTGTTTACCCGAAACATCGCCGATTGCCCGTCGCGCACGCTCAGGGCAACGATTGATGATGCCCACGGGCAACATCATGCATCATTTCAACCGAGTGTCAACTGGGAATCCGGCTCCGGGCACGACTCGTTGACCGGCCCAGCCAGAGATCGCGCCGGCAAACTGCTGGACTGGCCAGTTGCAGATACCGGGCAGGTTGAGGGCACCGCCCGAGGCAGCTCTGGCTGGGTGGTTGAGCGAACTCACTACTGCATGCAGAAGTCGGTACCGTTTACGGCTACGACCAGTACCGATCTGAGGCCTGGAACGTACACCGCCTCCAGATATCCGACGCCGTCTGGCAAGTAGTTCCCTCCTTGGAAATCTGCTTCTACCAGGCCCGCAGTTCCGTAGATATGGACCGCATTGACCCGGATGGGCCACCCGCCATCCACCGGCGTTCCGGCCCAGCAGACCAGGCCGACGACCATGCCATCTTTCAGATTTGGCTGGGGACCCAACTCGCAGGCTGCATGCTGCAATTGATGCCACTGACCCGCCGTTCGAACTTCCAACAGTGCTAGCCGCGGCCCCAGCGGCACGCACAGTTTGCGGATGGCCTCCGGATTAACCACCAGGCTCCGGCCCAGTCGCTGCATGGACACGGTGGGTGAAGCTTTCAAGTCGCTGAGCGTCAGCGACTTGTCGGCGATCAGCTTCCCGCAGCCGGCCAAGCCCAGCAAAGAAATGCCCGCAGCCAGCCCGATAAGCGCACGCCGGCCCGCTTCCCAGGGTTGCTTGCGGCGGCACTTATCCGTGGCTGTGCTGACAAACGTCATGGTGCACACGGGTCTGCGGTGTTTATCGACCAAGCAATCCCGATCCAGCAGCCCAGGAGTCGAGTGCCAGCGTGCCAGGGGCCAATAAAGTCAAAAATCCGCTGCCTGGATGGGCCGCCAGAGGGCTGGCAACCCGTTCAAAACCTATGTGGCTTGACCCCCGGGTTTAGCGCAACCGCGTCCGCACCGACAGATTGCCGGCCCCGGAGGTCCGATGCCGCGGATCCGCGCGCCCCCGAGGCTTTTTTCAACAGACTGCCGGGGGTTGCGGTTTGGGCGGTTGGTGCTCAAATAGCGGTCTGGTCGGGGCCGTCGTCCGGAGGCTGGCGGTTGACTGCGGTCAAGAGCGCAGCCCGCCGGAGCGGGCACGGAGGTATATGGCGTGAAAAAGTGGATTATTCTCCTGGTATGCATCGGAGTAGTAGCCGTCGGGTGGTACATCGCCCGACAGCAAGTGATGGTGCCCATCTGGGCTCAGCCGAAGCTGGCCAAGGTGGTCCGGGGCGACATCCGGGTGCCGATTACCGCCGCCGGACTCATCCACGCCTGCCAGGTCATCGAGGTGAAATCCATGGCTTCCGGCCGGATAACCGACGTCCCGGTCGTGGAAGGGACCTTTGTACGCAAAGGCAGCCCCCTGGTGGTGCTCGATCCGATCGACGAGCAGCGGTCGGTCGAGCGGGCCCAGGCGGATTTCGACCGGGCCGACGCCCTGCTCACGCAGGCCCGGGTAGCGGTCGAAAGGGCCCAGGTGAACATCGACAGCGCCAAGGCCCGTCTGGAGGAGATCATCGCCCAGGGCGAGGTAGTAGCCTTCGAGCTGGAGAAGGTCGAGCGAACCCTGGCCGAGGGCAAGTCCGAGACCTATAGCGACCAGGAGGTGCACAACATCCGCGCTCAGTATCGGATGAACCGGGCCCAGGAAGAGTCGGCACGGATCGCCATAGCCGGGGCGGAGCTGGCCAAGCGGGACGCGGAAGCCGCGGTCCGCTCGCAGGAGGCGGTGGTCCGTTCGGCCCGAAAGAACCTGGAAGACGCCCAGAAGCGCCTGAATGAGACGACTGTGCTGGCCCCAGAAGACGGCATTGTGACCGACGTGTACGTCCGGCCAGGGATGCTGGTGCAGTCTGCCACCCAGGGATTTACCGGGGGCACACCCCTGATGACCCTGGCCGACGTCTCCAAGAAGAAGGTCATCGCCCGGCTGGACGAGGCGGATTACGGGCGGGTGCTAAGCATATCGCCGGTGGAGGCCCTGCCGGAAATGCCCGGGTTGCGGGAGTCTGCCCGGGAGGATGCGGACCCGACGGGCCGGCGCGGCGGGCAGGTGCGGATCACCGTGGATGCCTTTCCGGACGATGAGTTCGACGGGCGGATCGAGCGGGTGGAGCCGCAGGGCAAGCTGAATGCCGGTTCCTCCATCATCCAGTTCGATGTCCACGTGGAAATCAGTGACCCCAGGCGACACATGCTGCCGCTGGGGGCTCAGGCCCAGGTGGAATTCACGGTGGAGAATGCAGTCGACGTTCTTCGGGTCCCGGCCGAGGCGGTGAAGACCTACGAGAACCAGCGTGGGGTCTGGATCAAGACCGCCCCGGAGCCGGGTTCGGGCGAGAAGTTCGGCAAGCGTTTCGTGCCCTGCCGTTTCGGCATCAGCGATGGCGAATACACCCAGGTGATCGCCGTGGTCGGACAGGGTGAACTCAGAGAGGGGGATGAAGTCTACACCAAGCTTCCGCAGGAAGCCGGCGAGGGCAGACCCTAGCATGCCGCTGATCGAGGTCCGCGGGCTGACCAAGCTCTACCGAATGGGCAACTCGGTCGTGCACGCGCTGGACGGGGTGGACCTGACCATCGAGCGTGGGGAGTTCGTGGCCATCACCGGCCCCTCCGGCAGCGGCAAAAGCACCATGATGCACCTGCTGGGCTGCCTGGATCGGCCCACCGCCGGAACCTACATCCTCAATGGCCGAAACGTCAGCGACCTCTCCGACCGCGAGCTGGCGGCCATCCGCAACCGGCAGATCGGATTCGTCTTCCAAACCTTCAATCTGATCGATCGGACCACCGCCCTGGAGAATGTCGCCGTCCCACTTTTCTACGCCCGGCAGTCCAACACCCGCCAAGCGGCGCTGCGAGCCCTGGAACGGGTCGGACTGGCCAGCCGGGCCCACCACAGGCCCAGCGAGCTTTCCGGCGGTGAACGGCAACGCGTGACCATCGCCCGGGCGATCGTAAATCAGCCTGCCCTGCTCCTGGCCGACGAGCCCACTGGAAACCTGGACTCGCGCAGCGGCGAGCAGATCATGGAGACCTTCCGGCGACTCAACCAGCAGGGCGTTACCATCGTCATGGTCACCCATGAGCCTGACATCGCCCGGCACGCCCAGCGGATCGTCCAGATGCGCGACGGCCGGATCGTCTCGGACCGCTTTACCGCTGAAATTCTGGCCGAAGAACATGACCGGCCGCGAAAATGGACCGGCTATTCGACGTCTCCGTCCGAGGCGGTCAGCGCCGGCGTCATCCAGCAATCCGCATCTGAAGCCGGCCTGAGCCCTGATGCCACGGAGGTCGCGTCCGCTCCGGCCCGAGCTGTGACCACCCCGACGGCCCGGCCGATGCCCGGAACCACGGCCGGTCTGGTGTGCGGTCTGGTGGCGGTGGGTTTATGGATCGGAGCGACCGCGGGCCAGATTCTCCTGGCCAGGAGCCATAACCCGGCCACATTCGATCCCCTGAAACAGCCGCCGCCCCTGCCGCTGGTGATCGGCGGCCTGACCGTTTGCCTGGCAACCGCTGCGGCCCTGGTGCTGGCCATCCTGGCCATCGTGTTGTCCACCAAGGCTCGGCGTCGACTGCGGACCGAGCCCGGACTGTGGCTGGGACGCCGCCGGGCGGTGGCTGGGCTAGCCCTGGGCTGGGCCGCAATCGCGATCCCGGCCGCCCAAATCGCGATCACCGTCCTGAAGGCCCTCACCCGGTCATCCCAGGGCTGAGAGGCCGCCCAACGTCACGCCTTGCCCACTCCCAGCGCCTCGGCCAATCTGACGGTACGCAACGCCCGCTTGACCACCGGCGGATCGATCATCTTGCTGCCCAAAGCCACCACTCCGAGCCCCTTTTCCTCCGCTTCCCGGTAGGCGGCAACGATCTTTTGAGCCTTCTCCAGCTCAGTCGGCGAAGGGGCGAAAGCCTCGTGGATCGGGCGGATTTGACGGGGATGAATGCAACCCTTCCCCTCGAATCCCAGTGACTTGGCCTCCAGCACACTGGCCTTCAGCCCCTCCAGGTCCGTGATATCGGAGAAGACCGTGTCGATGGGCTGGACCCCGGCGGCCCGGGCCGCGTTAATTACCTGGCAACGCGCCCAGAAGCTCTCCCGCCCCTCATTGGTCCGCTGAGTGCCCAGGTCGGCCGTGTAATCTTCCAGGCCGATGGTCAGGGCGCAGATGTTCTTGGAAGCCGTCGCGATGTCATAGGCTTTGATGGCTCCCAGCGCACTTTCGATGATCGGCATCAGGTAGACCGTGCGGTTGATACTATGCTGGCGGAAAATCCTGGAGATGTGGGCATCGACCTGTCGAACCTGTTCGGGGTCCTCGGCTTTGGGGATCAGGATGACGTGGACGTTGTGAGGCACCACGAAGTCCAAGTCGACCAGACCGCGCTCGCCCTGGTTTATCCGGACCATCCGCTCCGCACCCTTGAAGTCGATGCTCCGCAGCGCGTTTCGGACCAGCAGCCGGGCTTCATCCTTGGCGGGCGGGGCAACGCTGTCCTCCAGGTCGAGAATCACTCCATCGGGTTGGTGTAACCCAGCATTCAGCATGAACTTAGGTTCGTTGCCGGGCAAGTAGAGTCGCGATCGCCGAAAGCGCTCACGGTCAGTCCCATAACCGGCCTCGGGCAGAAACTCGGGCAGGTATTCCGGAACTGCCGAAACCGTCGAGCCACGCGGGCCCAGCAGCCTGCGGACAGCCGCTTCCAGGCGGGCCATCTGCACCCAGGGCAGTGCCCCGGTGTCTTCCATCTCCACTTGTGCGTTGGTCAGGCCCAAGGCGGTCAACACTTCGCGGACCAGCCGGCGAGTGGCTTCCCCGTACATGACCTCGACCTTGGTCTTGAGGTTCAACTGGATCCCGCCGGACACGGCCGGGGTGATGTTGACCCAGCAATCCGAACGGACGTCCGGCCCGCGTCGGCCGGCCTGGGCCGACTGGCATACGAACTCGTTGGCGTCAATCATGGCTACCTCAAAGCTGTTAACGACTGGTCCGTTGCTGCCGATGCTCCGATCTTGGGCCGGATCGGCGGCCCGCCCTGCCAATCAGGGGTAGATCCGTCCCATCATCCGCGGGTAGGGGATGCACTCGCGCAGGTGATCCAGACCGCAGACCCAGGCCACAGTTCGCTCCACGCCCAATCCGAACCCGCCGTGCGGCACGGTTCCGTACCGGCGGAGGTCCAGATACCACTCGTAATCTTCCTCTTTCAATCCCTCTTCCCGCATCCGGTCCAGCAGGGCATCCAGATCGTCCTCCCGCTGGCTGCCGCCTATGATTTCGCCATAACCCTCTGGAGCCAGCAAGTCGAAATTGTTGACCACCTGGGGGTCGTCGGCGTTTCGCTTCATATAGAAAGCCTTGCAGCCGCGTGGATAATGGGTCACGAAGACCGGACGGTCGTGGAGACGGGCGATGATGGTCTCATCGGACCCGCCCAGGTCTTCGCCCCACTGGAAGCCGGCGGCTAACTCCATGTGCTTGGGGATGTTACGAACCGCCTCTTCCTGGTCGGCCAGTTCGCTCCGGGCCTCGATGATCTCTCCGGCCAGCTTGTCCGCCTTCCACTGCTTCAGCCCGGGCGCGGCTCGCTGAGCCTCTTTTTCGGAAATGATCCGGTTCAGTTCTTCGATCCGGGCCCGAGCCCGTTCCAGGTCTTCCTGAAGCATCTGGCGTACCTGTGGGCTGCGCAGGATTTCGGCCGCCTGCGAGTAAGTGATCCGGTAGAAGGGTTTCTGAATCGTCTCCAGCTTCGACAGGTCGCGACCCAGCAGTTGAAGTTCCGGCCGGCGCTGACGCAGCACCGATCGCACCAGCTCGCAGACAAAATCCTCCGCCAGGGCGATCACCTCGTCCAGGTCGGCGTAAGCAATCTCAGGTTCGACCATCCAGAACTCGGTAAGGTGCCGGCGGGTCTTACTTTTCTCGGCCCGGAAGGTCGGGCCGAAGCAGTAGACCTTGCGGTGGGCCATCATCGCCGCTTCCACGTAAAGCTGACCGGTCTGAGCCAGGTAGACCGGCTGCCCGAAGTAATCCACCGCGAACAGCGTCTGGGCGCCCTCGCCGGCCGCCGGCGCGAAAATCGGGGTGTCGATCAGGATGAATCCGCGATCGTTGAAGTACCGTCGAATAGCATCGACGACGGTATGCCGGATTCGCAAAATCGCCCATTGCCGCTGCGACCGGAACCACAGATGCCGGTTCTTCATCAGGAAGTCGATCCCATGCGGCTTGGGCGTGATCGGGTAGCCGACAACGCTCTGGATCACTTGCAAATCGCTCGCCGCCAGTTCGTAGCCGCCCGGGCTGCGTGGCTCGGCCCGGACGGCTCCGGTCACCGTCAGCGACGACTCTTGGCCCAGTCGCTCGGCAGTTTCGAAGACTTCCCTCGGGCACGCCCCCTTTTCCAGGACGGCCTGGCACAGACCGGTGCCGTCCCGCAGCACCAGAAACAGCAGCTTGCCGCTGGATCGGCTGTTGTACAGCCAGCCGCTCAGCGTTACCGTTTCTCCGACATGTTGGGGCAGTTCCGCGATAGTGGTTGCCGTTCCCATTCTGCCGGTCCCTGCTTGCGGGTCCTCAAACCGGGCCCGAGCCGAAGTCCCAAGCCGCGGCCTTCGGGCCGCGTTCTGGAATCGGGCTGGCCGACGCGTCCGACTCCGGGCGGTCCTGCGTCACGGGGGGTTAGTTTACGGCGGCGCTGGCGGCCTGTGAAATGCGGGGCGGCGCAGCGGCCCGACCGGCGCGAGCCGCGGCAGCGGTGGCTTGGGTTGGTCGTCCTGATGGGACTGATGCTGACCGCCTGCGCGCCGGTCGAGCCGGGGATGCGAGTGCACCTGGCCGGGGCCCAGATCCCGGTGGAGCTGGTGGAGTCCTGGCTGGCCGATGCCCGGTCGCCCCGTTTCGTCGTCGAGCACGTTTCCCCGGTCTTCATGTCGCAACACGGGTTCGAGAACCTTGCTGCCGGGCAGTGCGACCTGGCCTGCACTGACCGGCCGGTTTCAGCCCGGGAGCTGGAACGGTTTGGCGACCGTCAGGTCGTCGGTCGGCGAGTGGCCTTTTACGGCTATGCGCTCTATGTGCATGCCAGCAATCCGCTGGACTCGATCTTCGCCCGTCACCTGCGTCTGGTCTTCCAGAGGCGCATCAAGGATTGGTCGGAGCTGGCGGGAGCACAGATTCCCCAGCTAGCCGGTCCGATCAACCTCTATGGCCCGCCCAAGAGCAGCCGGGCCGGTATGGTACTGGCCCCCATCGCCGACATCTGGTTCGCCGAACCGACCTGGCAGGTTCTGGAGTCAGACGCGGCGATTGTGGCTCGAGTGGCTGAGGACCCGCTGGGGCTGGGATTCGCCAGCATCGGCTATGATGGCGAGGGCGTCCGCTACCTGGGTCTTCGGATGGAGCGGCAATCGCCGCCGGCTTTCCCGTCGCTTGAGGAGATCGAGTCTGAACGGTACGGGCTGGCGAAAGTGATATACGTTTACTATGTCGATCCGCCCAGTCCCGTGGTGCGGCGGGTGCTGGACTACCTGTTCAGCGAACCGGGCCGGGTCGCCATCGAAGCTACTAACCTGTGGGCCATTCCGGCCGACCGGTCGCACGTCCCCGCGGCCCAATGAATGCTCCGCTCCAGCTGCGCAGTGTCCGCATCCACCGGCTGGTCATACCGCTGCGGGTCCGCTTCGAGCATGCCGCGGCCACACGTCAGGTCTCTGACCCGATTGTAGTCGAGGTGGCCGCGGGCTATCCCTACGCCCACTGCGTAGGTTATGGAGAGACCCTGGCGCGACCGTACGTCACCGGCGACACCCCGGAGTCGATAGTCGAGGACCTGGTGGACATTTTCGTTCCTCGGCTGGGCGAGTTTCGGCCCTCGAGTTTTGTCAATGGGCTGGAGTTCATCGAGGGCTTGCCGATCCAGCTTGGCGGCCGGGTCATCACCGCGGCCCGGGCGGCAATCGAGCTGGCCCTGCTGGATTTGCTCTGCCGGGCCTTCAATCGGCGTCCGGCGGACATCGCCGGCTGGATGGGCCTGCCGGGATTCGGTTTCCCCGGCTGCCGGGACACGGTGCGCTACTCGGGCATAGTGCTGGGCAGCAGTCGGCGCAAACTACAGACATTCCTCAGACTGCAACGACTCTACGGCCTGCGAGACTTCAAGCTCAAGGTCGCGCTGGAAGGCTGGGAGCAGCGATTGGAGTGGGCATATGGGGTGCTGGGCGGAGCCATTCGGCGTCAGAAAGCGACTCTCCGCGTGGACGCCAATGCGGGTTGGTCTTTGAGCCAGGCCCGTCGAGCCCTCGGCATTCTGGCGCAGTTCGGCGTATGCGCGCTCGAGCAGCCGCTGCCGGACGCGGACGACGCCGACCTGCCCACTCTGGCCCAGCAGGCCCATTGCGACCTCATCGCCGACGAATCGCTCCTCACCGTCGAGGATGCCCAGCGGCTGATCGCCGGCGGCGGAGTCCGAGTCCTCAACATCCGGATCGCTAAAAATGGTGGACTCATGCCCGCCCTCCGGATCGCCCGAATGGCCCTCGCGGCCGGACTGGACGTGCAACTGGGCTGCATGGTCGGCGAGACCAGCATCCTCAGCGCGGCGGGTCAGGTCTTTTTGGAAACCTGCCCGCGGGTCCGCTTCGTCGAGGGCGCCTACGGCCGATGGCTGCTGCGAGAGGACCTGACCGCTCGGCCAGTGCAGTTCGGGCTGGGCGGTCGCGCGCGGCCTCGTCCCGGGCCGGGGCTCGGCGTTGACGTGGATCCAGACGCCCTCAGCCGGCTGGCCGCCTTTCCGGTCCGCACCTTGCCACTCTGATCCGCCGGAAGCTTTAGCCTGCCCAGGCTCGTCCGAGCATGCTACCCGGCGTCCGGGTCCTCAGGGACAGGGAATCGGAATGGGATTGGTGGTCAGCAGCACCACAAACGGATTGATATCGCCGAACGACCCCGAGCCGCCGTAGGTACCGTCTCCGTTGATATCGCCGTTCCGCGGGTCGCAGCCCGGATAGGCGGCCTGCCAGGAATCGTAATTCACGATGTACACCACGAAGGGATTCACGTCGCGGAAGTCGACCTGACCGTCGCAGTTGCAGTCGCCCACGCAGACCGAGGCCGGCACCAGGCACAGCGACAGATCGTAGCCGACCGGACCGGGCCCGGCGCCGTTATCCACCAGCGATTTGCCGTCGCCAGTGGGGGAGCTCATCCACATAAACCAGCAGTTCGGGTCACCGCTGCCCTGGATGGATACCCAGCCGCGGCCCTGAGGGCAGGGGCTCGGCAGCTCGGCCTCGTACTGGTAAAGCGGGTAGCCGTTGTAGAGCAGGTACGTGCTGACTCCCAGGATGTCCAGACTGTAGGAGCACGTGGCCGCCCCCGGCAGGCCCCCGACGTCCGGGTAGAACTTGATGAGGAACGGCATCGGGTTTTCATCGCAAGGATACCAAGCGCCATCGTAGCGCAGCGGCAGGCCCCAAAAACGCAGCTTGGCCACGGGATCGATGCTGCCTGCGCCCAGCGGATAGTTCTCGAATCGCAAAAAGCCCGTGCTCACCTCGCTCTTGCCCATCGTGCCGCTGCCGGTCGCGGGTTGGCCGAAGGCTGAATTCTCCGGGCAAGCCGGCGGTGGCATCTCGCCCGCAATGGTCAGTTCGTAAGTGCCGCAAGCCCCGCCGAACCCGTCGACCACGATGAAGTAATCCACGCCGGCATACAAGGTCAGCCCCGTGATCCGCGACCGGTAACCCGGGCAGGCATCATCGCTGCAAGCCACCGGTGTGCCGTCGCAGATGCCCGCATAGACGTAGAGCTTTGTGTTGTAGTTGGTGCCGGCGTTGCACAAGCTGATGTAAACCGTGACATTCTCGGTCGGAGTGTAACGGTAGACCGCGTCCGGAGAACCCGGGGTGTTGTAAGGGCAGATTTCGTCGTAATCGTCCGTCAAGCCGGCCGTCGTGCCGATGAAGGCCGCGGGCAAGCTGTCGATCGGCGTCGCGTCCAGGCAGCTATCGCCGCCCGGCCGGATCTCCGGCCCGATCACCCACTCGCCGGCGGGATCGACCTGGGGTGGGCCGAGGGTCTCAACCTGCCCGGGCCCCGGGCTGCCGGCAGGATCAGCCGGCCAGGACGCCGGCCACCGGCTCGGAAAGCCGACTCCGATCCCCGCCAGCCAATAGACCACCAACCCGCAGCCCCAGGCTACCACAATACAACTCCCGGCCTGGATCGCCGTCTGAATCCATTATATGCCGCTGGGCCAGGGGCCCGGCCGGCCGCCGTCAAGAGGTCAACAGGGCCACGAACGGGTTGATATCCGCAAAGCCGACCGAGCCGTCCTCATTGATGTCCCCGTTGGCCAGCGGGCAGCCCGGGTACTGGTCCTGCCAGGCCGACGGATTGGTCATCAGCAGGACGAACGCGTTGATGTCGCCGAAGCCGACCGTGCCGTCGCAGTTCACATCGCCGCGAAGCACCTGCGGGATGCCGATGATCTGTATGTCATCGATATTCCAGCCGGAGTAGGCGTAGGCTCCGTTTGCGACCTGATAGCTCCAGCGGATGTAGATGGTCGGTTGGCCGTCGGCGACAGCCGAGATGTCGTATTCCTGGGTCGACCAGGCGTTCTCGGTGATGACCGTGCTGCCGTTGGTCCAGACCTGCGTCCAGTTGCTGCCGTTGTTGGAAACCTGGATCGTGTTGGTCACATATGGTTTATAGTCGCTGTTGAGCCAGCGTTTGAAGTTCAGCTTGGTGTGGGTGGCGTTCCGCAGATCAATCGGGCCGGTCGTCAGGTAGTATGGGCCGCCGGGAGTGGTCGAGTAATCGCCGTTTAGGTTGACGCCATAGACGTTGACGCCGGTGGCTCCGTTGCTGGGATCGGGGTAGCCGTGCTGAGTGCCGCCCTGGCCGGTCGGATGCCCGAAGGCCCACTGTCCCTGTACAGTCCAGCCGGGATCGCCATCCAGCGGGAAGCTGTAGATGACCTGGGGGCCGTAGAGCGAAATGGTGAAATTGGCGTCGGAGACGTCTTCGCCGGCATTCCCGTCGCCGTCGTGAGCCACAACTTTGATCCGGCATTGGTTGGAGTTGAGCACCGGCACGGGCCAGCCGTAGGTTCCGGTGTTGGCCAGGCCGGTGGCGACCGTGTGCGGGAAGCTGGCGCCGCCGTCGGTGGACAGATAGATGTCCACGCTGGTCACGCCAACGTCATCGGTCGCGGTCCAGGTGATGTTGTGCATTTGCCCGGCGATCCACAGCTCGCCGCCGTTGGGCGACTGCACGGTGACATGCGGAATGGGGTCGGGGGCGGCGGCCGGCTTGTGCATCACGATGCAATGCAGGGCACCCGCCGCACTGATGATGCCCGAGCAGTCGATCTGATGGATGGTGTAGCCCGGGAGGGCCGACTGGTAGACGGCCAGGGCTTGAGCATCCTGCGAGGTATACGACCCGCCGAACTTGGAGATGAAGCATTGGTTGTTAAGGATCACGGCGTTGGTGTAGGTGTAGTGGACGCCGCTGGTGCGCCATCCGGGCGTCCGGTAGACGGTGTAGCCCCGGGCGGTGAGATCGGCCACCGCGGCTTCAGTAATCGTGTAGGGCTGCCCGGCGCTGGGCGAGTACTGCCCGATAATGACCTTGTAGTCTCCCAGCGGCAGCATCCACATGTCGATGTGCTGAGTGGAGTCGAAACTGCTAGGGAAGGCCGGGTAGATGGTGAGGTTCAGGTTCTGATATTGCTGGTAGAGGTCTTTGACATCCTGTTCGGTGAGTCCGGGGTTCTCGTTGAGGATCAGGGTGGTCATGAAGGCGTCGCCGTTATCGAACAGGTGGAAGTTCCCGCCGCCGTGCACCAGCGGGATGTCGTACTGGGCGATGCCCCACAGACTGGCCAAGTAATCGTTGAATGCGTCGTCGTTGGGCCGCGGCCGGTTGTAGGTGTGGTCGATGATGGCCAGGTTGCCATCCTCGAAGATGAACCGCGGGCCGTAGTCGCGAATCCAGACCGTGTCGGTGACGCGGACGATGAATGCGATCTGGTCCATGCGCGCGCCGGCGGCGCTGAGCGTGTTGTAAACGGTGGTTTGCTCGCTGGTGTTGTCGACCACGACGTAGACCGTCACGTTCGGGTCGTTAATGGTGATTTTGACGGCCAGCTCGGTCAGGATGCTGGTGTAGCCTTCCCAAGCGATGAACAGGCCGTCACAAGCCACGTACTCCGGCGGGCAGTAGACCGTGCCGGTGGGGGGGCTGCGCCAGCCGGGTGGAACCTGGGGGGCAGGCAGTAAGCGCTCCTCGGGCGTCAGGTAGGCCGGCAGCGGATTGGAGTAGTCCTCCACGATTTCCGGACGCGGGCTCTGGTCTGGGGCCGCCGCGGTCTGAGCCGGGCACCAACTGACGAGGACCAAGATCGATAACATCACAGCCACGGGCTTCATTGGGATGGCTCCTTTTCCATCGCTCGGCCGGCAGCACCTCGGCCGGCACTCCTGGGCGGGTCAAAGCCGTGCGGTTGGCGGGTCGCATCCCGCCAGCCGAATACGCTCGTATTGTAGCGGAAACAGGCCGGCAGGTGACAGCCTGTTTTCCGGGTAGTCGGGCCCCCCGGGGCCGCGGTACGGTCGATAATCTCAACGCCCCGCCGGCCAATCAGGCGATGGTCCTTTGCCGGAGGCGGTCGACCATGACGGCAGCCAGCAGAATCACGCCGCTGGCTACGTACTGGTAAAAGGGGGGGATATTCAGCAGATTCATGGCGTTCTGGATAGTGCCCATAATCAGGACGCCGACAATCACGCCCGTGATGGTCCCGACGCCGCCCGTGAGCGACACCCCGCCCAGCACGCAGGCCGAGATCACCTGAAGCTCCAGGCCCTGGGCGGTCGCGGGCTGACCACTGGTCATGCGGGAGGCCAGGATCACGCCGGCAAAGCCCGCCACCAGGCCCTGAAGCGTGAAGATGGCAATCTTGGTGCCCCTCACCGCGACCCCGGCCAGCCGGGCGGCTTCCCGATTCCCGCCGATGGCCAGCGTGTTCCGCCCGAAGGTGGTCTGATTGAGCAGCAGGCCGAAAATGACGAAGCAACCGATCATGATCCACACCGGCGTGGGCAGGCCCAGAAAGCTGGAGATCCCCAGGCTGAAAAAAGCCGGTTCACGCACACCAACCGCCTTTCCGTCCGAGATGATGTAAGACATGCCGCGGACGATCTGCATGGTGGCCAGGGTCGTGATCAGGGCGTTGATCCCTACGGCGGCAATGGCCAGGCCGTTGACCAAGCCGACCAGCCCGCCGGCCAGGATCCCCGCGGCAATTCCCAACCCGACCGACCCGGTGAAGTTGACCACCACCGCGGCCAGCACGCCGCTCATCGCCACCACCGATCCCACCGACAGGTCGAAGTCGCCGGAGGCCAGGCAAAAGAGCATGGTGCAGGCGATGGTGCCGATGGTGGCCACCGACAGCATCAGCCCGGTCATGTTGACCCAACTGAAGAAGTGGGGCACGCCGAGCGAGGCCGTCAGAAATATGATCGCGAAAACCACCAGCATGCCCGAGCCTTGCCAGAGGCTTCCGAGCCGGGCGGTCAGAAGCCGCCTGGTGCGGACGGTCGGTCGGGGGCTGAAGAACCGTGGCATGGCAAGTGGGTCCTTTCAGGGCCGGCTCATAACGGTTCTCGGGCCGCTGCCGGCTCGGCCACCGGCAGGGCCAGTTTCAGCACTTCCTGCGGCGTGGCTTTTGCGCGGGAAAGCTCGGCGACAATCCGGCCCTGGCGCATGACCAGGATCCGATCGCAGATTTCCAGCACCTCCGGCAACTCGCTGGAAGCCAGCAGCACGCCCACCCCGCGACGGGCCAGGGCATGAATAATCGTGTAGATTTCCGCCTTGGCCCCCACGTCGATCCCGCGGGTCGGTTCATCCAGCAATATCACCCGCAAATCTTCGCTCAGCCACCGCGCCAGCACCACCTTCTGCTGGTTGCCGCCCGAGAGGTTCATGACGAGCTGACCCAGCCAGGGGGTCTTGATCGCCAGGCGCTGCACCTGCCGAAGGGCGTTTTGACGTTCACGCCCCGGATGGATCAGGAGCCCCAGCGGGCAGAAGCGACGTCGGCTGCTGAGGTTGATGTTCTCCTGCACGGAGCGGATGGGGATCACGCCGTCCCTTTTTCGGTCCTCCGGGCAGAACATGACTCCCCGGCGGATCGCCTCTTGCGGACCCCGGATGCCGGCAGCCCGGCCGCAGATACTCACTTGGCCGCAGGTGGGCCGCACGGCTCCATAAATCAGCCGAAGCAACTCACTGCGGCCGGCGCCGACCAGGCCGAACAGGCCGACGATTTCGCCCTGGGCGACGCTCAGGTTGGCCGGGGCCCGCAGGCCCGGGCCCAGCAGACCCTCGACTTGAAGCGCGGCCGGCCCGTGCGGTCGCGGGCTGTAGCGGTACAGGTCGCTGATGGGCCGGCCAACCATGCGCTCGACCAGCAGGTCCTGGCTCAGACCGGCCAGAGTCTGGAAAGTCTCCACGCACCGGCCATCGCGCAGCACGGTGGCCGCGTCGCACAGCTCGAAGACCTCGCTCAGCCGGTGGCTCACGTAGAGAATCGCGCGGTTCTGGTCCCGCAAGCCACGAATGATCTGGAACAACCGGTCGATCTCTCGACTGCTCAGGCTGCTGGTCGGCTCGTCGAAGGCGATGACTCTGGCGTCGCGTGTCAGGGCCTTGGCGATCTCGATCATCTGCCGCTGGCTGATGGACAGGTTCCGCACCGCGGCCTGCGGATCGATGTCTTCCCCCAACTCGCTCAGGTATCGGCGGGCAGCCGCCAGCAGCCGCCGCCAATCGACCCACCCCCACCGGCCCGGCAAATGACCCAGAAACAGGTTCTCGGCCACGCTGAGCTGCCCGACTAGGTGCAGCTCCTGGTGGATCACCACGATGCCGGCGGCGAGGGCGTCGGTGGTCGAGCGAAACGCCCGCGGCCGACCATCAAGGAGGATTCGCCCCTCGTCCGGGCGGTACACTCCGCTGAGGATCTTCAGCAGGGTGCTCTTGCCGGCCCCGTTCTCGCCGATCAGGGCATGCACCCGGCCGGCCGCCACCCCGAAAGTGACCCGGTCCAAGGCCCGCACTCCGGGAAAGGTTTTGGTCAGGCGGTCGAACTGGAGGTACGGGGTGGTCACCGGGTGCACCGTAACGGGCGGGGCCCCTGTCGGCCATGGGACTCATCCCGGCCTTCTAGCGCCGACCCCGGGGCCGGCCGCTGCCGGATGCGTGCATGCCGCGCCGCGTCAGTTGAGCAGGCCCTGCTCTTTGAGGACCTGCTCGAATGTGTCGCGAGTGATGAGTATTCCGCTGGTATAGGTCAGCTTGGGCGGCTCGACTCCGTCCCGGATCCATTTATACATCATTTCCGCGGTCTCATAGCCGTGGCGGCGCGGGGTCAGCAGGACCGAAGCGAAAAACCCGGTGGGCTCCGGCTTGCGGAACTCATCAATGCAGTCGGTGCCGTTGATCCCGATGCCGATCACCGTGTCGGCATTGAAGCCCCGGCCTTCCATGGCCCGAACCGCGCCCAGCACCGCGTTATCGTTCATGCCGCAGGTTAGCCAGCGCTTCACCCCCGAATGCTGTGTAAGCACGATATTGGCGGCATCGAAAGCGCCGGGCACGTCGGTGGTTTTCTGCGGGGCCTTGAAGATCCGATCTTTAGGGAAACCGCCGGCGATCAGGGCTTCGATCGCCCCATCGGTCCGCTGCCTGGCGGTGTCCAGCTCCTCGAAGGTAATCACGCATGCCGCCACTTCGTCCGCATTCCAACCCCGCCGCCGCATCTCCGCCAGCAGTGCCCGACCCACCTCCTGACCGATCGAGCGGGCGGAAATGCCCAGGTGATGCACCTGGGTCATGAATTCGCCATCCGGCCCCACAAACTGGTCGTCCACGCTCAGCAGCTTGAGGTTGTGGGCGGCCGCCCGGGCGACGATGGCCGGCCCCAGTCTCACATCCGGCGTGCAGATCACAAACCCCTGGGCACCCTGGGCGGCCAGGTTGTCGATCGCCGCCAGGACCTTCTCCCCATCCACGGCCCCGATCTTGATCAGCTTGAACCCGTACTGGTCAGCGGCCTGCTGGGCGAACTTCCACTCGTTCTGGAACCAGGGCTCCTCGGGCTGCTTGACGAGAAAGCCGATCTTGATGGTGGTGGACTCGGGCCCCCGGCGCTCGCAGCCCCCGGCCAGGCCAACCAATAACAGAAGAAAGGCGACCGCCGCCCACTGCCGCCCGCCAGCGTTGCTTGACCAACGGATCACGGCCTACGCTCCTTTGACTGTGTTCGCTCCCGACCCGGTGCGGAGTTTACTCTCTTGCGGTCGGCGGACAATCACTTGGTGGCCCAGGCGGCATCAGGCGGAGGGCCCATGCTCCAGGCCCCCAGGCTGGGGAACGGGGTGGGGTGTCCGGGCTCGGCGCCGGACACGGAGCCGGTTGCTGCGCTGGTAGATCAGCATGAGATTCCGGGCATAGATCAACACGCCCAGCGCCTGAGCGGTGGTGAAAACCAGGTTCTTCTCCAGCAGGGCGTACACAAACAGCATCAGCCCCCCGACCAGGCTCAGATACCAGAAGGCCAGCGGAACATGGCTCCGGCCGCGTCGTTCGGACTCGAACCACTGCACGACGAATCGTAAGAAGAAGATGAACTGGGCGGCAAAGCCGAAGATGACCAGGGGGCGCTGGAGCTCGCTGATCAGCCAATCCCAGAAAGCATGCAGCACAGGCGGTTCCTACCTGTTGCAGTAGTCGATGATCCGTGCGATCTCGCTTCGCAGGTCGCGACGGTGCACGATCCGGTCGACGAACCCGTGCTCCAGCATGAACTCGGCCTTCTGAAAGCCCTCGGGCAGGGTGGCCTTGATGGTGTTGGCGATGACCCGCGGGCCGGCAAAGCCGATCAGAGCGCCGGGCTCGGCCAGGGTGACATCCCCCAGGAATGCGAAGCTGGCCGCCACCCCGGCCGTGGTCGGATCGGTCATCACCACGATGTACAGGCCTCCGGCCTCGTCGAACTTGCCGATGGCGGCGGCGGTCTTGGCCATCTGGGTCAGGGCCACCATGCCTTCCATCATGCGGGCCCCCCCGCTGCAAGTCACCATCAGCAGGGGCAATCCCTCATTCATCGCCCGCTCGGCCGCGGCGCAGACCTTCTCCCCGACCACCGCCCCCATCGAGCCCATGATGAAGTTGGGGTTCATCACGCCCATGATCAGCGGCCGGCCCTTCACAAAGCCCTTGCCGACCACGATGGCCTCGGTTTCCCCGGTCTCGGCCTTGGTCTTGGCCAGCCGCTCGCGATAGCTGACGCGGTCCTTGAATTCCAGCGGATCGGTCGACTCCAGGTCCGGCAGGAACTCCTCGAAGGTCCCGGGATCGTTGAGCTGATTGATCCGGGTCCGGGCGTCGATGCGGTAATGGTAGTTGCATTCCGGGCACACGTGCAGATGTTCCTCGAGGATTCGGCGGTAGATCATTGCTCCGCACTGGGCACAGCGGATCCACAGGCCCTCGGGGATCTCCACATTGCGGCGGGGCGGGCTGTCAGGGTTGGGCATCGGTCCTCCGGTTGACGGCCGGGTAGTCTATCACCACCGGGGCCCGGTCGTCCCAGGCGGCTTCCCACAGCCCCGTCGGCCCCCGGCCTTCCACGATGCAGCGAGCCAGAGCGAAGCTGAAGGGGCGCATTACCAGGCCAACCGCGCCCTTGTTATTCTTCCTGAGCTGTTTGCCTAAGCAGTCACTGAGCCGCCGGGCCGCGGCAGCCAGGCTCTCACCGCCCGGCGGACTTACATTCAGCGGGGCTTCCCGCAACTGGCGGTGAGCGCTGGCGTAGCGAGTCTTGAGCTGCTCGGCCGTCAGACCCGTCCATAGCCCCACATCTACCTCCACCAAGTCATCTATCCGCTTGGTCCGAATCGACAGCATCCGAGCCAGCAACGACGCCGTCTGAGTGGTCAACTCGTCCGGACCGTGGAAGATCCGTCGCAGCCCCAGCTCGCCAAGTTGCCGGGCCCACGCCCGACACTGCTCCTGGCCAGCGCTCGTCAAGGGCAGCTCTACCCTCCCCAGGATCCGACCCTCCTCGTCCCACTCGGTGCTGCCACAGGGTATCAGCACGACTTTCATGGCTGCGGCCCCGTCCCGCTCCAAGCGCTGAGGGCCGCCCGGCGAAGCCGCCGGACCGCCTCGGCCGGGTCCGGCGACCCGAAAATGGCCGAACCGACCACCAGCGTGTCGGCCCCGGCAGCCACCGCCAGCGGGGCGGTCTGAACCGTCACGCCCCCGTCAACTTCCAGCCATTGCTCATCGCTCATTCGACCGGCCAGCAGCTCAAGCTTCTTCAGACTGTCGGCAATGAACTGCTGGCCGCCAAATCCCGGCCAGACGCTCATCACCAGAACGATGTCCACCTGCTCGACGATCTCCAACACGTCCTCCACCGGCGTGCCGGGGTTGAGCGACACCCCGACCTTGACGCCCAGCTTCCGAATTTGGCTGATGAGGTCCGCCGGCCGGGGCGCGGTCTCGATGTGGAAGGTGATGCTGCCGGCACCAGCGTCCACGAACGCCCGGGCATACTTGCCCGGGTCGACGATCATCAGGTGCGTGTCCAGAAACAGCCGGGTATGTCGGGCGATGCTGGCCACCACCGGCACGCCCAGCGATAGATTCGGCACGAAATGCCCGTCCATCACATCCAGATGGAGCAGGTCGGCCCCGGCCGCCTCTACCGCCGCTATCTGCTCGGCCAGGCGTCCGAAATCCGCGTCCAGCACGGAAGGGGCGATGCGGATGAAACCGTCATCGTTCATGGGGGCTCGTCACGCGTCATCCAGGACCTCAATCGGCCCGAAACGCTTACCCTCCAGGAACTCCAGCGAGGCGCCCCCGCCCGTGCTGATATGCGTAACCCGGTCGGCAACGCCGGCCTGCTCCACCGCTGCGGCGCTGTCCCCGCCACCGATCACCGAGACCGCGCCCCGGTCAGTCGCGTCGGCGATCATCCGGGCCAAGGCGAAGGTTCCGGTCTCAAACGGCCGGGTTTCAAAGGCCCCCAACGGCCCGTTCCAGACGATCGTCTTGGCGGCGCCTATCAGCCCGCCGAACTCCTCAAGGGTCTTGGGCCCGACGTCCAGACCCATCAGTTCGGGGGGCAACTCGCCGGCCACGACGGTGGTGGTCTCGCCTTCCCTCAGCTCCGGGGCTGCCACGCAATCGACCGGCAGATGCAGCTTGGGACCGGCCTGGTCCAGCAACCGCCTGGCCAGGTCCAGCTTATCCTGCTCGCACAGGCTTTTGCCGACTGTCCGCCCCAGGGCCATCCAAAAGGTGAACGTCATGGCTCCGCCGATCAGGATATGGTCCACTCGTTGCAGTAAGTTCTGAATGACTCCGATCTTATCGCTGACCTTGGCTCCGCCCAGGACAGCCACAAACGGACGCTTGGGCGACTCCAGCGCCTCACCCAAGTATTTCAGCTCCTTTTCGACCAAAAATCCCTGCACGCGATTGCCCGGCGGAATCAGAGCCGGCACGTCGTACATGCTGACGTGCTTGCGATGACAGGTACCGAAGGCGTCGTTAACGTACATCTCCCCATGGGCAGCCAACCTGCGGGCGAACTCCTGTCGCAAAGCTTCCTGCTGAGGAGTCAGCTTCCGGTCGGGGTTTTTCTTGGCCTCGTCGATTATGGTTTCGGCGGCATGGAACCGAAGGTTCTCCAGAAGGAGCACGTCGCCGTCTTGCAGTTTTCGGACCGCCTCGCTGGCTGCCGGGCCGACGCAGGCCGGGACGAAGGCCACCGGCTTGCCCAGTAACTGACTGAGCCGGTCGGCAACCGGCCGGAGGGAGTACTTGGCGTCCTGAGCCGGGTCCCCGGTCGGCCGGCCGAGGTGGCTCATGACTATGGCCCGTCCGCCGCCGCAGACCACATGCTGCAAAGTGGGCAGGAACATCCGGATGCGACGGTCATCCGTCACACTCTGCTGTTTGTCCAGGGGCACATTGAGGTCGGCCCGGATAAGGACACGCCGCCCCCGCACGTTCAGGTCGCGAACCGATTTCTTGGCCATGACTTACTTGCCTCGCCTGAATGCGGCTCGAGCCCATCCGAGCCGAAAGCTAGGTCAAGGGAATATGCTAAAGACTGGCGGCACTAAATCAATCCGTCCTTGGCGGCCATGAGTCTGATAAGGTCTACGACGCGACAAGCATAACCGTACTCGTTGTCGTACCAAGCGACCAGTTTGAAGAACCTGGGGTTCAGCTCGATGCACGCTTTCGCATCGTAAATGCTTGACAGCGTGCTACCTATGAAATCGGAGCTGACGACTTCCTCCTCGGTGTAGCCCATGATGCCCTTCATTTTGCCTTCGGAGGCGGCTTTGACCGCCGCCCCGATCTGCTGCAAGGAGGTTTCCTTGACGGTGCGGACGGTCAGGTCGACTGCGGAGACGTCGGCAGTGGGGACGCGGAAAGCCATGCCGGTGAGCTTGCCCTTGAGTTCTGGGATGCACAGCGTAACCGCTTTCGCCGCCCCCGTGCTGGCGGGAATAATATTGTAACCTGCGCTCCGGCCGCCGCGAAAGTCCTTCTTCGAGGGGCCGTCGACCGAGGGCTGACTAGCCGTGAGGCTGTGGATCGTGGTCATCAGCCCCTCTTCAATCCCAAAATTGTCGTTTACTATCTTAGCCAGCGGGGCCAGGCAATTAGTGGTGCAACTGGCATTGGAGACGATCACGTCTGTTTTGGGGTTATATTTTTCCTCGTTAACGCCTATCACGAAGGTAGGGATATCCTTGTCCTTGGCGGGGGCGGAAATAACCACCCGTCTGGCGCCGGCGGCAAGGTGTTTGGCGGCTCCCTCCCGGGCAGTGAACAGGCCGGTCGATTCGACCACATAATCCACTTTCAGTTCGCGCCAGGGCAGACTGGCCGGGTCCTTTTCGCACAGGCAGCGAATTTCCTGTCCGTCGACCCGCAGTGCGGACTCGGTGTGGCTTACCTGACCGCGATATCGTCCGTGCACCGTATCGTACCGGAACAGGTAGGCCAGGTTATCCGGAGGCACGAGGTCGTTAATTCCCACAAATTGGATTCTTTGGTCGCCGATGCCGGCCCGGAGAACCAGCCGTCCGATCCGACCAAACCCGTTGATACCGATGCGAACCGCCATTTGTCAGCTCCTAAATCAGGGTCACACTCACTGGCCCAAGACCGGCCGTCGGAGGGGCCGGGGCGCAGTCTGGCTCCGGGCCCGCCAGTCACCGACCGCTCACCGGGTCGGCTCGCCCCAAGCGGGCGCTGTGGGATCGTCCGTGCCGGCAATAGGTTCGGCCAGGCGGGGGCGGATGTCAAGTTGGATCCTTGGCGCCCTGGTCGGTGGGGTCTATACTCGGGGCCTTGCAAGCCAGGCCTGACTTGCTGGCCGGCGCTGGGCGGTCAGTGAGGGTCGGCCGGGGGTGTAGCAAGGTTTCCCCCAGCAGCAAGCGACGGAGTTTTACTGGAGGCTTCCGATGGCCACCATGCGGGCAGTGGTTAAGACCAAGCCCCAGCTCGGGGCAGAGTGGTTGGAAAAGCCGATCCCCCGGCCCAAGCCGGACTGGGTAGTTGTCCGGGTCCGGGCGACCAGCATCTGCGGAACCGATGTTCACATCTACAAGTGGGACCCGTGGGCCGCCAGTCGGATCGGGGCCAAGGCGTTGCCGCAGATTCTGGGTCATGAGGTGGCCGGAGAGGTGGTCGAGGTTGGCCAGCACTGCAAGCGGATCAAGGTGGGCGACTACATTTCGGCCGAAACGCACATTTACGACCCGGGGGACCTGACCGCGATGCTCGGGCAGGCCCACGTTGGGCTGCATATGAAGATCCTGGGGGTCGACTACGACGGTTCGTTCGCCGAGTACTTCGCGCTGCCCGAGTCGATCTGCTGGCCCAACGACCCGGGCATCCCGCCGGAGGTAGCCACCATTCAGGAGCCGCTGGGCAACGCGACGTACGCGGTGCTGGGCGAGGACGCGGACGTAGCCGGCAAGACCATGCTGATCACCGGCGATGGGCCCATCAGCCTGTTCGCGATCGGGGTCGCTCGGGCGGTGGGGGTGGCCAAGATCATCCATTTCGGCAAATACGACCGGAATATGGAAATCGGTCGCAAGATGGGCGCCGACCTCCAGATGTACACCAATCGCAGTACACCCCAGGAACGTCTACAGTTCGTGCTGGACCACACGGGCGGCAACGGGGTGGATATCGCCCTGGAGATGGTGGGCTCGCAGGACTCGATCAATGACTGCTTCGCGGCGGTCCGGAAAGCCGGGCGGGTGACCGCCTTCGGGGTCGCCAGCGAGAACACCATGCCCATCGAGTACAACAACGGCATCGTCTTCAAGGGCTGCCAGATTCACGGCATCAACGGACGCAAGATATTCGACACCTGGTATCGCAACCGGAACCTGCTCGCCTCTGGCCGGCTTGATCCGACGCCGGTGATCACCGACATGTTCCCGCTGTCGGAGTTCGCCACCGGCTTTTCCAAGATGATGGAGCGGCCGCGGACCAGCGCCAAGATTGTCCTGTTTCCCGAGAGAAGCGAGTATGAAGCGGCGCTCAAGCGCCGCCGGCCGTGACCGGCGGCTGCGGAGACCGACTGAGAAACTCGGCCATCCGGTAGACCCAATCGCCCCGAGCCTCCAGGTTCGGCGCGGGTCGCCTGAGACGCACGGGCCGGACCGGGCGGTCCGGCACTACTGGAAGAAAGCCGGAGCTAGCCGCCCGGCTGGTCATGAAGATCGGAGCGACACATGTTCGGCAAGATGAAAGAGGCTTTACAGCGGGAATTGGCGTCCATTCGCGAGGCCGGTCTGTATAAGGAAGAGCGCTATATCCTGACCCCCCAGGCGGCGGATGTGCGCGTGGAGTATCCTCCGGGGGCCAAGCCCAAGGAAGTCATCAACTTCTGCGCCAACAACTACCTGGGGCTGTCATCCCATCCGAAGGTCATCCAGGCCGCCCGCGATGCTTTGGAAACCCATGGCTACGGCATGAGCAGCGTCCGCTTCATCTGCGGGACGCAGGATATTCACAAGATTCTGGAGAAGAAGATCGCCGACTTCTTCCACACCGAGGATGCGATCCTGTATTCATCCTGCTTCGACGCCAACGGCGGCGTGTTCGAGCCGCTGTTCGGGGCTGAGGACGCCATCCTCACCGACGCCCTGAACCACGCCTCGATCATCGACGGCATCCGGCTGTGCAAGGCCAAGCGCTACATCTATAAGAACAATGACATGGAGGACCTGGAAGCCAAGCTGAAGGAAACCCAGTCGGCCCGTTACCGCGTGATCGCGACCGACGGCGCCTTCAGCATGGACGGCAGCATCGCCCAACTCGATAAGATCGTCGCGCTGGCCGAGAAGTACGACGCCCTGGTGATGGTCGACGACGCCCACTGCACCGGCGTGATCGGCAAGACCGGCCGCGGCTCCACCGAATACTGCGGCGTAATGGGCAAGGTGGACATTATCACCGGCACGCTGGGCAAGGCCCTGGGCGGGGCTTCCGGGGGCTTCACCACCGGACGCAAAGAGATCATCGAGCTGCTGCGGCAGCGCAGCCGGCCATACCTGTTCAGCAACACGGTCTCGTCGATCGTGGTGAAGGCGTCGATCGCGGTCTTCGACATGCTGACCGCGACGACCGAGCTGCGCGACCGCGTGGAGGCCAATACCAAGCGATTCCGCAAGGGGATGACCGAAGCCGGCTTCGACATCAAGCCCGGCGATCACCCGATCGTGCCGATCATGCTGTACAACGCCAAGCTGAGCCAAGACATGGCCCGCGACCTGTACGATGAAGGCATCTTCGTGATCGGGTTCTTCTATCCGGTGGTGCCCAAGGGTCTGGCCCGCATCCGCTGCCAGATGTCCGCCGGCCACACCTTCGAGCACATCGACAAGGCTATCGCCGCGTTCACCAAGGTCGGCAAGAAGTACGACATTCTGGGCAAGACCAAGGAGCAGATCGTCGCCAAGTACGGAGAGTAGCGGCGCGCTTGCTACCCGCCGATTGAGGGATCGCGCGGACGTGCCGGCCCCGGCTCCGCGCCGTCTCACCAGCAGCCCTTGGCCGCCGGCCGGGAGCCGGGGTGCCAGCCTGCCAGCCCCTGAGCTGTACGGCTTGCTCGCTGGGGCGGCCGGCTTCGGCACGCGGCGAGCCGGGTCGAACCTTGTGCTATCGCGGCGAGCAACTCCCCCGGGCCAATTGGCAGGCGCGTTGCGGGCGGCCGTCCCGGCCACCGGTGCTGCCCGGCTGCTGGAGTTTTGATTTGCGCCGGGCTGATGCCGATCTGTTCATGGGCCGATGAGCAGGTTCACAAACGGATTGATATCGCCGAAGTTGAAGCTGCCGTCGCCGTTGATGTCGCGGTTGTCCAACGGGCATCCGGGATAGGTCTGCTCGTATGCCTGCGGGTTGCACATGGCCACCACGAACGGGTTGATGTCGGCGAACCCGACTGTGCCGTCGCAATTCAGGTCGCCGACCAGGTGTAATGTGAAGGCGGCGTACTCCGTGCCGTCCACATTTCCGTCGTTGTTGATGGAGGGGGGCACCTGAGCACTGGGAATCAGGGCTCCTCCGTTGGGCGTGCTGTAGACGGCGAACGCGAGATAGACGACATCTGGGACGGCACCGAATTCGCCAATTAGGTCGATGGTACCCTCCAGCCAGCCGCTGCCACCCCCGGTCGCCGAATGGGTGGCGCCGCCGGCGTCGAACCAGCCCGACCAACTGTTGTCATTCTCGTTGCCCAGATAGGCCGACCAGCCCGCCACCTGACCAGACTTGGCCCAAGGCGCCGCCCGCAGCGGCCCGGGCGTGTCGGCCACGAATATGAAATGGTCGCTGCCCTCGCCGGCGTCGGCCCCCGCCACGTAAAGCGTTGTTCCGATCAGGCCGGCGTAAAGCTGTAGGGGGCCGTTCTGGGCCACCAACCGGGCCCGGGCGTCGACCTGGCCGTCCATGACCCACTGCTCCTGGGGCGGGATGCCGCCGGTGACCGGGAAATGCCAGTCGGCACCACCGTTATTGTCCCAAGTCCCGGCCCCGTTGTGAAATACCAAGTCTAACTGCCAAGCCGTCGCTTGGACCATCACAGTCGCTTGCCAAAGCGACAAACCCCCGTTCCAGCTCATCGGCAAATCGGGCGACATGACCGGGTTCCATTGGTTGAACCCATAATGCAGGTACACCTGCGGCGACCCGGCCAGCGGCCGCCCGTCAGGATCGTAGTAGATGGTGACATTGTTTCCTGCCTGGGCGGGGTCCGGATCGATTGTCACAACCTGGCCGCCCGGACCACCGGAGCCCGATCCAACGTAAACATGCTGAATGGGCGAGCGCTGCAAGTTGCCCTGCCCGTCCACGGCTTCGACGTAGTAGTCGATCAAAACGTTCGTCTGGCCGGTCACCATTGCGGCGTAACGATCGGCCTGATAGGTAGCCGGCAAGATACCACCCGGCGGAGACGGCAGTTGCGTACAGGTCATCGCGGTCGTGGTCCACGGTCCGACCTCCGGACCGCCGGCGTAGGTCTCGTTCTGAATCGAGCCGATCGGATTGACCCCATCGGCGTCCACGCGCCACTTCAGGTAAACGCCCGTCAGTCCGCCGGCATCGTACACGAATGTCCACACCTCGAAATCGGAGGGCTCCGGCAGCGGGCCCCATTCATACCCGCCCGGGTTATAGGGCTGGCGCTGCGGCAGGAATATGGTGGGAGGCGTGGTGTCCGGCTGGCCGGCGATCACCAGATCCGCATAGGCCACCGCCTGATTGCAGGCCCGGGTCACATTGCTGTCCCAGATCTCGGTCCCGTCCCAGTACCAGTAGTCGCTGGCCTCGGCGCACAGTAGCCAGTGCCAGGCCTTCTCAGTATTGCTGCCGCTGCCCTCCAGCACATGCTGCGGGTCGGCGGCCGGGAGGGCCGCCTCGGCCGCCAGTACCCGGTTCTTCGCGGCCGTCAACACCGCCCAACTGTTGTAATCCGGGCTCCAGCCCGATGCGTCCGGATCGCCCAGCCACTTCTTGAATTCCGGATCGCCATTATCGGCCCCTGACCAGGACCCGTCCTCCACATGTATCACGTCGGCGGGATCGGGCGGGAAGCGGGCAAGGTAGTCCTCGACGGTCGAAATGTCGTAGTCGGGATCGTTGCTCACCCACTCCAGCATCTGCTGGAAGTTGTAATGGTAATACGCGTCCGTCCCGCCCCCATGGTTGTCGCCGTCGTGATGCAGGACCACGAACATGGGGTGCGCGGCATCCGTGTTATAGGCGATGTACTGATCCATGACCACGTCGTAAAGGAAGGCTCCATACCCGCCGCGGCCGTCCTCGTTGCCCTCGTACCGGGCGGCCGGCACCGCGATCATGCGGCTGATCCCTCCGGTATTCGGGTTCACGTACTGCACGTAGTGGGGCTGATAGCCGAAGGGGACACTGACCTTGCTGGGAGCCCAGATGTTGTTCAACTGCACCCAGGCCCCGCCGCTGCCGGCCGGATCGGGGTTTATCTGGTCGGCCGGGTTGGGCGCCACCAACCCGGATTGATTGGTGTGCGGATAGCCGACGCAGGCCCGATCGAAGTGGATGTTGTCCACCAGTACCCATTCGATGCCTTCGGCGATCAAGGCCGGAATCATCCGCTCGGAGAAAGCCGTCTCCGCAGGGAACAGGCCATGGGAATAGGTTGGACCACCGCTCCAGGTCTGGGCGTAGATGTGCTTGTGGAGCCGGATCTGCATCCGGATATCAGCCTCATCCAGCAGGGGCATGAGCGGATGGTGGTAGCCGAAGGCGACCATATCCAGGCGCGGGTGACCCAGCGAGGTCGTCAGGCTCACTCCCTGGTCGTACCCGCTGTCCCAGTTGTTCCACATCCCGCCGCCGACGCCTGCCGCTTCCAGGTTGTTGAGGTTCTCGATCAGCGAGCCGCTGAAGCTCACCTGTGCGCCCAGGTGCGGCAGTGCCAGCCCGGCCTGGACTGCGTCCCGCGGCCAGGTGGTATACGGACCGAACCGCTGATTGTGAACGTCGATGACGCTGAAAGAGAAGCGCTGGTTCGCGTCGGTCTCGATCAGCGATTCATACGGGTAATATATAGGCTGATGCATGTGCCACACGTAACCGACGTGGATGGGCACGTAGGCCGGCGCGCCGATTGCGCACAATGCTGTGATCGCCGCTGGTACGATTCGCTGAAAAGTGCGGAGCTGCGATGGCAACATTCACTGACTCCCCAGATGCCCGACATTCTCGACGCCCGGCCGGGACTTGCCCCTGAATTACTATACTACTCGATATCCCTGTAGTCAACTATGCCATCAGCGTTGGTAACGTCAATTCCCGTGTGTAATTGTTGCGGGTTAAGAAGGGCATTTCAGGCCACACCGCGGACCTCCCGGAATTCTTTGCAGACCCGCGTGGCGTACTTGGCGTTGTAGTACGCCAC
>Ga0136652_1000188_pt1 | contig 33821 bp, 25 predicted proteins | sample ConPoolayeEmetaG_FD_94864 | JGI IMG/M metagenome (GOLD analysis project Ga0136652, IMG submission 94864) | Hot spring microbial mat communities from California, USA to study Microbial Dark Matter (Phase II) - Cone Pool mat layer E metaG... ...
AGAGCATTTACCCCTGTTTTTCTATAAGAAAAACCTATTTCTTTCTTTTCATACCTCTTTCATCTATTTCTTGACACTACCTTTAAAAGAAAGAAGGCGCTTTCCAGTAAAGGAAAACGCCTTTGTTTCCACACCACCCTGTGTATATACTTATTAAAGTAAAATTTTATGGCTTTTGGTAACCGAGCACTGTTTCCCTATATCTTTCGGTTTTTCTTCTTACATTTTTTATAATTTTTATAACCATAACGTGGGAGATACAAAAAATTTCTCCTGCCTCTCTTAGCGTGTATCCTGCGGCGAGAAGTCTCAGGATTTCAATTTCCTTTTTGTTTAGAAGCGCAAACATTCTGTCCAGATCATAATTTTTTTCGTATACGGATAGGTCATTACCGTTTTCCAGAAATTGTTCCACTGAGATTCTATTCATTCCTTGAGCCTTTCTCATAAAGTTTTTCAAATGGAGATAGCAACCTCTTAAAATGTAGGAAATACTTCTATCTCTCAATTTGCCATTTTTCCATTCTTCCCAGACATGCAAATAGAGTTCCTGGAGCAGGTCGTTTTCATCGAAAGAAAAACCATCTCTTTTCAATTTTTTCGCCATCTTTACCAGGCTAATATTAATCCTTTCAATCAGTTCAATATATTCCATTTAGATCGTGTAATAGTTTGTTATGGGCATCCTTCTATCTTTGCCGAATGCTTTTGGGGTTATCCAGGAGGAGATTGCCTTCTTTTGTATTCACTCTTATCAACCATTCTGATAACTTTTTTTACTACTGCCCTTTCATATCCCATCCGGGCAAGATCTTCGTAGGTTTTATCTTTCTCAATGTATTCTTTAAGAATTTCATCAAGAAGTTCATAGGAAGGTAAAGTATCCATATCCTTCTGGTTTTCTCTTAATTCTGCTGTTGGTTCTCTTGTTAGAACGCTTGCAGGGATAACTGTGCCCATTGAATTTCTCCATTCTGCAATCCTGTAAACCATCGTTTTATACAAGTCCTTCAGGGGGGCAAACCCACCAGCCATATCTCCATAAAGTGTGGTGTATCCGACGCTCATTTCTGATTTATTTCCTGTCGTTAAGACAAGGTATCCGAATTTATTTGATAAAGCCATAAGTAAATTTCCTCTTATCCTTGCCTGAATGTTTTCTTCTGTGATATCAAACGATTTGTTGGAGAAAAAATCTTTCAGGGTTACGAGATAAGAACAGAAAATATTTTCGATAGGAATCTCAAGAAATTTAATCTGGAGATTCTCAGAAAGTTCTTTTGCGTCCTGGAAGGATTGTTTTGAAGAAAACCTGGACGGCATAAAGACGCCGGTAACATTCTCTTTTCCAAGAGCATCAACAGCAATGGTGGCAGCAAGAGAGGAATCAATACCCCCGCTTAAGCCAATAACGACTTTCTTAAATCCATTCTTATGCACATAGTCTCTTAATCCAGTGACCAATGCCTTATATAATTCTTCACACTCACCAACTGCTTCAATACTTTCCTTCTTGCCTTGACATATTATAATTTGTTCTTCAAACAATTTCCCTCTTTTCAGAATTTCTCCTTTTTCATTTACCATCAATGACTGACCGTCAAAAACAATTTCGTCCTGTCCCCCAATAAGATTGACATAGAACAGGCAAACATGATTTCTCCGGCAGATATTTTTGATTATCTTTTCCCTTTCCTTAATTTTTCTGAAATGATACGGTGAAGCATTTAATGTAAAAATATATCTTGCTCCTTTTTTTACCTGTTGAGATACAGGACCTTCCCTGTGCCATATATCCTCACATATATTTATGCCAAACCTGATTCCCTTAATTTCAAAAACACGCGGCCGCTGTCCCTTTTCGAAATATCTTTCCTCGTCAAAAACGCCGTAGTTTGGAAGTTGCATTTTATCGTATATGCCCACAATTGACCCCTTATAAATAGTTGCCGCTGAGTTATAGAGTTTTCTCTCCTTTTTATGTACAAAACCTATAATTACGACAGTGTCTCCAACATAGTTCTTCATCTTTTTGATTGCCTGCAAATTTTCCTCTATGAATCTGTCTTTTAAAAGTAAATCTTCTGGAGGATACCCGGTCACTGCCAGCTCCGGGAAAACAATAAAATCGCATTTCTCTTTTTTGCATTGTCCTATTGCTGATATAATCTTTTTACTATTTCCGGTAATATCACCAACTGTAAAATCCAATTGACAAAGTGCTACTCTGAGTTTTTGCATTGAAAATCCTTTCTGGGATTTTGACCATTCTTCGGTAAACTGGGACTACTCTGTCCGGAAGGAGAACTATCTCCAGGTTCACCAATTACAGCTGGCTATGCTAACATTTTACCTATTATGTGATTTCATGTCAAATCACACCTGTTGCTGTCGGAGCAAAGTGCTGCTGTCTCTGCCAGTTCTGAGGAATAGAAAAAATGTTCACACTGTCCAGGAAAAGTGGAAAACTGTTATTCAAAGACATAGAGTAGTTCAGAATAAAATTCTATTCCCATTCTATGGTGGCTGGCGGTTTTGAGGTTATGTCATAGACAACCCTATTCACTCCTCTAACCTCATTTACTATTCTTCCTGATATTCTTTCAAGAACAGGATAAGGAATTTTTACCCAGCTGGCAGTCATACCATCCACGCTCTTAATAATTCTTACGGCGACCACATTTTCGTATGTTCTCTCATCTCCCATAATTCCAACACTTTTCACTGGTAACAGCACGGCAAATGCCTGCCAGACATTGTCGTAGAGTTTTGCTTTTCTTATTTCCTCGTCTACTATGGTATCCGCATTCCTGATGATTTCAAGTCGTTCCTTATTTATCTCTCCAATAATTCTTATTGCCAGACCGGGCCCAGGGAAAGGATGTCTTTTTACTATAAAATCGGGTAGATTCAGTTTTCTTGCGACTTTTCTTACTTCATCTTTAAACAGAAATTTAAATGGTTCCACAAGCTTAAACTTCATCTTCTCAGGAAGTCCTCCCACATTATGATGAGTCTTGATTTTCGCTGATGGCCCCTCAAACGGTGATATACTTTCAATGACATCAGGATACAAAGTTCCCTGGGCAAGGTATTTTGCCCCGAATTTCTTACCCTCTCTTTCAAAAATTTCAATAAATGTCTTCCCTATAATCTTTCTTTTTTCCTCCGGGTCCGAGACGTTTTTAAGCTTTTCCAGAAAAGTTCTTGAGGCGTCAACATATTTAAAATTTAGCCTGTTTAAAAAAAATCCAATGATATCTTCCGTCTCTTTTTTTCTTAACAATCCATTATTTACAAACACGCATAATAAATTCTTTCCACAGACATTATTGATTATTATGGATAAGAGAGAAGAGTCAACCCCGCCACTTAATCCACATATTACTTTTTCGTTTCCTACCTTCTCCCTGATTTCATTTTCTATCTTTTCCAGTATTAATTCAGAGTTCCAATCTCGTTTCGCCTTACATATCCTGAAGAGAAAGTTCCTGAATATTTTTTTCCCTTCTTCGGTATGAATAACCTCCGGATGAAATTGAACTCCATAGATTTTTCCTCTCGTGTCCCTCAGCGCTGCAATCTGAAGATTTTCGGTTCTGCCAGCAACCTGAAAACTGTCAGGAAGTTTGCGTACATAATCCCAGTGACTCATCCACACTATTGTTTCCTTCTTGACTCCTTCAAATATTTTTTCTCTTGTCTCAGGGAAGAATAGAGTTTTCCCGTACTCCCTTATTTCTCCATGAGATATCTCGCCCCCAAAGATTTTTGCCAGCAGCTGCATTCCGTAACATATCCCGAGAATATAAAAATTACCATTGAGAATTCTTTTGTCCAGGGTTAATTTCTTATCCTCTATATGACCTGGACCCCCGGAGAGAATAACAATCTGAACATTTTTTTCCTTCAATTTTTCATACGTTGTCAGATAATGAAAAATTTCACAATATACCTTCAACTCCCTCACCCTTCTTGCTATCAGCTGAGTATATTGTGAGCCAAAATCAATTATGCCAACCATTTACTTTTCCTGCATTTTGTAATAATCTAGAAGATGTCTAACTTCTATTTCTTTTTCTTTCAACTTCTTGATGGCAAACAAAGTTGCTCTTGCTCCTGGCAGTGTAGTGATTAATGGTATATTCTTTTGCACTGCCAGTCTTCTTATGGAAACAATATCTTTTTTCGGTTTTTTCCCTGAGGGTGTGTTAATTATTAAGTGGATTTGATTGTTTTTTATATAATCAACAATGTTTGGTCTTTCTCCTTCATATACCTTGGGGATAATTTTGACATCAAGTTTTTTTCTTAAAAGATAATTTGCAGTTCCTTTGGTGGCGTATATTTTAAATCCCATCTGTGAAAGCCCCTTAACTATCGGATATATTGCCTTTTTATCCCTGTCTCTGACACTCACAAAAACGTTTCCCTGTCCTGGCAAAAACTGTCCTGCTGCCAGCTGACTTTTGGCATATGCCATTTCAAAAGTCTTATCAATTCCTATGACTTCGCCGGTGGATTTCATCTCCGGACCTAAAACGGCATCTACAGTATCAAACCTGTTAAAAGGAAACACTGACTCTTTGACGGCAAAATATGGCAAGTGCACCGGTTCTACAAGATTAAATTCCCGGAGCATTCTTCCTGTCATTACCTTTGTCGCTACCTTCGCCAGGGGAATTCCTGTGGTTTTGCTTACAAAGGGTATTGTCCTTGAGGCGCGCGGATTTACTTCCAGTACATAAATGATGCCATCTTTCACAGCATACTGAATATTTATAAACCCTATTATGTTTAGTGAAAGAGCAAGTTTTCTGGTTGCATTTTTTATCCCTTCAATTATTTCTTTCTTTAAACTATAGGGAGGTAAAACCATTGCGCTATCCCCTGAATGGATACCTGCTTCCTCAATATGTTCCATAATGCCACCTATCAGGCAGACTTTGCCATCGCATAAAGCATCAACATCAACTTCAATCGCGTCCTCAAGAAATTTATCTATTAAAACAGGATGTTCCGGTGAGGCTTTAATAGCTTTTTCCATATATTCGTTTAATGTCTCGTCATCATACACAATCTCCATTGCTCTTCCGCCGAGAACATAGGAGGGCCTGACTAACACAGGATATCCAATTTCCTTTGCTACTTCTTTTGCCTGCTGATAATGGAATGCCGTTGCGTTTGGTGGTTGGTTCAGGTCTAATCTCTGCAATAATTCTCTGAATTTTTCTCTGTCCTCTGCAATGTCTATTCCCACGGCGTCTGTACCAAGAATGTTTACTCCCGCATTCTTGAGAGGGATAGCAAGTTTCAAGGGCGTTTGACCTCCAAGTTGAAGAATTATACCGGCAGGCTTTTCCTTTTCTATAATATTCATCACGTCTTCAAAGGTTAACGGCTCAAAATAAAGTCGTGAAGAAGTGTCATAATCAGTACTGACTGTTTCAGGATTACAATTTATCATGATACTTTCATAACCTTCTTCCTTTAAAGCCAATGATGCATGGACACAGCAGTAATCAAATTCTATGCCCTGACCTATTCTATTTGGTCCCCCACCTACTATAACGACCTTTCCCCGCATTGCTCAGTCCATCCTTATAATTTCAGGACTTTCGTACGTTGAATAGTAATAAGGTGTATTGGCCACGAATTCTCCTGCGCATGTGTCCACACATTTGTAGTCACTTTCAATTCCATATCTCTTCCTTATACTTCTGATTTCAGTTTCCTTCCTTTCTATAATTTTTCCAATATGCCTGTCTGAAAATCCCATCTCCTTTGCTTTTTTTAAAATCTGGTAATCAATTTCTTTGCCCGCAAATTTTTTGAGTTTTTTTTCAAAATCAACAATCTCTTTTATATTTGAGAGAAACCATTTATCTATTTTAGAGAGATTATGGATTTCCTCAATTGTTTTACCCCTTTTGAGGGCCGTTTTAATATAGAATACTCTGTAAGGATTTGGATATCTTAAGCCATCTGCCAGAGCCATATTCAATGTTATGTCTTCAAGGCCAGAAAAGTTTTCCTCTAAACTTCTTAATGCCTTCTGGAGTGCTTCTTTAAATGTTCTCCCGATAGCCATGACTTCTCCGACGGATTTCATTGAGGTTGTGAGAAACGGCTCGGCGGCAGGGAATTTTTCAAAATTAAACTTGGGGATTTTAACAACACAATAATCAATTGTGGGTTCAAAACAGGCAGGCGTCTTTTTGGTTATATCGTTCGGTATCTCATCAAGGGTATATCCAATCGCCAGTTTTGCGGCTATTTTCGCTATGGGAAAGCCAGTTGCTTTTGATGCCAGAGCCGAACTCCTGGAAACTCTTGGATTCATCTCAATTACAACCATATCTCCATCTTTCGGATTTATAGCGAATTGAATATTGCTTCCTCCAGTTTCAACTCCGATTTCCCTTATGATATTTATGGCAGCCTCCCTCATATCCTGATATTCCTTATCTGTTAAAGTCTGAACCGGAGCAACTGTAATACTATCACCCGTATGCACTCCCATTGGGTCGACATTTTCGATGGAGCATATTACGACGACGTTATCTTTGAGGTCCCTCATCACTTCAAGTTCGTACTCTTTCCATCCAGCAACAGATTGCTCAATTAAGATTTCACCTATCATACTTGCATTTATGCCTTTTTCCGCAAGTTCCTCAAATTCTTCAAGGTTGTATGCTACAGCACTACCTGTTCCTCCCAGTGTATATCCCGGTCTTATAACCACTGGAAAACCGATTTCTTTCACTATTTCTACCGCCTGCTGCTGGCTGCGAGCAACGCCGCTTGCTGGCACCCTCAGGCCAATTTTTTTCATTGATTTTCTGAATAGTTCCCTGTTTTCTGCCTTTTTTATAGCATGATAACTGGCCCCAATGAGTTTGACATTATATTTTTCAATTATTCCCATTTCATAAATTTCTGTTGTTACATTTAATGCCGTCTGACCGCCAACGGTTGGCAGAATGGCATCAGGTCTTTCTTTTTCAATTATTTTTGCGACGATTTCAGGGAGTAATGGCTCAAGGTAAATCTTATCTGCCATTTCAGGGTCGGTCATAATTGTAGCGGGATTAGAATTGACAAGTATTACCTGGTACCCTTCCTCTTTTAACGCCTTGCAAGCCTGGGTACCTGAATAATCAAATTCGCAGGCCTGCCCTATTACAATTGGGCCAGAACCAATTATAAGTATGCTCTGTATATCAGTTCTTTTACCCATGGCGCTATTTCCTTGCTGCCATGATGTTTCTGTAAAACTTTTCAAATAGATATTCGGCATCCCTTGGTCCAGGTGCATGTTCGGGATGGAATTGAACACTGAATAGGGGAAGCCTTTTATGTTGTATTCCCTCCAGGGTGTGGTCATTAAGATTTATGTGCGTGACTTCAATGTTCTGGTCTTTTACGGTGTTAATGTCCACGCAAAACCCATGATTCTGAACAGTTATGTAGATTTTTCCTGTTTTCAGGTCTTTTACGGGATGGTTGGCTCCGTGATGGCCGAATTTTAGTTTATATGTTTTTGCCCCAAAGACTTGTCCGAGAATCTGGTGCCCGAGACATATTCCCATAACGGGATATTTTTCTACAAGGTTGGAGACGTTTTTTATGATATAGGTAAGAGGCTGAGGGTCTCCGGGACCATTGGAAATTAGTATTCCATCAGGTTGTTCCTTTTCCATCTCCTGATAGGGCACGTTTGCTGGATAAACGACTACCTTTAAATCATATGCAGCAAGCAGTCTCAAAATATTGTATTTCACGCCGCAATCAATCACCACAACTTTATATTTCCCTTCTTTTTTCCAAACATATGGTTCTTCCTTGATAACAGATTTTACCAGGTCCTTTCCAATAATTGAAGGTGATTCCCTCACCTTCTGTAGCATCTTTTTTGGGTCTCTTTCGCCTGTAAAAATACCTCCCTTCTGTGCTCCTTTATCCCTTAAAATTTCTGTTATCTTTCTGGTATCAACATTCTGTATTCCAACTATTCCGTCTTCCTGGATTAGTTTATGGAGAGACTTTTCCGCTCTCCAGTTTGAATATATCTTACTTTTTTCCCTGACAACGAGTCCTTCAGCGTGAATTTTATATGATTCCAGATCCTGGCTGTTAGCTCCGTAGTTACCGATTAGCGGATAGGTCAGGACAACTATCTGCCCCTTATAAGATGGGTCAAAGAGTATTTCTTGATAACCGGTCATGCTTGTGTTGAAAATAAGTTCCCCATATCTTTCTCCTGTAGCTCCAAATACGTCTCCCTTATATATTGTCCCATCTTCAATAACAAGGTATCCCTTCATTTTTCAAATTGCTCCTTGCCTTTAAAGTCAATTATCTCAACAGGATAATGGCCCGTAAAACAGGAGGTGCAGAATTCCTCCGTGGGTAATGAAATTGAAGAAAGCATACCTTCCAGTGAGAGGTAATACAAACCGTCAAGTCCTATTATTTTTCTGATTTCCTCACTATTCTTATCGGAGGCAATCAATTCTTTTTTGGAAGGGAAATCAATACCAAAAAAACAAGGATGTTTTATCGGTGGACAGCTCACCGCCATGTAGACCTTTTTGGCACCAGCTTTTCTTATTTCTTTTATCCTTAAGGTGCTGGTTGTTCCCCTCACAATTGAATCCTCAACAACAAGCACATTTTTATTCCTGATAACTTCAGGGATAACATTGAGTTTGATTTTGACCCCAAGTTCTCTTGATGCTGGAAGGGGCTTGATAAAGGTTCTACCCACATAATGATTTCTTATAAAACCCATCTCCAGAGGTATTTTTAATTTCCTGGCAACTCCGAGGGCTGCAATATTGCCTGAATCAGGAACAGGTATAACAATATCACCCTTAAAAGGCAATTCTTTTCCTAATGTTTCGCCGAGTTTTTTTCTGGTAACATACACACTGCGACCAAATACTTTGCTGTCCGGTCTTGCAAAATATATAAACTCAAAAATACATCTTGAGATTTTCTTTCTCGGTAGACAATAACTTTTCAATCCCTGGTTGTTAATGAAGAGTATCTCTCCACTTTCAATCTCTCTGATATAAGTTGCCCCAACAAGGTCAAACGTACAACTTTCAGAAGAAACAATGTAGCCGTTATCCAGTTTGCCAAGGCATAATGGTCTAAACCCATTGGGGTCTTTAATGCCATATATCCCTTCTGGTGTAAAAATAACGAGTGCATAGGAACCCTGCAGTTTCTTCAAGGCATCAATCAGCTTTTCAATAAAATTTTCCTTTTTTGATTTTAAAAAAAGATGCATTATCACTTCTGTATCAAGAGTGCTCTGAAAAAGTGTTCCCTCATCTTCAAGTTCTTTTCTCAGACTGTAGCTATTTGTGAGATTTCCATTATGAGCAATGGCATATGTCTTTCCTTTATAATTGACAACGAAGGGCTGGATATTTCTTTCACTGGAGCAACCCGTTGTGGAATATCTTACATGTCCGATACCAAAAGCTCCTTTTGAATTTTCAAAATTCAGTTCAGAGAAAACTTCTTCCACAAGTCCCATCCCTTTATGTATGGAGACTTTTTTAAAGTCAGATACAACTATTCCGCAGCTCTCCTGACCTCTATGCTGGAGGGAAAAAAGAGAAAGATAAAGCACCTTCAACGCATTTCTTACATTGAAAACCCCTATAACTCCGCAACTTTCTTTCATTTATTCGTCTTCTAACAGAAGAATATTCTGTCAGTCTACGTTTCTAAGTTTCTACTTTTCTCCTTCTACCACAAGAAATCCTTAAGTATGTTTCTACTCAACTTCTGGAACTTTTTGTTTTCGCATAGGACAACGCTGTGTAAATAAACTCCCGGAAAAGGGGATGCGGTTTATCTGGTTTTGAAGAGAACTCAGGATGGAATTGAACAGCGATAAAGAACCGATGGCCTTTCAATTCCACAATTTCAGCCAGATCTTTTTCTTCCCATATTCCAGAGACGATAAGACCGTTTTGCTCCATGATTTTGCGGTAGCGGTTGTTTACCTCATACCTGTGTCTGTGGCGTTCGGAGATAGCTGTCTTCTGGTATATTTGGTAAGCCAGGGTTCCCTTCTTGATACGACAGGGGTAGGCACCTAGGCGCATGGTACCACCAAGGTTCTTCATATCTTTCTGTTCGGGAAGCAGGCAGATGACAGGATATTTGGTTTTTGGGTCACACTCCGTAGAGTGGGCTGTTTTCAGCCCGCAGACATGTCGGGCAAACTCAATGACAGCACATTGCATGCCCAGGCACAACCCGAGAAAGGGTATGTTTGCCTCCCGGGCAAACTGAATCGCCATTATCTTTCCTTCAATTCCTCTTATTCCAAACCCACCAGGCACCAGGATCCCACTGATATCTGCCAGTAAAGAGGATGCCTCTGTATGTTCACACTCCTGGGCATCTATTTTTTTGATGCGCACGGCTGCGTGTGCTGCTATGCCTGCATGAGCAATCGCTTCATAAATAGATTTGTAAGCGTCCTGTAGTTCCACATACTTACCCACCAGCGCTATGGTTACTTCCTTTTTCGGGTGGAGAGCAGGTTCCACCACATGATGTTCCCAGTACTCCAGCCTGCAGGCATGGGCGATTAGATTGAAATGAGCCAGGATAATTTCGTCCAGAACCTGGTCCCGAAACATAAGGGGTATCTGATATATACAGGCTACATCACCAGCTTCAATGACTGCCTGTTTCCGTACATTGCAGAAGAGGGAAATTTTCTCCTTTACCTCTGCGCTCAAAGGTTTTTCCGTCCGACACAAAAGGATATCAGGCTGGATTCCGATTTCCCGAAGTGTTCCGACACTATGCTGGGTTGGTTTTGTTTTTATTTCATCGGCTGCGCGGACATAAGGTACAAGGGTTAGAAGAATGTACAGACAGTTTTTCTTACCTTCTTCCAGCCCGAATTGCCGCGCTGCCTCAAGAAATGGTAAACTTTCAATGTCTCCTACGGTACCCCCAATTTCCACAATGATAATATCTGAACGGGACACATTTGCTACCCTGCGGATTCTTTCTTTAATTTCATCGGTGATATGGGGGATGACCTGAACTGTATTGCCCAGGTAGTCACCACGGCGTTCCCGGCAGATAACTTCGTAGTAAACCTGTCCGCTGGTGACATTGTGATAGCGGGTCATTCGGGCTGAAGTAAACCTTTCGTAATGACCAAGGTCAAGATCTGTCTCTGCTCCGTCTTCGGTCACATAAACCTCCCCATGCTGGTACGGGTTCATCGTGCCGGGGTCCACATTGATATACGGGTCAAACTTCATCAGCGAGACAGATAGACCGCGGGATTCAAGAATCTTACCAATGGAAGCACAGGCAAGGCCCTTGCCCAGGCTGGAAATGACTCCTCCCATAACGAAGATATACTTAGCCATGGCTGTTTAAAATATTCTCTTCTATTTTACCTCGATGCTATCCTTCAAGAATTTCCTGCATTTCTTCCCTTTGTGCCTGCATCACGTATGCAATGCCGGATACTCGCGCTGCCTCCTCGGTAAGTGCAACCAAATCACTTCTCTTAAGGGTATCCAGCCGAAAACTACGTGCACCAGCCATGAACTGAGTGAGGCCTGTGCGCAGTTTATCAACAAAGGTGTAGATGGCGACAGCACCAAGAGGAATCTCTTTCATTCTGCTCCCATATTTTTGCTGAAGTTCAGCGTAGGTGACAAAAATCTGGTCTGGTTCTTTTCCATAGCGGGCAACCGTTGGAGGCAGGGTTTCCCAGTTTTTGCTCCCACCGGAGGAACTACCGCAGACTCCTTCAATATTTGTACCGACGAAACCAGGGATCATTAACGCCCGTCCCATACATACTGCTTTGAAATAGGGGGATCCCATTGCCAGGACCTTGAAAATGTGGTCCTCTGTGGAAAACCCACCGGCCATTGCCAGGTCAGGAACCCACTGTCCCCGGCTGGCAAGTTTTTGGGCACACTCATAAGCAAGGCACTGTAGATAAAAGGTAGGTATTCCCCACTCCTCCATCATCCGCCAGGGGCTCATGCCAGTACCTCCACCAGCACCGTCAATGGTTACAAGGTCAACACGAGCTTCAGAGGACCACTTTATTGCCATGGCGAGTTCTCTTGGCCCGTACGCCCCGGTCTTGAGTGTGACCCTTTTGGCACCAATCTTTCGTCTCAGGGTCTCAACTGTTCTCAGGAATTCATCCTTATCAATGAATCCCAGCCGCGAGTGTCGCTCAAACTCTTTAATCGCACCATTAGAGAAGGCTTTCTGCACTGCTAGATTGGAGGGGCTTGGGGTAATGATGTAGCCCCGCTTCTGGAGAAGAAGTGCCTGCTCAAGGTCATTCACTTTGATTTCTCCTCCAATGCACTTGGCACCTTGTCCCCATTTCAATTCAATTGTTTCCACCCCGAGCTCATTCACAACATATCGTGGAACTTCCAGACGCATATCTTCTACATTGGCCTGGACGATGATGTCACCGTATTCCTCCTGCCACTTTTTGTATAGAAGGACACGGCGTTCCATTTCTGGAGAGCGACGTACTTTACCCTGAGAATCCACTTCCAGTCCCGGGTCAATTCCACACACGTTCTCGCCAATGACCAGTGTGATTCCGGAAATGGCAGCTCCTACGGCAAAGCTGTGCCAGTACTTCCGCGCAATGTCTGTAGAACCGAGAGCCCCGGTGAATAACGGCATGCGCATCCTGACCGGATGGGTATGCCCGTATACAGTTGTGGTATCCACCTCCGGAAAGATGGCCTTGTCAGGATTTGCCTCGTCAATCGCTTTTGCTCCCAGTGCGTATCCCATAATATTAAGGTGAGAATAATCCACGGGATATTTTTTGTCAGCCCCGGCAGTGATGTTGCCAAATGGACCGGGATATAAAACTTCTCTTCCGCGGAAAGAAGCCTTAAAAATATCGCAGTTACCGGTGCAGGTATCCATACATCGTGTACAGATACCTGAACTGGGTGCTACATCACGCGACCTGTTTCTTGTCTCCAGTACATCATTGCTACCTGGCTGCTGCAGATTCATTTCTCCTCCTTCCTTAAATGGCAGATCTTCTAAAAAGAAAAGGGCCTTTCAGGTTCCACACCTGAAAGGCCTCTTTGCCTTACGTTCGCTCCACCGCTTCTTGCTTCGTTGCTTTGTTTTTACCGGCCAAATCTGCCGGCTTCTTTACTGTAGTCTAACACAGCTGCAAAAGCCTGTCAAGGATGTTAATAGATAGTGCTAAAGACATCCCATCAGCTGTGTTTAACCAGCACGAAAAATTCTAAACTACTGTTGGAATTTCTTAATTCGTTATTCGTTGCTCTGATTTAGAACTCATTGAAGATTTCGTGGCCTGGTCGCAAAGAGCCATCAGCTTCAATAAAAGCTAAATTGCCAGGAGAACCAACCGGACCAAACTCCGGACGATGAGCATCAGCAATTAAACTGTGGTGCAAGAGATAAACTAAATAACCAATATTTCTTTTCTGTAGCTGGGTGAGGGTATATCTGATGGATTCTGCCCTGACACTATCATGCAAATCACCCCAGCAGCATTCTGTAGCCAGCAGTGGCTTACCCACTCTTATGGCGTAAGCAACATCTTCATCAAGTTTTTTTTCATAAACTTCCCGGGAAGCAGAAGGAGAATTATGTACCCAGTAAGGATGAATGCTGAGCACATCACTGAATGGTTCAACCATTTGCAGGGGAACACCAGGATGGATACCCACAGTAATAGGTGCTCTGGCACCTAACTGCTTACATTTCTGGTAAAGGTTTTTCAACCAGGCTGTCTCAGCAGAGACAATCTCAGGAATTTTTTCCCTGGGGCAGGAGTAAGAGTAAGGTTCGTTGCACAGGTCCCAGGCAAAAATTCTACTATCCTGTGCATGTCTGCCCACCAGGTACTCCAGAAAAGAATCAAACATCCCTGGTTTTTGAACCCAGCTTACTCCAGGCAGAAAGTGGTCCAGATAGATACCTCCGTAGTCCAGAACCTTATCATGCCATCGGTTAAAGAGAACAGGCATGACCACCAGATTAAACTTTTCCGCCAGGCATAATGTATTCTCAAAGTTCTGGGTGTATCCTTCCGGGTCACGCAGGAAAGCATCCCAGGACTGCCACCACCTCAGGGCATTCATCCCCGGGAAATACTTCTTGCCTCTGAAGAGTTCCAGCTCCACAGTTCGGCTATCAAAATTTCTCCAGAGTTCAAATCCGCTGGTCCCATAACTGGGCTGGTAGTTGAAACCTTTAATTTTTGTCCAGAAAGAATCAGGCAACCGTTTTTCTTCGTGTCTGCTCATCATTGTCCCCCATTGTTAACTAATCCTGCCGGAAGTCATAATAATTAATCTGACCTCTTCCTGTGACTGGTTGATAAACTCCGTCTTTAGAAAAATCTGTGTGCTGGAAGAACCATTCTCTTAGCAGGTTGTGCAACTCTCTTTCCAGTTTCCGGCTGGACAAAAGGCCGAAAAGGTTTTCCTCCTCAGCAGGGTCAGAAGCCAGATCATACAATTCATTAGGTCCATAGGGATAGCGATGAACGTATTTCCATCTTTTTGTCCTTATCATTCTCACAGGTCCATATTCATCAAAGACAACAACAAAATCATTTTCTCTGCATGTCTCTCCTTTCAGTGCCCGGACAAAACTCTTTCCGGCAAGATAAGGGGTGTCCGGAACTTTTAATCCCAGATATTCCAGAAGGGTGGGCAGAAAGTCATACTGGGATAACAGCAGCTTGTTGACCTTTCCCTCAGGGACAATGCCTGGCTGAGAAAAAATACAGGGTATCTTTATAGATTCTTCAAACATATTCAGGGGAAATGTGGCATTGCCCTTTCCGAAAACACCGTGCTGTCCCATATTCATTCCGTTGTCACTGGCAAAGACAACAAGTGTTTCTTTCCTTAAATGGTTTTCCTCAAGAAAGTTTAAAAGTTTTCCGATATTCTTATCCATTTCTTCAATGGCCGCAAAATAGCCACTCAGATAAACTCTTCTGGTTTCCTCATTCTTTACCGGGATACGTAGCTGTTTTATCCATAGAGGTCTTTTCTTCTCTTCATAGGGAACGGAATCAAAGGGGCATTCTCTGTAATAACGGTCAAATGTTTTCTTAGGATGCTGTTCTGCTGTCCAGGGAGAATGCGGTGCTGTGTAATGGACACTGAGATAAAATGGTCTGTCTTTTTCTTTTGCCAGCTTCAGAAATTTCAGGGCATTATCAGTAATAACTTCTGTGACATATCTTTTTTCCCTGTAAAGTTTCCCATTTTTTATTAAAGGCGCACCATAGTAGCTACTGCCTCCTGAGGGATGGGGTCTCCAGAATTTAAATCCTTTCTGAGGGTGATGACTATCTCCCAGGTGCCATTTCCCGCTTAGTCCGCAGAAGTAGCCATTCTGGCTGAGATAGTCCGTATAGCCAGGGATATCTTTAAGATACTGGATTAAACGATGGCTGTCAGGTTCGTATCTGGAGACTGTATTTCCTGCTGCCAGGTAATCATGGATCCCATGGGCAGAAGGAATTCTTCCTGTTAGCATGGTCGCCCGCGCGGGAGAACAGACAGGGCTTGTACAGAAAAAATTTTCAAACTTCATCCCTGTTCTGGCAAGGTAATCAATATTTGGTGTATGCACTTCCTTATTTGGGGCACAGCCCATTGCCCAGTATCCCTGGTCGTCAGAAAGAATGAGAATAACGTTTATTTTTTTCTTCATCTTTTCTTCAGCAGGGGCATAACTTTTGCCTCTGTGAATTATCTGAAAATCAGTAGTCCCTGGTCCATAATCCGGTGGAAGTTTCTGCTTTTTAGCCGACTCCACGAATAGTCTGCCTCCTGTTTTCCTTTTTCACCGGTGGTGACGACGACCCTGATGACATTGAAACCCCAGATTTCTCCATTCACAGGTTCCCTGGAAAGCCCAAAATCCCGCCAGGGGATAAAATATTCAGCAGAAAAAGATTCTTCCGTACTGAAACAGGCTGCTTTCCAGGAAGGATTAAATTCCGGTAAGGCGCCTATCAGATAGCGGTTTTTTCCATGATAGATACCACCGCTGTCGTCAATATTAAGTTCATAATAATAATCAGCCTGACAGCCCGGGTCAATAAATAGTTCAAAGCAGTTGGTTTCCCAGACCGGGGAAAGTATTTTAGGCTGTCTGGGAGCCGGTCTTCTTTCCCGGGGTGGTCTTTTCCCCTCAAAGCCAAAATAGAGTCCTGATTGGTTATAGAAAACACGAAAAGAAGAACTGGAATCTTTTTCTCCTGTGGGCGGAACCATCTGGTCAATGGGGTAGGTAACTGTTTTCTGCCATACCGGTTCATTCAGGATGCCATCCACGCAGATAGACGTTTCCATCCGGCAGGCAGCAGCAAGCGGCCGGGGTAATTCTTCTTTCTGGGTAAAGGCACCGTAATAGGCAACAGCCAGTTCGGCAAAAGGTGAAGCAGGTAATTTAATTTCTTCTACAATACTTTTTGCTTCCTGGCTCTGCTTGTTCTTTAAAGCCATCCTTAACAGGCGAAATCTCACCTCATCTGAGGCCGGTGCCTCTGGGGAATAAGAAAGGGAAGAAAGAAAATATTTCTTTGCTATGCGCGTCCGGTTATGGAAGAGATAATATGTACCAAGCGAAGCAGCAATTTCTGCCTTGAGAATAGAATCAACTGGTTTTTTAAGCCTTTTCCGGTAAAATGGCAGTGATTCCGGATAATACTGGTAATAGTACCAACAAGGTGCATAGTCTGGAGATTCTTTAGCCATTACTGGTACGGAAGTCATGAGAACCGGTTCCTTCATAACAAAAACTCCGGTGATGCCTAACCTGGGCTCTTGAAAACTATTGGAATTGTAAACAATGAGCTGGTTAGAACCAATTCTTACCAGACTGGTTACATCCAGTACCAGAGTGGGACTGTAATTTTCCGTAGTGGCAGAAACAGGATTATCCCATAGAAATGGGGGATTGTTAACCGAGAAATCATTATCAAGTTTGAAGGCAAAACACCTGGCCTGGCTGTTATAACGGGGTCTTGGTCCGCGGGCTGTTAAAACTCCATACCGGGGATAGATAATTTGGTTCGGTCCGACCAGGTGTTTTTCGGTCAGAACAGTACCATTAAACCGCAGAAAAATGTGATATTGTAACCATTCTCCCTCACCGCTGGCTTGATAACGTCCGGTAAGAGAAAGATAGACCTTTTTAGCTGGTGCAGAATGATTCAGGGTAAAAATTTTCATTTCCCCGGGGGAAAGAAAAATTTCCTGAGAATGAAGAAAGCTTGCAGAAAAAAGGAAAGTAATAAAAAATTTGCTTTTCATTTTTTCCCCAGTGTGGCATACTCTTTAACATTTGTGAGGGGATTCGTCAAGCTGGGTGGTTGCCAGAAGTGGAAAGCACACCTTACAATAGAATAAACTGGCAAGGAGGAACAGATGGCTAAAGTTGCAATGATTGGTGCAGGCAGCCTAATCTTCGGGAAGACTTTAATGGCAGATTTTTTAGCCACACCTGCTCTGGAAGGCAGTGAGTACCGGTTGATGGCTTTAACCCACAGAAGACTGGATAAGATGCATGCGTTTATCCGCAGAATGATTGAAGATAACAATGTAGAAGCAACTGTTATGGCTACCACTGACAGAAAGCAGGCTCTGGAAGGAGCGGATTATGTAGTTGTGATGATTCAGGTGGGGGGTGTTGACATCTTTCAACTGGATTATGAAATTCCTTTAAAGTACGGCGTAGACCAGTGCATTGGCGATACCATGGGTCCAGGGGGAATCTTTCGTGCTCTCCGGCACATTCCCGCTCTCCTGGATATTGCTGAAGATATGAAAAAACTTTGTCCCCAGGCCATACTTTTTAACTATGCCAATCCCATGGCGATGTGTTGCTGGGCTTTAGGCCGGGTGCCAGGGCTGAAGTTTGTGGGGCTGTGCCATGGGGTGCAGACTACTCTGGATTTGATTGCCAGTTATACCGGGGTAAAAAAAGAAGAAATTGATTATGTTGCTGCAGGAATTAATCATATGGCCTGGTTTTTAAAACTGGAAAAGGATGGACAGGACCTTTATCCTATTTTGAAGAAAAATTTCGAAAAGCCTGGCTATTATGTCAACGAAAAAGTAAGGGGAGAGGTAATGAGACATTTCGGGTATTTCATGACGGAAAGTACCGGCCACCTTTCTGAATACCTTCCCTATTTCCGGAAGAACAAGAAGGCATTGAAACTTTACTGTGATGAACCGGCTTTTGGCGGAGAATCAGGAGCCTATTACAAGTACTGCCGGCAGCTGGAGGAGAAATTTACCAGAACTGATCCTTTGTCTTTTGAATCCACCAGACTTGGTCCGCGTAGTGCTGAGTACTGTTCCCATATTATTGAAGCCCTGGAAACAGGAAGAATCTTTCGTTTCCATGGCAATGTGAGGAATAACGGTTATATTACCAATCTGCCGCCAGGCTGTTGTGTGGAGGTTCCCATCTATGCTGACCGGACAGGGTTACATCCGGTGGTGATAGGAAACCTGCCGGTACAGTGTGCGGCTCTCAATATGACCAATATTCTGGTTCAGGGACTGACCGTGGAGGCATCCTTTTCTGGGGACCCGGAACTGGTCATGCAGGCAGTAGCGTTAGACCCTCTCACCTCCGCTGTGCTCACCTTAAAGGAAATCAGGGAGATGACGGCGGAAATGCTGGAGGCTCAGAAAGATTATCTTCCTCAGTTCCAGGGAAAGAAACTTAGACCTGTACCGACTATCAGTATTCCCCAAAATGTGAAAAGGCAGAATGTCCCTCTGGACCCGGCTTTAGCCATTGCTAACCGTTTTCTGAAACTGGCGCAACTTTAATCTCTGGAAGAGGAGGGTTTATGCCGGTACGCTGGAAGAAGGCGTGGGTATCTGACGAAAGATATGAGGCAGCAGGTGTTTTTGATGTGGACAAAGATGGTGTTTTAGATATCGTTTCTGGTGCTTACTGGTATCAGGGGCCTGATTTTCGCAAGAAGCATTTTATCGGTGAGGTGAAATCTTTTGGTGAGTACTACGATGATTTTTCTGTTATTCCTGTGGATGTCAACGGTGATGGCTGGATGGACTTTATCACCGGGGGCTGGTGGGGTAAAAAACTAATCTGGAAGGAGAATCCTGGCTGTTTTGATGAAATCTGGAAAGAGCATCTTATTGCGGAAACAGGTTCCATAGAAACCACCAGAGCCTGGGACGTGGACAGAGATGGAGTTTTAGAGGTTGTCCCCAATACACCCGTGTCCAGTTGTGTGAAGATTTACCGTCTTCTACAGAGACAGGGTAATACCCCTTCTTTCCAGGAGCAGATTATTTTTCAGTTTCCTCAGGGGCAATCTCAGGGGCACGGTCTTGGTTGCGGGGATATCTCGGGAAAGGGAAGGATGGATATTGTTCTGGCTAACGGCTGGCTGGAAGCACCGGAAGATTGCTGGAAGGGAGAATGGAAGTGGCATCCAGAGTTTCAGCTGGGGAGAGCCAGTGTACCGATACTGGTGGTGGATGTAGATGGCGATGGGCTCAATGATTTGATTGTCGGCCAGGCGCATGGTTATGGTCTGGACTGGTGGCAACAATGCCGGCAGAGAAATACCTACAGCTGGAAAAGGCATCCCATAGACCCTTTCAATGCTCAGTACCACGATTTAGTCTGGGCTGATATTGATGGTGATGGTCAGGGAGAGCTCATCGCCGGAAAAAGACATCGGGCTCATTGTGGAAATGACCCTGGTGAGTATGATGATTATGGAATTTACTACTTTAAGTGGACAGGTGAGGGATTTTCCAAGCAGGTAATTTGCTACGGTAAGTTAGGTGAGACGAAAGGTTGTGGCATTCAGATGGCACTGGCTGATTTAAGGGGAACAGGAAGACTGGACCTGGTAGCACCAGGCAAAGATGGTCTTTTTGTTTTTTTCAACGAGGGTCTTTGAGAAAAAATTCAGTTTTTCGGTGGCAGGATAAGGAGACGGAAAAGAGTAAGGGAACCGGAAGTTATTTCTCCAAGCAAAAAGTCAGGAGGATAACCGGGTAAATCAGGATAGCGGTGAAAAAAAGGGTCCCGGGGAAGAAATGTCCTTATCTTTTCCGAGGGAATTAGTATGTAAGCAGGTTGAGGAGAAACAGGAATCTTTGCCCTGGCCAGGTCAAAAACATGGGTAATCCCGGGATTATTTCCCCAGGCATACCGGAAAAGGTATCCGGAAAATTCCACCACATACATTTCTCTTCCCGGAGTAAGACGCCTGACAAAATTAATATCTTCTACTATCTCCTGGAATGTTTTCTCCCAGTTTTGCTGATTTTCCTTTGTCATCTGGCTGGCATGCCGGAAAACAAAAACTGTGCTTGTCAGGACAAGAAAAAAGATTACCCAGAAAAAAAAGCAGAAAATTTTTTTCTGGTTGCGCCATCCCGCAAGAATCATGGTAGAAAGATAGACAGCAACCAGTAGTGTTACCCCGGGAAAGTAATCAGAGCAGACACCTGGAGTAAGAAAAATATTTTGGAAAAAAGTTTTCCCGTTAACCCACCGCAGAAAATAGAGACTATCCTTCATGATAACCCAGTTACCAAGCAACCAAAGCGCTGCAGCATAAAGAACAGGGGTGAGATATAAGAGTATGGTTGCCTGCCTTGCCTGGCTATCTTTTTCTTTAACCAGGGAAAAGATGATCACTGTTATCAGAACTGCTGCTACCAACAACAATCCTGCTGGATGGCAAAGGAGAGCCAATCCGGAAAAGATATTTAACAGGAGAAAATAGCGAATTTTCTTTTCCTTCATCCAGCAAACCAGACCAAAGACTGTGCCGGAACAAAGCATGAGGAAGACAGCATAATCTGTTCCTGTGGAAAACAGATGTCTGACCCAGGGATGAACAAGTAAGCCGCTGACGAAAATCCAGCGGAAGAATGGCGGGACCTTTTGTTTCTGTGCCAGTCGGTTGATAAAGAAGGCAGTAAGCCCACCAGAGAAAACAGAAATCAGATGAGCTGGTAAGAAAATCCTGAAAGGAAAATGCAGGGCAAAAAAAGTCAGGGAAAGCAACGTCATCAGGGGTGGCCACCAGAAGGAACAAATCAAACCCTGTCTTCCCCGAATCTCTTCTGCCCACAAATCAGAAGCCAGCCCGGTACGCACGATGACTTCTGGACACAAGCAGTTACTCTGAAGAAGTAAGTGCCTTGCCCAGTAAAGCAGAAAGAAACAGGCAAGTAGAAAAACAAACCGGTTTTCCCACCGAGGAAAAGAATTCATTGGACCGCCTCGCGGTTGAAGAATCCATGTCTTGTTTTTTCCCAGTGGTGGGGACGGAAAAAAAACTGCCAGTATCCCTTCCAGGAAGCCAAACTCATCAGCAGCCAGTAAGGTGGGATAAGTAATGCCTGTTTCACCAGGTGGTTATCATGGCGACGAAATACTGCCAGGGCACAGGAGTAAACAAATATGAAGTTGCCTATGAAGAGGCAAAAGGCGCTGAGGAGGAAAACCGGTCTGGGGAAAAAATAACTGAGAAGCTGACTTCTGGTTACTATCCAGAAGAAGGTGAGAAACCAGTAAACCGGGTTAATCAGAAGGCAGAATAAAAGACCACCTACAGTAAAATGGAAATGGCAGGTATTGATAAAACCTAATTCCCGGAGCAACTTGACCGGCTGACGCAGATGCACGAGATAGGTTTGCAGGTAACCCTTTACCCAGCGGGAACGTTGTCTCCACCAGTCCGAAAGATGACTGGATGCTTCCTCCCAGGTAGTGGAATCAAGAATTCTGGTGTGCCAGCCATGCCGATAAAGTCTATAACCCAGATCACAATCTTCGGCAACATTGTATGGGTCCCAGCCACCGACTTCTCTGAGAGCCTGGATACGGAAGTGGTTAGAAGTTCCCCCCAGGGGAACAGGTGCGGAAAAGTTTGCCAGTCCAGGGAGGTAAAGGTCAAACCAGAGTGAGTATTCAGAGGAAAACCAGGCAGTGAGCAGGTTCTGCCGGGAATTGTAAAAATTAAGTTTAGCCTGAAGACAACCAACGGTGGCAGGAGCCAGACTAAAGGCAGCAACGGCTTTTTTCAACTGGTCTGGCTCTGGTCTGTCCTCAGCGTCATAAATTACCAGGTATTTACCCTTTGCCTGTTTTAATCCTTCGTTACAGGCTTTGGGTTTAGTTCTTGGCCCTTTTGGTGGAAGAATAATCACCTGGTAGGCAGAACCGGGATTTATTTTTTTCACTTCCTCCACAGTCTGGTAGTCATCTTCTTCCAAAAGCAACTTGATGTCCAGACATTCTATCGGGTAATCAAGATTGTTTAAGGCAGAAGTAATATCTCTGACAAGGTTCTCTTCTCTGTAAAGGGGAACCAGAATTGTATAGATAGGTAGCTTTTCCGGTAAAAGAAGTTGTTTTTTCCCCACAGAGTTAGCCCTTTCTGAAGAAACTGGCCAGATGAGTATCACCTTATACACGGTAAAACTGAGGTAGAAAAGGGTAATGAAAAGGTTTACCATTAAAATGGTATTCAAAGGATAATGCCACAGCAAATAAACAAAAATTCCTGTTGCCGCAAAACACCACCCCTTCTGTGCTCTGGTAATTCCAGAAAAAGCACTTTCTTCAGGGGTCATCCCTGGAAGAAGAAACTCTTTAGCGGAAAAGATATCTTGTTTTCTCATGGGTTAAAAGCCAGTGGACACAACTACAGGCAAGCCGGTGACTGGTTTGCTCATCAGGGTAGCGAAAAATTATACCCGGAGAATCTTTGCCGGGAGGGCTAAAACGCGAAATAGTGAAGAAGTCAACTGCGGGTATCTCCTCCCGCAAAGCCGTTTCTTTCATTCCTAATGCCAGCTGGTAGGCATAGTTTTCTTTTTGCGGAAGCCGGGGTGGAATAATCAAAACCGGTAAGACAGAACGGCTCTTGCTTGCCTGCAGGAGAAATCTTATTCCTGTTTGTATCTCTTCTCCTTTTAAGCAGAAAATCTGCTCACCAATACCAGCAAAGAGAAGCAGCAGGTCAGGATTAAGTTTAAATGCTTCTGCTAAGCAGGGTATAGCCTGGAGAAAAGAAGGCTGGCATAACTGGTCGGAAAGAGGATAAAACTTAATACGGAAAGAAAGATGGGGACAGGCTTTTCTTATCTCCTGAGAGAAAAAATCCACCCAGGAACAAGCACCTGAATTGCTCATCATACTTCCAATAATCGCAATAGTGACGTTTTTCCTGTTTTTCTTATCTTTTGGCAGCGCTATTTTTTTACCGGAGGGAGAAAGAATTAAAACTGCTCTGTCCTTGTTCCTGTTTTCCAGATGGTCCTCCACCAGCTGCCATCCCGAGAAATCTGATTCCGGGGAGAGAAAGAAAATGCTGGTTCTGAGTAAAGGGATGTTTTCATAAAGAACGTGAAGCTGGCGCTGGCTTTCCCCGGGTAAGGGACAGTCTGGTAAAGTGAAAGTATGATTACCCTCCGGTGGCAGCAGAAAGGTCTGGCTCGCCTGTTTTAGTTTTTTACCGTCAGGCTGAAGAGCCTGCCAGGAAAGTTTCAATTCTATCTGGTTACTGGAATAACTGGCTACCCAGGGTTGAAGGATAAATGGCTTTAAGACCACCGCAGGAAGATTTTTAGTTCCCAGGGCAAAGTCAAATCTAATTGGAGCGCAGGATGGTTTCACCAGAATAGTTTGAGAACACTGGCTAATTTTCCCGTCTTTCTGTTTCCAGGATAAAGTTACTCTCAAGAGTTTGTTTTCTGGAAAAACGCGGGTGAATGTCTGTCTGGTGGTGGAGAAACCATCACTGAATTTCCACTGTCTGGAGAGTATCTGACCGGCATCGGCTAAATCAGAAAAAAGTAGTTTCATCAGAACAGGGTATCCGGTGAAAAGATAACTTTCTACTGGTTGACAGTGGAAAAAAGCAGTCTTGCCTTTTCCCCTTTCTTCTCTGTTTTGCAGGCTGGATTGCAGGCAGGGAAGATATGCCTGCTCCGGTATCACAGAAAAGTTGGTTTCCTGAGGTTTTTTCCAGCCTACCCGGGCAAGAGTGCTTCCTTCTCCTTGTTCGTGATAGTATTCAATTCTGTGAATACCTTTCTGCAGGTAAATTTTTGTCCGGTGCAGCCATTCGTTTTCGAGGGGGCGATTCACATTACCGTCCTTATTGTGGGACCCTGGCCAGGAAACGATGACTCTGCCATCAAGAAGCAGGAAGGAGGCATCATCGGAATTGATAGCCAGTCCGTATTCTCCCTCCTGGTCACAATAAAGGTAACCCTGGTAGTAGCTCAGATAGTTGCTGTTGGGACCGAAAGGATTTTCTAAATCATCAATTTTTTTTCTTTTCCCCTTGCCGTAAATCCGGGTGGAACTACGGAAAAGTTCCAGCATCTCAGGAAAAGAGCGGGGATGCGTCCGGCGATTTTTTTCTCTGGTTTCCAGAGTTAACGGCTGAAGGCGAGGTGTCCAGGATGAGAAAAGAGGCTGCGCTTGCTGGCAGCCGTAATAAAGATAGTAGTCAGTCGGGTCTGTCTCTACCTGGAAATAAATGAGAATTTCTCCTTCTGGAGAACGCTGGATAGAAAAGGGAACCAGTTTACCTGACCCGTTAACCAGTCGTAAATCAGCCAGGTCAGCTCGGGCATCATTCAACAGGGTAAAAGGAAAAACTGCTGTATCCAGATTACTGGAGAGGGCAGGACTGATAATTTTTACCTGGCTACGGAATTGCCAGTCAGGATGCCACCAGGTCGTTTCCGCGGCGCCTGATTTTCCTTTAGAAAAAAGTAAAAAAAGGAGGAGAATTTTTCCTGTATTTTTATTCATGGCACCATTTAACCTTTGCTGCGAGGTCCTCAAAGAAAGAAGGGATGCTAATGACCAGTCCTGTTTCCGTAGCAGTAGTTTCAGTTGTCTGGAGAATTTTCCCTTCCTTTGTGTCCCACCATTCTATCCTGTAACAGCCTGGTTTCAAATCAGAAATTTTCAGGCAGGCATCTTTTATCTCCCTTTTTTCCTCCACCAACCTTAAGGCAGAGGAAAAATTATACACCCAGAGAAAACATTCCTGCTGTCCTGAAAGGCACTGTGCCCCGAAACAGGAAAGCGGTGGAAGGACTTCCACAGTTTTTGCCTGCAGATTTTTCCCCCGGTAATCTTCTTCCCTCAAAAAGTTAGATAGCCCGCGGTAGTGATAGTAAAGGTCATCCTGATGGACAAGATTCCACCACCAGAACAAGGGAGTTCCGGCTAAAGGGTTCATACAGTTAGCCCATAGCCCGGTGTGCAAATCTCTGGTCATAATTTCCAGCTGGGTGCCGGCCCAGTGACCTCCATACTCAGAAATCAGGACTGGCTTCTGGTAACGTGCAAAATCCCGGTAGTACTGGGCGATAGCTTCCACCTGGGAATCAGAAAGACCTGCGACGTTGACCCAGGCATTACTGTGGATAAAGTCCATTTCCGGCAACCCGGCTAAATCATGAGCCCGGGGGTGCTGACAGTAATGAGTAGAAATAAGGTGTTTCCAGGGGTCAATTTTCCGGATATAGGTCGCCATTTCCCGGTGCCAGTTTCTAATTCTCTCCGCCTGGTAGCCACCAGTCAGGTCTATTTCGCTCCAGAGGTCCCAGGCAAAAATGGCTGGAGAATAACTCCACCTGGCTACAATATACCGCATTCTCCGGCGAAAGAATTCTTTTGCCATCTCGTCGGTAAACATTTCCCACGGATGTCTGAGAAATCCTCCACTGGCAATGTTATAGGGATTGTCAGGCCATCCCCAGCTGGTAAGCCGGGTGTGGTTGTTGATGGTAAGCAGAATTTTTATATTTTTCTTTTCTGCCTGATTAATAATGTGGTCCAGACGCCAGGCATTGGCAAGGCTGTAACGGCCGAGACCCTGAAACGGTCCTTTTTCCAGATTCCATTCCAGTTCCAGCCACCAGTAAGCCATCCACATCCGGATAAAGTTCAATCCATTTTCTTCCATCTTCTTAAAATAAGCGTCGTAAGCATATGTTTCCTGCCCGACAGGCATAGTGGGAAGGTACCTGACACCGTAGGGAGTATCCCAGGGGGAGATGATATTCAGACCAATGGGATAATAAAAACTGCCGTCATCATATTCAAAAAAACGGCTGTCCTTTTTACTGACTCTGACAAAACCTTTTTGCCTGGAAGGAATACACCGGAACCAGCCCCCAGGAAAGGTTTTTTTCTTTCCGTCATTAACAGTAAAAAAATAACGGTAAACTCCTGAGACAGTTGGGGTGAAACGTACCATCCAGCGATCATCACCTACCGGGGTAAGTTGTTCTTTACCATCAATTAAGCTGCGGCAGTATTCCTGGGTGTAAAAAGCAGGAATGATTATTCTCTGACCCGCAGGGGTGATAAAGGTGGCAGTGATATCAATACAGCCCGGGTCAAACGGATTACGATAAACTTTCGATAGCAGAAAACTGGCTTGCCACAGGCTATACTGAGGGACAATTCTCGTCCCGGGAATAAAATCATAAAGGTAAAGATTGCTCTCTTGTTTCTGTTTTCTGGTCAAACGAAAATAGTCAAGATGGAAAAACGGTGGTAAAGCTTCCGCAGATTGAAAATAAAGGCTTACCTGGATGATGCTGGTAGCTACCTGTCTGGACCAGGGTCGCTGGTGGTTTAAGGAAGTCCAGGGTGAGGAAGGGTCAAGAGGAAACCGGATAAGGTTCCAGCCAGAAACAAGTAAAGCCGGCTCTTCCAGTCTGTACCAGAAATGTTCAGCATCAGAGATAAGAAGATAACAGGAAACAGCCCGGACATGTTTCTCAGGCAGGTAAATTTCACCTTCCAGATTGTCCCACTCTGACCAGTCTTCCCATTTCTTAAAGCTGAGAGTAAGGCTTGTTTGTTTTGCGGTATTTACTTTGAGAGAATATTTTCCCTGCCGCAGGTGGCTGGTTGATAACTCCAGTGAGGCAGGTGCTGGTGTTTGCCAGTCCTGGATGTTTTCTTCAAAATCAGCCCATATTTTTCTTGAACCCGACATTTTTGTTTTATCCGGCGGAGAAACTGGAGAATAGTTTGAACGTGTAGTTTTACTGGTGGAAAAGAAAAACCAAACAAAAAAAGCGCAGAGGAATAGAAAAATCAGGGCTGGAATTTTTTTCATGTGAAAATTCTTCGTTTGCCTGACTATCTGATAAATACCAATAAAGATTATCACAGGTAAACGTGAGTTACAAACTATATATGCTGCTGACGGTGGGAAAAACACAAAAATCAGGGCTGAAAACTGATAGTTGTTAAAATAACTTTGAAAGCCCTTACTTTTCTCCCAGGTGCGTGATTGCTTCCTTTCGTAAAAAAATTCCCCTTTCCCCCCTTGCGGAAGTGGGAAAAAAAGTAAATTCTTCTTCCGGAAAAGAGGGGCTGGGAGATTTTAAAATCTTGCTTTCATCTTCAGAAAAAATCGTCCTGTAAAGATCGGGATGTTTGATTACACAGATTACAAAACCAGATTACCTGGATGATACACATACAGAACAAATAATGTCCTGTTGTTACAATAAGAATTTCCAGGTAAAACATTTACGTTTTCATCTGTGTAATCCCTGCTGAAAATCTGTGTGTTCAGGGATAATTAACATCACAGCAGGGAGAAAAAAGGGGAAAACTGAAACGAGAAACCTTACTTAATCCCATTCCGCAAGCGGTTTAACTGGTGGTACTGCCAACGGTCTGCTATTATCCATCAAAGGGATAAATACTACTGAAATTTTCAAATTATCCACGCTTCTGAAATTCAGTGCTATTTTTTTAATTCCTCTGTTTTCATTCTGGCCAGGAGGATGGGGAGACAAAGCTAAAGGTTTTGCCTCCATTAATATCAATTGAGCATGAGAAGGAGAAGTGACTTGAATTTTGCAACTTTTATTTCCCTGCCTTAAAATAGCCTGTCTTTTGTTTTCTTCTATTTCCACATCAGAGTTTGTATGCAAAAACCACCAGACTTCTCCTTTCTCTTTCAATGCGATTTCGTCCTGCAAAATCAAGTATTTATTCCTTCTATCAAGCCTGATTCCCCTTCTTACATTTTTTGCCAATCTTCTGTAAGCATCTGTCAAATCAGAAATAGCGAAAGCATAATCAGTCCGGGAAATGAATTTTGTTATTTTCGCCACTGCATCTGGTTCCTGGTCTGGTTTATCTGAAGGATTTATAACTATTGTATTATGGCCTTCAGCCCTTAATCTATAATAATTCCATCTATCTTTCCCGAAATAGCCAGGTAAATTATAGTTATCTGCTCCTGAATCTATAATCCATCTATAACCACAGGCATCAAAAACAAAGCTACCAATATCAAGGTGGGAGTGATTAAATTTATTATCACCTCCTTTAAATCCTGCGAACATCCCGTTTTTATCACTCCAGGAAGTTCTCATGGTAACAACCTCTATCTGTCTGAAATATTTATCAAGTGGTAGATTTTCCTCTTCCGGGTCAGAATAGTTTGTAAACCAGAGCAAATCTAAGGGATGATAATTGGGATATTGGAATGGGTACCAGGCAAAAACAGGTCTGTTGAATTTTTTTGATAAATAAAGCATCTGTGAGTTTCTTAACGGCCTTTCCCCGCTATCTGCAAAATTAAATGTTCTGTCAGCAGGACCTGTTACATAGAGAGGGAAAAATCCTGTTTCGGAAACTCCTTCGTAATTCCAGAAACCGAAGTCATAGTTTATGCTATTATCAAGAGAGGCAAGAAAAATAAAATTATATTCCGTGGCATAAGCCCAGTATCCTGGACCTTCCCCCCATCCGCCATCAGGAGCAAATTCTTTCATCGCCAGAGGAAGTGACTTCGTAATATTATCAAGAATTCTGGAACATATTTCCGGATACTCATCTAAAAGAGAAAGCGATGCCATACCTATCCCGCCATTACAAACCTGATTCCAGTTATGTCTTGATTTGGTCCACCAGCCATAAGGTGTTTTCCCCTGATAGCAATCCAGGGCGACCTTCAATGCTTTATTTAATAGTGCCTGGCTTATTATTTTCCTCTGTTTTTCTTCCCAGTCGTGATAACACCAGTCATAAGCAATAGCGAAAGCATGTGCCATTTCTGCTGTATCAAGGAAATGTTTCGGATTCCAGTCAGGGAAATTTGCTGCAGAATAAATTTCTTCCCATAGCCGGCTAAGATACTTCTTATCCTTTTCCATTTTATAAACGAAAGAGAGAATATAGGCGCTATGCAAAACTCTTCTGGAGACAGAAAGCAATCTTAACCCATCCGGAATTTCATATCTGGGGACAGGCAAGGCTAAGATTTTTTCTGCGTTTTCTCTAATTCTGTTGTAAATTTTCTCACAGTTTCTATCTTTCTTGGTCAGCTCCTTCAAATTTTCAACAATACTGTCATTTAAAATTAATCTTGGCCTTTCTTTTTTTAGATAATTTAGCCAGTCAAAATTTCCGCACATTGCCAGTTGCTCCAGCAAGAAGATAAAAAACATCAATTTGTTCATCTTTTCAACTGCTACTTCTGATTTCTTATTTACTTTCCAGATTTTTATACAATTATACTTTCTCCTGCTTTTACAGAAATAAATTTTTCTCCATATTCTCTGGCAAATATCTTTTCTGCTTCTGGACCAGAGCAATGGCAGGGACCAGCCTTTTCCACCTTCAGTGCTTTGAAGTTGTTAACGATATACTCAATCACTCTTGCTTCTTTTTCCAGCAGATGAAATCCGCCCATCACAAGAAATAACTGTTCTTTGGGGAAATGTTTTTTTACCAGAGCAACTATTTCCAGTATTCCAGGATGAGCACATCCAGTTATTACTGTTAAGCCATTTTTTGTTTTCAATACAACTGCCTGTTCAGGCACAGGAGAATGCTTATATTTTCCTTTTATTTCACCTGTTGTATAAACATTTTTGTTTATTTGCTGCCATTTTTTTACCTCAACAGGGTACCCGCCACAACTTATAATCGTTTCTTTTAGCTCTCCTGAAAACCCCTGACATATATAGACCGGTGTTTTCTCTTTCTTTGCTTTAAGAAGTGCTTGCAATCCGCCTGTGTGGTCCCAGTGGTCGTGTGAGATAACGACACTTTCTACATCAGCAGTGTTGATTCCCATAAAATTCATATTTCTAAGGAGCCATTCTCCGTTTTCGCCTGTATCAAAGAGTATCCTGTTAGCAACAAGAATCGAGAGCCCCCATCCGGTATGTAACGTTTCACCAGCTGCGTGTTTATCAAAAACTATTTTTATTTCCATCTGTTTCATTCTCCTTTAATTTCCCGCAGCTATTACCACAAAACTTCCTTTTCCATATCCCTTTTTTGGTTTTTCGATTTTTTTTAATTCTTCTCGCGGACGAAAAATTGTCTGGTAAAAGGTAAATTTATTAAAGTTGTGCTTCTTCAACAATCCTACAATTTCCTCTGGTGAATAGAAATTTGCCACTTTATAAAACCTGTGCCCCTGCAATTTTTTATCTTGATAGACCTTACCTGAATAATTATTTTTATCTATTATACCGATGATTAAGTTTCCGTTATCCTTAAGCACTCTCCTGGATTCTTCTATTACCTGCTCAGGATTTTCCACAAAACACATGGTGATTGCTATCAGAATAAAATCAAATTCTTTATCTCCGAACGGCAAATTTTCACCCACACCAGGATATGTTTTTATACCCCGACTTCTGGCAACTTCAAGCATCCTGGAAGATGGGTCTATTCCTGTCCTAATTCCTAATGGCTGGGCAAACCTTCCTGTCCCAACACCAATCTCAAGGCCTTTTCCTTTTACAGGAACCACTTTTCTCAATGCCTCAAGTTCAGATAAATAAGCAAACTTATTTTCTTCATACCAGTTGTCATACTCTTCCGGATAAATATCAAATACATTTACTCTCACAAACACCCCTTTTCCCGGTATATTATCTACCCCTTTTTGATATTTTACTTTCTTAGTTTATGGGACATTAAAATTACATCACCTACCCTGCATCCTATATCCCTGGCAATTACCGGACATTTTGCTACAAGGAGAAAAAATATGGGACCGGTTGCCGAAGAAAGCGATTCGTAATTTCCCTGTCCTTTACTTATGATTAAATCCGCCTTATTGAATATTTTCAAAAAATCCTTTGAGCAGAGGGAAAGAACCGTTCCAGGTAAATCTGAACCGGATGATACTACCTGCGCTGATTTGTCAATTCCGCAGAAATATGCATCCTCTGTCAGGGCATCGTTTATTGCCGGTTTTTCTTTTACCGCGTAAATGATATTTTTACCGTTATCCATATTCTTGATTTCTTCAATAAGGATGCGGTCAAATGCTGTTTCGCCTGCATTGTCAGCCAGGTAAAGAATGGTTCTGGCGTTATCAATTGCTTTTTGAAATTGCGGATAATTAAACAGAGTGTTGTTTTCAATATCAATTACTCTTTTTTCTTCAGCCAGAATTTTTTCAAGTTCTTTATCCACATCTAAGGAATTCTTTACGCCATAATCCAGAATATTACCGGCAACAGCAAGTTTTATAGCCATTAATAACCGCTGGTGGCTCTTTTCCAGTTTCCCCTTTAACCTATCGTAAATACCTAAAGCGAGATTGTTGCTTTTCTTTTTTACTTCAACGTAAGGGTCGTCTATTCCCGTATATTTCTTAACCACTCCATGAATTATTCTGGCCATTTCCGGTGGAGAAGAAGTTAAGGAAAATTCAGGTAGAATTCCGGCAACCTTATCCAGTATTTCCTTTTGTGTTTCTTCTGATGCCCCTGCCATTCGTGCTGCTTCCAGTGCCTGCCTGAAAAAACAGGGGATGCAATCCAGATAAGTTTTCATTTTTCAGTCCATTGCGTTTTACAAATTCTATAATAGGGTTGATTCATCTTATTTCCTATTCAAATTTTTTAGAAAGCAACTTTTCTGCTGGAAAAATGAAAAGAAAGAAAAAACCAACCAACATTAAAGTATATGAAAATACGCTCTTGTCAGGACTTGTTAGAAAAGATTTCCTGAGTCCATCTACTGTATAAGTAAGAGGCAATATATAAGCAAAATACTGTAACGCCACAGGCATCTTGGAAACTGGATAAATGACACCACTCAAGAATATCATTAAAAACCGTGGAAGGTTAAGCAATGTCTGAGCTTCAAAAACTTCTTTCACCATTACACACAAAAGAGCACCAAGGGAAGAAAATACAAATAGTGAAGGCAAAATTATTAAGATGAGAGAAAGAATGTTGGGATGGAGTTTAAGCACTACCACAGAAACTATTGTTACAAAAGTCGTCATCAAAAAGCCGAAAACAACACCTCCAAGAACCTTTCCCAAAAATATTCCACCTATACTTATTGGCGCTAAAAGCAATCTTTCTAAAGTTCCAAGTCTTAGTTCAAAATTTATTACCACTGCTTCGGCTGAAGTAGTGCTGAAAAGAACCGTCATTGCAATTAGTCCGGGAACCAATTCTTTAAAGTCCCCAGGATTTCTTAAGTAAAAAGCCAAAATCCAGGTAATAGGAAAGACAATGCCCCAGCTGATTGCTGGCGGCTTAAGGTAATATGTCTTTATGTCTTTTAAGGCAATATAGAAAATTCCTCTTAAATTATCGCGCCACATTTTACCTTCCTTTTTCAATCGCTAAAATTTCCGGCTCTAAACCGGTAATCTTCATAAATGCCTCTTCCAGTGTTTTTTTATCAGTTTTTGTTTTTAAATTTAACGGAGTATCAGTTACCAAAATTTTGCCTTTTACAAGAATAGCCACACGGTCGCATAAAAGGTCTGCTTCTTCTAAATAATGAGTGGTGAGAAAAATGGTTATTCCTTGGTGCCGAAGATTGGATATCAAATTACGCAGCGAGCGAGCAGCTACTACATCTAATCCGACTGTAGGCTCATCTAAAAAAAGAATTTTAGGATTATGAATCAGAGCGGCAGCAATTGTTAAAGCCCGCTTCATACCTCGGGAAAATGTGCGAAAGGGACTGTTTTTGCGCTCATAGAGCCTGAAGGTTTTTAGTAATTCTTCTGCCTTTTCTCTGCGTTCTCCTCCTGGGACACCGTAAAGTTGCGCCATAAATATCAGATTATCCATTGCAGATAATTCATCATAGAGATTGGAAATTTCTGGAACAACTCCAAGCTGTTTCTTTATCTGTAAAATTTGTGAATTGATATCAAGCCCAAAAATAGACGCATTTCCCTCTGTAGGTCTGGAAAGTCCAGTAAGCATTCTTATGGTAGAGGTTTTCCCTGCGCCATTGGGGCCTAAAAATCCAAAAACCTCACCTTCTTTAACTTCAAAACTGATATGGTCAACAGCAAGAATATCGCCGTAACGTTTGGTTAAATTTTCTACTTTAATTACTATATCACTTTTCATTTTTAAAATGTGATTCCTCGTCAGCCCATTTTACTATCTCATACCAATCTTTCATTGTTGACAATAGGCACATTTCAGAACCTTCAGATTGACGAATTTTAAGACAACTCTCACAAGCAAATATTGTACCACCATTATCAATAAACAAGCGCATTTGTTCTGTGACCTTAAACTTATCTGTATCAAGAGATTCGCATTCTACCCCTTTGGCAAGAGAAGAAATATTTTTACTTCATCTTTGTCTTTTAAAGTAAAATTTCCAAACCGAAAAGCATTATTAGTTCTCCTCTCCCCCTATAATTTTTTTTGCTATTTCGTTCATATTTACTGTTGCTG
>Ga0136652_1000191_pt1 | contig 33437 bp, 18 predicted proteins | sample ConPoolayeEmetaG_FD_94864 | JGI IMG/M metagenome (GOLD analysis project Ga0136652, IMG submission 94864) | Hot spring microbial mat communities from California, USA to study Microbial Dark Matter (Phase II) - Cone Pool mat layer E metaG... ...
AATATTCTCCTTTTTTTCGGATATTTTACCCGAAAAAAGGGGGGAGGGCTATAAAAACATATAAAACCATTGAAATACAAAGAAAAAGACTACTTAAAACATAGCCAAATTTGGCAGAACCAACACAAGAACATGGAGGAAAAATGAAAAAAACTCCCGGCAGTCTGAAAAGAAGATTACTTTTTGACTTCCACATGCCTGATTTTCTAAAGGAGATCAAAATAAATACAGAAAATTACGTGGCTGATTTAAAGGAGATGAAAGCCCAGTGGTTAACCATCATGACTAAAAGTTCCTATGGGAACTGTTATTATGAATCCAGAATTGGCGAAAAAGTCAAAGGGCTGAAGGGAGATTTATTGAAAGAGTTAACCCCGCTTCTCAAAAAAAACAAAGTAGCGGTAATCGCTTACTACAATGTCAGTCTCAATGACGTGGAAAGCAGGAAACATCCTGACTGGCAGGCAATTGATAGTACCGGGAAAAAAGTGAGATTTGAGTATTATGACCAGCTGTGCCTGAATTCCCCACTGGTAGAACTGGTAGAAAAACAGGTAGCAGAAATTGTCTCCAGGTATGAGGTAGACGGTCTCTGGCTGGATTTAACCTATATGGCAAGGTTTGGCTGTTTCTGCCAGTGGTGTCAGAAACTCTTCCAGGAAAGATATAATCTGAAACTTACACCGGAGATAAAAAAAGATGTAGCCACCAACAGCCTCCTCCAGGAGTTTGCCAGAGTCTCCCGCTTTAACTTCATTAAAAGGGTCTGTGATACTGCCAGGAAAATAAAACCATCTTTACTTGTTGGCTGGAACCACGCAGGGGATTTCTTTTTCAATGAAATAGAGATTGACCGGCTGGCAGATTTTTCTTCTGTGGAGTTTCACCCGCCACTTTATGAAGAAGGAAGTATCAGGGCAAGGTATTTAAGAAATCTGGGGAAACCTTTTGAAATGATGATACCGGAAACATTGAAAGGATGGGGAGACTGGACAGTAATGCCAGAATCCACCATGAAAATAATGGCTACACAGTGCCTGATGCATGGCGGAAGTATTAACATTGGCCATGTGGTAGTACCCTGTGGGGCATTTGGGGGTAAGATTGCCCCGGGAGTAAAACAGACTATTAAGAAAACATTTCACTGGGTGAACAAAATATCTGGTTACTGCCCGGAAGAAAGTGTGCCTGTCAATGCTGTTTTCTATTCTGCAGAGAATAGCCGCCTGGTGAATAGTTCCGCCCTTGCGGAATGTGATTTTTCCCAGCATGGATTAAATACACTCTTTGGATTCTGCAAAATACTTCTGGCTGGTAATTTACACTTTGATGTGTTAGGGGAAGAACAGATTGAAAAAATTAACCAGTATGAGGTGGTGATGCTGCCCGACATAAGGTATTTGAGCCCTGAAATTCAGGGGGAAATTATCAACTATGTAAAAAAGGGAGGAAAACTTCTGGCAAGCTACCTCACCGGTTTCTGGGATAAAGAGGGAAAGATTGTTCCAGAATCAGACTTTACTTCACTTCTCGGAGTTAGATGGGAAAAGTTTTCTCCGTACAGTATCTCCTACCTTTATCAGTTTGAGAAAAACATTGCCTCAGGATTGCCTGATATTCCTTTACTGGTAAACGAGAGTGAACCTGACAAAAAATCTTTTCGTCACTGTGTTTATGTTCAATCACAAAAAGCTAAAGCTCTTGCTTTCCTGGTAGAACCACTTATAGAATCAGACCACACTAACTACTACCATATCTATCATCGGTATTCACCTCCAGGAAAAATTACCAGGTATCCTGCTATTACCATTAACAACTTTGGCAGGGGCAAAGTTCTATACTTGTCCTTCCCGCTTGGCGCTACTTACAGTTTCTCCAAATCACCCTGGTTGAAGCAGCTTCTTTTAAACTGCCTGCGTTTTCTTAATCCTGATTCCCGGCTGAAGGTGAAAGCTCCATCAACCGTGGAAGTTAATCTGATGAAAAAAGGACAATCCTGGTATCTGCACCTACTTAACATTGCTCCTTTCAGAACATCAGGTTACCAGGAAGAAGAACTTCCTGTCTCCGGAGTGGAATGTTTCATCAGAAAAGAAAAGGTTAACCGCCTGACATTACTATCCGGGGAAAAAATTAATTTTGTCCGCACAAAAGCAGGTGTTAAATTCTCTGTCCCTGGGTTTACCACCTACCAGGTAGTCAAAATAGATTGAAGGAAAAGTTGAGCCCTTGACAGAGACAGCATAAACGTGTTAATATGGCCATGATGAGGAAAGTATGGAATATCAGGCAGGTGGCCTCCCGGGCAGGGGTATCTCCAGCCGCAGTCTCTGTAGTTCTCAATCATAAAGAAAACTGCGGTATTTTTGTCAGTGAGGTTACCAGGAAAAGAATTCTGAAAGTCATTGCTGAAACCGGTTATGTCCCCAGAAAAAGTGCCAGAGACCTGTTTACCAGAAAAACCAATGTTATCGGTGTCATCTGCCACCGGCTTACTCCTTTTTTTGCTGAATTTCTAAGCCACATCCAGCAGGTAGCGACAGAAAAAAATCTGGAGATAATTCCCTATCTCACCAATGGCCAGCCGGAACTGGAAGAAAAATATCTCCAGCAGGTACTGGATGGCAGAGTAGATGGTCTTATTGCTTTAGCCAGGACAGGAGGAAGCAGAAGCAGGTACCTGCGATACAGCAGAGCACCTTATCACCTTCACATTGTTTACTATGGAGCATCCATTCCCGGAATTCCTACTTTTCATTTTAATGAAAAACAGGCAGGTGAGCTGGCGTTTCAACATCTTTATGAAATTGGCTGCCGCCGGCTGGCTGTGCTGGGCGGATGTGTGAAAGATACAAGAATCCAGTCGTTCCTTCAGGCAGCCGCTTCCGCTGGTGTTAAAGTTATCTGCCCAGCCAGCCACTACTGGGTAGGGTATCTCCAGGAAGCAGCTGCGGCAGCCAGACAACTGCTGGAAAAAAGCTCTCCAGTTGATGGAGTCTTCTGCTACAATGACCTGGTAGGTCTGGCTTTTTTAGGAGTAGCGCAACAAAAAGGTATTCGCATTCCTGAAGACATAGCAGTTATCACCTGCGACAATACTGAACTAACCAGTTACACCCAGCCACCTCTTTCCAGCATAGACGTGAACTTTCCCCTTTTAGCCAGAACTGCCATAGAAAAAGTCTGCGGGCTGATTCAAGGCAAAAAAGAAAAATTTTCTCATACCGACATTCCAGTGAAACTGCTGGTAAGAGAAAGTACCAGGAGGTTAACAAAATTTTCTTGCAGGAAACCTTCAGTTCTGTCTTTTTCAACAAGTAGGTAGATATGAGAAGACAGGGATTTACTTTAATTGAGTTGCTGGTAGTGATAGCGGTAATTGCGATTCTGGCAGCCATGCTTCTTCCAGCCCTTTCCAGAGCCAGAGATAAAGCCCGGCAGACAACCTGCTTGAACAACCTTAAACAAATTGGAATTGCTTTTCATATGTATGCCCAGGATTGGGAATATATCCCCTGGGGTAATGACTGGTCAAGACTCCTAACCAACAACAACATTTACATCAATATGCTGGATTCTGACCCCGGGACAGGTGTTTGCTATAATCGTCTTACCGGTATTGTTTTTTGCCCTTCCCTCATGAATCCTAATAACTGGAATCCCGGTACCAAGGAATATTACAAGAACTGGCCCAGCCTCTGGGGTGCGGTGATGAGATGGGGCCGGTCTACTTACGGCATGAACGCTATCTGGCAGTATACCCGTCCTGGAGAAAACATCAGCCGCCAGAACTTTTTTTCTGTGCCCTGTAAACTGGGCAAAATCTATAAACCGGAACTGAGAGCCCTTCTGGCAGATGTTTATCCCTGGGATGCTTACTTCACAGGTGCTGGTCCTGAAGCCACCAATTTTAAGTTAAACTTTCCTCATGCTGATGTTTGCAATCTTCTTTTTGCTGATGGGCATGTGGAAGGATTCAACAGGAAGAGCTGGCGGTATGACACTGCCAACCAGTGGTATATTGGAGGAGCACCAAATTACCCTGGTGTCTTCCCTTATACCGCATCGGTGCCATAAAAATAATTAAGTTAGTTAAGTAGACTGGAAAAAAAAGGGGAGCAGATGGAGAGCAAGAAAAAGTTCTGGCCTGCGGGACTATTAATTTTCTTTTTCTCTTTTAATGGCATCCTGACTGCGGCAGTTAACCCTCCTTTTTTGCGGGTACCAAGAGTAGTTAGACCGCCAGTAATTGACGGAGATTTGAATTTGTCAGACTGGGATTCTGCCAGCACCTTCTGCGGGATGAGCAGTCTGGAAGCCGGTTATCTGGGAATGGATTTTGATGCGCAGTGGCGTATAGCTTATGACCAGCAGAATCTTTATTTTTCCTGTTTGACATGGGTGCCTAAGGATACCTGTTTTTTAGCTTCTACTACAGAAAATGATGACATATCCATTCTGCGTGATGACCATATAGAGATTCAATTCAGTTTCTACGGTAGAGAAAACGCTGGTTCTCTCAAATTTTACAAAATTATTGTTAACCCGAACGGTGCTGTTTATGACATTATTTACAACTGGCTTCCTGGACAGGACAGACTGGACTGGTCCTGCGGAAAAGTAGCCAGCAAAATACATTTTTACATCGGTAAACAGCACTGGCTGACAGAAATTGCCATTCCCTTGAAAAATCTGGAGATGGAAACTCTGGAAGGGAAAAAGATGCTTCTTCAGGTGGTTCGGGCTACAGGTAGTGGTGGAATGTACTTCTCTGGTTGGGTAGGCGAAACCTGGATGAGATGGGACAGGTTCGGTGAGGTTTACTTTGATACCCCAGTTACTTCTTTTTCCCTCCTGCATGTTGGCGATTTACCCAGGGGAGGAACTCAATTCAGGGCAATTTTTAAAGGAAAAGGTTATACCGGTGAAAGAAAGATGTCACTTCTTCTGGAAAACATAGTGGATGGAAAGGTCCTTTATCAGAAGGAACTGAGTAAGAGTGTCATTTCTGGAGATAAAGTGGAGTTTAAGTTTAACGAAAGAGTGCCCATAGAAAAGAAAGGAAACATCTTCAAGATAAAAGCTTTGCAGGAAAACCCGGAAGGACAGTTGCTCCTTTACCAGGCAGAAATTCCTTTCCTGGCCATAGACAAAAATTTTGAGGAAAAATATCTCCAGCCATGGTTTCAACAGCACAAATGGGTGCAGGAACTAAAGGTAAACTATAGATATGCCTATGCTCCTTCCTATCATAAAGTCCATGTCTGGGTCAACAACAAAGTTAATTTAAATTTAATCAAGGAAGAGGAAAAAGAAAGAGCCATCCTTGTGTCTACGGCTGACAGGTTTGTAGCCGTGGTGTTCCAGCAGTCAGGAAAAGAGATAGCCCGGGTAGAAGGTAAAATAGAAAATCAGGAAGGGGAAGGTGTAATTGATTTGAGAAACCCGCTTCCGGAAGGTAAATACTACCTGGTCATCCAGCTACTGAATAATAACAAGGTGGTGGAGGAAAGAAAGGAAGAGTTTGTGAGAGAATATTTCCCCTGGGAAAATAACAAATTAGGAAAGGAAAAGGTTGTCATCCCGCCGTACATACCAGTTCAGTTCCGGGACCAAGTGGTTTCTGTCTGGGCGAGAGAATATAACTTAGGGAAGGCTGGGTTACCAGCTTCTATAAAGGCAGAAGACCAGCAGCTACTCGCAGAACCAGTTGGCATCATCAGCCAGCAGGAAGAGAAAAGTTTCTTTTTTATTCCTGAAGGAAAAGTAAAAATAAGACCGGATTCCGGTTTTAAGCTACCTGAGAAATTTATCCAGTACTGGTATAAAGCTTCCTGTCCTAAACCCGGGCTGGAACCAACTGATGGTTACGGTGCATTTGTGGAAGGTCAGGGAACAATGGGAAAAATACAGGTCAAAATTGACGGTTACCTCGATTACACGGGCTGGTACAAAATTAAGATGAGGTTTATCCCGGTAGAAAAAACAAAGGTGGAAAGCCTGGACTTAGTTATTCCGTTTTCCCCGGAACAAGCCAGGTTAATGATTTTCAAAAATGGCTATGGCGGTAGCGGTTGCGGCGCTATACCGGAAGGTGAAGGTATTCTCTGGGAAAGTACCAGGTTGTCTCCTGTCACCAACTGTTTGAATTCCTTTGTTCCTATTGTCTATATCGGGAATTACGCGCGGGGTTTGTGGTGGTATGGAGAATGGGATAAAGGCTGGATTGTTGATGATAAAAAACCACTGGTGCAGCTGGAAAGGCAGGCAGGAAAAGTATTTCTTCGCTTCAGATTTGTCAACACTCCAACCGTCATGGAAAAACCTGCGGAGGTTGAATTTGTCCTGCAGGCAGCTCCGGTGAAACCAAAACCACCCAGTTACCGAAAAATTGCCTGGAAGTACCCTGAACCTCTTTTTGCTCACGATACGTCAGGAAATAGGTACTATGGCAATGCTCTGGACACCATTACCCTTTACACAGAAGAAGAGTATCAGGCACTGAAGGATTTCTACTACCACTGGCCAATTTCATCTGGCCGCCGGATAGGTAAAGGTCAACCAGAGTACGGGATGAGCTGGCTGGAACCAGCGAGAAAAGGATATCCTTTAGTGGAATATGGTTCTATCTGGTGTCATGGCATCAGCTGTAAAGAAATGCCAGTCTTTAAAGGAGAATGGTGCCTGGGTGAGTTTGAAAAACTGAAGTTTGTAGAGGTGGGAAGGAAGGGACACAATAATTACGGTGCCACCAGTGTGTTCAATACTGATGAAGATGTCACTGAAGTAACGGTTGCCTCCAATGAAAGTTACATTGATTTCTTCATTTATTATCTCTGCCGCCTGGCAGAAAAGTGCGGCTTAAATGGTACCTTTTATGATAACTGGACACCTTTTATCCGTTTTCCTGTGAAAACAGATATAACCGGTGACGCGTACCGGCGTCCAGATGGAAAATTGCAGGGAAGGTTTAATGTTTTCCGCAGACACGAGTGGACCAAAAGACTGGCTACAGCCTTCTGGTTGCTGGGTAGACCTCCCTTTCAGATTGTTGCTGATGAGCCTGACATCTCCTTTATTGAAGTCTCCTGGTTTGTGGAGGGCCACTGGTACCACGACGACCCGATTCATGACTTTCTGGACAAAGGAATAACCCCGGAGAAATTTGCTGCTCTTTCCTGCAAGCCCGGACAACTTGCCTATGTAGCCACACATATTCCTCCCTACCTTGGACCTGATGGAAAACCTGCCGGGTATAATCAAGACCAGGCCCGGCTCGTTTTGAGCTACTGCTTCCTGCACGATTTAGGTTGCCTCATCTATTATCTGAAATATCCTCCAGCCGAGAAGATTCTGAAAACCATAGACAGGGAAGTGAAATTCTTTGACAGCGCCATCTTTGTTCCTTACTGGGAAAAAACACAGTGGGTGCAACAGTTACCAGCAGAGATAGTTTTAGGCGGCTATCTCCATCCCCAGAAAGAAAAAGCTGTTTTAATAGGAGTAAACACTTCAGGAAAAAAGATTGACTTAAACTTAAAACTGGATGGGAGAGTACTTTTCGGAAGACAGGTGAAAAGTGTAAAAAATCTGGAAACAGAAGCAGTTATCCCATCCCAGAAAGATTCTTTCGGTCCGCTTAGTCTGAGAAAACACGAGGTTTTCTTTTTACTGGTGGAGTGAAAAAGGAAAAATTTGAAATAAGACAAAGGAGACATTATGGAAAGAAAAGGTAATTGGGGTTTCACTCTGATAGAGCTTCTGGTGGTGATAGCTATCATTGCTATCCTGGCAGCTTTACTTCTTCCGGCACTGACCCGCGCCAGAGAACAGGCAAGAAGAGCCAGGTGCATCAGTAATTTGAAACAACTATACACAGCCATGCGGATGTATGCCCAGGACTATGAAGACCTTTTCCCGGATGACAGAAAATACGTTACTTATGCAGGTGGTGGTCGTTACATCAGTCCAGCAGGTCAATCCCTTGGTCTCCTTATCCCCAGATATGTAAAGGAAACTGCATTATTTATCTGTCCTTCTTCCCGGGATACCAGAGCAGAAACCTGGGTGGACAAACAAACAGGTAAGGATAACCAGGGAAATAGTAGAGCCTGGGAACAGTGCACTCTCAACCGCAATCATTGTTCCTATGCTTACTGCGCTGGTTTAAGCAGCCAGTCCACCAGCGAATCAGTTCTTCTGGTAGATAAGTTAAGGGTGTATGACAACCCGGCAGCTACCTATCCCTATCTCTGGTACAACCCTGCCAATCTTTACTGCCAGACTACTGACAACCACCGGCTTGACGGTGTCAATGCTCTTTATGTCACCGGACATGTGGAATGGGTGGGAACAAGTAAAACCGGTAACACATATCTTCTACCAAGGGAAAGACTGGGAAAGGGAGAGATTCAGGATGCTACCTGGGTCCCAGCTGGTCCCAGCACCATGGGCAACATTAAACTACTGTTTAATCCAGGACAGGGAGGAGCTTACTTCTAAAAACTTCCTGCCTGGTGAAAAACTGGAGGTGTTAAATGAGGGGCAGAAGTAAAGGGTTCACCTTGATTGAACTTTTAGTGGTGATTGCGGTGATTGCTATCCTGGCAGCTATGCTTTTACCTGTTCTCTCCAGGGCTCAGGAACAGGCGAGGAAAGCCACCTGTTTAGCCAATTTGAAACAGATTGGTTTAGCCACCATCATGTACTGTCAGGATTACGATGACCGGCTACCACCAGTACCCCCTGACTACTGGAAAAAAGATAAGTTGCGGTATTACCCTTCCGGTAATGTTTATGGAGATGAATACGGACCTTTTGGTAAGGTGGCTAAGGCTGGTTACATAAAATCTCTGGATATCTTCATCTGTCCCAGTATTCCTTATAATGATTATCCTGTCAAAGCCATCAGTTCTGGCCTGCCTCTTTTTTATGCACCTGGTCCTCTGGCTTATCCTTATGGTTGCGATACTCTTTATTCTTACAACGGTCGTCTCAATACCACCTGGGAACCATCATCACCAGCTTTGCCTTACAAAACATCAGCCACCGGTTTATACCATCTGGCAGTAAGAAGAGGATTGATTTTAGCCTGTGACAGAATTGAGATGACCGGTGGTTATGGCCCTAACTTTTTCCGGCACGGAGCCTACCGGGAACAGGGAAATTATCTCGTACCTTTAGGTGCGAATGTTGTTTTCTGCGATGGTTCAGCCAGATGGGGAAGTAATTACGCTGGAGCTGGTCGTCCAGGAAACTTTATCAGCTGGTACCGGTACTACCAGCCAGGAGGCAATACCTGGTGGCTTTCTACAAACAGTGCTGCCGGAGACCACATCTGGGACTACAATCAGAATACCTTACCGTAAAATGTTTAGCCTGAGAAACTGGCGTTGTTTTATTTACTGGATAGTTTTTTTCTCCCTGATTACACCTGTTTTCTGCCAGGAAGACTGGTTTCACTGGCCCGATTACCAGAAACCAAGAGCTGAATATACCAATTACTGGCAACCGTATTCTCCAGGTCCGAATACTCTGGCTTTATTTCACTTTGATTTGCCCCAGCCACTGACTGATTCTTCTCCTAAAAACAGCATTTTAATACTTCCAGATGACGTTTCCTTTTCTCCCGGCAGGTTCCAGCAAGCCTTAGCTGTGAGAAAAAAGCAAGTTAGAGTGAAACTGGCAGAATCTCTTTTTGAAAAAAATCGTTTCCTGATAGAGTTCTGGTTTAAAGTAGAAAAACTACCTGGTACAGAAACAAAGATAGTTTCCCGGCCACATCTGCTGAACAAACAAAACGGATTACTCTTAACTTTACGAGCTGATGGTTCCCTTTTCTGGCAGCAGGTCTCCAGCAAAGTTTCCTTACCTTCTTCCGGTCAAAAAACAAATTCTTCTCCGAGTAGATTCATCCGGGAAGTCACCATCCAGCCGCACCTGGTGCAACCTGATACCTGGCACCATTTAGCTATTTATGCTGGTGGGTTCATGGCTTTTGAATCCGGGGATAGAATTTCCTTATGGCTTGATGGTAAGGAAGTTGGTAGATTAGATTATGGCTGGTACCTGGAGAAGGAGGAAGAACCTACAGAATTACTCCTGGGAGGAAATGACGGTTCTATCTTTTTTGATGAATTCCGGATAATGACTGGTGTCTGGAGAAGGTACTACCCGGTCCCAGATGATTCCTTTACTGACCCGGTAAAAATGAGGAAACTGGAGAACCATCCTGATTATGTTGCTGGTGATGAAGAGATTCTTTTTTATGCCAGTTTTGACAGTAGTATCCTGCCGGAAAAGTGTGCTGAAAAAACAAAACCAGTTCTCCGAGGTGAAGTTGCTTTCTTACCTGGAGTAAGAGGAAAGGCTCTTCATCTGGGTACCAAAACCATATTGAAGTATCCTGTGGAAGGAAATCTTTCTCTCTCCTGTGGAAGTCTGGAGATGTGGGTAAAACCTCTCGGCTGGTCTGGAGACCACAGACCCCAGCAACAGTTTTTAATGATTGAAGACCAGACTGGCAGGGGCAGGTTGTACTGGTATATTACCAACTGCGGATACATGGCACCTACTTCAATCTTTGGTGGTTCCAGTTCCCCTGGTTCTGGAACAGGTTATGTTTCCTATCCACCTGATACCTGGGTTCATCTGGTTTTGACCTGGCATGGAAACATCTGCCGTCTTTATGTCAACGGAAAAAAGGAAATTTCTTCCGTAGCCAGACAGAATTTTGAGGAAGGATTTTCCCCTGGCTTCTGGCAACTTCCCTGGCCAGCACCAATCCTGGTGGATGAACTAACTGTTTACAGCAGGGATTTGTCTCCATTAGAAATTGCTAATTGCTACCAGCGTTATTTACCGGCAGGCAAACTGCAGGTAGTCGGTAAAGGAAGAAACTTAGGAAGTTTAAGTTATGTTGATTTTCCTGGAGCTGGTAAGATAAAAGTAATGCTTTCTCTGAGGCAAAAAACAGAAAAACCTTCCCGGGTAGAAATTTCTCTCCAGGGTAATCACAAGAAAATCATCACTTCTGTCTTTCCCTTTTCTCCTGCTGGTACCTATCTGCTGGAAGGAATTCCTTTCCATCCCGGGAAGGATTTGTTTGTTTCCGCCTGCCTTTTTGACGCTTCCGGAAAGTTTCGGGGAGAGATAAAAACACCTTTCTCCAGGCCTGAATTTCCCTGGCTGGGAAATAAAATCGGACTCTCTGCCCGTGTTTTGAAACCCTGGACACCGGTGAAAGTTGCTGGCAATACTGTAAAAGTGGCTGGTCGAGACTATGTTTTAAGCAGCACCGGACTTTTCCAGTCCGTTAAAGACTGGGGGGAAGAAATTCTTACCGGTCCGATGAGTATCAAGGTTGTGAATACCGCGGGTTCTTTCACTGCCAGTTCCCGGACAAAGCCTTCCTTTCTGGTTCAGCAGGACCAGAATGTCAGCTGGAAAAGTCTTTCCCGGGCAAAACTTCCTTCCGGGAATCTTCTCTTCACGGTAACTGGCAACATGGATTATGACGGGTGTGTCAGGTTTACCATAGACTATGAACCGGAAAACCAGCCTGTTTTGATTAAGCATCTTTCTCTGGTAATCCCCTTGAAAAATGAAATAGCCAGAACCTTTTCTCTCTGCGGGTCAGCCCCTGGTAAAGGCACCTGGAAGTCGTTTGAGCCTGTGCTGGCTACAAAACCTGGAATTGTCCTTAAAAGTTCTGATTTTTTTGACAGCTGGAAAATGACTGCAGGAAGTTTCCTGCCTATGCTCTGGGTTGGCAATGATGAATACGGTCTTGCGTATATGGCAGATAATGACAGAGGCTGGGTTCCTTCAGACAACCACCCTGCTATCACCATAAGCCGTTTTCCCTCTTGCACAGAATGGGTTTTCCATTTTATCAGCGAACCTTTTCTCTTAAAGGAGAAACGGACTATTACTCTTGGTTTTCAGGCTACCCCGGTTCGTCCCCTGCCGGAAAACTGGCGCTCCTATTGCTTCCATGTCCCTGGAGTCAAACTGAAACTCCCAGAAGATTTTCCGCATCTGCCATGGGGGACCTTCCTTTCTGATGCTGCTGGCTGGGATGAGGCAGGCGTACTGGATTACCCTTATCAGCCGGAGAAAACCCGTCAGATAATCGCTGACTATCACCGCAATAATCTGAAAGCTACCCCTCATCTGGACACTTCGTATCTTAACTGGGGATGGAAAAAGGATACCTATGGTTATTTCCAGGAAGAATGGTCTTCAGGTGGAATTCCTTACAACCAGATTTTCACCAGAAGTAAGATTGACTGGTGTCTCTGGAGTCAGAAAAGGTGGAAGGAGGAATTCGGGATTGACGGCGTTTATTATGATACGGGAACACCAAGGCCTAACTATAACACTATTTCTGGAACAGCTTATCACTTACCTGACGGCAGGATACAGCCAGGCTGGTGTGTCTGGGGTCAGAGAGAATATTTTAAACGTTCCGCGCAGTTTTTTGGTGATTTAGGGGTGACTAATTTTACCTGGGGTAATGGTTTTTATGGACCACAGATTTCTGGCTGGCAATTAGGTGTGGTGGTCGGGGAGCAACCGGAAAGGAAACCAGGAATCACTGATTATGCCCAGATGGGCTTTTCTTTTGAAAAACACCGTCTGGAAGCAGTCTCTTATAAATGGGGTGTCATCAGACTCTGGCAACCTCCACCTGACGCTTACCGGGGAACAGAAGAGGATAAAAAATTCATCCGCAGTTTTTACAGCCAGCTTTTACAGTTTGACTGTCGTACTGTTTTCACCAGTTTTGGCCTGCCCCTTTCTTTTGCTGAATTTGGTGTCTACCGGCCGGAAACAAGTTTCACGGGTTTCTGGAAGAACCCGGAGGCAGTGAAAATTATCAAGCCAACATCAGACGCAGTTGTTTCTTTTTACCAATCAGGTGAGAATCTTTTGCTTCTTGTCTCCAATCTTTCCTCTGCGGCAGCAGAGGTAGAGGTTGCCCTTGATTTAAAGAAACTCAATTTCAATACAGAGAAAAAATGGCAGGTTTTTGACCCGGAAGAAAAAGAATACCCCCGGGATAATGAACCGGCATATATGGACCATTACCGCTGGACAAGGGGTGGACACTGCTTACTACCAGCGGAAGAAAGAAATGTTTCTGTTACTCTCCAGGAACAGAAGGCACTGTTACAGTTTAAAATAGAAGGAAAGGATTTCCGCACTATCTGGTGGCAGGTGGCTCCACCAGAAAAACAGGAGGACAGATGAACAGGAAATGGTGGAAGATGTTTATTGCCGCTGTGATAGTTTTTCTGGGGACAAACTGCTCCGGCCAGTCTAATCTTAAATATCCCTACCCAAGGTTAAGAATTCCGAAGATGGAGAAAGCACCGGTCATTGATGGTTATATCCAGCCTGAGGAATGGAAGGCAGCTGCCTGTGTCACCGGGTTTGTCAATTTTGGTTTCCCTCCGCTACCCCTTCCTATGTCTCTTCAGCCGGTCTGGTATCTCGGTTATGATGACCATTATTTTTACCTTGCTTTCCGTTACCCTGTTTTCCCGCCGGGTACATTGCGTGCCAAGGTGAAGACGAAAGAAAAAGCAGAATCACAGTTTTTCACTGATTCTATTCTCATGGATGACCACACGGAAATTCAGATTGTCAACATTGGCCGCAAAAACGCTATCCGTGGCCATTTCTATAAATTCATGACCAACCCCTGGGACCAGATTTCTGACCAGAAGGTCCAGTATTCCATTGGCCAGTTTGGTTATGAATACGAAAGTGATGCCCTGGTAAAATCACACTTTACTGAAACCTACTGGGAACAGGAAATTGCCATCCCCCTGAAAAGTCTTAATGAGAAAAAGATACCTGATGGTTACACCTGGGTACTGCAGCTGGTCTGTGCCCAGGACCCTGGCAGCAATTTCTACACCTGGGCGCTTGACGGACACTGGTTGCATAATGACCAGCATCCTGAGGTAATCTTTGATTCCCAGGCGATAGCTTTGCAATTTGTCTCCCTGGGAGACTGGATGAGAGGTAATCCTGATTTAACCTTTCATCTTTACAACCCGGGCAAGACAGCAAAAAATATTTCCCTTAAGGCGGAAATAAACTCACCTCTTGGAATCTGCCTGTTTACTCAGGAAAAAAGTGTTACTGTCCCGGCTGGTATCAGCCAGACCGTTCATCTTTCTGCCAGCAATTTAAAATTGTCTGACCGGCTGGAAAAACCAGGACGAATCTACTGTGATAACCAGTTAAATATTGAAGTTACGGAACCATCTTCAGGTAAAACTTACTACCAGGCAAGTCTTCCCCTGATTAAAGAAAACAGCAAGGAAGTGACTGGCTACATTAAAAATTTACAGGCAGGCAGAAGACCCGCAGAAGTGGAAATGTCTTTTGCCTACATGCCCGGTTACAATTTGCTGAAGGCTGAAGCTGATGTCGGTATCCTGGGTCTGGACAAAAAAATCAAGGAAAAGGCTCGTTTCTTCCGGGTAAGCTTTGGTCCGGCAACTGGCCAGCCCCTTGGCTTTAATAGTGCTCCTTTCAAAGCAGATGGTACCGCACAACTGGTCTTTCACTTTCCGCCATTACCTGAAGGGAAGTACTGGATTACCATGGAAGTTCTGGATAAAGACGGGGCAGTTTTGACCATAAAAAAAGAATCCTTTTCCCGTAAAATTTTCCCCTTTGAAAACAACACCCTTGGTTTGACAGAGACAATATTGCCACCATACAAACCTATTGAGTTGAAAGGTAACCAGCTATCCTTCACCAGCGGAAGCTACACCCTTGCGGAACTTGCTCTGCCAGTACAGATAACCAATAGCTTGGTCCCTGTGAATCAGGAATTACTCGCTGAAGAAATCTCGCTCTGGTGTTACCGGGAAGGAAAGAAAGAAAAAGTTAAAGGCAGCAGTCTTACCTGGCAGATACTAAAACCAGAGCAGGTAACAGCTTATGCCAGTGGTAACTGTGGTCCTTTAACAGTACAGGTTAATGCCCAGGCTGAGTATGACGGTCAGTATGTAATCAATTTAAACCTCATCCCCCGTGGCCGTGTACCAGTAGATAAACTGGTTTTAGAAGTACCGTTAAAAAATCCTGTGGATACCATTACCGTCTCTTCTCCGGACAGTCAGCAGATTGTTTACCAGAACGAGTTTCCTTATAAACCAGGGCAACTTGGTCAAATCTGGTCTAATACTACCGGTCGTGTTAAAGACCCGTACATTATTTATCTGGGCACCGGTGAAAGGGGTTTATACTGGTTCACCAATACCTATCAGAACTGGCACCTGAACCGTGATTTACCATTTGTTACTATAGAAAAGACTCCTGATTCCACTGTGCTGAAGGTTGCCCTCATTAATGAACCTTTTGTTCTGAAGCAACCGAGGATATTAACCTTTGCCTTTCTTTCTGTACCGGTGAAACCTTTGCCTGCTGATGCCAGACAGAGACAGTGGGATAATGACAAATCCCATGTAGGTGGTGGCAGCTGGTGGGGAACAGTTGGCTGTTTTGTCTTCCCTCAGAAACCAGAGGACTGGTGGGCAAATTTTGAAGGTAGACCCTTTGAATACAAGGGTCATAAGGTGAACACAGGTTTCTGGACTATCCCTTACCCCACCAGGGGCAAGGACGGAAAATACTACCTGGAGAAAAATAAGGAATACGGTGCCTACCGGGCAGCAGACCTGATTGGTTATTTACAACCTGAGTTTGAGGTTTTCTCTGGAGAATGGGTGGACAGAACCAATCCACCACTTCAGCCGGATGCTGCTCTTCTCCGCTACCAGGATAAGGATAAAAACCCGGTCTGGCCAGAGCCAGAACAGAGGTCAGTTTATCTGAAAGATTGTTTAACAAAAAGTTTCATTGACTTTGAAGTCTATTATTTCTACCAGATGGCTAAAAATACCGGTGTTGGTGGTTACTGGTGGGACTGGCATTCTTTCCGGAAGGGAAATTCTTTACTGAAGGGTACTGCTTATCTCACTGATTATGGCACCATTGATGGACACACCAGTCTGTTTTTAGTCCGGGAAATGTACAAAAGGATTGCCCTGATTGATTACCAGTTAGGAATTCCTAATACCAACAATGTTTATGCACCAGGACCTGTCTACCAGATTTCCTGGATAGAAAGGATAAACGCCTGGGAATCAATGTACCTGGAATCAGAAAGTGATGATATGTTTACCGCTCATGGTCTGGATAAATACCGGGCAATCATCGGTAAATATTCCGGTCTTCCAGTTACCATTGTCATGAATATTCCCATCAATATGAAGGACCAACGCAGCCGCAGCGTGATAGCGCTATCTTTGTTGCATGATAATGGCATCTTTGGTATCTGGAAACAGGACCAGCCAGGAGAAATTACCAGAATTCTTAAAGATTTCGGTTACTTTTCTCCGGAGACAGAGTGGATTCCCTACTGGCGGTCATCGTCTCTGGTAAAAAACAGTCAGGCACAGATACTGACGACAGTTTATAAGCGAAAAGATAAGGATTCTACTCATTATCTCCTGGTGCTGGTAAACAGTGGAGATGAGGATTTACTGACTGATGTCATACTGCAGAGAAAACTGACAGGAAAAGAAAAAGCAGTCCTGACTGATTTAGAAACAGGAAAGATCTTTTCCACCAGGGCAGCTGGCCAGCCAGTACAACTGACCTGTTTGCGGATAAAATCTCATGACTTCCGGCTGGTTGGTATCACAGTGGAATGAAAGGTGAAAAAAATGAAGAAAATAATTTTTTTGGGGTTTATCCTATTGCCTGTGCTCAGTTGTTTCACTCAGGAAAAAGCTGCCCTGCCTGAAGACAGCATGAGCTTCTGGTTACCTTACAATCCAGGAAGTAACACCATTGCTCTTTTCCAGTTTGAACCTCCAGACCAGTTAAGGGATGCTTGCGGTCTGGCACCGGACATAGTTTTACCTGAAGGTGTTAAGGTTGAACCAGGGGGCTACTTTGGTCACTGCCTGTGCCTGCAACCAGAACATGGTAACCTTATAATTGTACCGGGTGAAAACATTTTCCAGAGGCAGCGGTTCATTATTGATTTCTGGTTCCAGACAGATTCCTTACCCCGGAAGGAAGACTTTGTTTACCTTCTTTTTAAAGAACATATTTACCGCAAAGCCAATGGTTTTTTCTTAAAATTAAACTCTGACGGTTCCCTTCTCTGGCAGAGTCGTACCCTGGCTTCCTCAGAGAAAGACCATCCAGAATGGGTGGTGGAGATAGCTTCAGGGCCGGGAGTCGTAAAACCTAAAAGATGGCACCATGTAGCCATCTACACTGGAGACTACACACCAGCCTTTGGTTCCGATGTAGCCTGTCTTTATCTTGACGGAAAACTCCTTAACCAGCAGCCACATGGCTGGCGCTACATTAACTACGGAGTTAAAGAAGAAGGAACCACTCCTTTTATCCTTGGTGGCTGCCCGGACCGCAAAAACAGTTTTTCCGGAAAAATTGACCAGTTTAGAATTGTCAGCGGGCTATATCGTAAATTCTACCCCGCCCCAGAAGAATCCTGGGTTGATACAGAGAAGAAACGACCCTGGCTTTCTGAGAGCAAATTTTTTGCTGCTGAATCTGACATTCTTTTTTATGCCTCCTTTGACGGCAGCCTCAAAGCTGAGATAGCCAGGGGCAATCCTTCTCCGGCAAGACTTCTGGGTAAACCTGAGTTTGCCCCGGGAGTCAGAGGACAGGCATGGCGCAGTCAACCTGGATGGATGCCTCTGGCTTATAGCCAGAAAGATAATCTCCACCCGGGTATGGGCGCGGTAGAATTCTGGATGAAACCATTAGGCTGGCAAAAAGAAGGAACGTTGCTGCAGTGGTTGTTCCGCTGCGAAAAAGGGCCCACCGTTTTCATTCCCAACGATGGTTTTTCTGTTCAGGTCAGCGGTGGTATGGAAAACCAGAATGTGGAATATTTCCCGGATAGCTGGATGCATTTTGTTCTTGTCTGGGCTGACAGGCAAATTCGTTTATTTGTCAATGGAGAAGAGAAACTAACCGGATTGATGAACCAGCCATTTTCTGCCGGTGAAGAAAAATCTCTTATCTCTCCTGGCTTTGGTAAACCGATGCTGATTGATGAGCTGACTATCTACCGCCGGCCCCTTTCCGCCCGGGAAGTAAAAAATCATTACCTTCGTTATTTCCCGGGGAAAGATTTCACCCCCTGCTCTGATATTGATTGCCTTTACACTTTTTTTCAGGGTGTGGGAAAGATTTTAGGGACTGTTTATCTCCGGAAAAGTCTGCCTGAAGAAGCAAAAACTGTCAGAGCCTGCCTGAAAAAAGAAAACAGAATCCTCAGCCAGACTGATGTCTCCTTCCTGCCAGAAAAGGCAGCAGTATTTCTCCTGGAAAACATCCCTGCAGGGTTGCCACCAGAAAACTACCACCTTGCTTTTGACTTTCTTGACAGACAGGACAAAAGTATTTTCTCCGGCAGTATCCCTTTCACTTTCAAGCATTATCCCTGGCTGGGTAATAAAATCGGCATTCCTGATAGGGTTCTGAAACCATGGACACCCATAAAAGTAAAAAACAACTTGATTGAAGTAATCGGCAGAACTTACCAGCTGGATAAAACCGGGCTTTTTGCACAAATCAACAGTCAGAACCAGCCTTTGCTTGTAGCACCAATGAATCTAAAAGTTAAATTGGACGGTAAAACTATTTCTCTTCCGGGAAACAATCTGAAAATCATTGCTCAAAATGAGATTAAGGTTCACTGGAAGGCTGAGGCTTCCGGAAAAACTACAGACATCCCTTTTAAGGTAGAAATTGATGGTCTGATGGAGTTTGACGGACACACTGTTTTCACCCTGAATTTAGTACCATTGAAAAAGCCTGCCTTGCTGGAAGGTTTCTCCCTGGAGATTCCTCTTTGTGGAGATTTCGTCCGTTTTTACCTGAACTGCTTTGGTGTTGGCCATCCTTACGGCACCGGCGGTTATCCCCCCTACGGGCAGTTGCAGGAAACAGATGGTTGTCTCTTTTCTTCCAAAACCTGGTATGAATATCTTGGCTGGGACGGACTGATGCAGACTACAGGCATTTTTGATTTCCGGCGTGCAGCAGATATTGCTGAGAAAAAATTAAAACTGGAAAAAAGATGGAAACCAACAGTGGGCAATTTTATTCCGCAGATGTGGATCGGTGATGACCTGGTAGGACTGGCTTATATGGCTGATAGTGACCGGGGCTGGGTACCGGATGATGAGCAACCTGCCATCACATTGAACCGGTATGGAAAAACAGTTATCTGGTCTTTTAATTTTGTCAGCACTCCGGTGCAGTTATCTGATAACCGGCAGATTGTTCTCTCCTTCCAGGCAACTCCGGAAAAACCCCAGCCTCCTGACTGGAGAAAACATTTCTGGCGTGGACCACATCCCGCACCAGCGGGTAGTATTACCTGCAAGTGGCTTTCTGATAGTGCTGGCTGGGATGAAGAAGGTGTTGGACCCTACCCCTATCAACCGGAAAAAGCTAGAACTATCACGGAAAGCCTTCATGCTCAGGGTATCAAGGTTACTCCGCACCTGGATACTTCCAGTTTAAACTGGGGGGCGAAAACAGCCGGCGAAATGGCTGCGGAATGGGATTCCGGTGGTATTCAGTATAACCAGATTTTTACTCCCAGCAAGATAGATTTTTTCATCTGGAGTCTGAAAAAGTGGAAGGATGCTTATGGTATTGATGGCGTTTACTTTGATACTGGCACACCCAAACCTAACTACAATATCTTTTCCGGGACAGCTTACCTGCTTGCGGACGGCCGTGTCCAGCCTGGCTGGACGATGTTTGGACAGAGACAATGCTACCAGCGGGCTGCCTTTGTTTTTGGCGATATCGGGACTGAAGGTTTTAACTGGTCCTGCGGTTATACCGGGCCACAAATTGCTGGCTGGCAGTTTGCTGCAGTCCCTGGAGGTGAGTACCGGATTGATTATGCTATGGATTACTATCCTGGCCCTTTTGACCTTATGCGGATTTACTCCAACTCAGGTAAATTTGGTACTTTGATGATGTGGATGGGATATTCTGATTATCTGCAGAAGAACCAGGCACCAGAAAAATTTGAGAAGTTTTTCCGTCATATGTACGCCATGATGCTTCCTCTTGATGCTAAGTGGTGTTTCGGCTCTTTTAACTACCCCGCTGCTTTTTACCGGTTATGTTATGCTGATTCTGATGTCTCCTTCTTTGGTTTCTGGAAAAACCCCTATCTTTCTTTGGTGAATCCTGAGGAAAACATCAAAGTTAGTATGTATTTAAAATCAGATGGCCGAGCCCTGATAATTGTTTCTAATCTTTCCGACAAACAGGTTACGGTTCCTTTGAAACTGGCGGCCAGCAAACTTAAACTTGACCCCGGGAAAATCAGAGTCCTGGATGGAGAAAGAGAAGAATACCCCAAGCCCCGGGTCCATAGCAACCAGTGGTTTTACTGGATAAACAGAGGTGGTTGTGCTTTCTTCTCAGAAAAGGAGCAAAACCTCAGAGAAATTATTACCAGATTAGAAAATGAAAATCTGATTATCACTCTGGTGGTTCCCGGTCATGACTACCGACTGTTAGAAATTTTTCCTCGCTGAAACCGGAATGCAATCTCTGGCTTACATTTTCTTCCGCATGGTGGATGAAGTAAAATAATAAACCGGAAAAGGAGGAAAAGTGGATAGTTTCGTCAGAATTATTCCCTGCCTGGATATGAAAGATGGCCGTGTAGTGAAAGGGATTCATTTCGTTAATCTCCGTGATGCTGCTGACCCGGTAGAGGCGGCTCAAGTTTACAGCGAAAGCGGTGCTGATGAGATTGCTATTTTAGACATTACTGCCACAGTGGAGAAAAGACGCACCATGTTTGAGGTAGTGAAAAAAGTAGCCGCGGTGATAAAAGTACCTTTAACAGTGGGCGGTGGAATTAGCAGTCTTGAGGATATGGAAGAAGCCTTAAGTTCAGGAGCAAGCTGTGTTTCTCTCTCCAGTGCAGCCTTCCGCAACCCTGATTTAGTCAGACAGGCTGCCAGAAAGTTTGGTTCCAGCCGTATCATCGTAGCCATTGACGTTGATGTCAATGAGAAATTGCCCTGCCAGCGTGAAGTTTATATCGATGGGGGACGCACAGCCACAGGAAAAGATGCGGTAGAGTTTGCCAGAGAAATGGCGGATTCTGGTGCTGGCCAGCTTTTACCCACCAGTAAAGCCACTGACGGTACCAGGAAAGGGTACGACATTGCTCTCATTAGAATGATGGCTGAAAATACCGGTTTACCTGTGATAGCCAGCGGTGGTGCCGGCAGGCTTTGGCATTTCTATCAGGCAGCAGTAGAAGGAAAGGCAAGCGGGCTTCTGGCTGCTTCTGTTTTTCACTTCGGAATTTATAGCATCAGACAGGTGAAGAAGTATCTGCAGGCTAAAGGGGTAGCAGTAAACCTTTAACTACTGGCTTTTTTATCTTCTCCTTCACAAGTAACCTCAAATCCCGACAGAAGAAATGGTGTTTGTAAGTCCTTCATTTATCCATAGTTACGTCAAATTAGTCATTATGGAAAAACAAAGTTTGTCACAATTTTTTCCTGCTGTTTAAACTTAAGAAATGATATGTTATAAAAGTAAAAACAGGCAGGAAGAGATTGTTTTAAAATTCCTCATGTGTATTTTATAAAATTGCTAATGACTCTTTAGCAACGGTTTTTCACATTACTTGACAAACTCTACTTCGGTGTATAATCAGGTGGTGAGAAAGAGGACATATTTGATAAAATCTGATTTCACCTGCGCTTCTCTGAAAACTGTTAGTGTATGGAGTAAACAGGGGTAGAGACCGCAAAGGAAAGCCAGGCAAAATGTCAGGAGGATATAACGAAACCGATAAACTCATGCCAAAGAGCCTGATATTTCGTGTTCTTGTATTTTCCCTTCTTTCCACTTTCCTCCTGTATGCGCAAAATCCCGGAGAACTATTAAACGAGATAAAAAACTAATCTCCAGCAAACAGTACAGTGAAGCGATAGGAATGAGTCTTAAACTTTTGGAAGAATTTCCAAAGAGTGAAGAGACAAAATCTGTCTGTTTAATCCTACCTGGCTGTTATGAGAAAATAGGAGAAATAGACCAGATAGAAAAAATATACCTTTTTGCAATTGAACATTTTCAGGACGACATAGCTTATGCAGACAAAATAAAACAACTCCTCTCAGAATACTATATAAAAACAGATAATCTTAACCAGGCAATAGAGACGTATAACGGAATAAAAAACAAAAACTACGGACAGGCAATTGCATTTTACGAAAGGATAGAAAAAATATACCAGCAGCAGGGCAAATACAAAGAGGCAGGAGATTTAAAATTAAAGATAGTTGATATTTATTCCGAAATTGTAGAAAACTGCGCAAAAGACACAGAATTAGCCCGGTACCATAGATATAAACCCGGTACAGACAGGGAATATACAAAAGCAAGACAGATGAGACAGGCTGGCATGTACTATGAAAAAGCCGGTGAATCTGGTCTTGCAGAAACAATTTACTTCCAGTTGATAGAAACATATCCTGATACTCCCTTTTCCATAATACCCATGTATATTCTTGCCGGCAGATATTCAGACAGAGATTTGAAAAGATGTATCCCTCTCTATATAAATGCCATAAAAAAATCCACCAGGCCCTTTCTTCTGTTTAAAGCAAAGACAAAAGAAAACCAGCAATTTATTGATGAATATAACAATGAAAAATTAACACCACAACAGATAGCAGAAACAATTGCCAGATTTTACAAAGCTTACGGATTAGAAACACAGGAAGAAGAAATAAAGGAAAAAATAAAAAAGCATATGAGAACATAAACAGAGAAAACTATGAAAAAGCAATAGAAATATTCAACCAGATAACGCAGATAAACAATCCTGTCTCCATTTTTACACCTTACCTGATAGGACACTGTCATTCTCAAAGAAGAGATTACGGGGAAGCAATAATTACACTGGAAAAAACAAAAGAGCAGATGAAAAGAGTACCACAAAAAGATAGAGACCCCGGAGTAAAAATCTTTCTCACAACACTTGATAAACACATAAACTACCTTTATGCATATTCTTACTTTAATGATGGGAAGTATAAGCAGGCAGAAAAAATACTGGAGAAGATAAAAGAAAAAGATCCTGAAATTCTATATTTAAAAGCAAGGACTTATGAATACAACTTTAAACCAGAAAAAGCAATAAAAACATATGAAGAAATAAAAAAACTTGAGGCAAAACAACTGGCAGCCAAATCAGAATATGCAATAAAAAGAATAAAAGGGGTAAAAGAAAACTTAAAACCTCAAAAAACTCCGGAAGCAATTTACATAGGAGAAGACAGAATAACAAAAGGTGACTGGCAAAACAAATATGGGAAATACTTTTATATTTTATGTGGTATGGCAGGGTATTTTGATATTACAGGAGGCGAGGCAAAAAGAAAATTTGTATGGTTGGAGAGAGAAAAAGATAGAAGGAATGTTTACATAGAAAAATACGGATATGACGTGTATGTAGACACTCCCTTAGATTGTGCAAGAGCCTGGATTTCAAAACTGGAAGACCCATTTCCTTCTTTCCTCTTTAATCCTGTGAAAAATAAAAGGATGCCTGCTAACTGGGATGACCACGGTGAAGTATATCCGGTTGGAAAAGGACCAGATTTATTTTTTGAATTTAAAATACCTGAAGATGGGAAATTTCTATTAAGTTTATACTTTTTAAATGACCCCTGTTATTATGAACCCAGCAGGGAGTATACAATCTATATATTTGATAAAGGAAGAAACCAGATTTTAGCATGTTGTGGAGTTGAAGATTTCCATTTCGGCGTATACAAGAAGTTTATTATCCCGGGAAACAAACAAATAAAAATAAGAATCTGCAGGAACCTTTCACTAAACACACTTTTACATGGCATCTTTGTTGACAGAATTTAGAATAAAACCAGAAGCTGTCTTTCTAAGGAGTGAATGAAAATATAATTTGAAGATTTTGATGTTAAAAATTCTTAAATCAATTCTGTAGCAGTTGACAAATTCTCTGGAAGGGAGAATAATGAAAGTAGCCATAATGAGAGAGAAGTGAAAGATTAACAGAAATTTTAGGTAGTAGATAAAGGGGGAAATATGAGGAGTAAAGTTCTCTTCCTTCTTTTCCCTCTATCCAGCATAGTTTTCTCAGGGACATGGCAGGGAGGTATTGTTTAAGTTCTTCCACAGTTCCAGTAAATACACAGGTAACAGCAACCCTTGATTGTGGATATACTACTTCAGACACAGATATAGAGGAAGAACTAAAAAAAGGAGAAGCAACAAAAAGATATACTATAGAAAACTGGTCAATAAGTGTCCAGGTAAGATGTGAAATAATATACCAGGGAAATGTAATAGAATCATCCAGTCATACCTTTTCTACCAATTCAACAGTATATGAGATAAAGATAAAAGCAGGAAATGGCATAGATGACCCAGACCTATATACAGCGAAAGAAGAAAACAAGACATATAAAGCAGTGGTTAATCCTTCTGGTATTTCAGGTAGTTATGAATGGACAAAAGAACCAGCAAATACAGATATAATAAATATTTCCTCAGGTAGAGATACCTGCACAGTACAGGGGCTGAAAGTTGGCTCAGCTACAGTTATGGTTAAATTCACACCACAAGGGGGTATTTCTTGTTTTTCAGGTTCTGGGGTAGAAGTATTCAGACCGGATATAGACACAGGATTAAGAGAAGACACAGAGGAAGAGACAGGAGCATACATACCAGGAGGGAAAACAAAAGAAATAACCTTAAAGATAGAAGGAAACCTACCAGAAGATGTAGAAGTAACTCTTTCCTGTGACAATCCCTCAAAACTATCTCTCCGGGAAGGTAATACCCAGAAAAGTTTCCCCTATAGTTGCCAGGTAAGTTCCCTGCCAAAAAATCTAACACTCAAAGGAGAAGGCCCATCAGCAACCCAAAAAGACATAACACTTTCATTTATACTGCTTTCCATTAAGAGAGAGGTAAAAATAAGGTAGAATGAAGAACCACAGAAACAATAAATTTTCACATTCTCTCTTATTCTGCCCTTTTGTTTAAAAGATAGAAGGTCGTAACCCTGTCGTCTGAAAACATTTTCTTACTACAGGGAAGAGATTCAGAAGAAGGTAGAAAATCTTCAGGCAGTACTATAATGAAGTTCTGGTCAGGAGATAAAAACCTGCCTGGTATTTAAAACTTTTTACGTCTCAATCTTAGTAAGTAACAGCAAGGGTTTGGTTTTTGCCGGTGTTCATCTTTCAAGAATCACACCACCTGTCTCAGCTTCCCTTCTTCACAGCAAGACGCCTTTCCGCCAGAGATAAGAGTTGTTCCGGATGTTCTAATTTTGAGGAATAACTTACTCCGGCAAAAATCAACCGCAGAACAAGTGGTTTTGTCTTTACATCTTTCCATATTATACTGCTTCTACTCTCCTCCAGACGCCTGATAACAGCCTTGAGTCCCAAATTTCCAGTCATCGGTAACAGAATAACAAACCTGTTTTCACCACAGCGCATCACTAAATCCAGACTCCGGACACTGTTTCTCAGAACCATTGCTACTTCCTGAAAAAGAGAATCCAGCTGCTGATTTGCTAAATATTCCCTTATCCCTTCCATGTTCTTAATTTCTACCAGAATCAGGGAAACATTTCTCCGGTAACGACGGGCAAAAGAAAAAAGATAGCTTAATTGTTTCCTGAATTCACCTGTCCCGGAAAGACCGGTAATGGTATCTATAGTTCCGTCTTTCCTGCCATATAAACGTTCTTTTAATACACTGGCAATCAGATTAGGAAGTTCCAGCACAGAAAAAGGTCTCACTATCACCTGGCTGAATTTTTTCAAAAAAAAGGGCTCTTTTTCTGGCATTTTTGGGGTCATCAAGATGGCTGGAAGAGAAAAAATTTCCACCAAATCTGCTACCTTCTGCACTATATTTCTACCTTCCAGACTTTCTATATCTGCATCCAGAAGCACCAGATCCGGTCGCTTGTGCTGGAAAGCTTCTTCTATTTCTTCGTTTTTAACATAAAATACCTGGTAGCCACTGTTGGTTAAGGTGGAAGCTACAACCTTCTGGAAATCACTATCCTGGCCAATCAGAAGAACAACCAGTCTCATCTTTCAGCTTTCCCTGCTTTTCTCAGATAGTTGACCACTGCTGTGGTAATTTCGTCCGGCGTGGAAGCTCCAGCAGTCACTGCCACGGTCTTTGCTTTTACTAACCATGCCGGCTGTAACTCGCTAACTGATTCTACCCAGTAGGTTCTCGGGTTCAAAGACCTGGCGATTTCGTATAACCTTCTGGTGTTGGCACTGCTGCGGGAACCAATCACAATCACCACATCACTTTTTTTTGGTAAACTTCTTATTTCTTCCTGCTTCTTTCTCGTGGGCTGACAGATGGTATTGTAAAATTTTACGTCCCCCAATTTTTCTCGGAACTTTTCTGCCAGAAGATTCACTTTCTCCAGGTCTTCTGTGGACTGGACCACCACAGTAATTGGAACCAGACTTTTCAGTCTTTCCCAGGGGATGCGGCCATGTGAGGGAAAAACTTCTGCCCTTCCCTTAACCTGGCCCAGGATACCCCTAACTTCATCATGGTACCTGTCACCAATCACCACCAGGTGTCGCTTTTCCTCCTGGCTTTTTCTTGCCAGGTAGTGAATATGTTTAACCATCGGACAGGTAGCGTCCACGATTTCATAGCCGCGAGAACAAGCTTCCTGTAGCAACTTCTGACTGCAACCATGGGCTCTGATAAGGAGAATTTTCCCTTCTCCCTTCCCCAGTTTTTTTATTTTACGCACACCGGCTTTTTGAATGCGCCGGACCACGTCTTTGTTATGTACAATATCACCATGAACAAAAACTTCCTTCCCTCTGGCTGCTGTCTTCTCAGCAATCTCAATAGCCCTCCTTACTCCAAAACAAAAACCAGACGATTTAGCCAGAATCACCCTCATCAATCTACCCTTTCTCCAGGATGGAACCGATGTAAGAAATAAGTTCTTCACAAAAGGCAGGCTTAATTCCAGACCTTTTTAACCAGCGCTTTCCCCTGCCAGAAAGTATTTTAATTCTTCTTTCTGCTGATTTAAGACTGCCGGTTTCTTTCACCACCTGTTGAATCTGGTACAAATCATTCAAAGTTACTTTTTCTTTCCCCAGCACCTGAAGAATTAAGTCCTGCTGTTTTTTGTCTCCTTTTTGAAAGGCATACCAGATAAGCAGAGTCTTTTTCTCTTCCTGTAAATCAGTAACTACTGGTTTACCTGTCTGGCTCTGCTTGCCAAAAAGCCCCAGAATGTCATCATGAATCTGGAAAGCTCTCCCGAAATAAAGTCCTGCCCTGGAAAGGCAGGAAACTTCCCTTGCCGAAGCACCGGCTAAAATAGCACCAACCGCAAGAGGAGTGACAAAGGAGTAAAGTGCAGTCTTCAAGTCATAGATACGAAGAATTTGCTTTTCGTTTACCTGGTTTATTTTTCTGGTTCCCAGTTCCATTTCAGAAAACTGTCCGGCCCCGGTAAGCAAAGCTGTAGCAAGAAATTTTTTCAGCGCTTTTTCCTTCCTTCTGACTGGCACCTTAATAGACAGAAAAGTTTCAATGGCTGCTGCATAAAGAACATCACCGGCTATCAGAGCCAGATCCTGACCAGTTACCCTGTTTTTCCCTGCCGGTAAAAATTTTTGCATAAGAACATGCAGGGCAGGACATCCTCGCCTCATCGTAGATTTATCAACAATGTCATCATGAACAAGCATGAAATCGTGGAGCAGTTCAAAGGATAACGCTGTCTGGTAAAGACCAGAAACTGCTTTACCGCCATAGCCTGAATATCCCATAACCATTAAAACAGGGCGAAGTCTTTTTCCTGGCCTGAGAACAAAATCCTGAAGAGAAGAATCCAGAAGGAGTGAAATTTCACGCAGCTGGTACTTTCTTCTCAGCTGCTCCAGCAGGACAGGAAGCTGTTTCTCCAGCCTTTTCTGAATCTGCATAACGTGGTTCACAGTTTTATTATACCATCTATCTATTTACTTTTCCTCGTTTTTCTATGGTTTGATTTTGCTTGCGGAATCTAATAAAATGTCTCCTTAAAAACCTGAGGAGGAAAAATGCCCTTTAAAATCACCTTTATTGGTGCTGGCAGTTTAGGTTTTACCAGGAAACTTGTCCGTGACTTACTTTCCGTGCCGGAGTTTAACAATATTGAAATTGCCTTCACGGATATCAATGAACGCAACCTGAAGATGGTCCAGACCCTTTGTCAGAGGGATATTGAAGCCAACGGATTGAAAATCAAAATTCAGGCTACTTTGAACCGACGAGAAGCATTGAAAGGAGCCAAGTACATTGTGAATGTCGCTCGTGTTGGCGGACTGGAAGCTTTCCGGCAGGATATTGAAATCCCTCTTAAGTACGGCGTGGACCAGTGTGTGGGTGATACTCTCTGTCCCGGTGGGATTATGTACGGACAGAGAGGCATTCCTGTTATTCTGGAGTTCTGCCGCGATATAAAGGAACTCTGCCCACCTGAGGCACTACTGCTGAATTATGCCAACCCTAACGCCATGCTCACCTGGGCAGCCAACCATTACGGAAAGGTGAAAACAATTGGTCTCTGCCATGGAGTGCAGGGAGGTCATGCGCAGATAGCTGAAGTTCTGGGATTGAAGAAAGAAGAAGTTGATATTGTGGCTGCCGGTATAAATCACCAGACCTGGTACATCCAGGTAAGACACAAAGGTCAGGACCTCACCGGTAAACTTCTCTCAGCTTTTGAGAATCATCCTGTTTACCGCCGTACTGAGAAGGTCAGGATTGATATCCTGCGGCGGTTTGGTTACTTCTGCACAGAATCCAATGGACATTTAAGTGAATACCTGCCATGGTACAGGAAAAGACCGAAGGAGATAAGACGCTGGATTGATTTAAGTTCCTGGATAAACGGAGAAACAGGTGGTTATCTGAGAGTTTGCCAGGAAGGTCGTTTCTGGTTTCAGAAGGAATTTCCCAGACTTTTGAAAGAGCCACCACTGGTCTATGCGGGAGAAAAAAGGTCAGCTGAGCATGGAAGTTACATCATTGAAGGTTTAGAGACCGGCAGGGTTTACCGGGGTCATTTCAATGTGGTTAATAATGGTTGTATCAGCAATCTGCCTGATGACGCGATTGTGGAGGTTCCTGGCTATGTGGATGGTAACGGTATCAACATCCCCAGAGTAGGAGCTTTACCTGCTGGTTGTGCAGCTATCTGTATGCAAAGTATTAATGTCCAGCGGCTGGCAGTAGAAGCTGCAGTCTCCGGGAATGATTTCCTGTTAAGGCAGGCGATGATGCTGGACCCTTTAACCGGGGCAGTTTGTAATGGTCCGGAAATATGGCAGATGGTAGATGAACTTCTGGTAGCACAGGCTAAATGGCTACCACAGTACGCCAGGGCAATTAAAGAAGCCAGAGAGAGACTGAGAAAAGGACCGCTTCTTCCTGTAAAAAACTACCGCGGAGCAGCCAGGCTACCAGTAAAAAAAAACTAAGAAGAAAAACCAACCTGCCTGACTCTGACAAACTTACCGGTAAGAGAGGATTCCCTGGCTGCCAGGCAGACATAAGCACTCTGAATTCCTGTTTCCATTGGTGTGCGTGACTTTTTGATTTTTCCCTTAATCAGATTAATAAAATCTCTGGCTAACTGGTAATCTCCTCCAAAATGACTTAGGGCTTCCGCTGCTTTCTCTACAGTCGTGAAAGGTTGATGGTGCCGGACTATCTTCAGCTCATTCCGGTACCAGTCAAAACTGAGGGTAGCCAGGTACCCGCTTACTATTGCCCCCCGGCTGCCAGCTTCCCTTCTGGTGAAAAAAACCTGACTATAGACACCATGAGCACCAGAAGCAAATTCCATAAGGGCACTGGAGCAATCTTCATTGGTCCCTGTTTCTTTCGTCCCACAATCAATACTGTAAACACAGAGGTGGTCACCGGTATGATAACCGGAGAGATTCTTCTTTCTGTTCTGAGGGCTTTCTAAACAGGTATCCTGCTGGTCACACTCACTGCAACGTAACCCGGACTTTTTCTTCCCGCCAAAAACATGCTGGAAGGTAGCCATCGCAGCCACCCGGACAATGGATGAACCCATCAGAAAACTTATGTAATCAAAATCGTGCGTCGCCTTCTGCAAGAAAAGTCCGCCGGTAATGGAATAATCCCGGTACGGCTGCTCCCAGTAAACCGTGCCATAGGGAACAAAGTTAAAGGCATGAACATGGACCGGTTCTCCCAGTGCACCCTGACGGATATAATTTCCTGCCAGACTACATAAAGGCGAGACCCTTAAGGGAAAACTTACCACTACCTGACAACGAGATTTTTCAAACGCTTTTTCCAGAGAGATAGCCTGCTGCATACTGATAGCCACTGGTTTTTCCAGAAAAAGAGGAAGGTCATATCTGGCTGCCTGGCTGGCATAATGGGTGTGCAGATTGCATCTGGTACCGATAAACAAACCATCCAGATGCGCCTTTTTCATCATTTCTGGCAGGGAGGAGTAAAACACCACATCCTTACGGTCCTCTTCTGCCAGCCGCTGTTTCACCCCTTTTTCATCCGGGTCCACCACTGCCACCACTCTTGTGTCCGGCTCTACCTGTCTGATAGCCCCGTTGATAACACCATGGGCTCTTCTCCCGTAACCTACCACCCCTAAGCGCACCATTTTCCCCCTTCGTTGGAAAGAAAGTTTTCTTTTAATTATAGACCGCAGGCAACCAATGTCAATCCTACTTAAAAAAATAGAATGTCGCAGTTGACTTTACCTTCAACACTTTTGAATTTCTCAGGAAGGGAAAAACAGATTTGGACACACAAATTATTCCGTAGTAAAATGCCATACAAAAAGGAGAACAGATGACCGAACTGAAATGGAAAAATTTGATGGAAGAATTTAGATTACCTGAATCTTTCTACCGGGGAGCACCTTTCTGGGCCTGGAACGGAAAGCTGGAGACTGAAGAGTTGAGAAGGCAGGTACGGGTCATGCAGCAGATGGGTCTGGGTGGATTTTTCATGCACTCCCGGGTTGGACTGGACACAGCCTATCTTTCAGATGAATGGTTTTCCTGTATCCGTGCCTGTGCTGAGGAAGCAGAAAGAAACAAAATGTATGCCTGGCTTTATGATGAAGACCGCTGGCCATCCGGTGCAGCTGGTGGACTGGTCACCAGAGATGTTCGCTTCCGGATGAGGCATCTTGTGCTGACCATCACCAGAAATACACAGGACTTGAAATGGAGACGGGAAACGATTGCTGCTTTTGTGGGCAAAATTAACGGTCGCCAGGCAAGCCAGCTGCGTCCAGTTCCCCCGAAACAAAGGGTGAAACAATTAGCTCCAGACGAATCTTTGCTCCTTTTTTCTGTGAGAATCAGTCAGCCCAGTCCCTGGTATAACGGCTACACTTACCTGGATACTCTGAATCCTGAGGCAGTCCGGGAGTTTCTCCGGGTAACATATCAAGCCTACCGTCAGAGGTGTGGTCGCTTCTTCGGACGCAGTATCCCTGGTATTTTCACAGATGAGCCCAACTATGGTTCCTTCATGGGACATCTTGACCGTTCAGAATCTACCTTCGTGATACCCTGGACTGAGAAACTGCCCCAGGTTTTCCGCAAGAGATACGGCTACGATTTACTGCCGCACCTGCCAGAAATCTTTTTTGATGTGGAAGGTCAGCCAGTTACACCAGCCTGCTACCATTACCATGACTGTATCACGCATTTGTTTGTGGATTCTTTTTCCCGGCAGATTGGCCAGTGGTGTGGCAGGAATAAACTTCTTTTTACCGGTCATGTTCTGGCAGAAGATACCCTTGCCAGTCAAACAAGTGTGGTGGGCAATTGTATGCGCTTTTATGAGTATATGCAGGCACCAGGGATGGACCTTCTGACAGAAAGACGTCGCGATTTCATCACTGCCAAACAGGTTAGTTCTGCTGCCAGACAATTTGGCAGGAAGTGGCGTCTGACGGAAACCTACGGCTGTACTGGCTGGGATTTCCCTTTCGCCGGTCATAAAGCCCTGGGTGACTGGCAGGTGGCACTTGGCATCAATCTTCGCTGTCAGCATCTCTCCTGGTACACCATGCTTGGTCAGGCGAAAAGAGACTATCCGGCTGCTATCTCTTACCAGTCTCCCTGGTGGCATCTTTATCCCGAGGTTGAAGATTACTTTGCCCGGGTCCTTTCTGTAATGACCAGAGGAGAAGAAGTACGGGATCTATTGGTTATTCATCCCATAGAATCCATGTGGGTGAAAGCAAAGATAAACATGCATAATGACCCGGATGTTAAAAATTACGATTTACTTTTCTCTCAACTTACCAATTTCCTTCTTGCTAACCATCTTGACTTTGATTACGGAGATGAGGAACTTCTTTCCAGGTACAGCCGGGTGAAGCAGCAGAAAGGAGAGCCCCTTTTAATAGTTGGTAAGGCAACTTACCGCGTGGTACTGGTTCCTCCACTTGTAACCATGAGGCGTTCCACGTTGAAACTCTTAGAAAAATTCCTTAAATCCGGCGGAAAGGTTGTCTTCCTCGGGCAGGTCGCATCATATGTGGAAGCAGCAGTCTCAGAAGAAGCTAAAACAGTAGCCAATAGATGTGTAAAAATAAATTCCATCAGCCAAGAATTATTAGATGCCCTCCAGCCTGACTGCCGCCGGGTCTCCATTACTGACAACAAAGGTAAAGAATTAACCTCAATACTTTACCTTCTCCGGCAGGACCAGGATTTCTTTTATCTTTTTATCTGTAACACCGGTGAAGATTTCACCAATAGCACAGAAGAGCGTTACCAGCAAATCCCTGTAAGAGAGAGAAGACTGGCTTGCCCGGAAGTAATTATTAAAGGTTTCCCGGACTGGCCACAGCCAGCAGTAGAGCTTGACCCGGAAAAGGGTTGCTCCTTTCTGGCAACAAATAGAGCTACTTCTTCAGGATGGGAAATTCTTACTGATTTGCCCCCACTGGCCAGCAGGTTATTTATCATCCCGAGGAAAAAACCAGTTGCTGTTCCGGCAAAGCCTGTGTGGAAGGAAGTCAGCCGCAAGGTCCTCAATCAAGATTTCTGGGAAATTAAACTTTCTGAACCCAATGTCCTGGTGCTGGACAGACCAGGCTACCGGCTGGGAAAGGAAGACTGGCAGCCACCAGAAGAGATACTGCGTCTGGACCGTATAATCCGTGCCAGGCTGGGGATACCACCCAGAGGTGGTGCTATGGTCCAGCCCTGGGCAAGGAAAAAAAATCCCAGAAC
>Ga0136652_1000193_pt1 | contig 33204 bp, 18 predicted proteins | sample ConPoolayeEmetaG_FD_94864 | JGI IMG/M metagenome (GOLD analysis project Ga0136652, IMG submission 94864) | Hot spring microbial mat communities from California, USA to study Microbial Dark Matter (Phase II) - Cone Pool mat layer E metaG... ...
GATTGATTGATTGATTGATTGATTGATTGATTGATTGGCTGTATGTTTGTCGGATGGAAAAGAGCAAAGTATGCTCGAAGGGGATGGCCATGAAGAGAGCAACTCAAAGGCGATGGTTTCTCCGGTGGTTTCTTAGCTCGATGCTCGGCGTCGGCCCGATCGCTTTCCTGTGTTTTCTTGACAATTGTGCTGAGAGCACGAAAACAGGAAGGCCGGTCTATCTGGATTCCTCCAAACCCGTCGAGAAGCGCGTCGCCGACCTGCTCGGCCGCATGACCCTGGAGGAAAAGATCGGACAGATGAACATGCCCTGCGTCTACGAGTCCGAGCTCGGCCAGACGATTCCGGAAAAAATGGAAGCCTGCCGAAAATTCGCCGCCGGAACCTATCTTCCGGATTTCGGCCCGGGAGGCGGATTTTTCACCCTTCCCAACACGATTCTCCATGAGGGAACGCGCCAGCAGGCCGAATTTCTGAACGGCCTCCAGCAGATCGCCCTCAAAGAAACGCGCCTCGGGATTCCTCTCCTCGAGACCGAGGAGGGCACGCACGGGCTGATGTGTTCCGGAGCGACCATCTTTCCCGAGGGCCCGGCGCTTGGCAGCACCTGGAACCTGGATCTCATCTCTCGGGTCTACGCCGCCGCAGCAAAGGAAGCGAGGGCGATCGGCGTCCATCAGATTTTTACCCTGGTCGTCGAGCCCATCCGCGACCCCCGCCTCGGCCGCAACATGGAAGCCTACAGCGAGGATCCGTATCTCTGCGCCCGGTTCGCCGAGACGATCGTCAAAGCCGTCCAGGGAAATGATCTCAGAGCGCCCGACAAGGTCGTCGCGGGGTTGTGCCATTATCCCGGCCAGAGTCAGCCTGTGAGCGGGCTCGAGCGCGGCGCCATGGAGATCTCCGAGCGAACGCTGCGGGAAATTTTTCTCCCGCCGTGGGAAGCCGGGATCAAGGACGCCGGCGGCCTCGGGGTGATGGCCACCTATCCGGCGATCGACGGTCTTCCCGTCCATGCCTCGGAGAAAATCCTGGATGAAATCTTGCGCCATGAGCTCGGTTTCCAAGGCCTTGTCCTTTCGGAGGGCGGCGGCATCGGAACGCTGGTTTACGAGGGTTTGGCCGAGACTCAAAAGGAGGCCGGCCAGATGGCCATCCGGGCGGGAGTCGACGTGGGGATTTCCTTTGAATCAGGATACATGCAGGACCTTGTCGCCTCGGTCAAAGAAGGGAAGGTTCCGATGGCTCTTGTCGATCGGGCGGTCGGTCGCATCCTGCGCCAGAAATTCCTTCTCGGGCTCTTCGAGAATCCCTTCGCCGACCCGGATCGGGCGGAAAAAGTCGTCCACAGCGTCGAGCATCAGGAGCTCGCCCTCGAGGCCGCCCGGGAGGGAATCGTCCTGCTAAAGAACGAGGGAAATCTTCTTCCCCTCCGCAAGGACATTCCATCCGTCGCCGTCATCGGCCCGAACGCGGACGACTCCCTCAATCAGCTCGGCGATTATGTCGCCGAGGAGGTCATCCAGGAGATCACGACCGTCCTCGAAGGCGTCCGGGCCATCGTCTCCCCCCGGACCCGAGTCGCCTATGTCAAAGGCTGCGACGCCATCGGTTCGGAGCTCAACGAAATCGAAGCGGCCCGCCGAGCGGCGGCCGGAGCGGAGGCGGCGATCGTCGTCGTGGGCGAGAACGAATGGAAGAAGGAAGGCAAGAAAGGAACGAGCGGCGAGGGCTTCGACGCGGCCACCCTGGAGCTGACCGGGCTTCAGGATGAGCTTGTGCGGGCGGTCGCGGGCACGGGCACCCCGACCGTTGTTGTTCTCGTCAATGGCCGGCCTCTGGCCGTCCGCAACATCGCCGAACGCGCGCCGGCGATCATCGAAGCCTGGGTCTGCGGCGAGAAAGGCGGGCGAGCCGTGGCCGAGGTCCTGTTCGGAGATTGGAATCCCTGCGGCAAACTGCCCGTCACATTTCCCCGCCATGCCGGCCAGCTCCCGGTTTACTACAACGCCAAAAAATCGAAAGCCTACTGGCTCGCGGAAGGATGGGGAAAACCTTATGTCGACCTCGACCCGCGGCCGCTCTATCCTTTCGGGCACGGCCTGAGCTACACGACATTCGAATACAGCAACCTCCAGCTCAGCCCGGCGGAGATCGGGCCTTCCGGTTCGATCGTCGTCAGTGCCGACATCCGGAACACGGGAAGCAGCTTCGGCCGGGAAATCGTTCAACTCTACATCCAGGACGTCATCAGTTCCGTTTCCACACCGGTTCTGGCGCTCAGAGGATTTGCCAAAGTCGGGCTCGAGCCCGGGGAAAAAAAGACCGTTCGCTTCGAGCTTTTCCCCCGCGATCTGTCTCTTCTCGACCACCATCTCAAGCCGGTCGTCGAGCCGGGAAAATTCAGGGTTTTTATCGGCCGCTCGTCCGCTGACCTTCGCCTGAGCGGCGAGTTCATCGTCCGGTCACGCTGACGAGCGGCAAGCGGAGAAAAGCGATTGATCGGGACAGGCCTGACGGCGCTTGAGGTCGGCACGTTTATCCTTTATCTTGCCGGGATCGTGACGATCGGATTCCTTACCGGCCGGAAAGGCCACAAGGACACAACCCATTTTTTCCTCGCCGGCAGAGCGCTCCCCTGGTATGTCATCGGTTTTTCGCTGATCGCGGCGAGCATCAGCTCAGAGCAGTTCATCGGCGAAGTCGGATGGGGATACAAGTACGGCCCGGAAGAAGAAAAGCGCCGCGGCTACCCGTGGTGGAAACGGGTCAGTGTCTGGTTTGCCGCCGTGGTCGCTTTCTTTATCGTCATCTACGCCGTTTTCTGGTAAGATCTTCCTGGCGCGGCAGGCCCGGGCTCCCTCCTCGGCCGAGCAGGCGTGGGGCGGGAAGAAATGGAGGAAAATCAATGGCCGGACCGGGAAGTCAATGGATCGGGAAAGAAGAAATCAACGAAGTTCTGGAAGTCCTCGAATCGGGGCATCTTTTTCGCTATGGAAGCCTGGACGACCCTTCTTTCAAGCACAAGGTTTATGATTTCGAGAAGGAATTCGCCGCTCTCTGCGGCGTCCGGTTTGCCCTGGGAACGAGCTCCGGCAGCGGGGCTCTTCTCGTCGCTCTCAAGGCCCTGGGCATCGAGCCGGGCAACGAGGTCATCGTCCCGGCGTACACCTTCATCGCCACCTACAGCGCGATCATTCATGCCGGCGGCGTTCCCGTGCTGACGGAAATCGATGAGAGCCTGAACATCGATCCGGCCGACATCGAGCAGCGCCTCAGCCGGCGCAGCAAAGCGATCATGCCGGTCCATATGCTGGGGAATCCCTGTGCCATGGACGAAATTATGGCCCTGGCTAAGAAACGCGGCCTCCGGGTGATCGAGGATGTCTGTCAGGCGAACGGCGGTTCTTACCACGGTCGGAGGCTCGGAACGATCGGCGAAATCGGCGCCTTTTCCCTGAATGTCTTTAAGACGGTAACCGCGGGCGACGGCGGAGCCGTCGTCACCGATAATGAAAGGCTCTATGCGCTCGCCTTCGGGTTTCATGACCAGGGCCATTCTCCTCTTCGGGCGGGAGTCGAGATCGGCGAACGGAGCGTCCTGGGGATGAATTTCCGGATGAATGAGCTCACCGGCGCCGTCGCCCTGGCGCAAATCAGGAAACTCGACCGGATCGTCGCCGTCCTTCGGGAAAAAAAGAAAAAATTCAAAGACCTGATCAGAGATGTCCCCGGGCTCCGGTTCCGCCAACTGAACGACGAGGCGGGCGAGTGCGCCACCATCCTGACCGTTCTGTTCGACGATCCGGAAAGAGCGGCCCGCGTCAGCCGCTCTCTGGGCACGACAACGGTGGACCGGAGCGGCTGGCACGTCTATGCGAACATGGAGCAGTTCAACCGTTATCTTAAGGAGGGAGGCCTGCCCTACGGCAAAGGCGCATACCCGAAAACAGACAGCATCCTCAGCCGGGCGATCAACCTCAGCGTCGGGGTGGTCGATGCCGGACTGGGCGCGGGATTCGGGATCGACATCGATTCATCCGACGAGGAAATCCACCGGGCGGCCGAGAATTTCAGGCAAGCCTGCGCCGACTGACGAAAGCCTTCAGATCGAGCTAGGGAAAATCTCCTGCCCTCTTCCTTGACATCTCTCTGCACTTGGATTTACGATCCTCAACGATCAGAAGGAGTGAAGCGGGTATCCGAATGATCGTTCCGTTGGGTCGGAAGATTAAGAGCATTCATCATCATGTTTCTGTGTTCAGACAATCGTTGACTTAGTCTCAGGATTTTTAAGAACCAATGAAAAAGCCGGTCCGGCTCTGGGGCCAAAAAGATAAGAAAAACAACCGTCTCGATCTGGGGCATATCGTCATCGGAATCTTTCTCCTTCAAGCCCTGATCCTTTTTCCGCTCCAAGTGAAATCACACAAGTCGCTCTATGCCGACGGGGCACATTTTTTTATGGGGATTCTGAAAAATCAAGACGTCCTGAGGTTTGACTGGCCGAGACAATTCGCCCAGGATATTTCCCAATTTCCTCTAGTGGCAGCGATTCGGTTATTGAAAATCAGGTCGATCGAGATCCTTTCCTTTTTCTTTGGCGCGACGCTCCATCTCATTCCCTTCGTCGGGATTCTGGTTGCAGCCCTCCTGATGTTCCGGGAAGGTGAAGAAATCTTTCTTATCCTTCTCCTGGTGGCTGGTTTATATCTGTCGATCAACACATCATTCCATATCATTTCAGAAAGCCAGGTTGCGACAGCCGTATTTTGGATCATCTTGAGCCTCCTGATCACAATCAACGACGATTTTCCGAACGGAAAAAAGGCCGCTTTGCTCCTCTTCTCCTTTCTTTCCATCCGACTTTATGAATCCTTCGTTTTGCTGGGTCTGATATTAGCCCTGACGGGCATTCTGCAGTTCCTAAAAATCCGCCGCCAGCTTGGTCACCTGGATCAAACGATTTTCTTCACTTGTCTTTTCTTGTTTTTCTCAAGTTCCATCATCTCGGCAATCTCCATCCTCCAGCCCCGTGATAAACAGAATCTGGCGGGATTGATCCTCTCCCTAAAAAAACTCGATTTTATGGCGAATAGCGGCTTTCTCGCCTCCAGCTTTGTTTTTGGCTTATTCCTCGGCGGACTCCTGGCGGCGGCTTTCGCCCCATCCGGTCGGCGACTCAAACAGATTACCCAATTCAGCTCGCTGGCCATGATTCTCGCAGGGGGAAGTCTATTGGCCGGGCTGACGTTTTTCGGGAAATTGATTTTCTCTCCGGAGACCCACTATCAAATGCGTTTTCTGAACATGGTCGTACCGGCAGGAGTCGGGCTTATCATCCTTATTTTCCATCGGACTGCTGGGGGAAAAAACCAGATCGGCCTTCGCCGCTTCGCCTTGAAAACAGGGAGTCTTGCCTTCATCTTATTTCTTGTCTGGAACATCTTCTTCCAAATTTTCGCTTGCCATAGATGGCTCGATTACGACCGTCTGTTGATCAGGGAACTCGACTCGAAGCAGGGGATGATCGATTTAACGGACACCTCCTTAGCCGGGGAGAAATTCAATTGCAGTTATGCCCTGCCATCGTTGAGCTTGGCCTTAAACGGAATCCACCGGCAGGGCATCGTCAAATCCCTTGTCATCGACACCCGGGCGCTTCCTTTCTTCAACCTGAGCGATGTCCGTTCTTTTCCTGATTACACGGAATACGGAATCCGGTATGAGGAAAAAGCATTCGAAGTCCATACCCCCGATCTCTTCGTAACGGGGGCCAAACATGCCGCCGGCGATTTTGATGGCGACGGCGTTGAAGAGGCGGCCGTCGATCTTGACTCCGACGGCGTTTGGCTGTGGAAACAAGGATCGTGGACTTGTCTCTCCATGAACGACGCCAATGGTTTGCTGCCGAGGCCGGGAGATCCACGTGACGGCGTCGTCACCAATTTCAGGATCGGAGGCCTTTGGCTCTGGCAAAGCACTTGGATTCATCTCAGTTCGAAGAGCGCTCGGTGCTTGGCCACAATCCGTCGGCCTGCCCATGGAGAAACAGACGACGTGATTGCGAGCTTCGACGCCTCTGGCGTGTGGTGGTGGAACGGCAAAGACTGGAAACCACTCACCCAGATTCCCGCCGAGATGATCAGCTCGGCCGACCTGGACGGTAACAGAGTTGAGGAGATCGTAGGCGATTTCGGCGAGAAGGGGTTGTGGATTTGGGAAAGCGGGCACTGGACTCAATTGAGCCCTCTCAACGCCGACTCCCTGATCACCGGTGATCTGGACGGAGACGGTGACTTCGAGATCGTCGTGGACTTTCATTCTTTCGGTCTCTGGATATGGGAAGATGGGCACTGGTCATCCGTCTCCGATGCCGATCCAAACCTCGTCTGTTTGGCTCATCTCCACTCGAAAAACTATCAAGAGATCGTCGTCAGTTATGATTCGAGAGGACTATGGCTCTGGAAACAGGAGACCTGGATGAGTCTGCGTGACGTCCAGAGCGATCTTTTTTGCCCCGCAGATATCGACGGAGATGGCCTTGACGAGTTGATCGTTGACCTCGATCATCTTGGTCTGTGGATTTATGACGGCGGAACCTGGAATAGAATCCATCCGCAAAAAGCAAAATCTATCTTTGCGTTCGACGGACATGGCAACGGATGTGAGCAGGTTTGGGTCGATTTCGGGGAAAGCGGCAACTGGATCTGGGACCAGGGGATCTGGCTTCAAGTCACTTCCCGACCGTCGCGCAGCTGATGTCGGCCCCGGGCGTCAGGCCGTCCGTTTTTTTTTTACGACCGAATGAATACGATATCCTGGACGGCGGCGGCAAAAATAATTGCCGGCGCTGGATGTCAGAAGTTAAGAACAGATCACCCGGCTGGTGTTTGGGTAGCGGACGCGACAAACCCTTCGGCCGAAGAGCCGTCCGAAGCCGAAATGGTCGCCAGGAAAAACCTAAGGGGCCTCAAAGAGCCGGGCCTTTCCGAAAGAACGGAAACCTTGCTCCGAAATCTCGTGCCTCAGCTGCAAAAGTCGGTTTGACTGTCAGGCCGACCGGTGCGATAATTCGGCTCTCATGTCCCGGCAACAAGCTTCTGACCATGAGATCGGGCAACAAGCCCTCCCCCAAAACGCGGCTGACGCGGCTCCAAAGAGGCCGCCCCGGATCTGGGAGATTGACTTTCTCCGCGGTTTTTCAATCATCCTCATGGTCGGCTATCACCTTCTCTACGATCTTGGGGCGATGGCGGGCTTTTCGTCCTTCCTCGGCTTCTCGACGAATCTCTCCACCCCCGCCTGGATGGCCGCCCAATATTTCTTCGCCGGACTCTTCGTCGTCCTTTCTGGAATCAGCAGCACCTTAAGCCGGGGGAACATTCGCCGCGCCCTGCGGTTGATCGCCTTCGCTTTTCTCATCACCGCGGTGACATTCGTCTTCGACCCGGCATCCGCGATCTATTTCGGGATCCTTCATTGCCTGGGCGTTTCTATTCTCCTTTACGGGCTTGTCTTTCAGGAAGCTGCCGCTTCGGTATGCGCGGGGACGGGAGCCGTCGTCCTTGCCGTCAGTGCCGCCCTGCCTGTCGCCCTGAGAGGCGTGACGATCCATTCCGAATGGCTCCTTCCTTTCGGAATCCACAGTTCTTTCTTTCAATCGTTCGATTATTTCCCGCTTTTTCCCTGGTTCGGGATCTTCCTCTGGGGTAGCGCTCTGGGGAAATCCGTTTATGGCGGGAGAAAAAGCCTCATCCCGAGGCCTCTTCCAGTCACTTTTATTAATATCGCGGGCCGCTACTCTCTATGGATCTATATCGCCCATCAGCCGGCGATCCTTGCCATTCTCTATCTTCTCGGCCTCATCCGCTAAACGTCTTGCCCGGGGGCGAAATGGCAGCGCCCACAGGCGGGCTGAGGTTCACGATCTCCAGTCGCTCCCCCTCGCTCAGCCCAGACCTTCACTTCGCCATATCATCGGTCTTCTTTTTCTTTAGGGAAATTGGGGAAAGACCAGCTCTCCCTTTGCCAATGTCCAAACGTGATCGCGGCAACATCTCCGCACCAATTGTGAAATAGAAAAGAATGCGACCGGTTCGCCCTTAAAAGACCGGCTGACCTCGGGTGGCCCGGTCCGACCAGCCCCTCTTCCCCTCATAATGGCCTTTGAAATCGTAATCCGCAAGTTCGATGGCGGTCAGCCATTTGCACCATTTATAAGCGTATTTTCCCTCCGCTACGACACGCAGGGGAAACCCATGGTCGGCTGCGAGAGGACGACCGTTCATTTCATAGGCCAGAAGAAAACGGCCCGGCTCGGCTCGGACTTCTTCGAAGAAGAGATCTGTGGCGAACCCTTCTGCCCCGAAAAAAGCGATCTTGAACGCGCCGGGCTCCGGCACGGCGGCCTCAATGACATCAAGAAGACGAGCGCCCTTCACCCGAACTCTCCCCCAGTGGACCCGGGTCATGCACTGGAGGATCACGGTCGCCCTGAAAGGTTCAAACAACTCTTGAATTTCCTTGAGAGTGAAGGTTTTCGGAGAAGCCACTCGGCCCCGGATTTCGAGGCGATAACTCTCCGGCCGCGCTCGCCACTTCCTGAGATCCGGAGGTTCACCGAAGATATGGTAGACGAACAGGTCCTCAATCGGAGTGATCTCATCTGTGTCTTCAGGAAAACGCATGGCTCCCTGAGTTTACAATAAATCCGGAGCCGCGGCCAGACTCAAAAACAAACTCCCTCGCCTGGAACCTCGGAAAAAATTTCGATTCCGCGATCCTCGATGAAGAGGGCCGGGCGCCGGCGCGTCCCCGGACCACAGAGAAATATCCTCTCTCCCCTGTTCCGGGGGGATCTTGCAAGCGGCAGGCCCGCTTCGAGCGTCAAATTTCTTGACCGCTTGAAGGACCGTGCATTAGAATAAGCGCGGTTTTTCTCCTGAGGAAAATCATGAATTCGGGGAGGAAAGAGGAAACATGAAGAGCGGACATCAGATTTCTCTTCTCGGGGCCGGCTTGATCGGCACGTTTTATACGGCGGCGATCCACGGCCAGCGCAGCCGGGACCGCGTCCGGACGATCTGCGCTCTGACTGACGAAGAAGCGAAGGCCTTCGCCCAAAAATGGGGGATTCCCAAATGGACCTCCAGCTTGAAAAAGGCGATCGAAGATCCGGAGACCGATGTCGTCGTCGTCGGCCTGCCCAATTATCTCCATAAAAAAGCCGTGACCATGGCCGCTCAAGCGGGCAAGGCCGTTCTCTGCACCAAGCCTCTCGCCCGGAACGCAGCCGAGGCGCTCGAGATCATGGATGCCGTCGGCAAAGCGGGCGTCTTTTCTGGCTATCTCGAGGACCTGGTCTATACCCCAAAAACGCTGAAATCGATCGCCTCCGTCAAGGCCGGAGCGCTGGGAAAAATCCTCTGGGTTCGCTCGCGCGAGACCCATTCCGGTCCGCACAGCGCCTGGTTCTGGGATAAAAAGCTCGCCGGCGGCGGGGCCATCGTCGACCTGGCCTGCCACTGCATCGAAATCATCCGCAGTTTTATCGGCAAAGATGTCCGTCCGGTCGAGGCCATGTGCCTGGCCGATACCCTCGTCCATCCGATCGCCGCCGAGGACTCGGCGATCGCCCTCATCCGCTTCGAAAACCGCGCCGTCGGCCAGTTCGAAGTCAGCTGGACATTCCGCGGCGGCATGGACCTGCGCGATGAAGTCGCCGGCACGGAAGGGACGATCTGGCTGAACCACTTCCTCCGGACCGGTTACGAGATGTTCACGGCAGCCGGTTCGGGAGGCTATGTGGCGGAAAAGGCGGAAACGGAAAAGGGCTGGCTCTTTCCTGTGGGCGACGAAGTCCACGAGCTGGGCTACACGAATATGTTCAAAGACATGTTCGACGCCTTGGATACGGGCCGGAAGCCGATGGAGACGTTTCTCGACGGCTACATCGTCAACGCCGTCATGGATTCCTGCTACAAGTCGGCGAAGAGCAAACGCTGGGAGCCGGTCAAGCTCGAGCGCTGGTCCGCCGAGGCAAAACGGCTGCCGGCCGAAGCGTTGAAGAAAGTTCGCCGCGGCCGCTATTCCCTCATCAAAGAAGAGCGCCTGCCCGACGGGACGGTCAAACAGATCGTCCAGGACTGGAAAACCGGCCGCGTCATCCAGAGAATCAAGAGTGCTGCTGGAAAGGAACTTTGAGCCGAAACAGGGAGATCCATCGACACTCGAAGTGTGGCCTGCTTGAACTCCGATTTGAAGAAACAAAGGAAAAGCCGTGAGGCCGAAAAAAGAGAGCTTCAAGGACCAGAAGGAGAAAAACGAGACGATGAATTGTCAATTGATCAAGCACCGGTTCGGCTGGAGGGGGGTTCGGAGGAGAAAGGAGCGGTTCGCGCCGAACTTTACCCTTTTCTAAAGAACGTACTTGGAGAGCTTCAGGCCGGCGGGAATCTTTGCTTTTTCCTTATAAATATCCCAGTAATATTCGCGCGCCTCGCCGAGTTTTTGAAAAAGCGGGTGCCTGATGTCCGGCGAGTGGGTGGCGACCACGCCGCCCCTGTCGTCGACGAGGATGAGCCGGGCGCAGCGGTTGAGGATGCCGGCCGTCCCGACGCTGCAGGCGACGGCGAGTTCGTTCTTTTTCACCCGCTCGATCAGCTCGCCGTATTTCAATGGCCGCTCCTCGACTCTTATTCCCATCTCCTTCAGGATAGTGACGATCCCCCGGATGGTGACCGAAGGCAGGATCAGAGGATTTTCCGGGATTTTAATGACCGCTCCGTCCCGCAGGCCGAAAAGACAGCACGATGAATCCCACTCCGTGACAGACCGATCTTCGAGCGGAAGGTACGGCTGGTCATCCAGGAAAAGCGCCGCCGCCGCTTCCGGGCAGAATTTCTTCGCCTCATCCACGGCCTTGACACTCATCAGATAATTGATCCCCAGCTTGAGGCATCCGGTCCGGTTGATCCCGACGGCCCGGACGATGTGCGGAACGACAACCCCGCAGAACGGCTCGCCGAGGTAGCGGTCGTAACGGCAGGCCATCGCCCGGATCGCCGGCTGGCCGGGAAACGTAACGCCGATCGACTGTTCCTCATCGACGGTAAACGGCCGGAGATATCCCTGGGCGCCAAGATCCGCCATCTCCTCGAGAAACGGACGCATGGAGATGTCCCGGAGATAGAGATGGATGAAGAGGTTTTCGAGCTCGTCGACGGAGGGCACGAGATCCTGCGCGTCGGAGCTGAGGTTAAAGGAGATGCCGTTTCTGAACCTTTCCAGATTCAGATGCCAGTTGAGAAAGACCATCTCCAGCTCGCCCCTCGGATTTCTCTTGCCAAAAAAGCGAATCCCCTCAAAGCAAAGAAAAAGGCCGTAGTGAATGGACCGGGACACGGCAAAAACCCGGGCGTCCGGCTCGAGGATTTCGAACTGCTTCTCCCCAAGGCTAAAGCGCATCTGTTGGGGAGCCCATTTCACCCCTTCAAATTTTGCCATAAAAGGACTCCTGATCAGGGCATTGGAGATGATGATATCAAAGATTTTTTATCTATCACAGTTGGAAAAATAGCTCAACGGCAAGCAGCGCCGACTCAGAAAGAGGCCTGGAATTGGGCGGCAATCGCCCGGTTGACGGTCCCCTCTCCTTCCCTACGGTAGAGCTGATAATTCACGACCAGTTTGGTCTTCGCCCAGATGAACCAGTTCAGCCCCAGGGTCAGGAGGTCGGCCCGATCGGCGGACAGATCCAGGTCCTGGTCATAGCTGTCCCATTTGACGATGCCTTGGAGCGTTCTGGGAATGTCGAAAACCCAGATTGGACCTGCAGCGGGTTCCAACGAGTCCATGATCCCCGCGCCAGCCTCAAGGCTCCTTCTCCTCCCATGATCGACGATCATGGATGGAGGAATGCCGCAGCCCCATTCGGCTTGCGATCCGAGATAAGGAATGTCCGCCAGATTTTTTCCAATATTCCGGCCGTTCAGGCGCCCGCCCCGGGAGCGGCTTACCAGAAAATGATGTAGAGAGCGACCGTCAGGCCAATCACCGCCGCACAGAGCCACTTCAGGGCGGGGGTCGACCTCATATCGAAATCGGCTTTGAGCGGTAAGATCTTCGGCTCTTTCATCGGCCGGAGAACGGTGATCACCGCCATGACAAGAATCAAGAAAACAAACGTGATCCCGATCCGGTTGAGAAAGGCGACGCTCTTGAACTGCCACATCAGAAAACCGTAAACAGGAACACTCAGGACGAGCGAGGTGATTCCCGCCGCTGCCGGGCTCCGTTTGACAAACAGGCCGAAGACGAATGCGGCCAGGATTCCGGGCGAGATAAAGCCCTGGAACTCCTGAATGTAGTTGAAGATCCCCTTGAACTTCGGATTGCCGAGTTGGGGGGCGATCAGGCAGACGGCCAGGACAAAGACGACAGTCGCCCAGCGGCCGATTTTGAGCAAGGATTCGCCGCTGGCGTCTTTTTTGAAGTGCCGCTTGTAAAGGTCCATGGTCAGGATCGTGGCCACCGAATTGAGGAGCGAGCTCAGCGTGCTGATGACGGCCCCGGCAATCGCCGCCAGAATGAATCCGCGGAGGCCCGGCCCGACAAGTTTCCGGATGAGGAGCGGATAGGCCTGGTCGGTCGTCGCTCCGGGAGCCGTAAGCTCGGCGCGGAAAAGCTGCCAGGAAATGATCCCGGGCATGATGATAATGAACGGAATCGTCAGCTTAAGGAAGGCAGCGAAAATGACGCCCAGCTGTCCCTGCCTGAGGCTTCTCGCCGCCAGCGTCCGCTGAGTGATGAATTGGTTGAGTCCCCAATAGTAGAAATTCGGGATCCAGAGCCCGACGACCAGGGTCGTCCAGGGGATCACGGGATGATCGGCGGGCATGATCATATGGAGCTTTTCGGAGTTGGCGGCGAGGAACAACCCGAGCCCACCCACGGCCTTGAGGCCCAGGACGAGAGTCACGACTCCTCCGAGGATCAACCCGGATCCCTGGAAAAGGTCGGCCCAGGCGACCGCTTTCAGACCTCCCCAGGTCGTATAGAGAGCGGCGATGAAACCGATCAGCCAGACGGCCTGAACGAGGTCCATGTCGAAAATCGTATGCAGGGCGAGCGCCCCCGTGTAAACGACCGCCGAGATGCTGACGGCGACATAGACAATGACGAGATAGAACGCCATGATGCCCCGCGCCGCCGGATGATAGCGGTACTCGAGAAACTCGGGAATGGTGTAGATGCCGCTGCGGAGAAACTTCGGCAGGAAGAAAAGGGCGACGATAACCAGCGTGATGGCGGCCATCCATTCATAACTCGCTACGGCGAGCCCGGCGATGCCGGCTCCCTGGCCTGACATGCCGACAAAATGCTCGGTCGAAATATTGGCCGCAATCAGCGAGAACCCGATCAACGGCCAGACCAGGCTGCGGCCGGCGAGGAAAAAATCCTCTCCCGTCCTTTCCCGCCTGCTCTGGTACATGCTTACGCCTACGACCACGACAAAAAAAAGGCCAAAGACCGTCAGGTCGAGCCAGTGAAGCTGCATCGGACACTCCTTCCATTTCGCGTTCCGAATAGGCCTATATTATATTCAGATCGAAAACAGAGACAATTTGCGCTGCTTTTTCTTGCCGCATTAAGCCCGACTCATTGCCATCGGCTCTATAGCGAAAAACGAGGCCACGATAAGAATGAGGAGAATAGGATCAGCCGCCGCCGGCTGATTCCCTACCGACGTTTGAATTCGCCACACTTTTCGTCGCCGAACCATTGGAATCTTGATTTGGCGGCCGCAGCATGTATGATATTAGGGACTCGACTGAGAAGGAAGGCGTATGAAAGAACATGATGTTTTGCCCGAGACGAAGCGAGGCCGGATTGTTCTCAAACCCATCCCCCTCTTCGATTTCCAATCGAGCCTCAAGGCGGAGATCAAGAAAAAAACGCTGACGGCGGAAGACGCTCGGCGGATGTTCCGGGTGATGCTGATGAACCGGCATTTTGAGGAAACGGTCGTCGAGATGAAGCAGGGGACGTTTGTCCCCCACGAGAATTTCCGTTTCAGCGGCGCCACCCATTTGTCCATCGGCCAGGAAGCGGTCGCGGCCGGGACGATGGCCGCGATCCGCTGGACGGATTACATCACTTCCACTCACCGCGGCCACGGCCACTCCATCGCCAAAGGAGCTTACCGGATTTACGCCATGGAGCGGCCGGAGATCATTCGCTTTCTCGCCGACGGCGGGTCCACTCTTCCCCTCGACGACAACGAGCTCCGCGAACTGGCCATGGAGCATCATCTCTACAAGACGATGTCCGAGCTTCTGGGCAAGGAGGACGGCTATTGCCGGGGACGGGGAGGAGGGATGCATATCGCCGACTTCAACGCTCGTCACCTCGGCGCCAATGCGATTGTCGGAGGAAGTTTCGCCATCGGTGCGGGAGCCGCCCTGGCCCAACACCTCCTCGGCACGGAAGATATCGTCGTCACTCTGGTCGGCGACGGTGCGGCCAACAACGGCATTGCCCATGAGGCGATGAATTTCGCCGCCCAGGGCCAGTTCGAGCGAAGTTTGCCGGTCATCTTTCTCATCGAGAACAACCAGTATGGGATGACCGGGCAGCAGTATCCCGAAGTCACCGGCGTCCGCTATCTCGCCCAGAGAGGCGCCGGCTACAACCCGGTTAATATGCACGCCGAAGTCGTCGATGGGATGAACGTCCTGGCCGTCTACGACGCCGTCCGCCGGGCCGCGGAGCTCTGCCGCCGCGGAGAAGGGCCCGTATTGCTCGAATGTTTAACCTATCGGTATCTCGGTCACTCGCTGAGCGACCCGAGGACGAGCTACCGCTCGCCCCAAGAAGAGAAAGCCTGGAAAGAGCGCGATCCGATCGTTTCTTTCCGGAGCGAGCTGGTCGAAGCCGGGGTTCTGACCGACGAAGAGGCCGAGGAGATGGCTCGGGCGACCAAAGATAAAATCCGCGAGATCACCCGCCGGGCGGCAGCATCGGCCGACCCGAAGGCCGAAGAAATCGAGCAGGGCCTCTTCGCGGAGACCTTTTCTTCAGCCGTTGAAGACAAGTGGCTGACAACTGATCTCCTCAAGCCTGTGCGCAAGATCAAAAGGATGCCCGGGGGAAAGATCCTCTACCGGCACGCCGTCTGGGAGGCGCTGGCCGAGGAAATGGTTCGGGACAGGCGCGTCGTTGTCTACGGCGAGGATGTGGCCGATTACGGCGGGGCGTTCGGCGTCACTATGGGCTTACTTGAAACGTTCGGCCGGAAGCGAGTTTTCAATGCACCGATTTCCGAGGCGGCCATCATCGGCACCGCCTGCGGAGCGGCGATGACAGGCCTCCGCCCAGTCGCCGAAATCATGTACATCGACTTCATCCCTCTTGCCCTCGACCAGCTCGGAAACCAAGTGGCCAAGGCCCGCTATATGTTCGGCGGCAAGGCGAAAATCCCGCTGGTCATCAGGACGACGATCGGCGGCGGGAAAGGCTATGCCGGGCAGCATTCCCAGAGCCTCGAAGCGATCATCGCTCACTTCCCGGGCCTGAAAGTGGCGGTTCCCTTCACGGCCTATGACGCCAAGGGCCTTCTCAAAACGGCCATCCGCGACGATAACCCCGTCGTCTTCATCGAGCATCAGCTCCTCTACGCCGACCTCGGATTCGTTCCCGAAGAAGAATATCTCCTGCCCTTCGGCGAGGCGACAATCCTCAGAGAGGGAAAAGACATTACCCTCATCAGCTACCTCTACATGCTCAAGCACACGCTCCTAGCCGCGGAGCTTCTGCAGCAGAAAGAGGGGCTCGAAGCGGAAATCATCGACCTGCGGACGCTTGTTCCGCTCGATACCGAGACCATCTGCCGGTCGGTTAAAAAAACCGGTCGCTGCGCCATCATCATCCAGGCGCCCCTCACGTCCAGCTTCGCCGAGCACGTCGCCTACGAAGTCCAGAGAAGCGTCTTCCGCGACCTGCGCGCGCCCATCGAAATCATCTCCGCTTATCCGATCCCTCCGCCGATGGCCGCCCCTCTCGAGAATGAAAACATCCCTTCGCCGGAGCGGATCTTTAAGTCCGTCATCCGGCTGTTCAAGAGCTGAGCCATGATCCAAGTCTTTGATAAAAAGATCTATCTTCTTTCCCTCGCCCGGACTCCGGTCGGACGGTTCAAAAGCAGCCTGGCTCCATTCTCCGCCCCGGAGCTCGGGGGAGCGGCCATCGCTGGCGCCATCCGCAGAGCCGGCATTTCCGGGGCCCAGGTCGATCTCGTCACGATGGGCTGCGTTGTGACATCAGGGCTCGGCGAAGCGCCGGCAAAGCAAGCGGCGCTCCTCGGCGGCCTCCCGGAGACCGTCTATTCAAGAACCATCGAATCCGTCTGCGGTTCCGGGCTCGAAGCTCTAGTCTCCACGGTCGACGCCATGCTCGCCGGCCGGGCCCGGCTTGCCGTCGCCGGAGGAATGGAATCCCGCACCAACGCTCCTTATCTCCTCGAGCCGAGATTCTTCCGCAGCGGCGCTCATTATGCCAAAGGAGAGCGGCTTCACCTGAAAAAAAGCGGCGCCTACCGCTGGCAGTACAGCGAGAACGTGGAGGAACAGATCCACCTGTCGAGCCTAGTCGATGCCACGGCTTACGACGGGCTCTTCTGGCCGCCGGAAAGGAAATTCATGAGGGAATACGCGGTCGCTTTCGCCCGAAAAAACAGCCTTCGCCTCGAGGACGTCAACGCCCATGCCGCTTCAAGCCATGAAAAAGCGCGGCAGGCCCAGGAAAACGGCGCTTTCGACGAGGAAATCGTCGCCGTGGGCGAAGTCGGCCGGGATGACCTTCCCTCCCCGGAAACGCTCGAAAAAATGAAGGAGGAAGCGGAGACGGATATCGCCTGCGCTTATAACACCTCGACCCCGGCCGACAACGGCGCTGCGGCGGTTCTGGCGACGGAAGACGGACTCCAAGCCTGCGGCCTCAAGCCGCTGGCCCGGATTCTCGGCTTCAGCCGAGTGGACGGACCGGCGGCCGATTTCATCGATTCTCCCGTCCGGGCCGTCCGAAGCCTTTTCGCCGCCCTGGCGGAGAGGGACTGTTCGGAGGATAAGTTCGAAATCCTCGAGCTCAACGAAGCCTTCGGCATCCAGCTTCCGGTTTTTTACAGGGAATTCCCCCGCAAGCTGATCAACCCGAACGGCGGCGCCATTGCCCTGGGGCATCCCTTCGGCTCGGCCGGGATTCGACTTCTCACGACCTTAGTCTATTCCATGAAGCGTCTCCAGATCCGGTTTGGCGCGGTCGGGCTCTGTTTCGGAGGGGGCGGGTCCTACGGCCTGGCCGTCGAGTTGCTATGACACACGAATCCGAATTTGGCATTCCCCAAGAAATGACCGCCCTCCTTTTGGCCGGAAAAGGGTTCGAAAACCTCAGGCTCGAGCGCCTCCCGGTTCCCCGACCGGGTCCCAGCCAGTTCCTTGCCAGGGTCGATGCCGTTTTCGCTTGCGCCTCTGACGGCAAGCTGATTGAAAGCGGCTGCGATCATCCTCTCATGGCGGGCTGGGATCCGGAAAAATGGCCTGTCGTCATCGGCCACGAGGGATGCATCACGGCCGTCGAGGTCGGTAAAAACCTGCAGGGCAGAATCCAGGCCGGCCAGACATTCGCCCTTCAGCCTGCGATCAATTCCGCGCCGATCAACTCTCTGGAACGGTATCGAAATGCAGGCTCGGTTCAAAAAGTCGCCGTCGGCTACACCCTCGGCGGCCTGTTCGCCGAATACATCCTGGTCCTCGAAGAAGTCATCGAGACCGGCTCGCTGATCCCCTATGACCCCTCGCGGATTCCCTATTTCGCCGCCGCTTTCAGCGAGCCGCTTTCCTGCGTCTATTCCTCCCAGAATCAGGTTCCTCACATTTACAAGGCCGGGCCGCAGGATCCCAGGCAGGTCCGTCTCGGTCTCAAGGAAGAGGGAGTGACGCTCGTCCTCGGGGCCGGGCCGATGGGCATTCTCCATGCCGACATGGCCCTGACCCACAGGCCGCGGGCGCTGATCATCTCCGAGCCGCTCGAAGAACGCCGGCGCGAAGCTGAAGCGATGATCGGCCCGAAAGCCCGCATCCGCAACATCCGGCTGGTCGTGACCCCGCCGCAAGCACTGTCGGAGGTTATCGACGAAATCACGGCCGGCCGGGGGGTGGACGACTGCATCAGCGCCCTTGGGATCGCCAAAATCCAGGAACAGTCGATCGGCTACCTGGCCAGGGGCGGAGTGGCGGCCTTTTTCGGCGGCGCCAAGGCCGGCGAGAGCATGATCACCGTCGATACCCGCCGCATTCACTACGACAGCATCATGCTCGTCGGCTCGTCGGGAGGCGACCCGTCCGATGTTCGGGCTGTCATGGACTTGCTCGAGAAGGGAGAGATTTCTCCCGGTCGCTACGTCCGGAGGGTCGGAGGGCTCGATGCGGCGCTCGAGCTCGTCAGGTCGGTCCGGGCCCAATCATTCTTCGGCAAAGGATTGATTTATCCTCGCGTCCGTCACCCTCTCTTTGCCGTCGAGTCCTGGTCTAGGGAAAGGGAAGCCGAGTTCCTGGCCGGAACGCTGCCCTGAAAGTCTGCGGCCATGAAAAAACTCGTCCAGTTCGGTGCGGGTAACATCGGCCGGTCGTTCATCGGCCAGCTCTTCTCGCGCGCCGGCTACGAGGTCGTTTTCGTCGATGTCGATGAGGGAATCATCCGGGCCCTCAATGACCGGAGGGAATATGTCGTCGAGATCCGCGACGAGAAACCGGAGAAATGGGTCATCAAGAACGTCCGGGGCATCCATGCCCATGAGATCAAACGGATCGCCGCCGAGGTGGCCGAGGCCGATTGCCTGGGAACGGCCGTGGGGAAGAGTGCCTTGGGAGAGATCGTGCCGTCTCTGGCCAGGGGGCTCGAACTCCGCTTCGGTCGGTCGGGACCGAAGCCCATCGACCTCATCATCTGCGAAAACATTCTTGACGGCGCAAAGTTCTTGAGAGAAAGGCTGAAAGCGGCTCTGCCGCCGGGATTTCCTCTCGATTCCGTCCTCGGCCTCGTCGAGACGAGCATCGGAAAAATGGTCCCGATCATGCCCGCCGAGGACAGAGAAAAGGACCCGCTCCTTGTCTATGCCGAAGCTTACAATACACTCATCCTGGACAAGAAGGCGTTCAAGGCGCCGATCCCCGATGTCCCCGGGCTCGACCCGAAAGAGAACATGAAGGCCTATGTCCAGCGCAAGTCTTTCATCCACAACCTCGGCCATGCCGCCCTCGCCTATCTCGAAGGAATCGAGGGCAAGAATTACGCGCACACCTGGGAAGCGGTCCGAGACCCGGAGCTGCGAAAAAAAGCGAAGGCAGCTATGTGGGAGTCGGGCCGGGCCCTGATCAACGCTTATCCGAAAGAATTCAACGAAGAGAATCAGGAAGAACACATCGAAAACCTCCTTCGACGATTCGGCAATATCCACCTCGGCGACACAATCTACCGCGTCGGCCGGGACATTCAAAGAAAACTCGCCTTCGACGACCGGCTCATCGGCGCGATGCTCTTCGACCTTGAGCACGGTGTCGAGCCTTTGGTAACGGCCGAAGCTGCGGCGGCCGCCTGCTTCTTCCGTAAGACCGACGAAACCGGCAAATTGTTCGAGCCGGACGAGGAATTCCGGCGGCTCGTCCTTCCCCGGGGGCTGGACTTCATTCTGAACACGGTCTGCGGTTTGAGCGGAAAAAGCGAAGTCGAGAGGAAAATCATTTCCCTCATCCGGCCTCACTTCGAAAGATTTTCAAAGCGGCGCTGAGCCGGGACTTCGACCGCCGTGATTCCTGTCATTCTCCTGCTGAAAGGACCGGATGTAAGGATTTTTCATAACCCGCCGACGTCGCTTTGACAACAAACAGGGCTCTCCGCAGAAAGAGGCCAGGCTGGAAATCGACAAAGTCCGTCGGGGACCCATGAAGGCCGCATGGGGAAGGAACGGACTCCTTCGCCAAGAGAATTCGGATCTGCTAAAATAGAAATTGAAAATGGGCGATCAAAAGTCTGTGTCGGCCTTCGCGCTCTGGATTTCCGTTCTTGCCCTTCTGCCCGGACTTCTCTTCTCCCAGGAGCAACCGCGGCTCCAGGAGGACGTCCTGGTCCGCTGGTGGCTCGTGCCCCTCTACGCTCTGAATAAAGATGGCTCGGCCGCGCGCGATCTCAAACCCGAAGATTTCGAGGTCTATGTGAACCAGAAAAGAGTTGAATCCTTCGATCTCCATCGAAAGGATTTCCGGGTGCTGGAAACTCCTCCCGGGAAAACCGAGGCAGGAGTTTCTCTTTCGTTCGAGAAAAAGATCATCCTTCTGGTGTTCGACAGCGCATTTTCAACCTATAACCTCCTGGAAAAGGCCAAGAAGGTCAGCGCAACTCTGATGTCCCGGGAAGTCGACGCCGCCCAATTCCTGGCTCTAAGCATCGAACCCTATGCCGGCCTCAAGCCGATCGTCGGCCCGACCCGGGACCGCGGTCTCGTTTCGAGATCGATCGAAAAATTCGTCGCGGGAAAAAAGGTCGAGTACCTTCGGGCCAGCGCTCTCGATTCCACCGCGATCAGGAGGGTTTACCCCAAGGATTCTCAGTTTGCGGATCGAAATCCCGACGAATCTCGGCTGCCGGGAAGATCGATCGGCTATTTTGACCGGATCGACACGCTGGACAAAAGGCGAGTGGCTTCGGTTTACACCCGATCGCTGATGACGCTCAGCTTAATCCTCGGCTATTTCAAGGACAACAGCAAAATCATCTATTTATTTTCCTGCGGGATTCCGGCCGGCGCTCTGGAATGGAAAAACGAAACCATCATGGATCCCACCCTCTCCCCGGAGCCCGGCGTGACGTCTTATTTCAACATTTCGCCCGACCAACTGAATCTTCAAGCCCTAGTCAACGTCGGCCGGCATTTCAACCGCAACGGATCGCTTCTTTTTTTAATCAATCCGTCCGGAACCCGCCTGGATCTTCATGATCAAGATTCCGGCGAGCAATCCCTCCGCATCCTGGCTGAAGAAACCGGCGGCCGATACTTCGACGGCCCGGAACAGGAGATTGCCCGGGAGATCGCCAGCATGGAAAGCGGATATTACGAAATCTCTTTTCCTGATTCGGCCGAATTCCAGGGCCCGGATATGGATTTCATCCTTCGGCCGAAAAACCCGGACCTTCGGATCTACACCGTGAAAACAGTTTCCCGGGGCAAGGAATATTCTCAGCTGACCGGGCTGGAAAAGGAAGTCCTCGTTCTTAACCTTCTCGACCGCGGACCTTATGCTCAGACGGGATTAAACGTCATCGAGGCCGACTACCGGGTCGAAAAAAAAGGAGGCCTTCTCACCTATCTTGTCCGCCTTCCCTCTGAGCTCGATCGGAGCGAATGGGAAATTTTCAAGGTCTGGAGGAATACGACCGACGGAAAAATCAGCCTGGAAAGGCAATCTCTTTTCAGCCCGTCGACCGATTTCGCGGTCGGAATGAAAGAAAGAAAAAGCCACCGGAGCGAGCTCGTGCTCGTCCATCCCCGGACGGGGAATGCGCTGGTGATCCGATCAAGATAAGCCGGGCCGTGGCGCGCAGTTTGCATCCGTCCGGCGACCCGCCCTGAAATCGGAGAATCAAGTCCAAAAACTGTTGACAGCGCCGCGGCCTTTTCTTATGATTCCGGCAGCGATTTCAGGAGGGAAAAAATGAAAAAATTTCCGGCTCTCCACACGATCTCGGCGCTCTTCAAAATCCTCGCCTGGATTGTCGGCATCGCTGCCCTGATCCTCGGAGGAATCACGATCGGCGGCCTCTACAGCGCGGCCGCGTTCGGATCGGCGGGGAATGTCGTCGCCGGCATCCTGATCATCCTCATCGGCGCGTTCTATGTCCTGATGCTTTACGGAATCGCCGAGTCCATCCTCGTCATCCTGGCCATCGAGGAGAACACAAGAAAGAGCAAGGAGGGTTAGCGCCCCGGACGGCCGCCGACGCCTCTTCCGATCAGTCCATTCCCTTAATCTTCAGGATGTGGCCCGAGGAATAGGCCGCAAACTCCGGAGCGTACATGGACTGAAGCGTCGCCGGCGCGGCCTTGAACGTTCCGGCCAGGGCGCAGCGGAGCCGGTATTTTAAAGTATACTCGCCCTGGGGGAGCCCCTCGATAAAAAAGTTTGTTCCGCTGTCCCTGATTTCCTCATAGCGAACAATTCCCAGGTCCCATTTGTAGCCTGAGGTGAGGGCGGCAGGCTCGCATCCCGAAGGTCGCGGGTCGCGCAGGTGGACATACTCCGCCGGATGGCGAGCCCGGATCGAAAGCTGCACTTCGATCTCGTCTCCCACGGAAAGAACCGCTCCTTCCTCGAGTAGCTGGAGGACGATTTCATCTCCGGTTTTTGTTCGACGGAAGTACTTCCGCTCGACGGCAAAAAGATCTCCCTCTCCTTTCTCCGGCATCCTCTCGGTGCTGAAGTGCCACGTCGCCGAGGCAAAGGCCATCCCCGGGCCTTCCTTTCGAACGACAATCTTGGCGCAGTCGGGCGAAATCTTCTCGCCCGGGATCACGACCTGGTTTTTCTTGCCGGTGTATTTGTCCGGTTCAAAAACGAATGTCGTTTGGCTTTGGCAAGCATCGACGAGCACGGACTCCCGGACACCCAGGGCTCCCCTCTTTTTTAGAAAATGAGCGACGGAATAGAGAACCTCGGATGTCGCCCGGGTGGATTTCCAATGATTGAGCTTTTTGTTGAGGAAAAGCCACTGGACAAGGCCTTCTGCGCGGGTGTCGTCGGGCTTGAGCTCCATCAGCGTGCGCAGGGCAAAAGCATGAGTCTCGATCGCGTCATTGTACCACAGCCAGCCGCGGTCTTCGGGAGCCCAGAACGTTCCTTCGTCGTCGGTCGTTTTGGCCGAGTCCATGACGCTTTCCCAAACAAGGGCCGCATCTTCAAGCCGTCCGGCTCGCTTCAAAGTCAGTGTCAGGTAGCCCTTGAGATAGGGCGAATGTTCTTTCCAGTGGCGGAAAGAAAAATCGAGCATCGTTTTTCTTTCCTCCGCGGTGAAGACGCCGCCGGTCCAGGAAGAATCGGGGAAGTTGGCGAGGGTGTAGTTGAGAAAGGTCACGAACTCCCAGCCGACGTCATGGGCCATCAGGCGCCGGACAATCTCGTCCAGATAATGCTCGTGAAGATAACCGAAAGCGCGGACGATGGGATCTTTCGGCAGCTCGAGGCCGAACTCGAGCGCTTTGGAGAAGCCGTGAACAATGTACAGGGTCATATAGGGGGACGGAGGACCGCCGGGCCACCAGGGAAAGGCGCCGCACGAAGTCTGGGCTTTGAGGAGTTTGGCCAGAGAGGTTTCCTTCTGGGCTGCGGCCACGCGAGGATCGAGGACATTCTCGACTCCGTGGCCAGCGTCTTGACCTCCTCTCGCCATGACCAGCCAGGGGGTCTCTTCAAGAGACATCTTCCGGTTTGGATCCGCGGTATCGAAAGTCTCGAGAATCGTCTCGCGTCTGCTCAGAGTTTCGGCCAGGCGAGCCACTTGAGGATACCTGTCGTACAGGCTGGTCAGAATGCCCGTGGAAAGAAACCGATTAAGCATTTGTTCCGTGCACTCGTAAGGATAGTTGACGAGATAGGGAAGCGCCTCGAGCAGGCCATAAAACAGCTGCGCGTCCACGGTGACGACGAGCTGCTCATGGATTCGCGTGGGATCGTCCGTTTTAGCGAGGTCTGGAAAGACGAGCTCGCGCCGCATTCCTTCCTTGAGAGCCGCGAACCGGGATTGGACAAGATGCATCCTGCCGGGAAGGATGGGAAGGGGCCGGAGCTCGCCGTCGGAAAAGGAACCCGCCCGAGCCGTGACTTTGAAGGCCACGACCCCGACGCGTGCCGGCGCGGCAAGAGGAAAGACAACCGGAGTACCGCTTCCCGGTTCGACGGCAAACGGGAGGGCGGGAACTTCCGGAGGGAGGCCGAAGGCGGAAGCAAGGTTTTCGCCCGTCGCCGGATCGAAGACCTCAAGGGAAACCGAGCCCGAGAGGCTTGATTCGCCGGCATTGTTGACAACAACACGCAGCTCGGCCCGGTCGCCCTCGCGGAAAAATCGCGGCAGGTAAGGTCTGACCATCAGCTCTTTGACCGAACGAGCTTCCTTCTCCAGGCGCCCGGACATGAGGTCGCGCGTGATCCCGAGGACGAAGACCCGCCATGCGGTAACCGAATCCGGCACGGTAAACTCCACAGCCGCCGTGCCGTCCGGACCGGTCAGGAGGTGCGGCTTCCAGAAGGCCGTTTCATCAAACCTTGACCGCAGGGCGATCGGCTCCTGAGCCGCAGCGGCCTTGTCTTCTGCTCCTTCTCTTGCCTGAACGGACGCCGCTTCGGCCTTCGCCTCATCCCGGCCGCCCTTCTCCCGCGAAGCCGCCGGCGAGGGAGCTTCTCTCACGAGCCCTCCCAAAACGCCCCCCACCACGCCTCCCCTCCCTCCGGGCCCGCCGATTCCATACCCTTCGAGAGCCAAAAGAGCATCCGGCCGAAAAATCGGATAAGACGGCACATCTCTCCAGCCTGATTCCTCTCTGAAAGCCTGAGGTCCGACGCCGAGTGTCGGCTCCCAAGCTGGGGCGCCGGTTCTCCGAGGATAAAGGTCGAGCAAATGCGGAGGATGATGGCGGGCGAAGAGGTCGAGGCTCCGGTCATACATATAGGCTAGAAGCTCGGCTGCGCCCTGGGTTGCCGGCTTTCCGGAGGGCGTCTTGACGGTGATCCGCCAGATCTCCCTGCCTCCGGGAGTAAGCCGGTCGCGGAATGAGGAGAACGAAAGATCGAGCTCTTTATTATCCCAGGGGACAAAAATATCCGATTGCTCGGTCATGAATTGATGATCTTTGACGGCTGTCAGCCTGACACCGAAGCCGCCGCGAAGCTCCTCGGTGACGGGAATTTCAATGATCCCGCCGTCCTTTTCCAAATCCATCCACCGGCGCTCCCACAACTCCCCTCCTCGGAACTTTTCAAAAAGGACGGGCTGGCCCGTCCAGCCGCTGTGAAGAAAAAGACCGGCAGTCTCGCCGACCGCAACGGACTCTTGCTCAACGCCCAAAACAAGAGGCAGCCTGATTCCCCCATTTTTCCCCGCCACCAGGAAATCATAATTCTCCCGCGAAGCAGTCCCAAAATCGTCTTTCGTCTCGTAAATCAAACGGTAGGGACCGGGTTTAAGGCCGACAACGGCTACCCGGGCCTCGCCTTCCGGATCATGATCAACGACTCCCTTAGCCTTTTCGGCTCCCTCTTTCCATAGAGCAAGGATGGATTCCGGAGCGAGTCCCCTCTCCCACCGGGGACGCATGACATCGCCAGGCGTGGAATAAGCGGCGTCTTTCTCTCTTCCCATTTCGGGGAGCGGCTGATCCGCAGGAAGAAGCGTCCTTTCTGGCTGGATAAGTTCGACGACACGCCAGGTTCCCCTTCCTGCCTTTGGCATCCCGTTCAGGTCGGTCCGAGTGATCGTAAAATCGCTTTCCTTGTTTTCCCTGAAAAAGCCCGCCGCCGCTTCGATCCTTGCTTCAACGCTGACAAAGCCAAGCCGAAAAGATCGCACCGCCGAACGTGTCTCTCCGCCCTCGTCGGTCACGTCGGCGGAGAGCGTATAGCGGTAGGTCAGCCCCAAGCCCGGTTTGTCTTTCCGCTCATCGGCCCGGGGAGTAAAGCTCATGTCGAATGTTCCATCTTCTTTAAGGGGGCTCCGGCCGCCGGCCACGATTTGACTTTTGGTCCTGACCGTCTCCCGCCACCAGCGTCGAGGATAAACGGGCTCTCTCTTGACCTGCCAGACGGCCGTCCCCCCGGCAACCGGAAGTCCGAAATAATAGCGGGCTTCGGCAGTCAGGACAGCCGGACGGTTAAGACGCAGAGGTCTCTCCGGGTCTTTGATTCTCACTTCAAATGTCGGGCGTTTATATTCCTCGATCCGGACCTCGGAAAAGCCGTCGGGAAGGCTCCTCAGGCGCCAGGCGCCGAGCGGCCGTCCGGCGGCGGGAATGACGAATTCTCCGCTCGCCGTGCCGAAATCATTTGTCGTGCGCAACGCTTCCGTGATCCGCTGGCCGTTGATGTCTTCGAGCCAGACTGTCGCTGCGAGGTTCGTCGCCGGACGGATTCGTCCGCTCTCTCGATGTCCCTGATAGGCAAGGATTTTCCACTGGATTTTCTGGCCCGGACGGTAAATGCTCCGATCCGTGAAAATGAGGATGGATGTCGCTTCGCTGGGTTTAGGACGGGAGTAAAAATAAAGATAGGACGAATCAAGCGCCAGTTCCTTTCCTCTCTTTGCCAGAAGGAAGAAATTGCCCTCCCTCGGCCGGGAAGACAGAGTAACAAATCCGTTCGCGTCCGAGGTCAGCGTTTCAACCCGGCGATGCCCCTTTTGCCAGTCATAAGCATAGAGAGAGACCTCCACATTGGCTAAAGGACGGCCCGTTTCGCCGGAGAGGACAACCGCTTCTTTTCCGCCATCGGGCCGGTCGCGCCTGAGCAGGAGCAGATCGCCGACAATGACATGGACCCCCTGAAGCGAATTCCTGCGCCGGGCGAAATCTTGTCGGGTTGAGGCGACCACAAGGTAGAGGCCCGGAGCCAGGCTCGAAGGAAGCTCGACATAAGAACGGTGGTCGCGAAAGTCCTTTGTCGCCGGGAGCTCGACCTCCCAGGAAGCGGCAGGAGGCCGATCTTCGATGATCGCCAGCGCCTCCCGCCATTCCGGCAATAGGTTGTAATCTTTAGCCTGCCTTATGCGTTCCATCAGATCCACCGGAAAAGCCCGGAAAAAGAGCCGGTCGAGATTCCGATGGTTCACTTGGATCGACCGCCGTCCCGGAGCGTCGGCTTTCATGATCTCGACGGAATACCCGGGAGCTTCGATATTCTTGACGATATGGAGGCACCTCTTGCCTCCGGGAGAATCCGGATAGGCGTTATAACCTTCCTGGGCCGTTTGGCGAGCGCGAACGAGGGCATCAGGCGCATCCTCTGCCCGGATAAAATCAGCCAGAACAGCCTGGCCCATCGCCCACCAAGAAAAGACCCGATAGCGGGGAAGAATTTTGTCCAGGCTCTCCCGGAGATGAGCCCGTTCATCTTCCTCCGTAAAGGCCGAATGGAGAGCTTGGAGGCGCGCCAATCTGGATTCGAGCGCCGCTTCCTTGCGGCGGACTTTAAGGCACCAGGCTTCATGTTCGCCGAGCAACGCGAATAGCTTTTCCAAAGGATGAGCCGAACCCGACTTGAGGAGGGATTCGGCCTCCGATTCCGATACCGGCTCGCCGGCCAGCCTGGCCAGGTCGAGGAGATACGTCTCATTGCTCTCTCTCGGCGTCCAGAAGTTCGTGTCCATCAGAAGACGGGCGATGAGATAGACGACGGAATCGCGCAGGGTGTCCCGGATGCCGGACGGATAATCCCCCGCGCGCCAGAAATCGGGAAAATCCGCGGCCCGACAATCCTGCAATCGCTGCCGATCGTCCCAGACCCGGAGGAGAGAATTCCAGGCTTGGGCATAGATTTCGTCTTTTGTCCAGGCCTTCAAGTCGACCGGCCCCCGGGATTCGAGCCGTTCGCGGCGGCTAATTTCCCAAGAATAGGCGTTGGCGTAAGTGATGAGGGATTGAGCATAGAAAAGCTCCAGCATGTCCTGCTGAATGCGGTCCGACGGCCAGGCCTCCTCCTTGAGAAAGCGGACAGCGGTCTCATAGCCATGGAGAGCGATCCGGAGTTGCACCTCTTTGATCAGGGTCCACGCCCAGAGCGGTTCATCTTTCCGTTTCTTAGCTTCCTCGCGAAGACGCGCCGCTTCCTTGGCCGCTTCTTCGAATTTCTGTTCATTGATCAGTTTTTCGATGCGCTGCCGGTCGGCGGGAGCCGGCGGTTGAGCGTCGTGCGTTCGTTGAAAAGCATCCGCCGGAGCGGAAACCGGAGGAGCGGGAGATGGCGACAGGAAGAGAATCGCCCCGGCGATTAAGACGACGGAACAACCCGCCAGGACCCGGGCCGGATGAAAGGAGAAGCGCCTTCTCCTGGTTTCTTGAAAATCTCGGGGACGGCAGTCTTTCATTTTTTTCCTCCCGGCGCTTTTCGTCTCCGCCGAACTCATTCTCTACACTTCCCTTTATCATACAATAAGAGAGCACGAAAAATCCCGGCTCGAGCTTCAGGACGATTCGGGCGGCTCCACCGGCCTTCCATTTCACCCTCGTGCCGGAGCCCTCCGGAAGCCCGTCAATCGGTTCGCCGCGTCCGGAAGACCGATCGAGGGCCGCCGCGTTTCATAGGTCATTTTCAAGGCGTTCATGAGTCCCCGGCAGGCAGAAGCGCAAGGCAAAAGAATTGATAAGGAGAAAGGGAGCGATTCGGCCTATGAGCCGCTTTTCAGGCAAGCCAGCCGCTTTTTGGCGTCGATGAACGCCGGCAAATCCGGGTCGGCATCCTTCCAGATTTCGAGGAAACGCTGATAATAATCGACCGCCTGGGCCAAGTCGCCCCTCTGCTCAAAGAGCCGGCCGAGTTGATAGTGGGCGAGAACCCAAACTTCCTGGCCCTCATAGCTAAGGACGATATTGTCAGTCTGAAGGAATTCCTGGTATTTTTCGATCGCCTTGTCCACATTCCCACTCTTGAAATAGGCGAGGGCGAGGCTGTCTTCGGGCATGAAATGGTCCAAATTGTCTGCCGCGACAAAAGATTCAATGGCCTCCTCATAGCGATTATGAGCCAGATCGATCTCTCCCTTGAGAAGGTAAAAAGCAGCCTGGTCTGTCTGATTGCTTCTGCCCACGCTGGACGCAGCCAAGAGATCTCCGATCCGAGATCGGAGTTTTGCCAGCTGCTCCTCTGCTTCTTGAAGACGGCTGATTCGGGCGTAGATTTTGCCGATTTTCAATAAGAACACCGGATCGATGTTGATTTCCTTCTGAATGGTCTGAATCGCCGCCATCTCTCTTTCAAAAGCGTTCTGTTGTCTCTTCAGGTTCAAATTGATGGCCAAAAAAAGGTGATCGCGCATTTCGCTGAGCTTGAATTTCAAGGCCCTGTTCAACAGCACGGCCTCTCTCAGGCTGTCCTGGGCGGCCGCATATTGTCCTTGATACATCTGGAGAAGCCCAAGGGAACGGAAGCCTTTGGCTTTCTTGGCGTTATCCGGCTGGGCGATCATTTTTTCGAAGGCCTGGCGAGCCTCCTGAATTCTTCCCAGTCTGACCAACAGGAATCCATACTCGTTGTTGACGAATAGACCGGTGACTTCTTCGGGATTCAAAGCGAAAGCCTTTTGATAATTCGCCAGCGCTTCCTGGTCTTTTTTCGCGCCCGCCTGGCAAGAAGCCAAATTGATGTAGGCGGCGGCGCTGCCGGGATCCAGCTCGATCACTCTGCCGAACGCCTCGATGCCCGCCTCAAATTGCCTGGTCACCAAATACGCATAGCCGAGCCGAAACCAGGCCCCGCTGTCGTCGGGATACTCGGCCAGATAAGCTTTGTAGTTCAGGATTCCCTGATCTCGATTGCCGCGCCAGTCCTCGACAATCGCCTGAATCCAGAGCCTTTCTCGCGCCGTCAGGCGGTCGAGCAGGCTGAGGGCTTTTTCGAAGTGCTTTTCACCCTCCACGCGGTTCCCGCCAATATAGTATTTCAGCCCCATTTCGGAATGGGCCAGAGCGAAATCCGGGTCGAGCTCGATGGCCCGCTTGAGAAGTTCGACAGCCGTGTTTCCAGAAGCAGAGCGAGAGGCGGTGAAATATTTCAGCGCTTCCAGAGAGGAGGTGGTCGCCTGAATGAGGGGCATTCGTTGCCGCGAGATCTTAGCCATGGATTCGCCGAGCGCTCGCCGCACTTTTTTGGCCAGCTCATCCAGATTCCTCAGGACCTCCTCTTTGTTCCAGGCCCGCGCTGCGCACGAGAATACCGTTGTCTTTTTTTCCGGATCGACGATTCTCGCCGTCAGCAGATAATTCTCGCCGACCTGACTGATACTGCAGGCCAGCAACCCCTTGATGCCTTCCCGGAGAGCAATTTCCAAGCCGGTTGCTTCGTCCACCGTCTTCACCTCTGACCGGCGCATCCGTTTCAATGTTTCTTGGACTCGGCCAGGGGGGAAAACATTGACATATTGAGACTGCTGGATCCCGACGGTCAGAGCCGTCTCCAAGGTTTCATCAAAGACCTGGTCGCCGGTCTTGTTCTCAAAGCCGGTGATAAGTATCCAATCGCGCTCCTGGAAGGCCAAAGCCCTGGCGGCCGACTTGAAAAAGACGACCTTGGCCGTCCAGGCGGCGGCCAGCACTACAGCCACCAGCACACCAGCAGCCGCAGCCAGGCGCATTGGATGAAGAAACTTCTTGGCCGTGCCGACGCCCGTCATGCTGGCGTGGATCCGGCGGAGATCGCTGAGCACCTGATGAAAAGAGGAATATCGCGAAGCAGCATCCTTGGCCATCATCCGGCTGACGACCTGCTCAAGAAGTTCAGGCAGCCGCTTGACAAAATTGGCCACCGGAGGCGGCGTCTCGTTCAAGATTGCACTGACCGTGGTGAAGCCCGTTTCTTTCAGAAAGGGATGGACACCGCTGAGCATCTCATAGAGAACGATCCCAAAGGAGAAAATATCCGATCGCTGGTCGAGCTTTTTTCCCTGCAACTGTTCCGGCGACATATAAGCTGGGGTGCCCGCCGAGACGCCATCCCGGGTGAGCGTCGTCATCAAGTCCGCCGCCTCCGATTTTTCCGAACCGGCAATGAGCTTGGCCAGACCGAAATCCATGATTTTGACATGCCCCTTTTCCATCAGCATAATGTTGGCCGGCTTGATATCCCGGTGGATCAGGCCTTTGTCGTGGGCCGCCTGGAGAGCTTCTCCCCCTTCGATGGCAATCTGGAGAGCTTGTTCGATTGGGACGGGCCCTTCGGCGATCTTTTGACGAAGGGTCTGACCGGCGATATATTCCATGGCAAAAAAAAGCCGCACCTCGAACTCTCCGACTTCGTGAATGGAACAGAGGTAGGGATGATCAAGCGCGGCGGCGGCTTTAGCTTCCCGGATAAACCGCTGGCGGGCCTCAGGGTCTAAATAGGTTTCTTCGGGCAACAGCTTTAAGGCGACCTTGCGGCCGAGCGTCGTATCTTCCGCCAGATAGACCTCCCCCATCCCGCCCCGTCCCAGATGGCGAAGAATTTTATACTTCGCCGCGAAAATCGTCCCCGGCGCAAGGACCTTGCCCGACGGCCGAAGAGTCATCGTCTGAAGATTCTCGATGTCATCCACGTTTTTCAGGCGAGAGCCACAATCCGCGCAGAAACGCGAGGTTTCCGGATTCTCACTCTGGCAATGCGGGCATTTCACGAATCGCCTCTCCCTTCATGCAAACAGAGGATATCGCTTCGTCCTTAAAGAGTCAACGGCCGCGAAATTGACCCGGGGAATCCCCTGTGATATAAGGGGAGCCGATCCACATTCCGCATTCACAGGAACGGCCTTCTCCGCGCCCCACCGGACCGGAGGAAAGAGGAATCCTCATGAAAAGACGTGACTTTATCAAATCATCGACCGCAGCCGGAGCTTCCATCGCTTTGCTCGGAAAATCCGGCTGCGCCTCTCGGGACGAATCATCTTCTCGGTTGGAGGAGGTCGCCTCGGCGTCTGCCGCCCGGTGGACGCTTCCCGACCTCAAACCGGCCCGCTGGATCTGGTATCCCTCGGGACGTTGCCTGCCCAACACATTTATCCTTTTCAGACGAGAGCTTGCTCTCGAGAGAAAGCCGAAATGCGCCGCCGGATGGATCAGCGCCGAGAGCCGATACAGGCTCGAGGTCAACGGACGGCGAATCCAGTGGGGCCCTGCGCCAAGCGACCCACGCTGGCCTGAGGCCGACCCGCTGGACCTGACCGACGCACTTGAAGCCGGCCCCAATATCATCGGCGTTACCGTCCTTTACTATGGCCACGGCGACGGCACAGCGCCGTTCGGCAAGCCCGGGTTTTTGTTCTGGCTTGAACTCAAGACTGAGGACGGAAAGCTCGTCCAGGTCGTTTCCGATTCCTTCTGGAAAGCTCATCTGGCACGGGCCTGGAGGCCGGGACAATACAAGCGCTGGTATCTCAGGGCGTTACAGGAAGAATTCGATTCCAATCTCTATCCTCACGGATGGACGACGCCGAATTTCCGTCCGGACGAGCAATGGGTCAAGGCGATGGAACTCGAGGGTTCGCCGAACAACCCCCCACTGTCCACGAATTACTACGAATACATGAATGATCTTCTGGAAAGTCCCGAATTCACAGAGCTTCGGCCGCGCAGCGTCCCGCTTCTTCGGGAAATGCTGGTCCCGGCCAGCCGTTTGGCTGAGTCGATGTGGATTGAATGGCGCCGGACGCCGCAAGAATATTTCGAAGTCCGTCCTCCGGACGCTTTCATCCCTGTCCGTGCCTCGAGCGCCGCCGAGACCGCCCCGGGCGAATGGCAACTTCTCATGAACGGCGAACGGGCCGCCGTTCTGACGTTCGAATTCGAGGAGCAGGTAGTCGGGTGGCCCTATTTCACTATCGAAGCTCAGGCGGGGACGGAGGTCGAACTCCTCGTCCACGAGGCCCACGAGATCGGCGGACCTGTGCTCCTCAACACCCACTTCGACAGCTGGACGCGCTTCGTCTGCCGCCAGGGCACGAACACCTTCGAATGCTTCGACTTTGAAAGCCTGCGCTGGCTCCAGCTCCATATCCATGGCCCCAAGGGAAGGATTCGGGTCTCCAATGTCGGCGTGCGCCGCCGCATCTTTCCCTGGCCCGAGGAGCCGCAAATCCGGACCTCCGACGCGCAGCTCCAGCGCCTTTTCAACGCTGCGATCAACACGCTTCATAACTGCGCCCAGGAGACCCTCGTCGACGGCATGGCCCGGGAGAGGCAGCAGTACAGCGGCGATTGCGGACACCAGACCCACGCGATCTACATGGCCTTCGGCGAGACGCGGCTTCCGGCGCGCTATCTGACGACGTTCAGCCAGGGCCAGACAAAAGAGGGTTTCTTCCTCGACTGCTGGCCCGCATACGACCGGCTGGCCCGCCTGGTCGAGCGCCAGTTCGACCTCACCC
>Ga0136652_1000195_pt1 | contig 32932 bp, 26 predicted proteins | sample ConPoolayeEmetaG_FD_94864 | JGI IMG/M metagenome (GOLD analysis project Ga0136652, IMG submission 94864) | Hot spring microbial mat communities from California, USA to study Microbial Dark Matter (Phase II) - Cone Pool mat layer E metaG... ...
AAAAGCGGGCGATGGGATTCGAACCCACGACGTCCAGCTTGGGAAGCTGGCATTCTACCACTGAATTACGCCCGCGATGTGCCGACACATTATGCAACGTTTCACCCGGTCGTCAACTCCCCTGCGGAGGGCGTGATCTAGTTGTCGCCGGGTCCGGTCGCCCGGCTGCCGGGTGCCGGGAGATCGGCCCGCTTTCCAAAAACTGCTTTAGGCGTTACCAGAGTTTTGGGGCCGGCCGCGGCGCAGCCGCCGCCGGGGTCGGAGGCTCCCGATGAGAAGGACAAGGCACAGATCGGAACAGATCGTTGCCAAGCTCCGTGAGGCCGACACGCCGTTGGGCGGCAGTGCCAGCATTGGCCAGGTGTGCCGGAAGCTCGGCGTGGCCCACGCGGCCTTCCACCGCTGGAAAAATCAGTCTCGCGGGAGTGAACGCGACTTAGCAAGGAGCGTGAACGCCAACGACGCGCGCCGGCTCGATAAGCTGGAGCACGAGGACGCCCGGCTCGGGAAGCCGGTAGCCAAGCAGGCGCTCGGCAACGCGATGCTCAAGGGGCTCAACTCGGCAAGATGGCGAGCCCGACCGCGCCCGCCCTCCTCCAACCGACAGCCACGGTCAAACCTCTCATCTTTCGACCCCTTGCCGGGAGTCGCACCTCTGCTGGATTGGCCCCTTGCCCGCGCTCGGGGCTCTGATCGCTTGCAGGTCTCCTGAGCGGTCTCTTTGGTGCCGAGGTGCCCTGGAGCCGGTCAGGACCGGGGACGCGATCAGGCGCATGGCGGCCCATGGCCCCCGGATGCCCACGAGACTAGAAATCGACGCTGAGCCCCAGCCCTCGCGCCAGCCCGCGGGCCTGGGACAGCGGCAGATCCGGGTCGTCGCTGACTTTCGTGACCATCAGCGGTCGACCGCCGACCATATTCAGCGCCAACGGGCCGCCGGGTACCAGGCTGGCCTCCGGAATACGCAGCAGGTGCCCGCTCCAATTGCACACATAGGCTCCCGGCGAGGCGATCAGGTCCAATGGCACGCTGACACCCACGCGGGGACAGCGTTGAGCCGCCGCGGTCGTCTGGTTGGCAGCCGTCTGATCGTGCATGTCACCTTCCCGTTCAGCTAATTGAGGTTTCTCAGCGAGTTCCCTGTCGCAGTGCGCTCCCACACGCGTTGGTATATCGGCAGCCAGCGATTTCTTTCTTGAGCTCCCGCCGCGATTTCGGCTCGGGTCGGCCGCCACAGAGGGCCAGTCCGGCCACGCCCGATCAGTTTGTGGCTGGTGTCGGGCCCGGGCATAAGAGAGTTGCCGGACCCGGAGGTCCGGCGATGTGGCGTGTCTCCACAAGTCCGGCTATTGGGCAGGGCTGGCCGGTCGCAACAGAGAGGCCAACAGCTTTTCCAGGCTCAGCTCCATCACCGAAACCGGGTGGCGCAAGCGGTAGGCTTCCAGCACCTGGGGGTGAAGCTCGCCCAGCGTACCGATCCGCTGACCATCGGACGCGATCAGGGCGGCCGCCCGGCCGGGGATGTAACTGGGGTGTTGGATGGGGCTCACCTCGCAGCTCCGGTCAAACTCGTGCAGCAGTGCGTCGGTGACGGCCCGAATGTCGGCGTAGCCGACGTGGGTGCCGATCATGGCCGCCGCCAACATACGCTCTTCCCGGGCTCCAGTCTCGGCCTGGGGATCAGCGAAGCAGCAGTCACCCACCTCGAACAGATACTGCGGCAACTCGTACTGCTTGTTGATCGCCAGCGTCTCCAGCAGCCCCGGCAGCAGCGAAACCCGACAGATGGTTTGCTCGGTGCTGATGGGGTTTTCGATACGGACCGCCCGCGGGTCAGGCTGAATCTGCCATTTGCCGAACGCGGCCGGCTCGCTGGTCAGAACCAGCGTCATCACCTGGTGAAAGCCTAGCCCGGTCATCACCCGCCGGGCCAGACTGGATTGTTCCTCGATGGCCCGGGCTCCCCCGACTGTGAGGGTCGGCACAAGCTGCGGGGCGATGTTCTCATAGCCATAGGCGATGGCCGCGTCCTCCACCAGGTCCACCGGGTGCATCACGTCGTTGCGATAGGCCGGAACCAGAACGCGGACCGTGTCGCCGTGTTCGCCCTCCTCGACCGTGTGGCCCATGGATTCGAGCAGTTCGGCGAGCTGGCCGGCGTTCAGCTCGATACCGATGGTCTGGGCGGTCTGCCGGACGCTGAGAGTCATTTCCTGCGGGGTCAGATCGGGCGTGATCCGCGTGCGGCCGGGAGACTGGATCAGCACCGATTCGGCCTGCGCCTGCGGCATGATCTCTAGCAAACTGGTGACGACGATGTTCAGGGCCCGGTCGACCGTGCGCTGGGTCAGCCCAGTCACATCGATGAAGAACTGCCGGGTCCGCATGGTCACCCGGGTACGCTCGCTGTTGATGATGGGCGGCATCGACAGTACCGTGCCCACCCCATCCCGGAGCAGGGGGTATTTCCTAAGGGAGCGCAGCAGGTGAGCGTAGGCCTGACCGGTCTTGTGCCGGTCCAGGATCTCCCGCGGGGTCAAGGCCGCGGCCGGGTCATCAGCGGGAGAGCCGAGCGGTACAAACCTCAGCCCGTCGGGATCGACCGCGTCATAGTGGAACACCTCGCCCTGGAGCGAATCCAGGTCGTACACGCCGATGGACGCCAGCTTGCGGTCGCGGCCCAGAGCCCAGTGCAGGTCTTCCTGAAGATTCATCACCATCCGGATCGATTGGCTGTCCAGGCGGACGTTGCGGATCACCGCGCAGGCGATGCAGGGCCGGTAGCTTTCCTCGTTGGACAAGGCTGGATCGACCATCACCCGCAGCTTGGGAGCCGAGAGCACGTACTCGGAAAGCCCGGTTTGGATTCCCAGATAACCCCGGATGTAGCGGGCCATGCCGCCCGGATCGAAGAGGTCGGGCCGCACCGCCAGCATGTCCAGGCGCAACACCTGGCTGCGTCCCAGACTGGCCAGCAGGTCCGGCCGAACCCGGTAGTCGGCGCCGCAACCGGCGCAATTCAGCGGCGGCCCCTGAGCCTGAGTGCGGTCGGAGACCCGGTCGCAGGCTTTGCACCGGTATTGCTCGACCTCGGCCAGTTCCTCGACGGCGCAGCCGAGTTTGGGCAGCAGCTCCATGAGGTCCTGAACGCTGAGGCGGGCTCCGGCCCCGACCTGCTCGCCGGCCGCGGCTCCCCGCTCGGGCCGCGCGATGCAGCTCAGCAGCATGTCTACCGGCATACCTATGATCGGCACAGCGGTGCCTCCCGCAGCCAGGGCATGGTCGCGAAGTAAAGCTGGCCGATCGAGTCCAGGTCATGGATCATCATCGCCAGGCGCTCCAGCCCCAGCCCCCAGGCCAGCACGCGGTCGGCGATGCCCACCGGCAGGGTCACTTCCGGCCGGAAAATCCCCGACCCGCCCATCTCGACCCATTCTTTGCGGCCTTCCAGGTACAACAGCACCTCGGCCGACGGCTCGGTGTACGGGAAAAAGCTGGGCACCACTTTGACTTGCGGGAACCCCATCTTCGCGTAGAACGCCGACAGCGTCCCGATCAGCGTGGCCAAGCTGGCGGCCGGGTCCACGATGATTCCATCCACCTGGTGAAAGACCGGCAGATGCTTGAAGTCCGCGGTCTCACGCCGAAAGACCGGCCCGATGACGAAGTACTTGCCGGGCCGGCCGGGCTTGTGTCGGGCCAGGGCCCGGATGGTGGTGGCCGTGGTGTGGGTACGCAGTACCGGCTTATGGGCCAGCTCGCGGTTCCAGCGGTACTGCCAGCCCAGGGAGCCGGTCTGACCACCATTCTCGTGCGTGGCCCGCACCCGCTCCACCAAGCCCGGGTCCGGCAGTCGGCAGCGTTGAGGGTGAGCGACGTAGAAGGTGTCCTGCATATCGCGGGCCGGGTGATCCTGCGGCTGGAACAGGGCGTCGAAGTCCCAGAAGCTGGACTCTACCCAGGGGCTGGTGACCTCCTCGAAACCCATTTCCAGGAACACTCTCCGCACCCGGTCCAGCGTGCGCTGGAAGGGATGTTCCTTACCCGGGTAGAGCTTTCGTGCCGCCAGCGTGACGTCGTAAGGCTGAAGCTCCACTTCCCGCCAGCCGCCGTCAGTCAACAGCTCCGGGGTCAGTTGCGTGACCCGGCGACGAGCTTTGACCCCGCTGGCTACCAGGCGGCGGCCGGCTTCGGTGATGGCCGCCTGGCGGGAGGTACGCTGCCTGACGATCAGGAAACCCTTGCGCGGAGCCAGCAGTTTGACCCCTTCGGCAACCGGCAGCCCCTCGCGTTTTAGTTCCCGGCTCGCGGCCACTCTGCCACCGGCCAGGGCCGCCAAGAGCTGCTCGTCGGGCTGGGGGGCGGCGGTCCGACCTCCCGGCAGCAAAATCAGCCGGTCGCCTTCCTTGCGGGCCCACCCGCGCTGCCGCAGCCAGCGCAGCGACTGGCCAATCTGGTCGGCCGTGAGGCCGGACCGCTGGGGAAGCTCGGTGATCCGACAGTCGCCGCCCACCTCCTGGAGGACGCGGACGATGACCCGCTCCGGCAGCGGCCGGCTGGCATAGCTTTCCGCCTCCGGGCTCAGGCGCAGCTCCTCGAAGCCGGATTCCTCGACCGAAACCAGGCCCGCCTGACGCAGCTCCATGCACGCCGCGGTCACCGGCGACTGGTCCAACCCCAGAGCCGAAGCCAGGTCGGGAATTGCGACCGGTCCGGCCGCAGCGGCCAGCCGCTGCAAGACATCGAACTGAATCTGGGACAACTCCACTTGGCTAGCTCCCCCAGTCCGTCGGCGCCGGGGAAGGGATCATAAGGCTCCCCGCAAAACCTCGCGGGCGATGACGTGCCGCTGAATTTCGCTGGTACCCTCGTAGATGGTCGTAACCCGGGCGTCGCGGTAGAGCTGCTCCACGCGACACTCATTCACGTAGCCGCTTCCCCCGTGCACCTGGACCGCACGGTAGGCGATCCGGTTGGCCGCCTCGGTCGCGAACAGCTTGGCCACCGAGGCCTCGCGAGTGTACGGCCGGCCCGCGTCCTTCAGGAGCGCCGCCCGATCAATCAGAAGCTGAGCCGCGTCCAGTTCGGTCTGGCTGTCGGCGATCATCCACTGAATGGCCTGGAACTCGGCAATGGGACGATTGAACTGGTGCCGCTCCTTGGCGTAACTCACCATCAGGTCCAGGCAGGCCTGCCCGATGCCCACCGCCTGGGAGGCGATCCCGATCCGCCCGCCATCCAGCGCCGACAGGGCGATTTTCAGCCCGTCGCCCGGCTGCCCCAGGAGATTATCGGAAGGGACGAAGGCGCCGTCGAGGCTCATCTCGGCCGTCTCCGACCCTCGGATGCCCATCTTGCCGTGGATCGGCCGGCGCTGGATGGCCTCCTGCCGGGCGTCCAGCAGGAACATGCTCAGGTCCTTGCTGCGTCCGGTGTTCCCGGTCCGGGCCAGCACGATGAACCAGCGGCCGGCCAGACCGTTGGACACCCACATCTTGCTGCCATACAGCTTCCAGCCCCCATCAACCGCTTCGGCTCGGGTCTTGGCCGCGGCCGGATCGGAGCCCGCGTCCGCCTCGCTGATCGCGAAGGCCGACAGGTTCCCGGGTGTGACCAGGGTGCGCTGAATCTCATCGCGGATGGCCGGGTTGGCGAACAGCTTGATCGCCTCGCAAACCATGTTATGGACGCTCACGGTCACCGCGACCGAGGGCGAGGCGTAGGCCAGCTCGCGGATGATGTGGGCGTAGGGCAGCATCGGGCAGCCCAGCCCCCCCTGCTCCTCGGGCACCCGCAACCCCATCAACCCCATTTCGTAAAGCTGGTCCAGTCGTTCGCAGCAGGATGACTCCTGCTTGTCCCACTGCCCGTCCAGGGCCAGCAGCTCGCCACGGGCGTAGTCCCGTACCCCTTGAATAAGTACCCGGTGGTCTTCGGAAAGCGTGGTGATCATGCTCGTGCGCCGCGCTGGGGCTCAAACTCCCGCCCGGACCGTATGAACGCGGCGGGTCGGACCAGCCAGTCCGACGCCACCGTCGACCTTCGTCCGGCTTTGGTGACAGAATAGCACAGCGCGGCCCGGTTGTCTTGCCCCGACGGAATTGACCGGTCGGACCAGGCCGTGGCTGCGGCACCCTACGGCCGATCATCCCCCACCGGCCGAGTCTGGGCTTGTTCCTCGGTCAGAAACCCAACGGTGGCTTCCTGCGGCCAGTCCTGGCTCAGTATCCGGCGCTGGGCGTTGCGGGTCTTCCAATCGAGTTTGGCCAGCACGATTTCCGGTCGGCCCTTCGCGGTCCGCGGCCCGGGCACGACCGCGAAACACAGCTCATCTGCCCGGCGCCAGGCCGGTTGCGTCCGCAGATGGTCAACCTCGCTCTCGCTCACCAGTTCCCACACCTCGCCGCTGGCCAGATCGAGCACCGCGATGCGGCCGTCGCCGCCGGGAATGGCCACATGTTGCTGGTCGGGACTGGGCTCGAACAGGAAGGTCGCGTCGGGCAGCTCCTGGGCCGCCTGTCGCGGAACCATCCGGGTTATCCCTGGCAAGCGAGCCGGGTCGAGGGCAAAAAGGCCGGCGTTTTGCGGCATGTCGTTGGCGGCGCAGGGCAGCTCCACCTCCAAACTGGCAAACAAAATCCGGCCATCCTGCAGACACCGGACCCGCATCTGATTGTGAAAGACGACTCCCGCCAACTCCTCCGGCTCGGGCATGGTTGCCAGCAAGGTTCCGTCCGGCTCGCAGACCCGCCGCCGAGCAACTACGCCCAGCCGCAGGTCGTCCTCGCTCGAAGCGGCAGTCTTCGTGGTCGCGTAAACCAGGTAGCGGTTGTCGGCCGACCAGTCCGAAAACATCGCGGTGCGCTCGGCGACCAGGCGAGCCGGAGCGCTGCCATCCAGCGGCAGGACCCAGAGCGGGCGAGTGGGGTCGCTCCCTGCGGCTGGGCCTCCATAAGCCACCAGCCTCCCGCTGGGCGAGACCCGCAGCTCCTCGAAGGGATCGACCGACCTGGCCAGCACCGCCCCCAGCTCGAGTGAGCGGCCGTCGCGGACCGTGCCAAGCTGGAGCAGATGGACGGCCGGTCGCAGCTTCCGAAGCTCCTCCCACTTCTCCCCCAGCTTCTCGGCCAGCTCGTCCGGATGTTGATCGCGCACCAAGACCAGCAAAGCCGCGCTCTCGCCCCCGGTCAGGCCGTCCAGGGACTTGGACTTGAATTCTTTCCAGTCGCCACGGTAGGTGAGGATATCGCGACGCAGGTTGGGAGCCCGGGCCTGCAATTCCTCCTGCTGCGCGGGGCTCAGAACTGGCGTCACCTGGTCCCAGCCGTCAACCAGTACCGCCCGGCACAGAACGATCCGCTGCGAATCCGGCAGCCAGGCCACCGAGCCTACGTTCTCCAGCAGTCGCTCAGACAACTTGCCCGATTCGTCGCACAGGTACAGACCATCCCCACCCTTGACCAAGGCCCAGCGGCCATCCGGAGACCAGGTAACCCGCTTCTCGGGTATGCACCCGGGAAGAACCAAGATTGTTGCAACACCGGCCAATGCAATTGCTCTTCTCATAGCTCACCTCCCAGTTTGGGTCTGGAGACGGTGGATTTCCAACTCCAGTTGCTTGTACGGCTCGGGTCGGACCGCCGGGCCCAAGCGTGCAGCCGCGAGACTGACCAGAATCCTTCCGACCGGAGCAGCGCCGCGCCCGCGTACTGGCGTTCCTGGCTCGCCCCCGGCAGCCCGGCCGGCAAAGGGGGGCTCGCCCTCCAGTCCCTGAACATGACCCCCAGCCCGACGCCCAGCACCACCGTGGCGGCCAGCCCACCCAGCGTCCGTATCCATCTGAGTTGGCGACGGGTCCGCTGAAGGTGCCGGATTCGAACGGCGGGGAAGGGTGGGAGCGAGGCTGGGGCGTCCGAGTGGAGCAGGCGACGCGCCGCCGCAGCCGCCCGGGCAAACTCGCCGGCCCGCTGCGCCGCGGATGGTTCCTGCTCCAGGTAAGCCGCCAACAAAGCCTCCACGTCCGCCGGCAACACCCCCAGTGCTCGGTCCATCAGGAGTCGTTCCAGGGTCTGTGTATCCATCCTCTTGGCCTCATGGATCGGGGCGAATCGCGGCCCGCCGAGACCGCCGTTCCTCCGCCGACACCAGGACTTCGCGTAGCCGCCGCAACGCGGAGTGCAGCCGCGAGCGCACGGTACCGATCGGAATGGCCAGCACCTCCGCGATTTCCGCGTAGCTCAACTGACTGTGCAGTCGCAGCTCCAGCGCCTCTTTGAGCGTGCCGGGCAGCTCTGCCAGGGCCGCCCGGACCGCTTCCAGGCGCGGGTCCTCGGCCGCTTCAGCGGCCGGCGGCTCAGCGGTCAGCGACCTGGTTTCTCGTCGTCGCCGCCGGGCAGTCGCGGCCAGATTGCGGGCAATGGCGAACAGCCAAGCCCGGGCGGAGGTCGCCTCGCGGAGACGCTCGGCCCGCCGAGCGGCCTGGAGAAACGTCTCCTGAAGCAGGTCGTCGGCAGCCTGTGCGTCTGGCGACCGGCGTCGCAGATACGCCCACAGGCTGGGCCCCAGCTCCCGGTACAGTGCTTCCAGCCGCCCGACAGCCGCGTCCGTCACCGACGTTCTCCAATTCCCAAGTCGCGCCAGAGGCACAAAAAGTTCGACGGCGCCTCAGTTTGGCGTATTATGTGCGGTCGTAACGGCTCCCGGGCAGCGCCGGAGCCAAACCAGGAGCGGTTTTATGCGTCCTACAGTCAGATTCCTCAGCGACGAGCTGATCGGGCAGATCCTGACCGAAGCACGCCAGATACTGCGCGAGCTGGGCGTCGAAATCCACAATCCGGGAATCCTGGATATGTTGTCCGACCATGGTCTGAAGGTGGATCGCGGCGGCAACCGGGCGTTTTTCAGCGATGAGATCATCGACCGGGCCCTGGCGGCCGCGCCGCGCAGCGTGAAGCTCTATGATCTGTTCGGACAGCAAAGCCACGACCTGTCGGGCTGGAACGTGTACTTCACGCCCGGTTCGGCGGCAATCAACGTCCTGGATTCGCAGACCCTTACCATCCGCCCCGCGACCACCGCCGACTACGTCCGATATGCCAAGCTCGTCAGCCGGCTGGACCACTTGGCGGCCCAAAGCACCGCTTTGGTACCCAGCGACGTGCATCAGAACATCTCCGACAGCTACCGGCTGTTCCTGAGCCTGCTGCATTGCCGCAAACCGGTGGTGACCGGCGCATTCACCATCGACAGCTTCAACATCATGCGGGACCTCCAGCTCGCGGTACGCGGTAGCCAAGCGGAACTGGCGGCCCGGCCACTGACCATCTTCTCCTGCTGCCCGACCGCTCCGCTGAAATGGAGCGACGTGACTTCGCAGAACCTGGTGGACTGCGCCCGGCACCAGATTCCGGTCGAGTTCATTTCGATGCCGCTGTCCGGCTTCGTGGCCCCGGTGACCCTGGCCGGAACGCTGGTGCAGCATACCGCGGAGACCCTCAGCGGGGTCGTCATCAGTCAATTGACGCAGCCCGGCGCGCCAGTGCTTTACGGCGGCTCGCCGGCGATTTTCGACGTCCGCTACGAAACCACGCCCATGGGCGCGATCGAAACCATGATGATCGACTGCGCCTACAATGAGATCGGCAAGCACCTGGGGCTGCCGACCCAGGCCTACATCGCGCTGAGCGACGGCAAGCAACTGGACGCCCAGGACGGGCTGGAGACCGGCATCGGCGCGGCGCTGGCGGCCCTGGCCGGGATCAACAGCGTCTCCGGCCCGGGGATGCTGGATTTCGAAAGCTCCCTGAGCCTGGAAAAGCTGGTGCTGGACAACGAAATCTGCGGGCTGGCTCTGCGACTGGCCGCCGGCATCCAGCCTCGGGAGGACTTCCCAGCCCTGCCCCGGTTCCAGGAATTGCTCAAAACCAAGCATCTGCTGATCTCGCCACATACCCGCCGGTATCTCAACCTCGAGCACTACCGGCCCGGACCGGTCATCGACCGGGCCAATCGGGCACGCTGGCTGGAGGACGGGGGGCTCAGTCTCCACCAGCGCGCCCGACGAGAAGTCGAGCGGTTGCTCGCGGAGTATCAGCCACCCGAGCTGCCCGCCGACCTGCGGACCGAATTGACCAAGCTTATGCAGCGTGAAGCCCGCCGTTACGGCATGGACCGTTTGCCCCACCAGGACCTGTGAGACGGGAGATCCAAGGTGAACATCTTAGCGGAGATAGTGGATAGCCTTCTGGGCGGCCAGGACGAGCGGGTGGCGGAGCTTACTCGCCAAGCGATCGGGCAGGGCCTGCCCGCCAGGCAGATCCTTGACCAGGGGCTGATTGCCGGCATGAACCGGGTCGGCGAGCTGTTCCAGTCGCACGAATTCTACCTGCCGGAAGTACTGCTGGCAGCCCAGGCCATGAACGCCGGCATGGAGCAGCTCAAGCCGCTGCTGATCCAGGAGGGAGTTCCAACCCGGGGCAAAGTGGTGCTTGGTTCGGTGGAGGGCGACCTGCACGATATCGGCAAGAACCTGGTCGGCATCATGCTCAAAGGAGCTGGGTTTGAGGTCGTCGACCTGGGCACCGACGTACCCCCGCAACGATTCGTCGAAACTGCCCGCGAGCAGGGTGCCCCGGTTATCGGAATGTCCGCCCTGCTGACCACCACCATGCCCGGCATGGCGGCGGTCGTGAATCTCATCAAGCAGCAGGGACTGGCCGGGCGCATCAAGACCATCATTGGCGGCGCGCCGGTGACCGAGAAGTTCGCCCGCCAGATCGGGGCCGACGCCTACGGCTACGACGCCGCCAGCGCCGTCCAGCGGGTCAAAACCCTAGTGGGTGCCGACTGAAGCCAGTAAGCCGCCCGGCAGCAAGGTGCCCCCCCGGTCCTTTTCGGCCGGTCAGTGGCCGGACGATTCTCGGTGGTGCCCCTGGGCGGCAGGTTGCTCCACCGGCTCCGGGCTGGCCGCGGCCGGCGGGGTCGGTTTGGGCACCAGCGGCCGGGGCGGGTAAATCAGCGGCAACAGGAACAGCGCCGCCAGCGAGGTGACAATCGTGGCGATGGCCAGTGGGCCGATCAGGCGACGCGCCGACAGCGGAACCCACCCGAACGGAAGATTAAGCGCCCAAAGGACGCGATCTGCGACGCGATACGGGAGGCTGGCCAGTCGCCGCGCCGACCCGACCGAGACCGCAGGGGCCTTGGCTGACTCGCTCGGGGCCGGTGGCGCCGTCGACTCTGGGGCCATCGGCCCGGACGGCTGGGCCGTGTCGGGCGTTGCGGGATTAGACGCACTCGGTCGTGGCAGCGGAGCCAGCCGTTGAGCCTCGACCGGAATACGCACCACCGGGGCCTGCGTATCCTGGTCCAGGCTGGGAATGGCGGCCGCCCGGGCTTCGGCTTCCGCCAAAGCGGCTTCGATCTCGTCGGCCGTGGCCAGGGGCGGGCTTTCCTGCTCAGGGCTCATATGATCCGCTCGCCGCCGGCTTGCGGCGCCCCGTCAGTTAGCATCGGTTATCTGGGCCCCAGTCTGCATTTGCCTGGGCCGGTGCCGCTACAGGCCCGCCAGCCCCAGTACCCAGGCCAAGACTTCCCGGGCGGCCTGGTAGCCAAACGGGAATACCGAGTCATCCAGGGGGGCGGTGGAAAACTGCTGAGCGGACAGGATCCGCTCGTTGGCGCAGGTGGTGTCCATCAGATCGTTGCAGTCCGCCGTGTGTACCAGTCCCAGGAGGTGTCCGACCTCGTGAGCCACGGTGTTGCCCAGAGCCTGGGCCATTTGTCCCAAACTGGGGTTGACCACGAACGCCCCGCGATATCCGCCGGTGAACACGATGGCCTTATCGCTCTGATCCTGGTTCCAGGAGTCCACCTGCTCCGAGATCGCAAACGCCTGGGGATGAGACCCGCCAAAATACACCGTGGAGTGCGGGCCGGTCGGCTCCGGGTCATCGTCTGAGTTCAGCAAGATCAGGTCGAAGCCGGCGTAACGGTCCTCCACGATCTGCTGCACCCGGTCTTTGAGCAATTCGGTCAGGCCAGCCGGCAGGCCAACGTCCGCGGCACTGAACGGCGGCAAGTCGAATACCCCCACGTTGGGGATCACGATGTCCTGGCCGCCGTCCCAGTCCAGAAAAACCACCTGGCCTTCCGGTTCCGGCACCCCCACCTGACGCACTATGGTTATGCTCACCTGATACTCGCCCGACGTATTACTGCCCGGGTAGGCGATGATGCCCAGGTAATAGTTATCGGACTGAACCGGGACCACGAAGTCGATTAGCGGGTCCAGGTCGCTGCTGTCCGCCTCGCGGTCATCGTTGAACGCGACCAGATACTCGCGGCTGTCGAAGATGGCCGCGACCGGATCGAGGTTACCGCTGATGGTCTGCACGTCTACCCGCAGCTCGTCGCCGACTTGCAGCTCGCCCAGGTTGTACACGTCGATATCGCCATCCTGAATCGACCCGCGAAACTCGAGTTGCCCGCTGGAGCCGATGGGCAGGGCGGTGGCCGTGTTGAGACTGGCGTTATTGGCTCGGTCCAGCAGCGGTGGCTGCTCGTCGCCGGCACCGGTCTTGGAACTGACGGGGGCAAGGGGACAGCCCAACAACCCCAGCAACAAAACCCCCAGTGTGGTCAACGCTCTTGCCCGCAACCGACCCACCCGATTTCCTCCGTAATCAGGACGCGCCGGCCCGCTCAGCGATCCAGCTCCAGACAGGTCCCGCAACGGGTTTGCAGTTCCTGTTCGACCAGGGCGCGCAACTTCGCTTTCTGCTCCATTTTTGCGGCCCCCATGGCTCTTGCCAAGTGCTCCCCCTTCGCCTGGGGCATGCGGCCGACCGTCTGAGCCAGCTTGACCGGGCAGTTCTCGAAGCCCACCGCGAAGACGCTCTGCTCCAGCTCGGCCCGGGTGAAGCTCTGATCACCGGCCAGGTCCCAGGCAGTCCCGGTAGTGTCCATCAGGTCGGCCGGAACGCGGGTGTGGAAAAGACCCAGCAGGTGGCCCAGCTCGTGGCTGGCTACGTTTCCGATCATCTGGCCCATCTCCTCGGCCGTCAGGTTCATGACCGAGAAGTCGGCAAATCCGTCCACATAGATGATCGCGGTTTGCCAGGGGTCGGCGTTGTACTGGTCCACGTTGTCGGCCAGCCCCAGCAGTAGGTTGTCCACCCCGCCGAAATGCAAAGTGGCATGCGGCTGGTCCGGGGCCGGACCCTCGTCGGAGGTCAGGATAACGACATTGTACGCCGCATAATCTTCTCGCATGGCCGACACGATGGCCGCCTTGACGGTCTCAGTCGCCCCGGCATACGCAGGCCCCAGCCGCCCGGAGTCGAAGGCCGGGAAGGAAATGCCGCGGCGACCCTGGACCCGGACCTCCTGCCCCCCACCGAAATTCAGCCACACTAGCTGACCCCGAGGGGCCGGGACGGTCACGCCGCTCTCCCGACTGACCGAAAACCGAAACCCGCCGTCGGCGGTGGCGTACGAGGGCATCACGCCCAGGTACAACGTTGAAGTATCGGCCCGCAGCACATGCTCCAGCGGCCAGCGGCTGGATACGATTTGCCGGTACAGCAGGTCGTATTTCGAATCAAGCAAAACCACCAGGAAGGGATTATTGGTCAACAGACCGCTGGCGTCGGTCACCATCCAGCGCTGCCCCGCCTGGGCGGGCCCCAGCTCGATGAGTTGATAGTCGTCGTCGCCGGCCAGCGATCCCGCCACCACCGTGGCCCCGTCGAGCATTCGACCGGTCGGAACAGCCGGATCGCTCTCTCCAGTTTCGGCCAGCCCGGTTACCGCAGTGAAAAGGTCGTCCTCGCCCGATGAGCCGAATTCCGGGCCGCAACCCAAGCCGGCCAGACCGATCGCCAGCAAGGGCAAAGCAGTTATCAGAAGCCGCATGTCTTCTCTCCCCAAGGTTGGCGAACATGCGGCAGTCAGCCGGTCAAGGCAGGAAGGCTAGGTGAACTATCACAAATGCCGGCCCCCGATTGCCAACTCCTCCGGAGAAATCCGGGCGGGGACCGGTAATGCCGGCCCCCACCGGGCGACTGTCCGAGCCGGCCAGCCCGAAGGTCGATTCACCCGAGACTGGGGCTCCTCGGCCGGGCGGAGGCCCAGGGGCCGGGTCTTCCCGCAGCCTGTGATCGGCAGCCATTATCAGAACGCCGGGCGCCCACCAGTCGCGGGCCGCCCGGCCAGCGTCCGGTAAGCCGGCCCGAAATGATTCCGGGCCGACGGCGGTCCGATGAGTACATCGCCCGGCTTGGAAGCGGGCCGGAGCAGTGTATGCACTGCGAGGTCAGCAACATGGATGCCGAGGAAATCGTCAAGCTCACTCCGCAGGCCATCCGTGACCTGGTGGAGTCGTACCAAGTCAAGACCATCCCCAAGCGTCACCCCGGTCAGCGTCGCGAGGAGCGCTGGCCGTTCCCCGGAACGGTGGAGGTGTGGCTACCGGAGAACTGCTACGGCGAACGGCATGTGCTGGCCACGCTGCATAACCTGAGCCCCCACGGACTGGCCATGCGATCGCGTCGGCCGATTCCCAAGGACACGATCGTCTCACTGGCCATCCACCAGCCGCAGATGAGCTGCTATGGGCATGCCATCGTGCGGCACTGCACCCGGGCCCACGTGGGCTACCTGGTCGGAGTGGAGTTCATTTTCCGACCCGAGGAGGAAAGCGACTTGGAAGATGCTTGAGGGCGATTTCCCGAGTATCTCCCAAGCCGCGGTTCGTCCGGCCCGGCGCGCCGCGCTTTTCCCGCCTGCGGGAACCGCCCGATGACGCCGGCTTCCCAGCCCGTCCGGGTGAGCCGGTCGATCACGCCATTAGCAATTCGCCGGGGGGTCGGTGACCTCGCCCGACCTGGGTGGTAGACTAGCCGGCCAGTGACCCAGGCCATGGCCCGGGCGCCCGCTAGCGCGGTGGTTCGCAGTAACTGCGAGGTGTTAGATCAAACCCGCGGCCCTGGTGGAGCAGTCGACCTAAAAGGGGTTTCGGCGGTGCATATTCGTGAGTTCCAACAACTTATCGACCGGATGTATTCCGACAAGGACCGGGCCCGCGGGCCGGCCAAGACCTTCCTGTGGCTTATGGAGGAAGTCGGCGAACTGGCCAGCGCGATCGCCAAGCGCAAGGACCCCAACAACTTGCGCGAGGAATTCGCCGACGTGCTGGCCTGGCTGACCACCCTGGCCAATGTCGAGGGAGTCGACCTGGAAGAAGCCATTGGCAAGTTCGCCGCCGGCTGCCCGGGCTGCGGCCAGATGGTGTGCCGCTGCCACTCGAAGCTGACCTGAGCGCCGGGTTTGATTATCCGGTCCGATCCGCGCATAATCAAAAGTCTTGGATTTGTCTTACCCGACGAGGCGCAAGCTGATGTTTCGGATTCTCGATACGAGATGGCTGGCTTCAGACGTCAAGTGGTTCCGCATCGAGGCCCCTCTGGTCGCCAAGCATCGTCGCCCCGGGCAGTTCGTGATCCTCAGGGTTGAACCGACCGGGGAGCGCATCCCGCTTACCATGGCCGCCGCCGACCCGCGGGCCGGCACCATCGACCTGATCGTCAAAGCTATTGGAAAGACCACCCGGCTGCTGTGCAGCAAACAGCCCGGGGATGTGGTCCTGGACGTCATGGGACCGCTGGGACGCCCGACCGAGCTCCACCACGGCGGGCACGCCGTCCTGGTGGGCGGCGGGGTCGGAACCGCAGTCATATACCCCTTGGCTCCGGCCTTGCGGGAAGCTGGCTGCTTCGTCAGTTCCATTACCGGCGGCCGCACCAGGGAGCTGGTGGTGCTGGAAGATGAGCTGCGCAAGGTATCCGACCAGGTCTATGCCTGCACTGACGACGGCAGCTACGGCTTCAAAGGCACGGTGGCCGACAAGCTGGCCGAACTCATCAAAGACCCGCGGCGACCGATCGACGTGGTATACGCGGCCGGCCCGGTCCCCATGATGAGGGCGGTTTGCGAGCTGACCCGGCCCCATCGGATCAAGACCATCGTGTCGCTCAATCCCATCATGGTGGATGGAACGGGCATGTGCGGCGGCTGCCGGGTCACGGTGGGCGGCAAAACCCGGTTCGCATGCGTGGACGGCCCGGAGTTCGACGGCCACGAGGTGGATTATGCCGAACTGGCCGATCGGCTGACTGCCTACCGGGCCCAGGAGAGACTGGCCTTAGAACGAATGGAACACGAGTGCAAGCTGGCGGCCAGCCCGTGAGCAGAACGTGATAAAGCCGCCGTTGCGCGTCGGCCCCAGGTTTGCCTTCTGCTTGATTGTCAGGTCGCTGACCGGCATCCTGGGCTTGCGGCTGGACCCGGCCCGCTGAGGTAATCCGGATGGCTCTGACCCCTAAGGAACGCATGGCTATCCCCCGGCAGAAGATGCCGGAGCGGCCTCCCGAGGTTCGCAATCGCGACTTCAACGAGGTGAACCTGGGCTTCCAGGAATCGATCGCCCGACTGGAGGCTCAGCGGTGTCTTCAATGCAAAGACCGCAAGTGTGTGAGCGGCTGTCCGGTCGGGATCGATGTGCCCGGCTTTCTGGAGCGGATCGCCGAGGGCGACCTGAAAGGTGCCGCCGAACTGCTCCTAAGTGCCAACGCCCTGCCCGGGATCACCGGCCGGGTCTGCCCGCAGGAAGAACAGTGCGAGAAGGTCTGCGTCCGGGCCAAGGGCAAGAACGGCCAGCCGGTCGCCGTCGGACATCTGGAACGCTTCGTCGCTGACTGGGCTCGCGAAAACCTCGATATGAAAACCCTCCTGGCTCCCCCCACCGGCATCAAGATCGCGGTGGTCGGGTCCGGGCCGGCCGGGCTCACCGCGGCCGGCGAGCTGGCCAAGAAGGGGCACGAGGTCACCGTGTTCGAGGCCCTGCACCTGCCCGGTGGAGTGCTAACCTACGGCATTCCGGAGTTCCGTCTGCCCAATCACATCATCGACGCCGAGGTCGAGCGGCTGCGTCAGATGGGAGTGAAAATCGTCTGCAACGTGGTGATCGGCCGCACCTTCACCATCGACGAGCTCCTCAACGAGGAGGGCTTCTCAGCGGTGTTCGTCGCTAACGGGGCGGGGTTGCCGATCTTCATGAACATTCCGGGCGAGAATCTCAAAGGCGTCTATTCGGCCAACGAGTATCTGACCCGCTCGAACCTGATGCGGGCCTACAGCTTCCCCGAGTTCGACACCCCGATCATCCGCGCCGAGCGAGTGGTGGTGGTGGGCGGCGGAAACGTAGCCATGGATGCGGTTCGAACCGCCAAGCGGCTGGGCGCCCGCGAAGCCACCCTGGTTTATCGTCGCAGCCGAGCCGAGATGCCGGCTCGAATCGAGGAAGTCCACCACGCCGAGGAAGAGGGCATCATCTTCAAGCTGCTGTGCAACCCGGTCCGCATCCTGGGCGATTCGGACGGCTGGGTGAAGGGGGTGGAGTGCGTCCGGATGGAGCTCGGCGAGCCGGATGAGTCCGGTCGCCGAAGGCCCGTACCGGTCAAGGGCTCGGAGTTCGTCATCGACTGCGATGTCGTCATCATGGCCATCGGCACCCGGGCCAACCCCCTGCTCACCTCGGCCACGCCGGACCTCAAGCTCAATAAATGGGGCTACATTGAGATCGACGAGAACGGCGCCACCAGCAAGCCGGGGGTATTCGCGGGCGGCGACATCGTCCGCGGCTCGGCTACCGTCATCCTGGCGATGGGCGACGGCAAACGCACCGCGGCAGTCATTGACCGCTACGTCCGAAACAAGCACGGCCTGCCGCCATCTGCCTGACCGCGCCGGCGACCAGCATCCCATAAGCCAAGCTCCACCCCCAGACAGATCCGCGCTTGTCGGCCGTTTTTCGCGCCTCGGCGAGGCAGTTCGTCGTCACGGGCCATGGGCCGGCGCCTTGGGTCCCAGGACCCGGTAGTCGCCCACCCGTCGGGTCAGACCCAGCGCGTCCAGCCGTTCCACGATTGGGACCACGAACTTGCGTGACGAACCCAGCAGGGTCCGGATCTCGGCCACCGTGATCTGGCTGCCACCACGCAGAACGCCACAGATCCGCTCTACCAGTTCCTGCCACCTCCGCGGGTGCAGCCACAGGCCGTCCGATATTCTCAGCAGTTGGCCGCGGGCTACTGCCAGGTCGATCAGCTCGCGTACCCGCCTGGCATTACGCGCGGTGCGGCACCGCAGCGCGTCAACGTCCGGGGGCTGAAAAGCACCCTCGTAGAACTCCACAAGAATCTGGTCCAGCAGGGCCTGGTCAGCCGGGGAGAGGGCGGCGGAGTGGCCGCGGGGGACCACGTGCTCGCCGACCACGGCTACCAGCCCGCGGTCGATGAACCACTCGGCCAGTGCCGGCCGGAATCGCTCCGGGCAGGCCCCCGGCATCCAGCTTGGCCATTGGCTGCGCGGAACCCCGGGCAGTCGCGGATTGGCCGCCACAAAAGCCTTCAGCCGACGGTCCAGGTTCTCGGCCAGGCTAACCAGCAGCGAGTTGTGCACCAGCAAACGCTGAGACGCCGCCTCAAGCTGGCAGATTACGCCTTCGTCCAACAAACCACGACAAAGGCGCGCAACCTCGTCGGCGTCCCCCAGACCAGCTTCGGTCGCCAGTCGCGACGGACCCAGCCCCTGCCACCCCGCAGCCCGGATCACCTCTTCGAGTCGCTGCCGCGGCTGACCTTCGAGCAGGACCCGCAGGCGATCCTCAAGGGCCGGATTGCGCGTGCCCCAAGGCCGGGAACCGGGCCGCAGCACCCGGCCGCCACCCAGTGTCCGCGTAGCGCTCGGATCCCGCAAGATGAAATGTTGTCCCCAGGCGGCCACCACCGGCTGGGCCGGCCGAAGTTGCGCGAACACCCCGCGACAAACGTCCGATTCCGGCCGGTCCTTCAGCCGGACTTCCGCCAGAACGTCGCTGGTGGCTAGGTGGAGCCGGACCCGGAAATTCTGCCGGCGGACCTTCCCGGGCATCCGCAGAGTGGCCAGCCAAACATCCAACACCCGGCTGGGCTGAAGGTAACCGGGGGTTGCCAACTCATGGCCGCGAGCCACTTCCTCGACGCTGACTCCGGCCAGGTTCAGCCCCAGCCGCATCCGCCCGCCGACCGCCTGGCGCTGGTCTCTGTGGGTCTGGATGTCACGAACCCGGACCCGTTTGCCCGGCGGCCAAAGCTCGAGTTCCTCTTCCTGCGTCACTGACCCGTGGGCAACCGACCCCGTCACCACCGTCCCGCGACCGGCGACCACGAACGAGCGGTCCACCGGCAGCCGGAACCAGCGGTAGGGGAATGTCGACTGCCGCGGCTGGCGAGCGATGCTGACCAGCTCGCGCCGGAGGTCGTCCAGGCCGCGGCCGGTCTCGGCGGAGGTGCGCAGGCAGGCTCGCGGCTGAAGGCCCAGGCCGGCCAGCAGTTCCCTCGCCTCCTGTTCGACTTCGTCCGCCCATTCGTCGTCAACCAGGTCCATCTTGGTCAGCACCAGCAGGCAGCACTGGATGCCCAGCAGGCTCAGTACCTCGGCATGTTCGCGGGTTTGCGGCATGACCGAGTCGTCGGCGGCCACCACCAGCATGGCCACGTCGACTCCGGTCGCTCCGGCCACCATGTTGTGGATGAACCGTTCGTGGCCCGGCACGTCCACGAACGACAACTCGCAACCCTCGCAAACCAGGTGGGCGAACCCCAGGTCGATGGTCATGCCGCGAGCCCGCTCTTCCGGCAGGCGATCGGGGTCGGTTCCCGTCAGGGCAAAGACCAGGCGGCTCTTGCCGTGGTCAATGTGACCGGCAGTGCCGATAACCAGCGTAGGGCGGTCCTGCATGACAACCGGCATTGTACAGCGTCGTGACGGCTTACGCCTGACCGGGAGGGCGCCACCCGCCGGACTGGGAGGTCCGACGGTACTCGGCAAGCTCATGGGCTTTGTGCGATCACCCGACTACGGTGCGTTTCGGCAAATACTGCTGTGACCACAAGCGACAATTCGTCGCCGGCGAGCGTGATTTGAGCTGGGTTGTCGGTTCCAGTCACCGCCCCCTCCCAGCGGCGGAACTCATACCCTTCCCACGGATCGGCGGTGAGTTGAACCTGCGTCCCGTCCTCGAAAACGAACACCCCCAGGTGCTCCTCCGCGGGCGGCCAGACCGACACCCCGCCGCGCCCCACGATTTGAATGGCCAGACTGTAGGTCCGGGCGGTCCTGAAAACCGCCTTCACATGCCGGTCGGCGTCCATGGTAATGGTGGCCGGGTTGGTCGTGCCGACCAGGTCGCCTTCCCAGCGGGCCAGTCGATAACCCTCCTCCGGGACAGCCGTCAGGGTTACCTCCGTGCCCGGCAAATATCGTCCGCCTTCAGGCGACAACTGAACGCTGCCCGGTCCGCTAATCTCGACGCTAAGCGTATACAAAACGACCTGGGGGCAGCCGGCCAGAATGACCGCAGTCAGACCCGCAAGAGCAAAGACAGCGACCGATCCGGAATTGTGGCGACTCTGCGTTGGCTGGCTCACTTTCACCCGTCAGCCTCCAGCTTGACTCCGAGTTGCTGAGCCGCGGCCTGTGCGGTCTGGTCGATCAGCACGGCGACGGTCATGGGGCCGACGCCGCCGGGCACCGGTGTGATGAGCGAGGCCGGTTCGTAGGCTCCCTCGAAGTCGACATCCCCAACATTGCCCGGGTTGTAGCCGGCGTCGACCACCACCGCCCCGACCTTGATCCAGCCGCCTTGAACAAACCGCGGCCGACCAACTGCCGCGATAACGACGTCCGCCCCGCGTACGATACTTGGCAGCGACCGGGTGCGGGAGTGGCAGAGGGTCACGGTGGCATGGGCGTTGATCAGCATCGACGCCATCGGCCGGCCCAGGATGGGGCTGCGGCCGATCACCACCGCGTAGGCTCCGTCGAGCTGGACGTTGTAGGCTTGCAGCAGGTGCATAATGGCGGCCGGAGTGCAGGAGCGGAAGCCCGGCATTCCCAGGATCATGCGTCCCAACGCCGCGGAGGTTACCCCGTCGACATCCTTCTCCAGCGGGATGGTTTCAAACGCGGCCCGCTTGTCAATCGGCGGCGGCACCGGATGCTGCACCAGAATGCCATGTATCCCCGGCTCGGCTGCCAGCCGCCGGATCTCGGCCACCACCTGTTCGGTGCTGGCGGCCCGCGGCAGCTCGACCCCGACCGAGTTCATCCCCACCTCCTCGCACCGCTTGCGCTTCATGCGCAGGTAGGTGGTTGAGGCCGGGTCGTCACCTATCAGAACCGTGGCCAGTGTCGGTGTCACCCCGGTAGCGGCCTTGATTCGCTCGACTTTGAGCCTGCTCTCTTCGAGCATTCGGCCGGCCAGGGCCCGGCCGTCCATCAACTTGGCTTTGTTTACGGTCGTCATGCCACGGTCCGATCTGAGCAAGGGCGGAGCGATCGGCCACCATTGCCCATGGACCCCATACGCTCAGGATGAACGGGGTTCCCGTCAAGATTGGCCGGCCGCGATTTTCTGGTTCACGATCTGGAGGATGGTCTCCTCCAGCTCGCGAGCCTGCCGCTCGATGGCCTGGCCTTTCGCCAGCACCTCATTGACGAAGTCCGCGTCCTCCAGATTGCTACAGTTGATCTTGACGTTCAGCATGGCGCCCAGAACCGCCGACCGGGCGCAAATCGCCCCCACCCCGGCATCCGAGACCGAGCTGGGATTGCCGATTTCGGCCATGGCTCGCATGACCTCCATCGACTCCAGCGCCTTCTGCATGACTTGCAGGGGAACCTCGATGGCGCCCCGGGTGGCCGACTGGATGGCCTGTCGGCGCTCGGCCTTTTGGACCTCGGTATTCTGGGGCAGTCCGAAGGCCGACATGAGCTGGTTGAAGGCCCGCGTGTCTTCGTCGATCAGGCGAAGCAGCTCGACATAGTGGGCCTTGCCCTTCTCGGCCCAGTTCGAGAACTCTTCCCATCGCTCATCCCAGCCGGCCTTGTGCGAGGACAGATTGGCCACCATGGTGGCCAGGGCCGCCCCCAATGCCCCAACAGCAGCCGACACCGACCCACCGCCGGGAGCCGGCGACTCCGAGGCCGTCTCCTCGACGAAATCCTGCACCGACAGGTCGATCAACCGCGGCTGCTTCTTCCCCTTACGGGCCTCGATCGCGTACTCGATTATCTTCTCTTCCGGCTTGAACGGATACAGGTCATTCAGGCCCAGCGACTTGACCGCGATCTTGATCAGCTCGCGGTCCGAAACGCCGGTGGAACGCTGCTGCTTCCGCAGAAAATAGCGGCCGGCGTCCAACATGGCACGCAGCGGAATCAACCCGACCAGTTCCGACCCGGTGACTCGCACGCCGCGCTCGGCCGCCTTCTTGACGCACTCGTCGAAGGCCACGTGCACCGGCGTAACGCTCAGGTTGGTGAGATTGATCGAAATCTGAGCGATGCCATACTCCTTGATATACCACCCGATGGCTTTCACGCATTTGAGCGAGCCGGGGATCATGACCGGGTTGCCGTGCTGGTCGCGGACCACCTTCCCGGTGATCGGGTGACCTTCCCGCATCGGTCGGCCTTTTTCGCGGATATCGAATGCGATGGCGTTGGCCCGGCGGACAGAGGTGGTATTCAGATTGACATTGTAGGCCACCAGGAAATCACGGGCCCCGACCGCGGTCGCCCCCCAACGCGGATTGAACACCGCCGGCCCGAAGTCCGGTTTGCCCTCCGGCCGGCTGAGTTTGTCCTTCAGTCCCTCGTATTCCCCGGCCCGGACGTACGCGAGGTTCCGGCGTTCCTCGCTGAACGCGGCATTCTCATAGCAGTAGATCGTCATGCCCAGCTCGTCGGCCAGCCGCTGGGCCAGCTTGCGGGCGTAGACCACGGTTTCGTCCATGGTGATGTTGGCCACCGGCACCAGCGGGCAGACGTCCATGGCCCCGAACCGCGGATGAGCCCCCTTGTGCTTGCTCATGTCGATCAGCTCGCCGGCCTTTCTGGCCGCTCGGACCGCGGCCTCCAGCACCGGCTCAGGCGGCCCGACGAAGGTCACCACCGTGCGGTTGGTGGCCTTGCCCGGATCGACGTCCAGCAGCGTGACGCCTTCCACGCTCTCGATCTGGTCAGTGATCTGCTTGATAATAGATAAGTCGTTGCCTTCACTGAAGTTGGGAACGCACTCGATCAGTTGCTCGCCCGGCATCGCTTACCTCATCAAGTGCTCATCACTCGCCATGCAATCATGTACAACACCGCTGGTCGCACAGGCTGTCAACTGCCCGCCGATCTCTCAACTGGGTCGGTACCCGTGGCGCGCCTGAGCTTCCGCACGGCGTCGTTCGTAGACTTCTTCGCATTCCGGCGGCCGCAGGTAAGCCGGCCGAATCTCCCCGGGCGAGCAAAAGCGGCCGGCGGCAACGTACCGCCTACCCGCCGCCAAAACCTCCCGCGCATCCGGCCACCAGTACTCCTCAGGCAGCACCTGAAGACCGGCATCAAGAATCGCTGTCTGATGCTGTGAGACGCCTGCGCCCAGAACCGCACACGGCCGCTCCAGCCCAGCCAGCCAAGCAGTCACTTCATGCAGACCCGCCGGCACCACAGTACGCAATTCGTCGCCGTCAGGGGCAAAAACCGCTCCGAAAACCCGGCCTTGGCGGGCATCCACCAGCACCGCCAAGCGCGGCGGCACCTCCCGGCACCGCAGGGCATTCCTGGCCACGACTTCGAGCGTCGGCACGGCAACCACCCGGCAACTGGTAGCCGATTGCCACATTCGGGCCAGGCTCGCAGCTACCCGCAAGCCGGTGAAGCTACCGGGGCCTTGGGAGAAGCATATTATCTGCACCTGCTGCGGCTGTGCACCGGCCTGATTCAGCAGCTCAGCAATGGCCGGGAGCAGTTCCGCCGCGTGCCGGCGCTCAGCAGACAACCCCCGCCAACCCGCAACCTGCCAGCCACGACCTAAAGCCACACTGCCGCGCTGACTGGAGGTCTCCACAGCCAGGATCAGACCTTCGTCCACGCGCGCATTCTAGCGTCCGTCCGTGTCCCGACACAGGGCCGAACCGCCGGCCAGACATGTATGAAGGGGGCATGTGATTGAGCGGCCCAACCCAAAATGCAAAGAAACCCGCTGCTTTTAGGTCGAGCCCACACTCGGACGCAGGCCGGCACCGCCCGGCCAGGCCGCAGGCAGCGGAAACTGGACGGACGGTGCTCAGCCCCCGCGCGATGGAATTTAACGTCGCCGGATCAGCAGCCCGGCCAGGCCCAACAGCAACACGCTGGCCGGCTCGGGAATGTTATGAAACACCGACACGTCGCTTGAAAAGATCGGTGGCACTGGATACGGCGTGCCAGGGTCGATCGACAAGGCATCGAAGTAATTGCTGATCTTCAGCGACATGCTCCGGTTCATAAACAGATCCTGCTGGTTCTCATAGGCCGTAATCAGCAGGCCGTACAGGGGGTTGGTGGGGTCGATCGGAGCATAGAGCCCGAAGCTGAGCGTGCGGCTGACCGCGGCACCCAGAGGGATGTCCCCGAAGTCCCAGGTGGGGACCATGTAACTGCCCCAGGGCGCCAGGTCCGGGTTGGGGTTGCCTGGCGTCCAGCAGTACCATGCCAATTGGTCGTAGCCGATTGCGTAGATGTTCTGACTCAGCTCGTCCCCCAGATAGGGGCCGGCCGGCCCGGGGAAATTCCCAAAGATGCCATCATCCGCGAACGACGTGGTCAGCTTCACGTCGTAGAACGTCCCGCGATAGGGCTGCCGCACAGTCCCCGGCGGAACGAACTCGCCGTGACTGTTCGTGCCTTCCTCCCAGACTCCGAACGGTCCGTCGTCGTTGATGATCGTGGCGGTGATGTCGAATCCGGTGATGTTGCCCGCCGCATCGAAGCCCAGCATGCTGACCATTCCGTTGATGGCCATCGAGCCCGCGAACCCGCCGCCCAGGCCCTCAAGGTTATCGTGAAACTCGTGCGTGCGGTACGTTTCGGTGCCATCGGCGCGTAGGAACCATTGACCCAGCACGGCGTGTGGATCGATCACCGGCCCGGTCCAGCTTGGCACCGGTGCCAGGGGCGGCTTGGTGACCGGAAGCGATGGTCCGGCCATCGAGGCCAGTGTGATGCACAAAATCGCTGTTACACATGCCCAATTCGATAGCTTCACGATGTGCCTCCTACCTAAGAGGGTGCCGGCGGACGCCACGCGCGTCCGCGAAACACAACGACCGTCGGGTGAACAGATCCGACCAGCCCGCAACTGAAGGCCCGCGAGTCGAACCCGAACATCCACGTTCTACTTTATCCGACCGCCTGCCCTTGTCAAGCGCCAGCCAGGCAAATAAGATCAAAATAGTCCCACCGGAGACCTAAGTGCTTATCCGGTCATAACCTACGCACAATGCTTAATTGCCCGGCCGGCTTGCCCGGGTCAGATCGACCAGACCTGCTACTGACCAGCCCGCCGTAGCCCGGGTTCCGCCCGGCCGCCGCCACCGGCGGGGAATTCGAGTTGCATATTAGTAATTTGTTAGGTATGCTGACTGCGCGAGAACCGAGAAGACGCCAGGCCGTTGGTGCCGGACCGGTGCCCACCAGTCGCCAGAGTGTAACCAGGTATGCCGCGGCAGCCCCCATCGCCTGTCCAACCGGCAATCACGCTGGGTGGTCCCGATCCGATCAGACCGCCGATTGGCGGCCCTGCTCTGCCGAGCTACGCCGAGCTGCACTGCCGGTCGAACTTCTCATTCCTGCGCGGGGCCTCGCACCCTGAGGAGCTGGTCGCTACCGCGGCTGAATTGGGCTACGCGGCCCTGGCCATCACCGACCGCAACTCGCTGGCCGGGGTGGTCCGGGCGCATCTGGCCGCCAAGGAACATCAACTTCATCTGATCATCGGGGCGGAAATCGTGCCGGTGGATGCTCCGCCGCTGGTCTTGCTGGCGCCCGACCGGACGGCATACGGGCGCCTGTCGAGATTGATCACCCGTGGTCGGTTGCGCTGTCCGAAGGGAGCGTGTGCGATACGATTGGCTGATCTGGCGGAGCTGGGGCGGGGCCTGATCGCGATCGGCTTGCCGACCGCTGGCGATCAGGTAACCGAACAACGGATCAATGCGGCGACCGCGGAACCGCCGGAGAAAGGCGTCCTGCGCGGCCCAGACATGGCCGGCCGCCGGCCCTGGCAAACCTATCGTGACATTTTCGGACCGGACCTCTACCTGGCCGCGGAGCTCACCCGCGAGGTGCCGGACGCGGAGCGCCTGGAGCAACTGACGGAGCTGTCGCGGGAGAGCGGCATTCCGTTGGTCGCGGCCGGCGATGTGCATTACCACCTGCCGCAGCGCAGATACTTGCAGGATGTGCTGACCTGCGTTCGCGAGAAGTGCACGCTCGCCGAGGCCGGGCGCCGGCTGTTCGCCAATGCTCAGCGGGCCTTGCGAGCGCGCGACCAGATCGCCCGACGCTACGCGGGATATCCGGAGCTGGTTCAACGAACGGTCGAGATTGCCCGCCGCTGCACCTTTTCGCTGGACGAGCTGCGCTACGAGTATCCCCACGAGCTGGTGCCGGAGGGGATGACCGCTCACCAGTATCTGGCCCAGCTTACCTGGGCGGGAGCACGCCAGAGGTATCCGGGTGGCATTCCCCCCAAGGTACGGGCCCTGATCCGGCGGGAGCTGGCGCTGATCGCGGAACTGAAATATGAACACTATTTCCTGACCGTCTGGGATCTGGTGCGATTCGCGCGCGGGCGCGGCATTTTGTGCCAGGGTCGCGGCTCAGCCGCCAACTCGGCCGTGTGCTATGCATTGGGAGTCACCGCCGTCGACCCGGCCCGCATCGACCTGCTCTTCGAGCGCTTCATCAGCCGCGAACGCAATGAGCCGCCGGACATTGATATAGACTTCGAGCATGAGCGCCGCGAGGAGGTTTTTCAATACATCTACGAAAAATACGGGCGCGAGCGGGCGGGCATCACCGCCGAGGTCATCACCTACCGGCCGCGCTCCGCAGTACGCGATGTCGGCAAGGTCCTGGGGCTGTCGCTGGATCGCGTGGATGTGCTGGCCAAATCGCTGGACTGGTGGAGCCAGGAGGCGGTGCCGGATGAGGCGCTGCGCAGTGCCGGACTGAACCCACAGGACCGCACCGTACAAATGCTGGTACGGCTGGTGCGCCAACTGATAGGCTTTCCACGGCATCTTTCGCAACATGTAGGCGGCTTTGTGATTACTGAAACACCCCTGTGTGAAATCGTACCGCTCGAGAATGGCGCCATGCCCGGGCGCACCTTCATCGAGTGGGATAAAGATGACATCGACGCGCTGGGTATTCTAAAGGTCGACTGCCTGGCGCTGGGCATGCTGACGGCGATCAACAAATGCTTCGATCTGGTTAATCAATGCCCTGGTTCGGAGCTCCAGCTTCATTCTGTTCCGCCCGAGGACCCGCAGGTCTACGACATGATCTGCCGGGCCGATACGGTGGGCGTATTCCAGATCGAGAGTCGGGCTCAGATGTCGATGCTGCCGCGCCTCAGGCCGCGCTGCTTCTACGACCTGGTAATCGAAGTAGCGATTGTGCGCCCCGGACCGATTCAGGGCGGGATGATCCATCCTTACCTGCGGCGACGCAGCGGGCTGGAACCGGTCTGGTACCCCAGCCCGGCGGTGCGACAGGTGCTGGAGAAAACGCTCGGCGTGCCGCTGTTTCAAGAGCAGGTCATGCGACTGGCGGTGGTGGCGGCGGGGTTCACGCCCGGCCAGGCCGATCAACTGCGACGCTCCATGGCCGCCTGGCGTCGGGGCGGCCAAATGGAACAATTCCAGACCCAACTCATCCGCGGCATGCTGGCCAATGGTTACTCGCCGACATTTGCCGAGCAGATCTTCAAGCAGATTCGCGGCTTTGGCGAGTATGGATTTCCCGAAAGTCACGCGGCCTCATTTGCACTGCTGGTCTACGTGTCGGCGTGGCTGAAGTGTTACCACCCGGCCGCCTTCGTCGCCGCTCTGCTGAACTCTCAGCCCATGGGGTTTTACGCACCGGCCCAACTGGTACGAGACGCACTGCGGCACGGCGTCACGGTGCTGCCGGTGGACATCAATGCCAGCGGCTATGATTGTCGGCTGGAGCCGGGGCTCAGTGGCTCCGTGGCTTCGCGGCTTTCGCGGGCTGAGACCTGGCCCGCTCCGGCCTTGCGGCTGGGCTTTCGCCTGGTGCGCGGCCTGAGCGCCGAGAAAGTCCGTGGAATCGAAGCCGCCCAACGCCAGGGGCCGATCCGGTCCATTCAGGCTCTGGTCCGCCGGCCAGACGTTTCACGTGAAACGCTGCTCCGCCTGGCGGCGGCGGACGCCTTCCGCTCACTGGGGCTGAACCGCCGGCAGGCGCTATGGCAGATTCTGGCCCCGGACGATGATCCGTCGCCGCTATTTGCCCAATCGGAATTGAACGAGCCGCCGGTCGAGCTGCCGAGCATGTCCCCGGATGAGACCGTGGTGCAGGATTATGAGACGGTGGGCCTGTCGCTAAGCGCACACCCGATTGGCCTGCTGCGCGACGAACTACGGACCTTGGGGGTGAGTACCAGCGAGCAGTTGCATGCGGCCCGCCGTGGGCAACGGATCGCCGTGGCGGGACTGGTCACGCATCGTCAGCGGCCGGCAACTGCCAAAGGTCTGATCTTCATGACCCTCGAAGATGAGACCGGCACGGCCAATCTGATAATTCGGCCGGCGGTCTGGAACCGCCATCGGCAGGTAGCCCAGACCAAGATCGCGATAATTGCCGAAGGGGTGGTAGAGCGTCAAACCGAGGTGATCAACGTGCAGACGACCAGGTTAACCGATCTGTCAGCACGTCTCGCGCCCCTGCGTGCCAGGTCACGCGACTTTCACTGACTCATAACTGCGGGCGTGAAAAACGGAGAGGGCGGGATTCGAACCCGCGGTACAGGTTTATACCCGTACGACGGTTTAGCAAACCGTTGCCTTCAGCCACTCGGCCACCTCTCCCGGGAGTCCGCCGCGAGCCTGCACCGCCAAGCCCGTAACCGAACCTCGCTTTGGTTGAGCCAGCCAATCCGCAGGCGGCATTCTACCCATCACCCTGACCGGCTTCAAACTCTGTGGGATTGAAAGCCGTTTCGCAACGCTCCCCCCGCGGGCGGCTATAACGTCTCCCGGAACGGTCAATAAGCGCAAGACGTCCGCCAAGAGTTTCCGGCGGTGCTCCGAAAAGCACAGCAAGCGCTTGCAAGCGCACCCGGCCAATCGACAAGCGCCCGGATGAGTGATTGGCCGCCTACCCGAGGCCCCCGGTTCCCGACGAGGTTATCGGATTTACCCTGCCACAGATTAAGCGGTTGAGCGCGGGAAACTCGCTGATCCGGGTGTTCCCCCTAGAAAGCGTGGACGATATTCAACGGTGGCGACGCGGTGGCCGCGTGTCGCACACCAGGAATAAGGGCCATGGAACTCGTAGCCCAGGATCAAGTCGTACACCGGTTGTCCTCGGTGCGGTACTCCAACGGGCAGATCGCGCGCCTGCTGGACGCCCTGGATGACCGTGACGAGGCTACCCCCAGGTCCACCCCGGATCCGCGATATCCGTATCGCATCCAGGCGATGAACGTCGATATGCGACAGCCCGGGGGATCGACTTCGGTCCGCTACGCGGTCCCCACGCGCTGGATCAGTCGACGCGGGCTGGGGTTCCTGCACCAATGCTTCATTCATCCGGGGACCTCCTGCTGCGCCCAGCTCATCACCCTTTACGGCACCTGGACGGACACGCCGGGTTGGGTGCGAGCCTGTCACTACGTGGAGGCCAACATACACGAGGTGGAGATGAGCTTCATGCAGCCGGTCGAGCTGGCCCTCTACTGCCCGCAGGCCAGGCCGTGCTGGGTACTCTTGGTGGAAGGCGACCCGCTGACCGGCAAGATGATCGGGGCGTGGCTGCGCCAGCTCAACGCCAGCGTGAAGCAAGTCGAGGATGCCAACGCTTTGATTCAGGCCGGCCAGGAGAAGTCTTACGATCTGCTCCTGCTGGACATGGACATGCCGGGGCTGGATTGCGCCGAGGTGTGCCGCAAGCTGCGGCTGGACGGCTTTCTGGGGCGGATCGTGCTGATGAGTGCCCGGGCCGGCACTAGTCAGCTCCCGCCGCACCTGGCGGCCTGCTGCGACGAGTTTCTGCCAAAGCCCTTCGGGCACGACGGGCTCGGACAGTTGTTGCGCACCTTGCACGAGGAGCCCATTCTCAGCACTTTCAACGACGATCCCGCGCTGGCCGGCCTGATCGACGACTTCGTGGTCAAGCTGCGGGAGGAGGCCGGCGAGCTGCGGGCGGCTCTCGAGCAGGGCGACCTGCTGGCCATCGATCGAGTCAACCGTCAGTTGAAGGCTCAGGGCGGGATGTACGGGTTTGAAAGCCTGGCCAAAACGGCTCTGGCCATCGAGGTGGCGATCGCCAATGGGGCCACAGTGGCCGAGGTGCAGCCCAAGGTGGACGAGTTCCTGCGGTTGTGCAGCCGGATCCGGTCTCCCTCCCAGATGCGAGGCACCTGATCCATCGGCGGCCGGTCCGAGAAGCCCCCGACCATCTCCGCTCTCGCTATCAGTCCGTTAAAAACTGCTCGAGGCGCTTGGGTCAGCAGCACCGGATTTTCAGGTCCGGAGTTTTCGGCTCGTTATCACGGCCGCACCGCACTCGAAGATCCGGCGCTGAGTGCCCGCAGCAGAATGGAGATCAGCGGCCCGATGATGGCCACCACCAGCAGCAGCTCGATCGGCGTGCAACCCGCTCGCCATCTCAGTCGGAACTTCCGCCGCACTGGGTCAGACGGGATTCGAACCCGTACTGGGAGGATTTTAAGTCCTCTGCCTCTGCCGTTTGGGCTACTGACCCGCAGTTTCTATTCTACGGGGAACAGATGGTGACCGGTTGGAGCGAGCTACCGGCGTGAATATCCGCGTAACCGGTAACCGTGGTCTTCAGATAGCCCAGGCCGGGCCAATAAGGCTTCAGCGGGTGCCGCGACAATGAGGTGATCCGTCCGACCTGCAAACTGTCCCGACGCAGCACGGTCGGCAGCTCCAGCCGGTCGCCGTCCGCAACCCGGAGCTGCACCAGACGCTCCGGCATCCCACCCCCGGAACGCATCCGCTCAATGACCTCCTGGCCCAGATACCGACCCTTAGGGTAGCTCACCGCCCGGCTGGCCGGCCCGGTCTCCGGCGGCGAAACGGTCTCGTCCAAGTCCCGGCCCAACCAGGGTATTCCGGCCTCGATGCGCAGAAGGTCCAGGGTTTGGAACCCCGCCGGCCGGGCTCCCAGTTCCACCACCCGGTCCCACCAACTGGCGGCCTCTCCGCGGGGAATGACCAGTTCGAAACCCACGCTACCCGAACCGGCGAAATCATGCCGCACGAGTCGCGAAATGCCATCCGCCAGCGGCCGACTGGCCAACGCCGGCAGCGACCTTAGGTCGGCAACTCCAAGCTGGGCGGCCAGCAATTCCACCTTCGGTCCACAGCAACCCAGCCGGGCGAACTGGCCGCTGACATCCTGGACGCGTACGTCCTCGTGGATCAAGTAGCGATCGAAATGGCCGGCGGCCACCGGCACGGCCAGAGCGTCGGTATCCAACCAGAGTGTCTCGGGCAAACACAGGATGTTGAGGTCGAAGAGGATGCGGCCTTGGATGTTGACGGCAAAAGCGTACTGGCCTTGGTTCTCGCGCAGGATCGTGACCGGGCTGGTCACCAGAGCATTCAACCAGCGCTGCCGGTCCCGGCCCGCCACCGTGAGCAGCCCGCGGTCACTCCGATCGAAGACCGCCGGCCCGGTCTGGCAGCCGCGGTACTCATCCGCCGGGTCGCGGAACAGCCCGGCCATCCGCACGCCCCGAACCTGCTGCCAGCTTCCCGGGCAGTAGCTGCTGGCCTCACAAAATGGCGAAATGCTGAGCACTTACGGTCTTCCCACGCAACATGCTTGGCCGCTCACCGGCCCGCCCGAGAACCAGCCCTGGACACCGACCCGCCGAAGCCGGGACCAGCCGCGGTGAGCCGATAAAGCCACTGGCGCCCCGCGATGCGCCTCCCATATGCGGGCCTGCCGGTCCGCCGCGGAGGTCAGCCGACGCTGGCAGCCGCCCGGATCGCCCGCAGCGGCTGCCCTTCCGCGTTCTGATCGGTGTCGCACCTTGGGGCACGGTCACATAGAATCCAGGCGGGTTAATCCTAGATCGGAGGCGCCAAGGCCGCAATGCACCGAGCATGGATCGTCGCGACCGGGACTGAACTGACCCTGGGTCACCGGCTCAACACGAACGCGGCGTGGCTGGCGAGCCGGCTTGCCGCAGTTGGCATCCGGACGGTTCGCCACGTGGTGGTTCCGGACGACCTGGGCTCGATGCGGGAAGTGCTGCTTCAGGCCGCCGACAATTGCGAAATTATTCTCATCACCGGGGGTCTGGGCCCGACCACCGACGACGTTACCCGGCCGGCCTTGGCGGAAGCGGTCGGCGTGCCGCTGGAACTGCACCTGCCGAGTCTGGAGCACGTGCGCGGGTTCTTCGCCGCTCGCGACCGACCAATGCCGGACTGCAACCGGGGCCAGGCACTCCTGCCCCGCTCAGCGACCGCGCTGCCCAACACCTGCGGCATTGCTCCGGGCATTTTCATAAGAATCAAGAACGCTGCCTGCTACGCGCTGCCGGGGGTGCCCCTGGAGATGCAGGCCATGTTTGAGCGGGAGGTGTTGCCTCGGCTCCGGGCGGCCGGCGAGCAGGGCGCCCTGCTGACACGCATGCTGCGAACCTTCGGCCTCGGGGAGTCTGAGATTCAGGAGCGGATCGGCGACTTGATGGAGGCGAACCGGAATCCGGAGGTGGGGACTGCGGCCGACC
>Ga0136652_1000198_pt1 | contig 32455 bp, 32 predicted proteins | sample ConPoolayeEmetaG_FD_94864 | JGI IMG/M metagenome (GOLD analysis project Ga0136652, IMG submission 94864) | Hot spring microbial mat communities from California, USA to study Microbial Dark Matter (Phase II) - Cone Pool mat layer E metaG... ...
ATTGGCAATGATGTTGTTCTCCTCGAGCCGCCGGGCGATCTCCTGGCCCGTTCCGTGGGCCCGCACCCGGATGAGAACCTGATGCGTCTCGGTGAATCCGTCTCTTTCCTCCCCTTCGACGGCGATCCCGTTCGCTTTGAGGGCCCGGGCGAAGGCTTTGGCGTTCGCTCTGACTTTCGACTGGTATTCCTGCTTGAAGGCGTTCATCTCGTAGCTCGCCATGAGCAGGGCGAGGAGGGTGCCGAGGTGATGGTTGCTGGTCGAACCGGGGAAGGCCCGGCCCTTGATATCGACCCAGAGATTCCGAAGCGGGCTTTCCTTGGGAAAACGTCCGGCAATGATTCCCCGCTGCGGTCCGAAAAACGTCTTGTGGGTGCTGCCGGTGACGATATCCGCTCCTTCCTCAAACGGCCGCTGGAAGGCTCCGTAGAGTCCGAGGACGTGAGCCATATCGTACATGAGGACCGGCCGTTCGGCCCAATCGCCGACCAACCGGGCGACATATTCCACCGGCTCGGGGTAGAGGAACATGCTTTTGCCGAAAACGACGAGCTCGGGGCGGTGCTTCTCCAGAATTTTGCCCAAGGCCTCAAGGTCGGCCCGGTAGGGATTCTCGGCCATGACGGGAAAATTGACGACGTTTTCCTTTCCCGTCGCGGCATCCTCCTCGACCAGATTGAACAGAGCTCCCATCGGCTGGGAGCTCAGGTGTCCGCCCTTGGTCAGGTCGTTGTTCATCACCAGGCGCATCCGCCTCATCGGCCGGCCGTCCGGCCGTGCTCGGTTGATGAACCGGACCATGCCCTTGAAGACGACTTCGTTGGCCATCTGGCCGCTGATCGGCCTGAGTTCGACGTCGGTCGAACCGAAATACTCTCCCAGCTCTTTCTGGGCCTCAAGTTCGACCTGGCGGATGAAGTCGATTCCCTGATAGAAATAGACTTCCTCGCCTTTCATCGTCCGGTGCTCGGCGTAGCGACCGGAGGGGTCCGAGATCTCGCACATCTTCACCAGGAGGGAAGGGGTCGTCTCCGAAGGAATGAGGTTGAAGGATTCCCCCTGCCTCCAGCGGTTGTTCTCTTCCATCCTCTCGACCAGAGCCGCAACTTTTTCCTCGAAGAAAGACATCGGCGCCATCTCCTCTCAGATTCTATTCAATCAACGGTTATTTAAAATTCCTGTCTTCGACCCGGGCGACCTTTTCCAGTCGCCTTTCATGCCGGCCGCCGTCAAAGGGCAAGCCGATCCAGGCCTCGACGATGGCCAGAGCCTCCGCCGGACCGAGAACCCGGCCGCCGAGGGTCAGGCAGTTCGAATCGTTGTGCCGGCGGCTGACTTCCGCGGTGAAAGCATTCCAGCAGGGCGTCGCTCGAATCCCCCGGAATTTGTTGGCGACAATCGCCATTCCCAGTCCTGTCCCGCAGAACAGGATGCTCCGGTCGCACTCCCCGCGGCTCACGCTCTCGAGCGCAGCCACGCCGAAATCCACGTAATCGACGACCTCGCCGGGGCCGCAGCCGAAGTCCCGATGGGGGATTCCTCTGTCGACCAGATAGGCGACAACGGCGCTCTTGAGATCGTAGCCGGCATGATCAGAAGCCAGGGCGATTTTCATTCCCGCACCCTCCGCAGCCGGATTTCGGGATTAAAGAAAAAGGGCATTCCCTTTCTCAAGGCGTTTTGTTGTCGGCCACAAACCTGGCGGCTTCCGGCATGACCTCCAGAGCTTTGAGGATGACGGCGTCCGTTTTCCGGTAAGCCTTCCACCCCTCCTCGATCCCCAGAGCGGAAGAAAAAATCTCCCGCTCGAGCTCCCGCTTGATCTCCGCCTCGGATTCTTTGAACGCCTTCTCGTCAAAGGCGATCTGACTGGCTCGGAGGTAGGCCTTGAAATCCTCGATCACCCGGGAGTCGGGAGTGAAGTCCCGGCCGATGGAGATCGTTTTTCCGAGCGGGGTCGCCCGGCCGACGAGTTTTCGCGCGTAGCTGAAATAAGCGCCCTTGAACATCAGCTCGGCGGTCAGCTGGGAAAGCGTCGGCGACACCTCGAAGTCGGGAGTGATTCCTCCCTGACCGAGAACTTTGCGGCCTTTGGCGGTAAACCTGACTTCCCTTTTTTCCTCCGGTGCCTGACGATAGAGCATATAATCTTCGATATGCTCGTAATCCCGCTGGATCGAACGACCGCTCGGCGTCAGATACTTGGCCGTCGTCAGGGCGACCGCCAGGTTCTCGCCGAGAGGGAAGACGGTCTGAACGAGGCCCTTGCCCCAGGAATCTTCGCCGACGATGTAGCCGCGGTCGTTATCCATGACGGCGCCGCTGACGATCTCCGAGGCGCTCGCCGAGCCGCGGTTGATCAGGACGACGAGCGGGATTTGCTCGTACTGATTGTCTCGCTGGGCCCGGAATTCCCGGTTGTAAATCCTGTTCCGGCCCTTGATCGAGACGATAACCGCGCCCGGGGGAAGAAATTCATCGGCAATCTCGATCGACTGGAAAAACGGGCCGCCCGTATTGCCCCGCAGGTCGAGGATGAGTTTCTTCATTCCCTGGGCCGCCAGGTCCTTCATTTTCTCCTCAAATTCCCGGGTTGTCGTCTCGGCGAAATTGCGGATAAAGAGATATCCGACTTCGCCATCGAGCATGAAGGCATAGGGAACGCTGCGCAGCGGAATTTCCTCGCGCTCGATGGTCAGTTCGATGGGCTCATCGCGGCCTTCGCGAACGATGGTGATGCTGACCGACGTTCCTTTCGGCCCGCGCAGCTTCTGCATCGCCTCGAAACTTGAGATCGGTTTTGTGCTCTCGCCGTTGATGTGGGAGATGACGTCTCCCGGCAGAATCCCCAGACGGCTGGCCGGAGTCCCCTCGATCGGCGAAATGACGACCAGGTTCTCCTGCTGTTTCTGAATCTGGATGCCCAGGCCGTAATATTTCCCCGTATATTCCTCGCGCATCCGGGAAAAACTGTCCGGGTCGAGGAAATAGGAGTGCGGATCGAGCGTCTCGAGCATGCCCCGGATCGAGGAAAAGACGAGCTTCTCCGGCTCCACTTCGCGGTAGTAGTTCTTCTCGATCAGGTCGAGGAGGGAAGAAAATTTGACCAAAGAGAGGTTCCAGATATCCTCGTTCCGGGCGGCGACACTCGCCAGAAGAAGGAGGATCAGGACGGCCAGGGCCAGGTTCTTTTTCATCGTCTTCGGGATTCTCATCTTAGCAAAGCCCCGGCCGGTTGTAAAGTCAAAGCCGGTTGACTTCAGCTCCGCTAAAAGTTATATTTCATGTGGCACTCTTCATTTCAGGCAGACGCCATGTTCGGAAACATCGGATTCCCGGAACTCGTCATCATCCTGGCCATCGCTCTCCTCATTTTCGGTCCGAAAAAGCTTCCCGAGGTCGGCAGGTCGATCGGCCGGGCGATCCGGGAATTCCGCCGCACGTCGGACGAGATCAAGGATCGGATCGAGGAGGAAATCCGGGCCGACGAATTCAGGGAAATCAGGGACGAGCTCAAAAAGGACATCACCGAGGAACCGAAGGATGAAGAAGGCCCGAAAGTCTCCTGACGAGATGACCTTCCTCGAGCATCTCGAGGACCTCCGCAAGCGGCTCTGGTACTCCTTCCTCGCCATTTTTATCGCCGTCATCCCCGCCTGGATCTTCAGCCGCGATGTCTATGCCGTTCTGGCCAAGCCGGTCACCCGGTATCTCCCCGAAGGCGTAAAAATGGCCTACACCAGCCTGACCGCCCCGTTCATGCTCTACCTCAAGGTCTCTTTTCTCACCGCCCTCTTTGTCACGGCGCCGTTCATCTTCCTCCAGATCTGGTATTTCGTCGCCCCGGGGCTCTATCAAAAAGAGAAGAAATACGTCATTCCGTTTGTCCTTTTCACCTCCGTGTTCTTTTTCCTCGGCGGGATTTTCGGCTACTTCGTCGTCTTCCCCTGGGCCTGCCGGTTCTTTCTCAGCCTGGGAAAAGATTTCAACCCCGTCCTCACCGTCGACACTTATTTCAGCTTTTCTCTCCGCGTCCTGCTCGGCATCGCCCTGGTGTTCGAGCTTCCGACCCTCGTCTTCTTTCTCTCCAAGATCGGGCTCGTCACCTCGCGCTGGATGATCAAAAATTTCAAGTACGCCGTCCTGGCGATTTTCGTCATCGCTGCCGTCATCACCCCGACTCCGGACATGATCACTCAAAGCATCCTGGCCGTGCCGATGCTCGGCCTCTACGGCCTCGGCATCGCCATCGCTTTTTTCTTCGGCAGCGAGCGGAAGAAGCGAAAGGGAAAAAAGAAAGAAAGGGACGACCTCGGCGGTTGAGCGAAATCAGGAGACGAAGGTCCGAACCATGCTCAAGCATCGTCTGATCGGTCTCACCGGAACGAACGGGGCCGGAAAGAGCGAGATCGCCTCCTTTCTCCAGGGAAAGGGATACGCCTATGTCTCGCTTTCGGACGAGCTCCGCGCCGAATTGAAGAAAAAGGGGATCGAGCCGACGCGCGACAACCTCATCGCCGCCGGAAACGCCCTGCGTCGGCGTTTCGGCCCCGACATCTTGGCCCGCCGGGTGATGAAAAAAATCAAGGGACCGACGGTCATCGACAGCATCCGCGCCGGCCGCGAAGTCGCGTATTTCCGCCGGCAGGAAGGATTCGTCCTCGTCGCCGTCGATGCGCCGGTCGAGCTGAGGTTCCGCCGCGTCCGCCGCCGGGGCAGGTCGGAGTCGGCGGGCTCGCTGGCGGAATTCATCGCCAAGGAAAAGGAAGAGATGTCGGGCGGCCGGACCGGACAGCAGCTCCAGCGGACGATGGCCCTGGCCGATCTTATCATCCGGAACGACGGCTCTCGGGCCGCTCTCCGGCGAAAGGTGGAACAATGCCTCCTCTGAAATCCAGACGGGTAGGAAAGGACGATTACTATCTCGGGATCGCCAAGGAAGTCGCCCGTCGGTCGACTTGCTGGCGGCGCTCGATCGGCGCCATCATCGTCCGCGACGACCAGATCATCTCCACCGGCTATGTCGGCGCTCCGCGCAAGACCCGCGACAGCTTTGAGCACGGCTTTTGCCTCCGCGACCGGCTGGGCATCCCCCACGGTGAGCGCTACGAGCTCTGCCGCAGCGTCCACGCCGAGCAGAACGCCATCATCAACGCCGCCCGGGCCGGAGTCAGCCTCCTCGGCGGCGACATGTACATCTACGGCAGCGTCTACGGCGAGACGAAGCCGATCAACGCCTTCCCCTGTTTCATCTGTAAAAAAATGATCATCAACGCCGGCCTCGAGCGGGTCATTTGCTCGACGGCCGACGGGAAGAAAAGGATCTTTCGAACCGAACGCTGGGCCAGGGAGTGGACGGAAGGAGACATCCTCGATGACAAGCATCAGTACGGCGGATGAGCCTCGACCCAGGCCGCTCCCGGCCGACCGCCGCCTCCGGATCCGACAGCGAAGAGATGAAAAACGCCGGAGATCTATTTTTTTCCTTATTTTTTTTATCTATTTTATAGGAATACTAAATATCAGCGCGGCCCCCGGACAGGATCCGCCCCAGCCGACCGTCCGCACCGACCTGCTCAAGCTTCTGGGGATCGCCCCCTCCGCCGAATCGGTCGATTATGTCCGCAATAAAACGCAGTTCCAGCTGCACACTCTTCTGACCGAGCAGCGCCACCCCAAGACCTGGAATCTCAGCCAGCGCGTCCGGAAGGACCCGGCGGACGGGCTGAGGATGCTCTTTTCGGTGGACGAAGACATCGCCCGACGTCTGAAGGCCCTGACGGCCGAGCCGCAAGCCCTGACCGAGCTCGTCGCCGCCGTCGAGCAGGCCGTTCTCGATCAGCGGACGATTTACATCTACGGCTGCGGCGCGACCGGCCGCCTGGCCAAGCAGATGGAAAGCCAGTTCTGGCGGCAGTTCTGGCGGAGGATCAAGGCAGATTCCCGGCTCTGGGCCAGGCTTTCTCCTCCCCTTTCCGCCTCGATCGAGGAGGAGCTCATCGGCGAGATGACGGGCGGCGATCGGGCCCTGATCAGCTCGCTCGAAGGATTCGAAGACCTGCCCCTCATCGGCCGTCTCCAGCTCGCCGACCGCCATATCCGCCGCGGCGACGTCGTCATCTGCGTGACCGAGGGAGGCGAGACATCATCGGTCATCGGCACGATCCTCGCCGCCCTTGACGCCTGGAAAGAGGACGGAGTTTACGACCCGGCGGAAACCCGCCGCCGCCTCTTTTTCGTTTACAACAACCCGGACGAAGTCCTCCTCCCGTTCCTGCGCAGCCGCCGGGTGATCGAAGAGCCGGGGATTACCCGGATCAATTTGACGACCGGACCTCAGGCGATCACCGGTTCGACGCGGATGCAGGCGACGACGATCGAGACGTTCGTCATCGGAAGCGCCATTGAAACGGCCGTCGAGCGGGTCCTCAGGCGATTCCTGACCAGAAAAGAAATGGTCCGGGCCGGCTTCACCGCCGAGACTTCGCTTGAGGACAGGTTGGCGGCTTTTCCGGCGATCCTCCAAGAAGTCAGAAAGTGCCTTCCGGAGATCGCCGCGTTCACGACGCGCGAGGCTGAAACCTACGGCCGGGGCGGCTTTTCCACTTATTTCGCCGGCCAGGCCATGATCACCGTGTTCATCGACAGCACCGAGCGCAGCCCGACCTTTCGCCTCTTCCCTCTCGATACGGTTAACGAGCCCAAAAGAAAGTGCTGGATCCAGGTCTGGACGCCGGCGGAGGGGCGCGACGAAGCCTGGCAGGCTTTTCTGGGCCGCCCCTTCCGCGGCCTGGCCGCCGAACTCTACCTCAAGCCCTTTGAAAACGAGATTGAGGATCCTTACCTTCGGGCCGCCGCGCTCGAAAGCCTGAAGAAAGCCGGAAACTCCGAGCAGAACCTCTACGACTTTTCCTTTTCCGGAACGAACATCGAAAAGCGCGGCTTCAAAAAGGGAGATCTCGGCGTGATGATCCTTGTCCAGCCGGAGGACCAGGAGCTGAGGAAGGCGGAATCCCCCTGGCGCAAGTTTGCCGAACTGGCGGTCCGCGGCGGCGCCGGCCTCGCCATGATCATCGTCGGCGAAAAACCGTCCGTGTCTCTGGCCGATGAGGTCCCCGGGGCTTCAGGGCCGCTCATCACGCTTCGGCTCGCCGCCGAAAACGATCCGTTCGGCGTGCGCCGGCAGATCGGCCTCAAGATGCTCCTCAACGCCCATTCGACGGCGGTGATGGCCCGGCTCGGCCGGGTCATCGGCAACACGATGACCAATGTCAGTCCCGGCAATCTCAAGCTCATCGGCCGGGCGACCTTTCTGATCCTTTCCCACGTCAACGACGTCATCGGCCGTCCCTCGTGGGTCAGGGCTCATGGCTACCGTGAGCCGATCACCTACGGCGCGGCCAACGCCGTCCTCTTCGAGGCCATCCATTTCCTCAAGGACCGCAAGGACAGCGCCGGCCAGACAGCCGAGGTCGCTCTGTCCATCATCCGCATTCTTGAATCCCTGCGGCAGAACCGCGGCCTCTCGAACGAAGAGGCGCTGGCGATGGTGCGGGATCCGGGACTCGCCGCCTATCTTGAGGCCTTCCAGGACAATCCATGAGGCGGGCGGCCGGACGCGAGGACGATCGAACCCGCTATCTGTTCTCTCATGCCCCGCTTCTTTTTCCTTTGATCCTCTCATTGATCATATCGGCCTCTCGATCCGACGACAGGGGCCCGAATCCCATCTCTCCCCGCCGCGTCCGGCTGGGGAACGAGGTCCTGTTCGATTCTTTTCCCGAGGAGCTTCATGGCCGGCGGCTGGGACTGGTGATCAACCAGACCTCCGTCCTCCCCGCGGGGCCGACGCTCCAGGAAAAACTCCTCGCGGAAGGTCACCGGGTCGCGGCCATCTTCACTCCCGAACACGGCCTGCGGGGCCATATCGAGGGCGGCCGGGAAATCGACGACGGACGCTGGCATGACATCCGAATTTTCAGCCTCTACGGCAAGCAGGTCCGCCCGACTCCCGAACAACTCCGCCACGTCGATGCTCTGATCTATGATCTCCAGGACATCGGCACCCGGTTCTATACCTATATCACGACGCTGAAATATATTCTCGAAGCGGCCGCGGAAGCGGATCTTCCGGTCTACATCCTCGACCGGCCGAACCCGCTCGGCGGCAGGATCATCGAAGGGCCGATTCTGAAAAAGGGACTTGAATCCTTTATCTCCGCCCTCCCTGTTCCGACACGCTACGGCCTGACCTGCGGCGAGCTCGGGCTGATGATGGCGGGCGAAGGCTGGGTGCCGCGCGATGTCCGGGTTCGGGTCATCAAGACGGCCCATTGGAAGCGAGGCCAAACCTGGAAAGGCACCGGCCTTCCCTGGATCCCGACCTCGCCGAACATCCCGAATCCTGAGTCCGCGCTCTGTTATCCGGGCACCGGCCTGTTCGGAGGGATCAAAATCAACCAGGGTCTTGGAACTCCGCATCCCTTCCTTCTGCTCGGCGCGCCCTGGCTCGATCCCGAAGAGCTTCTCCGGCGCCTGCCCGGCGATGAGGAAATACGGGCGCGGCTTGAACCGGTCCTCTACACGCCTGAAGCTCTGCCGGGAAAGGTTCTCGAGCCGCCCTATAAAAACCGACCCTGCCGCGGGCTCCGCATCCGCATCCTGGACGAGGAGAACTTTTTCAGCCTGCGCTTCGCCCTCGAGATCATCCAGGCATTGAAAGAGCTCTATCCGGATCGGATTTCGGTCTCGAGCCCGGCTCTCGACCGGATGTTCGGCGATCGGACCTTAAGCCGATTCATCGAGGGAAAACTTGGTTTCGACGAGCTCGTTCGCTTGATGAAAGAAGACGAGGAGCGATTTCGAGAAAAAAGAAAACGATATCTTCTTTACGACGACCTGCCGTAGGCCGTCAATTATTGATCCGGCCAAGGAATTCTCGGACCCGATCACGTTCATCAAGGCGGAGGCACCTCGCCTTTAGCGAGCTGGCGGATTTTTCCCCTCCCGGATTCAAACGATGCCCAGAAAGGAGGGGGACGGCCCTCGATGAGGGCCGTCCCCGGGGTATTAAGGAGGGGTTAGGGGGTAGTCGGAACGTTGTAGCAGGGAGCGATTCTCGGCCGGCGGGCCGGCTTCTGTCGGACCTGAGGATAGACAAAAAGCTCGCCGGCGTAGTTTCTCAGGACGACCTGCTCGTCGCTGATCGATTGGATAGAGTTCGGGACGATCGGGATTTTCCCGCCTCCGCCGGGCGCGTCGATGACAAAGTAAGGGACGGCAAGACCCGATGTCCAGCCGCGCAAAGCCTGCATGATTTCGATTCCTTTTTCCACCGCCGTCCGGAAATGCCCTGTCCCTTTGACGGGATCCGCCTGATAAATATAGTAAGGACGCACGCGCACCGCAAGAAGTTTCTGCATCAGTCTTTTCATCACGGCCGGATCGTCGTTGACGCCCTTGAGGAGCACCGTTTGGTTGCCGAGCGGAATGCCGGCGTCCGCCAGCAGGTTGAGAGCCCGGGAGGCTTCCGCGGTGATTTCATCCGGATGGTTGAAATGAACGTTGACATAAAGCGGATGATATTTTTTGAGCATGGCCGCGAGCTCCGGCGTGATCCGCTGGGGAAGGAAGCAGGGCATGCGCGTCCCGAGGCGCAGGATTTCGACGTGGGGAACGGCACGCAGAAGCTTGAGAATAGATTCGAGCTTCCGGTCTCCGAGCATGAGCGGATCACCGCCGGAGATGATGACGTCCCGGACTTCAGGATGGTGGCGGATATAATCCACCCCGTCCTCGATGTAACGGGGATGAATCTTCTTCGGGTCGCCGACTTTCCTTTTCCGGGTACAGAACCGGCAATAGGTCGCGCAGAGATGGGAGACCAAGAATAGAACCCGGTCGGGATAGCGGTGGACGATGCTCGGCACCGGAGAATCTTCGTCCTCGGCGAGCGGATCGGTCATGCCGGCGCCGTCCTCGAGCTCTCTTGCGTCCGGCACGACCTGACGAAAGAGGGCGTCGCCCTTCTCTTTGATCAAATTCGCGAAGTAGGGCGTGATCTGAACCCTGAAATGGCGGGCGATCCGCCTGACCTTTTCGTTGTCCAAGCCGAAGAAGCGGGCAATCTCTTCCGGAGATCTGAGACTGCGTTTGAGAAGCTGTTGCCAGCCGTCTTCTTCCATCTGTCCGTCAACTCCTTCTAAGAAAAATACTTGATATAGGTGATCCGGTCATCGCCGGGCTTGTAGAAATCGGGAATGCGCGCGATCTCCCGGTAGCCCCGGCCGACATAGAAACGGCGCGTTCTTTCGTATTTGGGCATCGAGGAAGTCTCGATCATGATCCACCGGCCGCCCGCTTCCTTCACTCGTCCTTCAAGCCAAGACGTCAATTCCCGGCCGTAGCCGCGGCCCTGGGCGTCGGGCGCCACCGCCATCCAGTAGAGATCGTAGCCGGCATCGGTGAGGGGCGTCTGCCCGTAAGACATATAGCCGACCACTCTTCCGGCATCGTCCTCGGCGACGACAAGGAAATAATCCCGCTGGTGCGGTTGATCCAGGTAGATATCGACCTGTTCCCGAGCGAAGAAAATCTCTTCCGGAGTGAATATCTCCGTCGCCTGGACGATCTCGAGCACCCGCTCCCGATCCTCTCGCTTCATTGGCCGGACCATCTCTCGCCTTTCTTGCGCACGGCTTTTTCCAGCAGCTGATGCCAGAAAAAGGGATAGTCGATCCGGACATCATCGGAGCTGAACCACGGCTCTTCCCTTCGCCCGAGAGCGTTCTCGATCATCTGCTGCCAGAATTCGGCGTAGTCGATTCCCGCCGCCCGCAGCGCCCGGCAATAGCCGGCATCAAGGCTGGCGTCCGGGTTGGGGTTGACCTCGAGAACGAAAATCTCGCCGTTCGGCCGCATGCGGAAATCCACCCGGGCATAATCCCGGCAGCCCATGGCCTGGAACGCGGCCAGGGCATACTGTTGTAATTTCTCTGCCAGGGCGTTGTCGATCGGCGCCGGACAGATCGCCGGCGTCGTCAAGTAGAGGATATGATCCTGGAACCATTTGGCTTCGTAGCTGCAGATATGGGGGGAATCTTCGGGCATCCCGGAAAAGTCGATCTCCGAGACGGGAAGCGCCCGCAGTCCTTCGTTCTGAAGAACAGCGACATTGAATTCCCGGCCCTGGATGAACTCCTCGACCAGGGCCGGCTGTCGATAGCCGTCGATGATTTTGGCGACTTTTTTCTCCAGCGAATCGCGATCGTAGACCACGGCGTCTTTGTAAATTCCGGAGCTGGCGTCTTCCTGATTGGGCTTGACGATCGCCGGAAACGGGATGTCCACTTTCTGTCCGACCGATGTCACCAGGCGGCCTCTGGCGGTCGGAAGCCCGAAGGAATGCAGGATCGCTTTGGCCTTGAACTTATCCTGGCAGATGGCCAGAGCTCGGGACGAATTGCCGGTGAAGGGAATGCCGACCGCCTCGAACACGGCGGCGACATTGGGCTCGAGCTGGGGCCGGCCGAGGAATCCTTCGCACAGGTTTACCAGCACGTCGACTCTCAGCTCCTTTAGGCGGCGGATAAAACTCATCAAGCTCGTGTGGAGGGGAAGAAGGACCGCCGAACACCCATCCTCAGTGAGGGCGGTAAGAACGGATTCCGCGACCTCAGCGACCGATTCGTCGGAAACCCGTTCTTCTATCCGAAAGGTTACCGGATCGTAAGCGTTATAAGCGATTCCGACGAGCGTGTTTTCCTTGTCCATTTTTTCATCCCGTACCTTGCCGCCGCCTCATCGACAACCCGATGAAGCAGCGCCGAATAGGAATAACCGGCCGCCCGCGCGGCCTTGGGAAGACAGGAATTGTCTTCCGGGTTGGGAAGAATTCCCGGCAGAGGGTTGACTTCTAAAATATTGGGTTCGCCCCGGTCATCCAGCCGGAGGTCGATCCGGCACCAATCTCTGATTCGCAGGACATCGCAGGTCTCTTTGACCACCCCCTCAATGCGTTCTTTCAATTCGTCTTCCAGGTCGGCCGGGCATTGGAAAATGGCCAGCGGCTTTTCCGGTCGATCCCAGATCCATTTCGCCTCGTAAGAATAGATGGGATTCGCTTCGGCGGGGAGCTGACTGTGGTCGATCTCGACGATGGGCAGAATCTCGCGCCGCGGCGGATTGCCCAGGACGCCGACCGTGAATTCCCGACCGGAGAGGAATTTTTCGACGATGACCGGCTGAGCATATCGCTCCTGAATCTCCCGGACGCGCGACTCAAGCTCGCGCCGGCTTCGGACGACCGAGTTGTTTTTAATCCCCTTGCTCGATCCTTCATAGAGCGGCTTGACGATCGCCGGCAAGCGGACCCGCTTGGGAAGAGAGGATCCTTTCTCGACGACGAAAAACGGCGGGGTCGGAATCCGGTGATAGGCGAGAATTTCCTTGGCCCGCGATTTATCGAGACAAATTCCAAGGGTGAGCGGATCGGAGCCGGTATAAGGGATTTCCAGGATTTCGCAAATCGTCGGAATGTGCGATTCCCGGCTCGGACCGAAAAGTCCCTCGGCAATGTTGAAGACGAGATCCGGCTTCAGCTCTTTGAGACGGAGATAGGCGTCTTCGTCGGCTTCGATCGGGAAAACTTCGTGCCTCTCGCCGAGCGCTTTGCCGATCGCCTCGATGGTCTCCTCTGAGTCGCACTCGGCGAGGAAATCAAGTGGAGGGTCGTCTTCCTCTTTTCTCTCCCCCAGCCGTTTTTGGAGGGAGGCCGCCGCGCCGTTTTTGGAGCTGAAAAGAAAACCGATTCTCATTTTTCTCTCGTTCGGCTTGGCCGGTGGTAATAAAACATCCCCCGCTCACTGATCATTCTTTGCTGTCTGACGTGCGAATTTTTTTTCTCTTCTCCCAAATTCATTATGTAATATAAATCAATTTTTTCAAATGTCAATACTTTTTTATACTTTTTTTTGCGTGTCTTCGAAAAAGGACTCAACAAATTGTGGCGACCTCGCGCCGCCGATCAAGAAAGCACAAAATGTGCCAATAAAACGCGGTTTATAGCGCGAACACTCGTCTCCTCGATCGAGCGAAAGCAAAAGAAAATTCGTCGAAGCGAGAATCTTGAACGCCGATTTTAGAACTTCTGTCGATCTTGCGGACCGGAAGAGGCCGTGTTATAAATAATTTGGAGAATGAATGTGCAGAAGGGCTGGCCGCTGGCGCTCCTTCTTCTCCTCGCCTGCAGTTGCCAGGACCTCTTTTCGCCCGATCTCGACGATCTTCTGACGGCAGCCGAGAGAATCGTCATTGCCGGTCGAACTTACACCCTGGAGACAGATCTCTATCGCGATTTCATGCCCCCTTCTCCTCCCGACGGGCAACCTCTCACCGCCATCATCCGGGTGACGGCAGAAGATCGAAACCCGTTTCCGGCGACGCTCGACGCGGACCGCGTTTGGGTGATCAACGGCAAAGAGGTCTGGGAAGAAAGCCTCCTCGCCGTCTCGTCGGCCGGCGATCCGGAGCGCCGGCATCAGCTCGAGAAAATCGCCCGAGGCGGGCCGAAATGGGGACCGGGAATTTACGTCGCCGTCGTCGTCCGGGTGATCGAAAACAGCGGCCGAGATCATCTCCTCCGGGCCTCACGCCAATTCATCGCCCGGACCGATTGAGAGAGCGACGGTATAACCGACCGCCGACTGTTCAGGGGGCGGGACTTCTGCTCTCCCGGGCTTTCACCGAGGCAAGAAATCGCTGGACAAGGCTGATGGAAAAGAACCACAGGAGATGCTCGATCGGAAATTTGAACCGCGCGTTTTCACCGAGCTCGGCTGCGCAGCTCACCACCGTTGTATAGACAATAAAGAAAGCCGCGCAGAAAAGAACGGCCTCCTGGCGCAAGCCGATTTTCCATCGGGCAAGGTTCCATCCGTAGCGAAGAATCCAGTCCAGACAGAACATCAGCAGAGAAAAAGGGATCAGCGCGAAATAGACCCAGCCCGGCCCCAGGTCTTTGAGCAGCTCGGTAAGCGATTGGCCCTTGAGGGAATGACTTTTTAAAGGCAATTTCAATTTCTGCGCATTAAGACGAAGATGCCCGTATTCCCATGATGGCCGACAAAAAAGGTCGTAGGCCCGGAAAACATTCTTTATATAATGAGCGGGCGAGTGGACGATAAACTTGAGGGCATCTTTTCCATAGACTCGGGAAACATCCGGCACGTTAATATTGTGCAAATCCTCTGAAGAAAGGACGGCAATCGTCGACTCTTTGGCAAAGCCATAGGGACGATAGAAAACGGGAGACATGAAGGGCGGCACCCTGGCCACCATTTCATGGATCACTCCATTCTTAACCCAGGGATCGAATCCTTGCTCTTGAAACTGACGGGCGATGTTCCAGAGGTTAAACCCCATCCAACTGCTCGAACCAAAAAAGCCGAATTTTACCCAATTCTTTCCCACCCAGGTCAAAGAAAGCGTCGATATCAGCAAAGAGACGAGAACCACGCGTTTCCAGCTTTTCCCGCTCAGAAATCCCGCATAGGCGATGGCCGCGGGAAGGATCAAGACATGATAGGTGCTTCTCGTCAGAACCAACAGATTCAGCATGAGGACGGCCAAAGAGAGATTTTTCTCCGGCGAGGATTCACGGGAACGAGAAACAAAATAAACAGTGGCGATGATAAAAAATGTGCTGGGAATGGTATAAAGAACGTAGGCTTCAAAGAGAAAGAGAGAGGGGTGGAGGGCGAGAAGGAATCCGATTATGAAAGCCAGGGCATTATTTCTAATCGTTCGCTGCACTAAGGCATAGATCATGCCCGAGCTAAGGGAACCCAAGAGAATATAAAAGTACTGTATCGCCTGTAACTGATATTTGCCGAATAGAATCAGAGCTATTCCGCCATAAACATTGAGCAAAGGAGGCTGGGAATGAAGATTCCAGATGCTCTCGAAGAATCCGGATTTCAATAAAGCGCTCGGAATGGTCTGCCAGAAATAATCCCATGGCCGGTCCGGATCGGCCTCGATATCGATTCCCAGGCCGTGCTTGAGAAGGAGAGCAACGCCCAGATGAAGACAGACGATGGTCCAGAACCGGATTCGAAAAGACGATGGACGTGTTTGACACTCCATTGCGGCGAATGATAAGCCGGGGCGTTATTGGATGTCAAATGGAGCGCCGGCCCCCCGGACCAGCCGAGAATTGACATCGCCGTCGTCGTCCGGGTGATCGAAAACAGCGCCAGCCTGTCTTCGGCTTTACTTCGGTTTGGGCGGCATCCCCACCTTCCCGATGACGAGCGAGATCAGGAAGAGGATCCCGGCCATGACCGCGGCGATGGGCAGGCTTCCCTGAACCGTCCGGCCGACGCTCATGTTGCCGATGAACTTGGGGATGAAGGTTCCTCCCAGCAGGCCGACCGCGAAGATGATGCCGAAGATGCTGCCGTAGAGCCTGGGCTCGAACTTGGCGAAGGTGACGCCGACGATCGTCGGGAAGATCGGCGCGAAGGCCAGACCGGTGAGCAGCACGGCGACGACCGCCAGGGCGGCGCTCTTCGTGACGATCATGACGATGATGGCCAGGAGCGAGATGAACGACGTCACGGTGATGACTCTCGCGCCCATGACCGTCAGGTTTTTCATCGTCGAGGCCAGGAACCGGCCGAGCATCATGGCCACGCCGAAGAGGCTGAGCACAAGCCCCGCCCGGGTCGCGGCTCCGGCCGCATCGCCGCCGCCGAAGAGCTCGGTCATGAACGGCTTCACCCAAGTCCCCATGGTCGTCTCGAGCGCGATGTAGCAGAACAGGGCGAGGGCGGCGACGAGCACCGCGGCCTTGCCCAGGAGCCTGACCGCCATGGCGAATTGATAGCCCGTCGGGGCCTGGGGAAACTTGGTGGCCAGGGCAAAGAGCAGGAAGACGGCGACAAGAACTCCGATGATGGCCACGGAGACGCTGTAGCTCAGGGCGAGCGTCTTGAGAAAAAACACAAAGAGAAGCGGCGTGAGCACGTATCCAAGCCCGAAAAAGGCGTTGCCGAAGTTCGAGGCCCGGGCCGGATCCTTGCCCTCGAAGAGCACGACGGGAATCAGGGTGTTGCCGACCGTGTTGAGGCTCATGGCGCCGACCCCGAGCAGGATGCAGGCGAGCATGGTGAGCGAGTAGCTCCGGGCAAAAGCGAGCAGAAACATGCTGCCGCTCGTGACCACGAACCCGAGGATGGCGATCGGCTTGTAGCCCAGCTTGTCGACGAGGGGCCCGATGACGAGCTGGACGATGCAGCTCGTCAGGAACAGGGCCATGACCAGGGACCCGAATCGGCCCTCGTTGATGCCCAGGGCGCTCATCAGCTCGACGGAGATCGACCCGAGGATGATAAAGCAGATGGCCAGCGAGAAGACCGCCATGAGCGCGACAACCGCCGTCATTTTTTTCATTGGTCCTCCTCCCTCCTTGATAAAATTAAGGAACGACCATTGCTTATGCGTCGGCATAAACCCGACGGATTTGCCGAGGGCCGCCGGCGCATTTCAGCCTTTCTTAGAAAAAGCGACGGATCCGCGTTCTCTCCCTGAGAAGGATGCGTCCTTTCGAAACGGCGAGAATGCGGGGCGGCCGAGGCCGTCGGCCCGAGTCCGGAAAAGAGCGAAGGTTGCTGTGTTCCTGATGTCCGCTCGCCGCGACAAGATGCGATCACCGCACACCCTCTCAGGGGACCGAAAACAAAGGGCGGAGAAAACATATCACTCACCGCGAACCCTTGTCAACGTCCGCGGCGCGGCCGAAAACGGAACGGGCCGATCAGTGGGTGCGGATGATCTCTTTGACCCGCATCAGCTGAACCTGGTAGGAGCGCTCCATCTCCTCAAGGCGGCTCGAGATCGCGGCGATCGTTTCCCTGATGCTCGGAATCAGGATGTATTCGAGGGCGTTGACCCGGCGCCTGGTCAGTTCGAGTTCGTCGGAAAGGAGCTCGGCGGCTTTCCACAGCCTGGCCATTTCCAAAAGGTCCTTCATGACCTCGCGGATCTTCTTGACCCCGACATCGAGCTCGGCTTCCGTACGAATCAGATCATAATCCGAGACTTCCATCTCCTTGATTTCAAGGCGAGGGACGGCTAAGTTGAGAAGGCGTTCTTTCTCCGCTTTCACAATCAGCCGCCCCGGGGGCAGAAGCCGCTCCAGCTCGGCCGATGAATTCCCCGTCCTGGCCAGCCCGAAAGAGAGGAAGGCCTGGTTGAGTTTTTCACTGACCCGAGACTGAAGTTCAGCCAGCCGCCGAATATTTTCCAGGAACTGGCGCATCAACTCCTCGAGCTTGTCTTTGAGGAGTTTGTGTCCCCTCTCCGCCAGGCCGAGGCGGCGGCGGAGTCGGAGCAACTCCATTCGGTTGGGGTTGACGTGAAGTTTCATCGCCTAATAATATTTTTTCAGATATTCGGGCCGAATGCGCTTAAGCTCCGCCCGAGGAATCAGGCGCAGCAGCTTCCAGCCGAGCTCCAGAGTCTCGATCACGCTGCGGCTGGTGAACTCCCCCTGACGGACATACTCGTTTTCATAGGCGTCGGCAAAGGCGAGATAAATCTTATCAAGATCGCTGAGCGCCGCTTCGCCCAAGATCAGAGCCAGCTCGCGCGCTTCCTTGCCGCGCGCGTAACAGGCGAAAATCTGATTGAGGACATCGGCGTGATCCTCGCGCGTCTTTCCCGCACCTATGCCCTTGTCCTTCAGCCGCGAAAGACTGGGGAGAACGTCGATCGGCGGGTAGATGCCCTTGCGGTGGATCTCGCGGCTCAGCATGACCTGGCCTTCCGTAATATAGCCGGTCAGGTCGGCGATCGGATGGGTCTTGTCGTCTTCCGGCATGGTCAGGATGGGGATGAGAGTGATCGAGCCCGGCTTTCCTTTGATCCTCCCCGCTCGCTCATACATCGAGGCCAGGTCGGTATAGAGATACCCCGGATAACCGCGCCGGCCCGGAATCTCCTTCCGCGCCGCCGAGATCTCGCGCAAGGCCTCGGCATAAAAGGTCATATCGACCAGGATGACCAGAACATGCATTCCGAGATCGAAGGCCAGATATTCGGCGCAAGTCAGGGCCAGCCGCGGGGTCGCGATCCGCTCGATCGGCGGCTCGTTGGCCAGGTTCAAAAACAGGACGGCCCTTTCCAGCGAACCCGTGTTGCGAAAGTCCTCGATGAAAAAATTCGCTTCCTCGAAGGTGATGCCCATCGCGCCGAAGACGACCGCAAACTTCTCCTCTTTTCCCAGGACTTTCGCCTGCCTGGCGATCTGGGCCGCGATCCGGGCGTGCGGCAGGCCGCTTCCGGAAAACAAGGGCAGCTTCTGACCTCGAACCAAAGGATTCATGCCGTCGATCGACGAGATCCCCGTCTCGATGAACTCGGACGGATAATCGCGGGCGTAAGGATTGATCGGGCTGCCGTTGATATCGCGCTGAAGGCGAGCGATGATCTGCGGCCCTCCGTCTTTTGGCCGGCCGGAGCCGTCGAAGACGCGGCCGATGATCTCCTCCGACACGCCGAGTCTCTGGGAGCGGCCGAGGAAGCGAACCCGGGAGCGGTCGATGTTCAGTCCGGCTGTCCCCTCGAACACTTGAACGACCGCCCGTTCGGTCGACACGTCGAGGACGGTTCCGCGCCGGATAAACCCCTGAGCGCTCTCGATCTCCACCAGCTCGCCGTATTTGACATCGGCGATTTTTTCGACGACGACGAGCGGGCCGACAATATTGGAAACGGTCAAGTATTCTTTATGCATTCCGGCCTCTCATTCCTTCTTTTCCTCGAGTGCCTTGAAGGCACGGTCAATTTCCAGATAGGTCTCGAGCCGGCCCGGGTCGTCCTCCGGCAGATATTTCATCTGGGCAATCGCCTCGCGGACCGGGAGAGAAACGATTTCATCCAGGCTCCGGCCGTCTTCCAGGGCTTTCAGGCCCCGATGGTAAAAGTGGAGGATGGACCGGAGCATGAGATATTGCTTTCTCATCGAGGTGTAGGTGTCCTGAGGATGAAAGGCGTTTTGATGGAGGAAATCTTCCCGGATGGAGCGCGCCGACTCGAGAATCAATCGTTCTTTCGAAGACAACGATTCGACACCGACCAGTCGGGCGATTTCCTGAAGCTCGGCTTCCTGCTCGAGAAGAAGCATCGCCTCCTGCCGCAGGGCGGCAAATTCCTCCGCCACTTTCGTATTCAGATAGCCCTTGAGGTTTTCGCTGTAGAGCGAGTAGCTGAGGAGCCAGTTGATGGCGGGAAAATGACGCATGTTGGCCAGCCGGTCGTCAAGCGCCCAAAACACTTTAACGACTTTCAGGGTGGCCTGGACGACGGGATCGGAAAGGTCGCCTCCGGGGGGAGAGACGGCGCCGATAACGCTCAGCGCGCCCTGCCTCTCGTCCGAACTCAGGCAGACGACTTTGCCGGCTCGCTCATAGAACTCGGCGATGCGGCTGGCGAGATAGGCCGGATAGCCCTCCTCTCCCGGCATTTCCTCCATCCGCCCGGAGATCTCACGCAGCGCCTCGGCCCAGCGGCTCGAGGAATCGGCCATCAGGGCGACCGAATAGCCCATATCGCGAAAGTACTCGGCGATCGTCATTCCCGTATAGATCGACGCCTCCCGGGCCGCCACCGGCATGTTCGAGGTATTGGCGATGATGACCGTGCGCTCGAGCAGAGGACGACCCGTGCGCGGGTCCTTGAGCTCGGGAAAACTCAGCAGCAGATCGGCGACTTCGTTGCCGCGCTCGCCGCAAGCGACAAAGACGATGATCTGGGCGTCGGACCATTTGGCGAGCTGATGCTGGACGACCGTCTTGCCGCTGCCGAACGGTCCGGGGACGCAGGCCGTGCCGCCCTTAGCCAGAGGGAAGAGCGTATCCAGGACGCGCTGACCGGTGGTCAGCGGCTCGTCGGGCATGAGACGCCTTTTGACCTGGCGCTGTCTCCGGATGGGCCAGGTCTGAAACAACCTCACCTCTTGAAGGCCGTCGGCCGTCTTGATCCGGCTCAGGGGTTCCTCGACCGCGAACGCACCAGCCTTGAGCTCGGCGATTTCGCCCCTCATATGAGGAGGCACCATGATCAGATGCCGGACGAGCGGCGTCTCCTCGACCTCGCCCAGAACATCGCCGGGCCCGACGATTTCGCCGATCCTGCGGGCCGGTCGGAATTCCCATTTTTTCTGCCGGTCAAGCGCCGGCATTTCCACTCCCCGGCTGACGAAATCCCCCTGTCTCGCCCGGATGATATCGAGAGGCCTCTGGATGCCGTCGTAGATCGAGCCGATGAGCCCGGGGCCGAGCTCGACGCTCAGCGGCTTTCCCGTGAGCTTGACCGGCTCTCCAGGGCCGATGCCCGTCGTATCCTCATAGACCTGAATGAAGGCCTGGTCCTCGCGCAGTTCGATGATCTCGCCGAACAAGCCCAGGCTCCCGATCTTGACCATATCGTACATCTTGGCCCCCAGGCAGCCGGACGCCACAACCAGGGGACCTGCAACCCGAATAATCTTCGCTTCGCTCATGCTATCCCTTTCTCTTAATGATGGAATCCGATCCGGTGGCCTTCACCGCCATGGCGCGGACCCGTTTTTCGAGCTCGTCGGTCAGCGACCGGTAATCCGAAAAGCCGACGATTACGGGACAAAGTCTTCGGCCGGCTTCCGCTTCCTCTTCTTTGAACACAGCGAGCCAGCGCTGATCGACCAAGCAGAGAGCAAAATCTCCCCTGAGAACTTGGGCGGCCGTCTTTTTCGCCTCTTCAACATCGGCGGGAGAAAATGTGCTCACGCCCAGAACGCGGAAACCGAAGACGCAATCGGCATCGCCGACCACCGCGATCCGGCTGAACTCAGACATAGGTTTCACTGACTCTTTCTTTGAGTCGATCCGCCGGCAAGAGGAGAAACTTGCCCACTCCGATGAGGCGGATCAGGCGGTGCTCTTTTCGCTTGGCTTCAGCGTAAGCGAATACCGGCTCTGGTCCGAAAGTGAATCGACGGGCCCCACGGAGGTAAGCCATCAGGAAGTTCTCCATTTCCTTCTCCAGAACGACGAACGTCTCCCTTTCCTCGAGCGCGTCCGCGCCGTGCGTCAGGATATCGAAGTAGGCGGAGGCCCGCAATCCCTGGCCGATCTCGCCGAGCGGCAGGGAAAAAATGCCGACCAGCGTCTCGGGTTCTATCCGCCCGCCCGGAAGGAGACGGGCTTTGAGGAAATCGGAAGAGCGGCCTGAATATTTCGCCCGGACAAGGAGTTTGATATTCCCCAGGTCGATCCGGTGCCGGAGATAATCCACCAGAAACGGGTAGCCGCTTCTCCTGGCGGCGTGGAGAGCAACCTCCGGCTCGTCGCGCCGGAGGAAGGCGTTGAGAACATCCGTTTCCGGAATCAAATCGGCCATCTCTTGATCCAAGGTACGACTCTCGGCCTCCAGGACGGCGTCCAGCTCAGCCGGGTTTCCCGCTTTGATTAAATCCTCAGGGTAGCGGCCGGCTTCATAGACGACCTTCAAGGCCGACGCGAAATCCGCCGTCTCCAGGGCCTCTAAAAATATCGCCTTTTGAATGAGAGACCTTTCCATCACCCGGATACGGCCGACGGCATAGGCATAATCGAGACGCGAAAACTTTTTCATATTTTTAGGAGATCGAGGATATCGCATTCGAGCCGCGCCCTGAGCTCTTCCCGGAATTGGGTTCGATCGAGGACTTGCTCCTGCTCTCCATCTTTAGCGACGACTTTTTTTCTGAGCGAAAGACGGCGGAGCGATTCGCTGTCCAGGGCTTGGGTCAACACCTCCTCCAGAAGCGTCCTTTTTTGCTCGAGGACACGGAGTTTTTTTTCGAGCTTGGCCTGGCTCAGGATCCGGCTCGCCTGAAGACGGGCTTCTCTCTCCGCTTCAGCCAGGATGGCCGCGGCCTTTTCTTCGGCTTCTTTCTTCGCGGCTCCTCTGATCCCGTCCGCTTTTTCCCGGCTCTCGAGGACGATGCGCTCGGCTTCCGCCCGGGCCTCAGCGAGGATCCTGTCGACGATCTTCTCTAAACTCATGACCTAAAGCTTTACCCCGTTGAGCAGGAGGACGGTAATCAGAAGGCCGAGAACGGCGTAGGTTTCGACCAAAGCGCCCATGACCAGCGGCTTGGCCAGATCCTTGGGCTGCTTGGCGACCATGTAAATCCCCGCCGCGCAGACCTTTCCCTGGTGGATCGCCGAAATCAGCCCGGCGAGCGTCACAGGGAGACAGGAAATCAGGATCTGCCATCCCTGATGGATCGTAGGCTTGGCGATCGCGCCCGAGATCAGGCCGAGTTTGAGCATGACCAGAAAGGCGCTCAGGAATCCGTAGATGCCCTGGGTTCCGGGAAGGGCGGTGAGCAGCAGCAGGCTGCCGAACTTTTCCGGATCTTCACTCATCACGCCGCTCGCCGCCTGGCCGGCCAAGCCGATCCCGATAGCCGACCCAATACCGGCGAAAACGAAGGCCGCCGCGGCGCCAACGATGGCCAGAGTCAAACCTAAATCCATGGTCCTTTCCTCCTAAACCTCACTTGGAGATGAATCCCTCAAATAAAATCCGCATATTTGCCTTCCATCCTCAGGGGACGAAACGGCTTGCCTCCCGCCTGGAAAAATTTGGTGAAAAACTCGACAAACTGCAGACGCATCGAATGTACAAATCCGCCGAGGAAACTGATGCCCAGGTTGAAGAGATGACCGCCGATAAACACCAGCCCGGCGGCGAGCCAGCCGACCCAGGGAATTCCCAAGGCCGTTTTGGCCAGCGTGTTGACCACCATGGCGATGACGCCGGTGGACAGGCCGAGGGCCAGGAGCCGGGAATAGGAAAGGGTATCCCCGAGATATCCCGAGATGCCGTAAAGACCATAGAGGCCGCCGAAGAAGCGGGCGATGGGATTCTTGCTCGGGGCATGAAAACAAACGACTCCGCAGGCTCCGAGGAGAGCCAGGATCCCCGCGATCCCGCTCTTGGTCAACAAATAGAAGACGAGGGAAGGAAGCAACAGCAACCAGCCGGCTTTGACGACCGCCAGGCTGAGATTTTTTTTCTTCAGGCAGTCGATAAACTTGATCAGCGTTCCGATCCAGACCTGGAGGAAGCCCAAAGCGAGCGACAGCGCCAGGAACTTGAGCGGGTCCCGAAGCGGGTCGATGAGAAGCAGCCGCCGGATGGGAAAGCCGAACCAGCCTCCGACCAGAGTCCCCAGCACGATGTTCGATAGACCGAGATAGAAGAGAAGCTTGATGAACATCCGGGCGTTGCCCTTTGGCCGGCCAAACTTGAGATAGAGGAGCGCGAGAGCGGCGACGAGGGCGCCATAGCCGGCCTCGCTGACGCAGAGGCCGACAAAAATAAAAAAGAAGGGCGCCAAAGGAATGGTCGGGTCGATGACTCCGCGGCCGGGGAGCCCGTAGAGGTTCGTGATGACCTCGAAAGGCCGGAGCGGCTCCGGATTCTCGAGCACGACAGGAGGATCCTCCTCCGGAAGAGGCGGCCGGACGTAAAGCTCGCTGTCGCCGGCGTACGGCTCAAGAACCCGGCGCAGGCGCGGCACATCCGCCGAGCGGACCCAGCCTTCGAGATAAGCGACCCTTTCCGTCTGTCCGATAAGGCGGGAGGAGGCAAGCCGTTCACGTTCGTTCTGCAACAGATCATAAACCTGGCTGAGTTTCTCCTTGTGGCCGATGAGCTGATCGGCCTCTTTGTCGAGATCGCTAATTTTTTTCCCGATCTCCTCGATCTCCCGCCGATCCTTTTCGATAATCTCATTCACCCGATCTCCGGAAGAGGCTTTGGCCAAGATCGGTTCGGTCAAATAAATCGGGCTGAAGTCGAGCTCTTTGAGCCGCCCTTCAAAGGTTTCCTTTTCCTCTTTTAAATAGATGACAAGGACAAAGACCGTCCTTCTTTCCTCGGCCACGACCTGAGCCCAGGCTGCGCTCTGATCAACGAAGGCCGTGAACTCGTCTTTTCGGCCGAGCGGCAATGAACCGAGAGTGATCTCTGTCTCATCGGAAGCCCGGAGATGAGACAGCGGCAGGTCGAGACCGCTGAGAGGCAGAAGGAAAGAAACTTCTTTTTCCAAAAAACGCGCCTGAGCGGCCAGCTCGTTGCGCCGGGCTTCCATTCTCTCGATTTCCTCCAGGACCTGAAGGTAGGGAAAACGGAGAAGTTCCTCCCTTTCTTTCGCCGCCAACACCGGCTTTTGTGCCGTCAGCTTGTCGAGGAGATTTTTTTCTTCCCTCAGGGAAAGAATTTCCAGCCCATCTTTCAAGCGGTGGAGGAGATGATCAAGGGCGCTCAACTCGGCCGGGAATGAGCTCAACCCGAGATCTTCTTTCCGGACCTCATCGAGCTGGACAATGCCGGCCTCCTGAAGGGCCGCCAGGAGAGTCATTTTGAGAGATGCGTGGACCAGGATTTCGACTCTCTCGACCGAAGCCAGCCCCATTTTCTAATCCCTCCTCCCGGCCAGAATATCTTGAATTTTCGCCGCGACCTCTGCGGCCGCTTCGGTCATCGATGCCTTCCCTTTTTTCTGAATCTCGACAACCTCTGCCTCGGCCTCTGCCCGAATGAGCCGGGCCTCTTTCTCAGCCGCCTCGACAGCGGAGCGGACGATCGACTCCGCCTCTTTTTTTGCCCTGTCTATGATCTCCTGCTTGATTTTTTCCGCTTCCTCCAGGGCCTGCCGGATGACTTCGGCCGAGGTCTTTTCCTGGGCTTCGCGGATGATCGCTCGCGCCTGATCTTCTGCCTCTTTGACCCTCGAGATGGCCTCGAGCGCAGGGCTTTTGATCTGATCGCCGTTCATGATAAGGTCCTCGCTTGACGAAGATTTCCCTTACACCTTGATTCCCTCAAACCCCACGATCCGGCTCGAGCCGACGAGTGGACATTATAACCAAAGCGAGAGGTTTTTTAAAGCCGGAATCGGCTTTTCCAAGTCGCCGGAACTCCTTCAGGGCAGGAAATCGAGGTAGAGATAATAGGCCCGGAAGCCCGGTCTTCTCCGCCCGACCTCATCCTCAAGCCTCCGGAGCAAGGACCCGCGCTCCCCTGGAGGGATCTTGAAGATAAGGAACGCGCCCGAATGGAAAAGGTCACGAAGAAGGCGGATTTCCAGACCCTGCTCAATATGCAACACCAACCCGGCGCCGGCGGCGGATGCGTATCGAGCCACCTCAGCCAAAAGGGCGGCGTCCTCCTCCGGAATTAAGGACTTGCTCGACAGATGAATCCAGCCGCCGCTTCGAGCCGGCTCAAGAAGTTCGCTCGAGAGCGAGCCGCAATGATAATAGACAAAACAGGCTCCGGATCGAACGCAGGCGTGGGCCAGCTCGGCAAGCTGCTTAAAATCCCGCTTGACTTCCCGGTTGGTCAGGTGAAGGTCGATGCCGCTCCGGCCGATATCCAGCAGAAAGCTGAGGGAAGGCGCGCCGCCCTCCGCATTCTCTTCGATCGCTCCCCGCTGGAAAAACACGGCCGCGCTTTTCCCTCTTCGGCAGGCCATGGCCAGCAGGTTGAGCTCGAGCCTGTCCGTCCGGGCTTCGTCCGAGGTGTAGATGTCGGCTCCGGCCTCGGCCAGCCATTCGAGCTCGGAGAGGCCGAATCTGCCGCTGTCGATCAGGCGGAATCGTCCGCCGCGGCGGCGGCAGATTCTCGACGCGTCGAGCAGAGCGGGAAATTCCTGCTGGTCGTCCCGAACGGTCACCTCGGCACCGTTTTCAGCCCGGGAAAGGAGCTCGAAGACTTTTCCATGGGAAGGCTCTTCTTTTTCGCTTACCATCTGTACTCGAAGTGTGGCCTCACGTCGGCGTTTTTCACCGCGGGCTATAGTATGGCAAAAACTGAAAATGGAGTAAAGCGCCGGGGATCAGGGTTTACTTCACGATCTCCATCCAGCCCATCGAGCTGGGGACATGGAAATCCGGTTCTGCGGTCTTCGGATCCACCCAGCTGAGCCAGTCTTCGATCGGCGGAGGTCCTTCCGGCCGCAGACCCATGGTATGGATGCTCGCCTGCGGCTCGACTTTCCGTCCGCTCCGGTCGTGACTGAACTCGGCGCGGTACAGGCCGCACCGGATCTTCGCTCCCGGTCGTAAGGCCGGGAATCCCAGTTTGGCAAAAGTCTCCACCGGAATCCTGATTTCCACTTCATAACCTTGCGGCAGCGCCGACGACCGAGCTTCCACCCCCTCGAAGCTCCAGCCCGCCTCCAGCTTCCGGGGAAACGATCCCCGGTAATCGAAAATCCGGCCCTTCGAATCCACCTCCAGGCAAAAGTAGTCTCTCATCTGCTCGTCCCGGCCAAAATACACCTCGACCCGGTCCTCGAAGACCGCCTCTTCTTCGTTCCGGAGCCGTTCAAGAACCACGATATCTTCGTCATGCACCCTGAAAGTGAGATGGAGCGACGTTTCGTCACAGAGCGCCCTGAACTCGGTCTCCGGAGCCGGCGCGTTCTTCCACGGAAACTTAAACCCTTTCTCTACCGCTGCGTTGGCCCAGGCCGGTTCGTCCGCCCGGCCGTCCAAGGCCACACTCGCCTTGGGAAGCCAAAGGACGCGGTAAGTTTGATCGCTTCCCCTGGCCAGGTTTCCGACCTCCGCAACCTGGGCGTTCGAGCTCGGGTTGAGGCGGGCTCCTGAATCCGCCCAGGCCAACGAACCGCCGGCCAGAGAAACCGCCGCCCACACCAACAACCAAGTCCATGAAGATCGAAACATTCGGCTTCCTTTCTTTAAACGCTCTCGATCAAACGACTTGCCAGGTCTTACAAAACGATGATATTCCCTGCCTGAGACGAGTGTCAAGAATCCGGCGGACACGCGGGCGCCTTCGCTTCCGATTCTCCAGCCTTGAAAAAGAGCGTCTTCTCCTCTAAGATCAGAGTCGGGGAAGGCTCGATGAAGAAAGCCGTTGTTCTTTTTTCCGGCGGGATCGACTCGACCACCGCTCTCTATTGGGCGAGGAATAAGTATGACCGAGTCAGCGCGCTGAGTTTCGACTACGGCCAGCGCCATAGGATCGAGCTCGATTTCGCCAAACGGATCGCCCGGCGATTGCGCGTTCCTCATGCTGTTCTCAAAATCGATCTCCGCCGGATCGGCGGCTCGGCCCTGACTTCAAGCAGGATCCCCCTTCCTCGCTTGTCCTCTTCCGAGGAGATCCGCCCGGGAATTCCGCCGACTTATGTCCCCTTCCGGAACGGCATCTTCCTCGCTCTCGCCGCCGCCTGGGCCGAGGCAAATTCCGTCCCGAACATCATCTGCGGCTTCAATACGATCGATTCGCCGAATTACCCAGACACGCGCCTTCGCTTTGTCAGAGCCATGGAGAAGGCGGTCAGCTCGGGGACGGCCTCCGAGACGTCGGGGAAAAAAATCCGGATCATCGCTCCGTTTATCGGGTTGAAAAAATCGGCCATCATCCGGAAAGGGCTCTCCCTGGGAGCCGATTATTCCTACTCCATTTCTTGCTACCGGGGCAAGGAAATTCCCTGCCGGACGTGCTCCTCCTGTCTTCTCCGCGAAAGAGCCTGGAAAGAGGCGGGAGTGGAGGACCATCTCTTCCGAAGATTGCGCAAGGAGGGAAAGATATGAGCTGGAAACTCCGGGTCCGGGATAAATTCCAAGCCGCCCATTTCTTAAAAGAATATAAAGGAAAATGCGAGAAAATCCACGGTCACACCTTTGAGGTCGAAGTCGTCATCGAAGTCGCCTCCATCGACCCGTCGGGAATCGGGGTGGATTTCAGCCTGATCAAAGCCCGGCTGGCCGAGGTTCTCCCTGATCACACCCTTCTCAATGAAACATTTTCATTCAATCCTTCGGCCGAGAACCTGGCCCGCCATTTCTACGATGAACTCAAAAAACACTTTCCGGTCCGAGAAGTGACCGTCTGGGAATCCGAAGATGCCTCCGCCACCTACTCTGAAGATTAATGAGATTTTTCCCTCGATCCAGGGCGAAGGTCTTCGTCAGGGAGAGGCGACGATTTTTGTCCGCCTCGCCGGCTGCGACCGGAGGTGCTCTTTCTGCGATACGAAATACGCCTGGGAAGGCGGCCGGGAATCAACGGTCAACGAGATTGTCGCCGCCGTCAAAAAGATCAGGCGCCGCTTCCCCGCCCGCTGGGTCTGCCTGACCGGCGGCGAGCCCTTCAGGCAGGACTTGCGGCTGCTGGCGCGCCTGTTGCGCGAGGAGAAATTCCTGATCCAGGTGGAGACGAACGGCAGGCGCTATTATCCCCTGGCGGCCGACTGGTTCTCCGTATCGCCGAAGCCGAAGGATTATTATGTCCGGCCGGAATTCGGAAGGCGAGCCTCCGAGATCAAGCTCGTCGCGACCTCCGACTTGGATTTCCGCGTTCTGCGCAAAATTCGCGCCGCCTTCCCGGCCCGTATCCCTATTGTCCTTCAGCCGGAGTCGAACCTCCGCCGGAGCCAGAAGCGCGCTCTGCGGCTTTTGCGGGAGGCGCTTTCCGCCGGTCTGGACAACGTCCGCGTCTCGGTCCAGCTCCACAGAATCCTCCGCCTCCGTTGAGTTTTCTTTTTTTGGATCCAGGACAAGCCTGAAACTCAAGATTTCGACCGCCGATTCAGCGGGAAAGAAATTCGAGGGCGACCGCGCTGAGAAGGACGACGGCCTGGGGAAGCGCCGTCTCGTCGATGTCAAAGGCCGGATGGTGGTGCGGGTGGGGCTGCCCGTCGCCCGCTCCGAAAAAGAAAAATGCTCCCGGCACCCTCTGGAGGTAATAGGCGAAATCCTCGCCCCCCATGATCGGGTCGAAGGGCCGGATCTTCTCCTCTCCCAGAACCCGCCGGGCCACGTCGAGGACAAGGTCGGTCATCTCCGGATGATTGACCAGCGCCGGATACCCTTTCTCGTAACAAACCTCGGCGGTTGCGCCGAACGCCCTACAGGTTCCCTCGGCGAGCTCTCGTAAACGCTTCTCCACGACTTCCTGGACTTCCGGATGGAAGCTCCGGACCGTCCCGATCAGCCGGACTTCTCCCGGGATGATGTTGAACGTCGTCCCGCCGCTGATCAGACCGAAAGAAACGACCCCCGGCTTGAGGGGATCGACGTTCCGGCCGACGATGCTCTGCGCCCCGGTCACAAGATGAGCCGCAGCCAGGATCGGATCGACCGCCGTTTGCGGCATGGAACCGTGGCCGCCTTTTCCCCTGACCGTGATGGCGAACGAATCCGAGTTGGCCATCATCGGCCCTTTGACGATGCCCAGGCACCCGGTCGGCAAAGGTTGCCAGAGATGGAGCCCGAACACGGCGTCCACTCCGCCCAGAGCTCCCGCTTCGATCATAAGCTTTGCTCCTCCGGGAGGTTTTTCCTCGGCCGGCTGAAAAATGAAAACGACCCGCCCTCTGAAGTCCTCTTTCATTCGGCAGAGGATCTCCGCCGTCCCCATCAGAATGGCCATATGACCGTCATGGCCGCAGGCATGCGCCGCGCCGGGATTCTGGGAACGATACTCTTTTTCCCCTTCTTCGGGGATGGGCAGCGCGTCCATGTCCGCCCGCAGCGCGACGGTCCGGCCTCCCGGCCGGCCCTCGAGCGGGGCGATCAACCCCGTGCCCGCCGCCGCCCGGACCGGAAGCCCGAGCCCCTCGAGAAAATTCCGCAGGACCTCGGAAGTCCGCCGCTCCTCGAAATTGACTTCCGGATGGCGGTGGAAATCCCGCCGCCAGGCGATGAGTTTCCTCTCCCTGGCCCTGGCTTCACGCCACAGGTCATCCTTCATCGTCCGCCTCCCCGAGCCGAGGCCCCGGCGGTAACGCGACCGGACGTCCGGCCGGCCCAACCAGAAGACCCCTAAATTGAGTATTCTTATAGATTATATAGGAAATTCGGCCCCGTGTTCAATTTCGCTCGATCGCCCGGGCACTCTTGCACCATCCAAACAGGAAACGGGAGCTGATGCCTCTTCGCAATTCTATTTTCGCAATTTTACACAAAAACATTGGCTTTGCAGTTTCCCGGCCGTCCTCCTTTTCGGGCCGTTTTCCCCCGGCTCCTCGCGGCCAGAGAAACGAGGATCGCGACGAGCGCATTCACCGCCAGGGCGACAAAGCCCGCGTTCAGCCCCAGAAAAGGATCGTGCCCGCTGAAGACGAGAACTGCGGCGAGGACGACGCCGGCGGTAAGCCCGGCAACAACTCCCCCGCGGCTCGTTCTCTTCCAGAAAAGGCCGAGGACGACGCCCGGGAAGAACTGACTCACTCCGTCATAGCCGATGAGGAGGAGATTGACCAGGGCATTGGGAAAACGCAGAGCAAAAAGGAGAGCCGCCGCCATGATGAAGAGGACGGCGAGGCGCGAAAGCCGGAGGATTTTTTCCTCGCTCGCCGCCGGCGCAAAGGCCGCTCGATAGACATTTTTGGTCAGCAGAGTCGAGGCAAAAAGAACGAGGACCGCCGCCGGCACCATGGCGGTGACCGCTCCCGCCGACCCGACAAACCCCATGAACCAGCGCGGATAGGTTCGCCGGACAATCTCCAAAAAGGCCATGTCGCCGTTTTTCAGCCCGGGAAGTACGAGGAGAGCGGTGAACCCGACCATGAAGACAAGCAGGATCGGGATCTGATAAAAAGGCATGATCATCGCATTCCGCCGGATCGTCCGGGCGCTCTTGGCCGAGAACGCCGAGCCGAAGACATGGGGCCACATGTAAAACCCCAGGCCGGTCAGCAAAGCGGTCGACATCACCCAGACCGTGTCCATGTTGGTCGTCGCGCCGGGAAAGGTCAGATGTCCGGGAAACCTCTCAGCCAGAGTCCGGAACATCCGGCCGAAACCGCCGAAGTAGATGCGCGGGACTCCGAACCCGACCACGCCGACGGCAGCGATCATCAAGACATCTTTAACGACCGCGACCCACGCCGCTCCCCGAAGACCGCTCGTGTAGACGAAGGCGCAGGTCAAAAGAAACGATCCGACGATGGCCGGACCCGACCGAATGGCTCCGTCTGAGGCGACTTCGACGATCAGCCCGAGACCCTGAAGCTGAAGCTGGAGATAAGGGATGATGGAAATGACGCCGATGAGAGCGACGAACACGCCGAGGCTGCGGCTTCCATATCTGGCCACAAAGAAATCCGGCTGGGTGTGGAGGCCAAAGCGCCGGCCGGCCTTCCAGATCTCCGGCAGGACAAAAAATGATACCGCGTAGGCCAGAGTCCCGTAGATCATGATGTAGAACGTCGGCGCGCCTCGAGAGTAGGCCCAACCGCTTGCTCCGAGAAAGGTGAAGGTCGTGTAGATTTCGCCGGCCATCAGGAGCCAGATGAGCAGAATTCCGAAACGGCGTCCTCCCACCGTCCAGTTTTCGAGGCTCATCTCGAGCCGTCGGCCGGCATAGAGGCCGATCGCCGCGGAGAGGAAAACCGCGGTCAGAATGATGATCAGGGCGGTGTTCACTATTCCTTCTCCTCTTGGGAATCGCCGGGTTTTCTGAGCGCCCGGTCAGCCCCAAAAAGAGCGAGCGGCGTCATGAGGACCCAGAAGAGGATCCAGAAAAGAAGGAACGGAAGGCCCAGGATCATCGGCCGCAACCGGTTGACAAAAGGCAGGCAAAAGACAAGCGTCAGAAAAGGAATCGAACCGAAAAGGAGAGCCCGCGCTGTCCCCTTGCTCATCGATGGCCTCCTTTATCGTGAGCGCTTATTATAGCAAAGACGCCGACCGCTATCCCCCCTTATTCCTCAAAAAGGGGTGCGGGGGTTTAATTCAATAAAAAGCTCTTTCTCCGCCGTCTCCGGAAATAAACGCCGGGGCTTGAGACCCCGCCCTGAGACCGAGGTGTCACACCCCCTCGGTTCCGCCGAGGAGCGGCTCCCGGCGGCCGTCTCAGGAGTGCGACCTCGCATCGTCTTTAGCCTTGCCGAACCAACGATCAGCGAACCGGGTGAGGCAGAATCCGAAAAAGATGACGGCCGCCCCCACGATGACGGCGAGACCCACGTTTTCCCCGAGGAGGAAATGAGCGAAGAAGACGGTCAGAACGGGCGTGAGATAGCTATAGACACCGGTCCGGGTGTTGCCGATCCGGCGGACGGACGAATACCAGATGAGATAGCTCAACGCGATGGCGAAAACCGCGGAAAGTACGAGGGCCGCCCAGCTTTGTTGCGATATGGGATCGGACCGAAGCCTGAGAATATCCCTGAGGGTGAAGGGAAGATAGAAGAGTGTCCCGATGGCCAGGCTGAGCGAGGTCAGCTTGAGCGGCGAATATCTGTTCAAAAGCGGTTTGGAGAAAACGGTATAAAGGGCCCAGCAGAAATTCCCGGCAAAGATCATCAGGTTTCCCTGCAGAGCCTGGCTGGAAAACGATATTCTCGGCGCATATCCGAAAAGGACAAGATAAAGTC